>Ga0209890_10000592_pt1 | contig 16700 bp, 10 predicted proteins | sample OrgsoiDNA2013049_FD_185799 | JGI IMG/M metagenome (GOLD analysis project Ga0209890, IMG submission 185799) | Permafrost soil microbial communities from the Arctic, to analyse light accelerated degradation of dissolved organic matter (DOM) -... | ecosystem: Environmental > Terrestrial > Soil >...
TCAGCCCGTTGCGCGATGTCAGCGTGTTCAGTGCGGAAGGCAACTACGTCCGGATGCAGTGGGGGCAGGAGCGGCCGCTGTTGGGGCGCTCGCTCGCGGCACTTGAGAGAAAGCTCGATCCGCAGCGCTTTTTTCGCGCGAACCGGCAGCAGATCATCAATCTGGAATTTATTCGCAGCGTGGATTTGGGTGTAGGCGGCCGGCTACACGTTCAGCTCGATGACGGCCGCGAGATCCAGATCTCCCGGCGCCAGGCCCGGCAGTTTCGCGAACGAACGACGGTATGATAGACACCCCTTCCGATACATGTCTCGGAACGGGGATGTTGGTATAGTCGCTACCCCACGAGAGGCGAATCCGATGCGCATCCAAAGGATTCGAATTCGAGTGGCTTATGGTTTATCAAATGCATTACGGGATAACTTCTCCACGGGGTCCAATTCATGAAAGCCAGAAAGCTCCCGCAGTCGCAACGGTTGCCATTTGAGCTGTCGCTGCGAATTCGTCACCCTTCGATAGATCCGGCCGACTTGTCGCGCGAACTCGGGCTTGATGCAAAATACTCGTTTCGCGCGGGCGAGCCGCGCCAGCTCCGCAGCGGCGTCACCTCCGCCTCAGTTCATGGCGAGAGCTATTGGCTGGGGACTCTCGATCCGACCTCCTGGCCGGGGGATGACTGGTTTTCTGGAGTTGCCGAACTGGAACTCGCCCAGAGGGAAATCGGTAAAGCCGTCACCCGGAGTCTGGGATCGGCCCTTTCCTTGAGCGCGACCCGCTTCCTTCGCGCGAATGCGGCTTTGCTCGAGCGCATTCGCATTGAGGGCGGTCAGATCAGCCTATTGGTTGCGCTCTCCCCGGTCGCCGTAGACGCCTTTACCCTGACGCCGGAGGTCAGTCGTGTATTCGGCGAGCTTGGAATCACGATCGAATTCGAGATGACGAACGATTGAGCGTGAGGCGTGCCGACAATGGAACATAGGCTGCCGGTATTCGTCGCCTTTCTAACCGTCGCCTCCCTGTTTGTCTGTCGGCCGATATGCTCGGCGCCGAGCGGCGGCGACCTCGCGGCAGCCGAGGCGGCGCTACGCAAGGCCGACGCGGATTGGGCGGCAGCGGCCGGCACCGCCGGCGTCGATGCGTGGATGGGGTTCTATGGCGCCGATGCGATCGTCCTTCTGCCCAATGATCGGCTCGTGAGCGGCAGAGAACCGGTTCGCGATGCGGTGACCCACCTTCTTACTCTGCCCCGCTTCTCGGTCGCGTGGCACGCGATCAAAGCAGAGATGGCTCGATCGGGCGACCTGGCTTATTTGATCGGAGCATACGAGCTTCGCTTCGGCGACTCGCGCGGCTTGCCCTTGTCGGATAGAGGCAGACACCTCGAGTTATGGAAGAAGCAAACGGACGGCGCTTGGAAATGCATCGTCGATACCTGGATCTCGGATGGAGCTGCGCCGCAGACGGCATCGCCGCCGCCCGCATTGCCGGGCTCCGAAGCGCGCGCCGCAAGTTCGGTGACGGGTCCGCCGACGCCGGCGCAAGTGCCCGATTCGAAATACGGCGACATGCCCGCCAACTACGAGGAGGCGATCCGGCAGTACTTTCAAGAGCACCTGAAGGATCCGGATTCCGTCCAATATCAGGAGATCACCAAGCCCGTGAAGGGATACACCACGGCGGTCACCGGCACCATTCTCATGCACGAGACGCACAATTACGGTTGGACCGTCAAAGCGACGATCAATGCCAAGAATTCCCGTGGCAGCTACGTCGGATTCAAGAGCTACACGTTTCTGTTCCGGGGCGAGAAGATCGTCCACACCCTCGTCCCGTTGAGCGAAGACGAGATGAATTGAATTGAGCCGAAGGCTATTTCCCACCACGGCGCCGGTAGTCGCGTCCTACGAGCGCCGCCACCGTGGTGAGCACGACGGTCAGCGCCGCGGCGATCCACCCCCAGCTACCGAGGCCGACGCCGAGCCGTCCGATCAGCGACTGAATCCAACCCGAAGCCATGTCGGAGCCCCGATACAGCGCCGTATCGATGACGTTCTTGGATTGATACTTTGCGGCAGGCGGCACGACGGTGTAGAGCATGTCGCGCGCCGGCTTGGCGAGCCCGAATTCCGCACAGCGCAGGGCAACGCTGACGCCGGTGAGCGTTGCCAGCGTCGGATCAAGGCCGAGGGCCACGAACGCGGCGAGCGCCACACCGCCGGCCGCGATCAGCGCCGGCCCGACGCCGAGCCGTCGCGTGACCTGACCCAGAAGAACCAGCTGCAGCACAAACGCGCCGCTGTTCACCCAGAGATCGCGGGTGGAGTAAAACGCCGTTCGCTCCAAGGCGCTTGGAAACGCCGCCGCAACCAGGCGCGCCATTTCAATATAGACGATCATGCCGAGGAACGAGCCGAGGCTCACCAGCACCGCAATGCCGGTCAGAAACGGCGTGCGGCCGATCAGCCACAGGCCTTCGAGCGACGCGACAGCGGTCGGCTCGCTCACCTTCCCCGGGGGTACCGGTGCGGTCGCGGCCGGCCGGCGCGCGAGCAAGCTGAGCGCGGTGAGCGAACCGGCCAACAGCGCCGCGCTGATCCAAACGAGGCCGTTGATGGCCACATTCGCCGCGAAGGTACGCGCAAGCAGCGGTCCGATCAAACCGCCGAGACTGCCGCCGGCACTCACCATGCCGAAGTAGCGGCGGCCCTGCGGCTCGCTCCACACCTCGGCCATCCGGCTCCAGAACACGGATACCGCGAACATATTAAAAACGGTGACCCAGACGTAAAATGCTCGCGCCCACCAGGCCCCTACGGCACCCTCGTTACCGTAGCGGCCAAACGCGAAGGCGAAAATGCCGAGATTGACGATGAAAAAGGCAAACAGTCCGGGCACCAGCCGTGGCCGCGGCACGCGCACGAACAACCAGCCGAACACGGGCACGATGAGAAGCATCACGAAGAAGACCGCGCTGCTCAAGTACTTGATCGAGTCCGCGCCCAGCGTCGCCGCGAGCGCATCGCGCACCGGCCGCAGGAGGTAGTAGCAGGCGAGCAACAGCGTGAATGACAGGACGGAGGTGGCGAGCTCGCGCACATCCTCGGGCGCCACACCGAACCGGCCGCGCTCGAGGTCTTCCATTCACCGCCTCTGTGAGTGCCTGCGGGTACTAAGTATTAATGGCGCCATGAATGTGCACGGTCGCAGGTCGACGGGCATCGAGGCGCCAAAGGTAGGTGTTCCAGCTGATTTTGAGGTACCACAACTGCCGCAGAGTCTGCCGCAGCTTCGTTTGATCGGCACCAAGCCCCGCATCGTCAATAACCGAACGCAAGGCCGCCGCATCGCGAGTCAACTCGTATCGCTTGCGCGCAAACTCACCGTAAGTCAGCTCTCGGCAATACAGCGCACGGATGAGCCGGCCCACGCTTAACTGAACTATCCTTGATAAGGCGGACGCTTGTTGCAGCGATGCCGCCTCGATCGCGATTCCGGGCGGCGGCATGCTGCGGGGTACCGCGAAGCGCCTGCGGCAAAGATTTTGAATCCTGATCCATTTGGCGATGTCGGCGCGCTCGGAGTCCGTCGCAAATGTATCATTGAGCGCGATTCGGAAGGGCGGCGGACCATCGGTAGCCATTCTCGAAAGATCGGCCTTCGAACGAATGGAATCCAACTCCCCCGCAGCCAGGTCGTCTATGCAGTGTTCGATCGATAGCCGCGCGGCAGCGGACGCGCCGGCATTCACCATGCATGCGGCTATCAAGATGCCGAAACGTATGGCCCATCTTTCGAATGGGAGGCGCATGACCCGAGTGTCGCACGCTGGGTCTAGTCGTCACAACAAATTCCCACTGCCTGCGCCCTTCCGACTCGAAGTTCGGGGCGCTTTTCCGGCTGCCATCAAGTCGATTTGCCGCGATTTTCCGCAAAGCTTAAGGTCTCGAAGCGGCTCGCCTGCGCCTCGCCGAGCTTCTTCTGAGCGCGGATCGCGTTCACGATCTCGAGCGCAGTCTTGGAACACGGCGGTAACTCCGCGTCGCATGGCTGCAGCGGCGTCATGCGTTGACCCCAGCGAATCAAATGCGCGGACAGCGTCAGGCCGCCGCCGAACGCCGGCATCAGCACGAGGCCGCCGGGCGGCACGCGGCCTTCCTCGACGGCCTCCACGAGAGCGACCGGCGCGGTGGCGGCGCTCATGTTTCCGTACTTCCGCACCGTCAGGAACACCTTGTCCGGGCCCGCGCCCGCGCGCTTTGCGACTGCATCGATGATGCGAAGATTTGCCTGATGCGGCACGACCAGTGCGATTTCATCCATGGTTACGCCGGCGCGGCGCATCACATCGAAGCTGGCCTCGCTCATGCCTTGCACGGCCTTGCGAAAGATTTCCTGACCGTCGAAGTCCCACTTGGTTTGTCCGAACTGCACGCCGAGATTGGCGTACATGGTGCCCATGCCGCGCACACGCAGGATGTGCCGCGAGTCTGCATAGCATTGGAGCTTCTCGGCGATCACGCCCGTCTCGTGCTCCGACTCCTGAAGCACCATGGCCGCGGCGCCGTCGCCGAACAGCACCGCCACATTGCGGTTGTCCCAGTCCAGGTACTGCGAGATCAGCTCCACACCGATCACCAGCGCGTTCTTGACGATACCGCACTTGATCATCGATGACCCGATCGACAGCCCATACATGAAACTGGTGCACGCGGTATTGACGTCGAATGCCGCAGCCTGAGTCGCACCGATGCGCTGCTGTACGCCGGATGCGCTATTGGGCACCGTCTCGTCGTTGCTGCAGCTGCCGTAGATGACGAGTTCGATGTCCTCGCCGCGCAGGCCAGCGCAGGCAACGGCACGGCGCGCCGCGGTGATCGCAAGCTCGATGCCGGGCACATGAGAGATGCGCCTCTCCTTCATGCCGGTTCGCGCCGTGATCCACTCGTCGTCCGTGGGCAGGAATGTCGCCAGGTCTTGATTCGTCAGGACTGACGGCGGCAGGCACTTGCCCCAGCCGACGATGGCAGCGTGAGTCAATGGAACTCCCCCATAACTATTTGTTGTGCCTCCATTGTCGCGCATATGGGCGCAACCCGCACGTGCACGCTACCCCTGGGACGGTGCCGTCTGCTAGGTTGGCGGCGTGATCCCGTCATGCCCGCACCGCCCGCCTTGCCCCGGCTGCCCACGCTTCGGTGAGCGCGGCATCGCCGCGGCCGCACGCGGCGCTCTTGATGAGCTGGCGCGCGCCCATGGTTTGCCCGAGGTTCCGGTGATTTCCGGGCAAACTGCCGGGTTTCGGCTTCGCGCGCGGCTCGCCATCCGCGGCCGGCTGGGTTCGCCCAAGATCGGACTGTTTGAGTTCGGTACCCATCGCGTGGTTCATATCCCGCACTGCAGTGTTCAGCACCCCTTGATCAACCGCGTCGCCGACGTCGTGCGGCGTGCCTTGGTTGATGCTCGAGTGACCAGCTACTCGGACACCGCCCATTTGGGCATCGCCCGCTACCTGCAAGTGGTGGTGGAGCGCAGCTCGCAAACCGCGCAGGTCGTGATCGTCGCGAACAGTGCCTCACCGAAGCCCCTGGCAGGCTGCTTGGATTTGATCCGTGAGCGCCTGGGGTCCGAGCTCAAGAGCCTGTGGTTCAACGCCAATTGCGAGCGCTCCAACACCATCCTTGGCCCCGATCTCCAAAACTGGTGCGGGCCGGTCAGCGTGGTCGAACGGTTTGGCGGAGCTGCGGTGCACTACCCGCCGGGCGCCTTCGGGCAGAACAATCTCGAGATTGCGCAGGGCATCATCGAGCATGTGCGCGCCCAAATCCCCGAGGGTGCGCGAGTCGCCGAGTTTTACGCAGGCGTCGGCGCCATCGGCTTGTCGGTGCTGGCTCGCGCCTCCGAGATGCGAATGAACGAGGTCAGCCCGCACTCGCTGCAAGGGCTCGAGCTCGGGCTCGCCGAGCTCGATTCGGTCAATCGGGCCAAGATTTCGGTAGCCCCGGGCCCGGCGGGCGCCGCGCGCCTGGCCGCGTGCGGTGCGCAAGTTGTGATCGCCGACCCGCCGCGCAGGGGTCTTGACCCGGATCTCACCGAGTTCTTGAGCGAGCAGCCGCCCGAGTGCCTCCTGTACGTGAGCTGTGGGCTGGAATCGCTGCTCCACGACACCGCCGCTCTGACCTCACGCGGCAAGCTGCGCTTGGGCGCGCTTACCGCATTTAATCTTCTGCCGTTCACCGAGCACGTCGAAACCGTGGCTCGCTTCGAGCGTGCGTGATTCGCGGAATACTCAAGACAGGCTTTAGGATCGGCGCGCTTCAAAATCCGTCATGTGCAAACGGGCCACGCGGCCCTCTTTGACGGCAACGCGCTCCGCCCGCAATCGCCGCGCCTGCTCCCGATGAGGTAGGGATGTCTTGGGGAACACGATTCGTCCGCCGGCGCCGACGACACGATGCCACGGCAGATTCATCTCCTTGGGTGCGGCTTTCAACGCGAATCCCGTCAATCTCGCACGGCCCGGAAGGCCTGCGGCGCGCGCGACGGCTCCATACGTCGACACTTTGCCGCGGGGAATCATGCCGACCACATCCCAGATCGCCTGTAACGCAGGATTATCGAGGGCGGACGGGCGCCGGGAAGGCGACCTCTTGGCGCTCAAGGGCAGGAACAATTCGGCCAATGTCTTAGCGGATCGTGCCATGCGCCTCTATTATAGCGCGGTGACCCAACTCCGCGGTTTCATTCTCCAGGCCAGCTATCGCGTCGTCTCTCGAGCGCATGGGCAGCGCATTCCCGTCGTCCATATCTATGGGCGATTGGAGTCGGGGGGGACTTTCCTCGTCCGCGACGACCGGCAGCGGCCGCATTTTTTCATTCGCGCGGCCGACGCGGAGCGCGTCCGGGACTTGCGCGCACCGCCGCCGACACTGTCTAACAAGCGAACGTTTGACGGTGCGCCGGCGGCCTTGCTCGCGGTGGACGCTCCGTCCGAGGTCCCCGGCGTGCGGGACCGTCTCCACACGGCCAACATCGATACATTCGAGGCGGACGTGCGCTTCGCGACGCGCTATCTGATCGAACGCGGCATCAAAGGTGGCTGTGAGATCGAAGGCGAGGCCGTCGCCGGAGAAGGCATAACATGGATATTCGACAATCCGTCCCTGCGGCCGGCCGATGTGAAAATCGAGCCGCGCGTGCTGTCGTTCGACATCGAGACCCACGGAAAAGCAGAGCGCCTGCTGGCGATCTCGATGTACGCGGCCGGCATCGATGAAGTGCTCATCGTGGATGGAAGCGATCGCGCGATGCCCGACAAGGCCACCCGCTGCACCGATGAGTTCGCGGCACTCGACGCATTTTGCGAGCGCGTCCGGCGCTTCGATCCCGATGTATTGTCGGGTTGGAACATCATCGATTTCGACCTGACGGTCTTGCAGCGCATCGCCGAACGCGTTCGCCATCCCTTCCCGTTGGGACGGGACTCCGGCGGAATTCGCATTCGCAAAGCCCAGGGCTATTTTGGCAGCGGACAGGCGAGCGTACCGGGGCGCCTCGTGCTCGACGGCATCGACTTGCTGCGCGGCGCGTTCATCCGCATGGATGATTACTCGCTCGACGCCGTGGCGCGCCAGGTCCTGGGCGAGGGCAAGGCCGTCTGCGGGGACGTACGCGACCGCATTGCCGAGATCACGCACAACTACCGGCATGATCTGCCGGCGTTCGCGCTCTACGCGCGCACGGACGCACGCCTCGCGTTCGAGATCGTGGAGAAACTGAACGTGGTGCGCCTCGCCTTCGCTCGCAGCCAACTCGCCGGCATGACGCCGGATCGCGTGGCGGCCAGCATCGCATCGTTCGACTTTCTCTACCTGACCGAACTCGAGAAATTGGGTATCGTCGCCCCGACCGTGCGGTCCGGTGATTCGAGCCTGTACGACGCGGGGCAGGGCGGGCACGTGCTGGAGCCGGTCGCCGGTCTGCACGGCGATGTGTGGGTGTTCGACTTCAAAAGCTTGTATCCGAGCATCATCCGCACATTCAACATCGATCCGCTGTCGTATGTGGCGGATCCGCCGGCGGATGAGGATGTGATTCGAACGCCGGGCGGTGCGTTTCGGCGCGAACCTGCGATCCTGCCGCGGCTGCTCGATGCGCTTTTTCCGCAGCGCGAGGCTGCGAAGAAAATCGGCGATGACGTGGCGGCGAACGCCATCAAGATTCTGATGAATTCGTTCTACGGAGTCTTGGGCACATCGGCCTGCCGCTTTTACAACCCGGCACTCGCCAATTCGATCACCCGCACGGGCCGCGACATATTGCTGTGGTCGAAGGGCTGGTTTGAGACGGCCGGTTTCAAAGTGCTCTACGGCGACACCGACAGTTTGTTCGTGTCCTCGCGCGGCGGGGATCCCAATGAGACGCGCGAACGAGGCCTTGAGCTCGCCGCCGCCCTCAATGACGAGCTATCGCGCTACATCGGCGAGCGCTGGCAAGTAGCGAGCCGGCTCGAGCTCAAATTTGAAAAGTTGTACCGCAGATTGTTTCTGCCGCACGCGCGCCACAGCACGCGGGGCGCGAGCAAGCGCTACGCCGGTCTTCGCCATGGCGATGAAGTCGACCGCGTCGAATTCGTCGGCATGGAAGTCGTGCGCCGCGACTGGACCGCGCTCGCCAAGCAGGTGCAGCGCGAGCTCTACCAACGCCTGTTCACCGATCAAGCCGTCGATGACTACCTCGCCGAGGTAGTACGGCAGGTCAGGAGCGGCGATCTCGACGGCCTATTGGTGTATCGCAAAAATCTGCGCAAGGAAGCCGAGCAGTACACCGAGACGACTCCGCCGCATGTTGCCGCCGCGCGAAAATCGCTGCTGCCGGCGGGACGATTGGTGAGCTACATCGTTACCACAGCCGGCCCGGAGCCGATGGACAATATTCAGCATGCGATCGACCGCGAGCACTACGTGCTCAAACAGGTGAAGCCGGTGGCGGAGCCTGTCCTCGAAACTCTGGGACTGAAATTCGATCAGGTCATCGGCGATAGCCGGCAGATCGATCTGTACTCCTTGTTCGGCAAGGTGTGAGGCGTGGCGCGTTCCAAGCTGCTTCGCCTCGGCGTGGCGCTCATCCTGGTGTGCATCATACTGGCGGCCACGTTCGGCGCCTGGATCGTGCACCTCGACGACGTCGTGACCCGGGAATTTCAGGGTCGGCACTGGTCCGTGCCGGCGCGCGTCTACGCCGCGCCGCTCGAGCTCTACGCCGGTGCGCAGATCTCGGCGGCCGACCTCGAAGAGGAGCTCCGCCGCCTCCACTACCGCCCCGGGGACCCTGCGGCGGCCACCGGGGTCTATCGGCGGCGTGAAAACTCCTTCGATTTGCATGCGCGCCGCGTGCGCTTCAGCGACGAGCTGCGGGAACCGCAACTCGTCTCGATCAGCGCGGACGCGAACTCGATCACCGCTCTCAAGGCGGCCGATGGCACGGAGCTGCCCGTGTTCCGCCTCGATCCGCCCGTGATCGGCAGCGTATTCCCGATCCATGGTGAAGACCGCCTGGTGTTGTCGCCCGCCGACGTGCCGCTGCTGTTGCGCTCCGGCATCAAACTGATCGAGGACCGGCGTTTCGACGAGCATCACGGCGTCGATGCGCGCGGTCTTGCGCGCGCCCTGTGGACAAACTTGAGGGCCGGTCGAGTGGTGCAGGGCGGCAGCACGCTGACACAGCAGCTCGTCAAGAATTACTTCCTGTCGGACGAGCAAACTTTCGACCGGAAGGCGACCGAGGCGGTCATGGCGACGCGCCTCGAGGCGCATTTCTCCAAAGAGGAAATCCTCGTTGCCTACCTCAATGAGGTGTATCTCGGCCAGGACGGTTCGCGTGCAATCCATGGCTTCGGACTCGGCAGCGAGTATTACTTCGCCAAGCCCCTCGCCGAGCTCGATGCCGGTGAAGTCGCGATGCTGGTCGGGCTGGTCAAAGGGCCGTCCTATTACGATCCGCGCAAACATGCCGACCGCGCGCGCGCGCGGCGCAATCTCGTGCTGCAGCAATTCGCCGAGGCGCATCTGATCGACGCCGCCGCTGCGCAACGTGCAGCCGCCGCCCCGCTGGGGTTGAGGCCGCCCGGCGGCAGTTACGTACCCGCCTATCTCGATCTGGTCCGGCGCCATCTGAAGCGCGACTACGCCGAGGCGGATCTCGCTGCCGCGGGCCTTTCCGTGTACACGAGCCTCGATCCGCGCGCGCAAGCGGCCGCGGAGCGCTCCCTTATGCTGAATCTGCAGCGCCTCGATGCCGCGAGCCGGGTGCGCGGTGCGCACCTCGAAGGCGCGCTGATCGTTGCCGAACCGAACAGCGGCGATGTGGTGGCCGTGGTCGGCGGCCGCGATGTGGGCACGGACGGCTTCAACCGCGCGCTCGATGCGCGGCGGCCGATCGGTTCGCTCGTGAAGCCTGCGGTGTACCTGACCGCGCTCGAGACCGGCCGCTACAACGCCGCCACCCTGATCGAAGACGCGCCGGTTGAACTCAAGCTCAACGGCAGCGTCTGGGCGCCGCAGAATTTCGAGCACCAGATTTACGGCTGGGTGCCGATGGCGCGCGCGCTCGCCGAGTCCATGAACCTGGCGACGGTGCGGCTGGGGTTAGACCTCGGCCTGCCCAAGGTGGCCGATACGCTGCGGCGGCTGGGACTCGAAGCACCCCCGGCACTCAATCCGTCGTTGCTGCTCGGGACGGTGGAGATGACGCCGCTCGAGGTGATTGAGGTCTACACGTCGCTTGCGAATGGCGGCTTTCGTGCGCGACTCCGCGCGGTGCATGCGGTCGTCGACGAGAACGGCCGGCCGCTCAAGAGTTTCAAGGTCCAGGTCGAGGAGGCGGCGCCGGCGGCCGCCGTCTACCAGCTCGATCGGATGCTGACGCTGGTGACCACGCGCGGCACCGGCCGCGACGCGGCGGCCCGTTTGCCGCGGGGCACCGTGGTCGCCGGCAAAACCGGCACCTCCTCGGATACTCGCGATAGCTGGTTCGCTGGATTCACCGGCAGCTACGTGGCGGTGGCATGGGTGGGCTACGACGACAATCGCGTGACCGGCCTCACCGGCGCGACCGGAGCGCTGCCGGTGTGGGCTGATACGCTCGCAAGACTCAAGTCCGCTTCCTTCGAACCCGTCGCGCCGGAACTCGTCGAGGATCGCTGGATCGGTTTCGGCGACGGACTCGAGACGACCCCGGCCTGCAGCGGCGACGCCGTCGTGATCTCGGTGCCGAAGGGCGCGGCATTGCCCGCAAAACCTGGGTGCAGTTCCCTAGGGGTCGCTCCCTCGCCAACCGGCACGTTGAGTGACAAGATCAAGGCATGGTTCAAGAATATCGTGCACTGAAAACGCTCGCTGCCGTGCTCGCCGTTGCGGTACTGCTGTCGGGCTGCCCGGCGCGGACGCGACCCGAGCCGCCGGGCAATTCAGTTCCGGGAAACGAGGCCCCGGGTGGGAGACCTCTGTCGCCTGGTCTGCCGCCGCCGCCGGTGCGAGCGCCGCCGCCGCGCGAAAATTACCTGTCTCCCGCCACCAGCTCGCTCGTGACGCAGGCGCGCACGCTGGTGTCCCGCGGCGACCTTGACGGCGCCTCCTCGACCCTCGACCGCGCCTTACGCATCGAGCCGAACAATCCACTGGTATGGATAGAACTCGGGCGGCTTCGGCTCGCGGAGAGCGACGCGCATCAGGCCGAGGGCTGCGGGCGCAAGGCGCTTAGCCTAGCAAGCGGCGATCGCGGCACGCAAGCTCAGGCGGGCCGGCTGCTGGCCGATGCGCTGCGCGCCGAAGGGCGCAATCAGGAAGCAATCGAGATCGAGCGGCAACCGTTCATGTAACCCGCTGAGACGTTGCTGAGCGGCAGCGAAGGAACCTGGCAAGCAAGGATTCGTGCGCCGCGGCCGGGATGGGCCCGACTCGAACCCACTCCAGGGCCAAGATATCCAATTCGTCGGGATTCGCCTCGTTGCGCTCTCCCATGCGCTGCACGAGCCGTTGTACCTGATACTCCCGGCGCAAAGCCTGATCCTCCGCCGGTGTGGGCCGGTCGGTGATGATCTCGCTGCGCACACACAGCATCCGAAGCGCGGTTTCCCGGGCCACGAAGTCGATGTCGGCCGCGGCCTCGGCTTTCGCCCAGGCCTCCTTCAGTGCCTGGGCGCCGCCTTTGGGCCAGTGCTGAACGCCGGCAATGAAGCTCTCGGCAGCCTGTTTGAGCGCTTCGCGAGCGGAGGATGCGGCGTCTTGCGCCACCGCCCACCCATACGCCTGTATGCGCCCGGCGGCTTCGAGCAATTGGGTGAACGACCGCTCTTTCTCGCGTGCCCGCTGTTGCGTCACCTGGGACTGGCAGAGCCGAAGCGCACGCTCGAACCGCTCGTGCAGCGCGCGTTCGTCGGCTCTCGGCATGTCGCGCAACGATTCGAAGGCGGCGCGCCACTGCGGGATCCTCCCCGCTCCCTCGAGCAATGCCGGACCCGACAGCGCGGCCACCTGCTCAGCTTCCTCGCACAAGGCCACGGCCTGTGCCTTGTTGGCCTCGAGCGCGGCAGTGTACTCCGCGTGAGCTTGCTGGCGCTTTTGATAGACCCCATCGCACTGCTCACGAAACTCCTCCCACAACTGGCGCTCCAGATCGCGCTGGACGGCGCCCACTTCCTTCCACTTAAGTTGCAGCCGCTTCACCGCATCCACGGTCTCGCGACTGTCTTCCTTGGTGCGCAAATATTGCGCACGCTGGATCAGGGATTTCTTTTCCGCCGCATTTTCCGCATACCACGCATCGAGCCGCGCCTGCAGCCGGCCGATCGAGGCGTCGAATTCCTCCTGAACGGCACGGCCCGCCACGCGCTCGACCGGAAAATACCGCCGCAATTCCTGCGGCGCCTCGCGCAAAACGGCCGCCACCGTCTGCCAGTCCGGATGCTCCCCGCTCTGGGCACTCTCGAATGCCCGGAGGCGCTCGAGTACAGCCTTGCGCTTTTCCACATTCGCTTGCCGCTGCTTGGCCTGCGCCTCGAAATAGTCGCGGCAAGGCTGGTAGGCGGCGATCGAGGCTTGGTGAAATCGCTGCCAGTCCGCCTCCGAATCGCTGATGATTCCCTTGCTGATCGTTTTCCATTCTTCTTGTAATTGTTTGATCCGATTCGCGAGCATCTGCGGCTTGTATGAGGACCCGATGAGCGCTTCCATCTCCCCGATCAATTCGGCGCGCTTGGGCGCCACGGCATAATCCTTCCATTCCTTGAGCTCGTGGAGCTTCACGTCGAGCTGCTGGACTTGACTCGCGAGATACGCCGGCACGGCCGGCACCGTCGGCCGCTTCTCCTCGATGGCACGGCGCAGTCCCGCCGCGCGTCCCGTATTTCCCTCGCGCAGCGCGCTATTGGCCTTTCCGATCAGACCGCCCAGCTGCCGCAAAGCGAGCGCTTCCGCAGCCAACCGCTCGGCGCGCGCCTTCTCCTCGGCCTCGCGTGCCTTCGCCGCCTCCGCCGCAGCGGCGGCCAACTCTTGCTGGTGGCGCTGGGTTTCCTCGGCGGCCTGGACGATGGCTTCTGCCCGCGCCGCTCGAAGTGCGGCCTGATGCGACGCCTCGGCGGCCTGCAGGGCCAACTGGCGTCGATGCCCGGCAATGACTTCCCGGCAACCCTCGATGGCCTGGTGAGCGCGCAACCGGACTTCCGGCGCAGCCTGCGCCTCGAGGGCTCGCCACCGTGCTTCGAATTGTTCGAAGGACGGCACGTAGAGGGGGTCATAGAACCGATGACTGTGCCGCTCGAGCGATGCGCAAAGCGCTAAGGACTCGCTCTCGATCTGCGCAATCCGCTGCTCCTCGGCACGCAGCGCGTCGCACTTTTGCTTGATGATCTTATAAATGCCCTTGTCCTTGCCGCGCACGAGTTTGAGGAGCTGCTTGAGAGCGGCGGGATCCTCGAGGCTTTGCGCCGCGAGTTGCCGGATGCGGCTGGAGGACCCCTCGATGACCAGGCTCGCGATCCGTTGCGGGTCGCCGATCAAGGCGAGCGCCCGGGGCAAGTGATCGGGATTGCCGCAAAGCCCCGCCACGGACAGCAACGCCGAGGTGTTCCCCGCCGGAGCGCAAAGCCCGGCAAAATCGGTTGCCCCCGTATCGATGAGTTGCGCCACTCGCTCCTGCGCCGCGCGTTCGAGGGTCGGGGATACGGGAGGTAAAGCGCCCTCGCTCAAGCCCGCGAGCGCTCTTAAGGTCTCTCCGTCGGGCAGCTTACGGATGGCCGCTGCGCGCAGCGCCTCCGCGCCGTCGCCCACGGCCGTGGCGCTGATCAGCGCCGGCGCAGCCGAATCGAGCACTGCAACTTGAGTCTCGAGCTTAGCTTGGGCGGGGGGTGAGCGAAAGAAACGCGACAATGGCCTCATTATCGAATTATATCGGCGTGGCGCCGAAACGGGGTAGCGATCCCTCCCTAAATCCAATGTTTGCGCAGCAGCCACATTTTGATTGTCTGTGTCAGCGCCATGTAGCCGAGGAGTGTTAGCAATAGGATCGCCCAATACAGCGGCGGCAGCTGCGTGAAACCGAGCGCGGAGGCCATGGGCGAATACGGCAGCCAGGCACCGAACCCCATGATCGAGACCGTAGTGAAGATCAACGGCCAGCTTGCGCGGCTTTCCACAAAGGGCATTTTGTTGGTGCGAATGACGTGAATGATGAGCGTCTGAGTCATCAGCGATTCGACGAACCACCCCGTTTGGAATAGCGACGCGTGGGCGGGATCCGACGCCTTGAAAACCCACAGCATAACGAAAAAGGTCGTGTAGTCGAAAATCGAACTGATGGGACCGATGGCGAGAATGAAACGTTGGATCTCCGCGATGTTCCAGGGTCTTGGGCTCGCCACTTGTTCGTCGTCCACGGCGTCAGCCGGGATCGGGACCTGCGAGAAATCGTACAAGAGATTGTTCGTCAAGACCTGAATCGGGGCCATGGGCAGGAACGGGAGAAAGGCGCTCGCTCCCAGCACGCTGAACATGTTGCCGAAGTTGGAGCTCGCCCCCATGCGGATGTATTTCAAGATGTTTGCAAACACCTTGCGGCCCTCGATCACGCCCTGTTCGAGCACCATCAGGTCTTTCTCGAGCAAGATCAGGTCCGCCGACTCCTTGGCGATGTCGGTCGCCGTGTCCACCGAGATGCCGACGTCCGCGGCGCGCAAGGCGGGGGCGTCGTTGATACCGTCGCCCATGAACCCAACGACGTGGCCCGTGCCGCGCAGGGCGCGGATCACCCGCTCCTTATGCGCGGGTGAGAGGCGCGCGAATAACGTCGCCTGCTGCGCGGACGCGGCGAGTTCGGCATCTGACATCTTTTCGACGTCGGCGCCCAGTAACATGGGATCGGCGGCGAGACCTACGTCCTTGCACACCTTGCGGCTGATGAGATGGTTGTCGCCGGTGAGGATTTTGACGGCAATGCCATGCCGATGCAGAGCCTCGAGCGCGCGCGCCGCGGTGTCCTTGGGCGGATCGAGGAACGCGACGTAGCCTCGAAGTACCAGGTCCCGCTCATCATCCCTCACGCAGATCTGCTTTCCCGTCAGTACTTTGCTGGCCACGGCCAGCACGCGGAAGCCGTCGTTGCTCAAGCTATCGTATTCCTGCTTCAGCCCGACGACGCGGTCCGGGTCCATGGCGGACAAATTGCCGTCGAGCTCGAATTGCGAACAGCGCAGGAACACCTCTTCCGGCGCGCCCTTGGTGAGAAGAATCGCCTTGCCGTCGGCGTCTTCCACCAGCACCGACATCATGCGTCGCGTGAAGTCGAACGGCAGTTCGTCAAGCTTCTTGTATTTATCCACAGCCGCTTTTCCGTGGAAATCGCGGCTGTCCAGAATGGCTCGGTCGAGCAGATTTTTGAGACCCGTCTGAAAGTAACTGATGAGATACCCATACAGGAGAACGTTTTCCGTCTCGCGTCCGGCGACATCGCAATGCCGCATGAGGACGACGCGATCCTCGGTGAGCGTTCCCGTCTTGTCGGTGCACAGAACGTCCATGGCGCCGAAGTTCTGGATGGAATCGAGCCGTTTGACGATAACTTTTTTGCGGCTCATGGCGAGCGCGCCCTTGGACAGACACACCGAGACGATCATCGGCAGCATCTCAGGGGTGAGACCCACCGCCACGGCCATGGAAAAGAAGAACGCTCCCTTCCAGTCGTGCTTGGTGAAGCCGTTGATGAAGAAAACCAAAGGCACCATGACGGCCATGAACCGCATCATCAACCAGGTGAACCGCGTGACCCCTTGCTCGAAACTAGTCGGTGTCCGTTCCCCGGTGATGGACCCCGCCATGCTGCCGAGGTAAGTGTGCACTCCCGTCGTGACCACGACCGCCGTCGCCGTGCCGCTTTGCACGCTGGTGCCCATGAAGCAGATGTTCTTGAGGTCGGTGGGTGAACTCTGCCCCGCTGCCTGCGGGTCGCTGAATTTCTCGACGGGGAGCGACTCTCCGGTGAGGCTGCCTTGGCTGACGAAGAGATCTTTCAACGACAGCAGCCGCACGTCGCCGGGAATGAGATCGCCCGCAGCCAGCTTGATGATGTCCCCCGCCACCAAGTCGCGGAGCGCTATCTCGCGGGGGGCACCGTCCCGAACCACCGTCGCGGTCACGTGGATCATGGCCTTG
>Ga0209890_10000594_pt1 | contig 16684 bp, 9 predicted proteins | sample OrgsoiDNA2013049_FD_185799 | JGI IMG/M metagenome (GOLD analysis project Ga0209890, IMG submission 185799) | Permafrost soil microbial communities from the Arctic, to analyse light accelerated degradation of dissolved organic matter (DOM) -... | ecosystem: Environmental > Terrestrial > Soil >...
TGGACCGCACGGCTCAGCAAACCGATCCTGCTCGCTATCCTGATTGCCTTCTTCAACCAACTGTCTGGCATCAATGCGATTTTGTACTTCGCGCCGCGCATCTTCGAACTGACTGGACTCGGTGCAAAGGCCGCACTGCTGCAATCCATTGGGATTGGCGTCACCAACCTCGTGTTCACCTTTGTCGGTCTGTGGCTGATTGACCGGCTGGGCCGGCGAACACTTCTCTATATCGGTTCGTTCGGGTATATCACCTCGCTCGGCCTCGTCGCCTGGGCCTTTTTCAGCAATCATCTTTCGATCGTGCCGGTGTGCATCTTCGCCTTCATCGCAGCCCACGCGATCGGCCAGGGCGCGGTCATCTGGGTTTTCATCTCCGAGATATTTCCCAATCGCCATCGCGCGGAAGGTCAGACCCTCGGCAGCTTCACGCACTGGATATTCGCCGCTCTGCTCACAACTTTCTTCCCGCGGATGGTCGTGTCCTTTCCGCCCGGTTACGTTTTCTCATTCTTTGCCGGCATGATGGTTCTGCAATTGATTTGGGTTAAGACGATGGTGCCGGAGACGAAGGGCGTACCGCTGGAGCAGATTCAGAGACAGTTGGGGATCGAATAGATGTAGCGGGAGTTGAGCAGATCTCAGCGTTGCGGCAAAGCCGGCAGCGCAACTTTCTGCTGAATTCCCGCCCCCTCGATGATCGTGTAAATGAAATCCGCTGCGACGTTCCGCAGAGTTTCAGTTTCGCCATTTGGCCAACGAATGCTCACCTCGCTCATCTTGTCGTTCGCACCCAACCCAAAATGCAGCCGCAAGTCATTCTGCGAGAGATAGCTCGCCCCGCCGCGCACTTCGTCGAACTGGACGAGCGATCCCGCTTTCACCGTTACCCTCGCTCCGATCGCCGCCTTGTTGCTCTTCATCCCAACCAGTTTGAACAGCACGCGATGGTTCGGACTCTCGTTGTGGTTCAGGAGAAGCGAGGGCGGCTCGCCCACGTTGAGCACGACCATATCGACATTTCCATCATTATTGATGTCGCCGAAAGCCACGCCCCGCCTCGATTTCAGTGGTACCTTTTCCAAGGTCGATGACACATCCTCAAACGTCCCGTCGCGATGATTGCGAAACAGCACCAGAGGTTCACGGTACTGAGTTCCTCCGGGAATGCTGTCGACCTGCGGATAGACGTGGCCGCTGGCAATGAAGATATCGAGCCAGCCGTCGTTGTCCATATCGAAGAAAGACGTTCCCCAACTCACTAGCGGATACGTCGGCTTCACGATCCTGGCCCGCACGCTCACGTCGGCGAAGCTATCGTTTCCCAAATTGTGATAGAGCATTGATCCTTGCTCCACAAAATTACTGACCAGCATCGACAGCCGCCCTTCGTGCAGATAGTCGCCCCAGGCCACGCCCATAGACCCTTGCTGCATGCCGTCGCCGCTTAGGGCGACACCGGAGAGCAGGCCCGTGTCTTCGAACGTGCCGTCGTGTTTGTTGCGGTAGAGAAAATTCGGCCCCGCATCATTCGCCACGTACAGATCGGGCCATCCGTCGTTGTCGTAGTCGCCCCATGTCGCGCCCAGACCGTAATAATGATGCGGGTCGTCCACTCCGGCTTTCTTGGAAACTTCCTCGAAGGTGCCATCGCCCTTGTTGTGAAACAGCATGTCCGATTCGCCGGGCATACCCCACGGCCCGCACTGCACCATGACGGTCTTAAAGCGGCAGAAGTGCGGATCGTTGCCGAACTCGGGTAGCTTGTCCATGTCGGCGTGCACATAGCGCGACACGAAAAGATCCACGTGGCCGTCGCGATCGTAGTCCGCCCAGGCCGCTCCGGTGCTGAAGCCGCCGCCCACCACTCCCGCTTTTTCGGTCACATCTTCAAATTTGCAGTTGCCCAGGTTGTGGTAGAGCGCGTTGCCTCCGTAGCCCGTGACATAGATGTCCTGCAGTCCGTCGTTGTCATAATCCGCAATGGCGATACCCATTCCCCAGCCCTTGCGCGTCGGTCCGGCTGCTTTGGTGATGTCAGTGAACTTCAGGTCACCATTTTTGAGATCAGTCTCCTGGTGATAGAGCGTGATCATGGGATCGCCGCCACGGCGATAGCGTTCGACCGTCGACCCGTTGACGGTGATGATGTCGAGCTTGCCATCGTTATCGCAGTCGATCAGGCCGACGCCGCCGCTCATCGACTCGACAATGTATTTTTTGTCGGGAGACGAAGTGTGGGAAACGGTAAGTCCAGCCTTCTGCGCAACGTCTTCAAACTGGGGGACCGGCGATTGCGTAGAGGGCGGCTGGGGAGGCGCAGATTGCGCGGGCGCGATGATTGCCACACATAAACCGACCCACAGACCAAACCAGGTTCGCATAGGAGGGAGAATTCTCCGATTATATCCGACCCTATCCGCCATGGTTCCAACCGCCGGGCACTCGAACTGCCCAATGTATATTCGAGGATAGCGGCGGTGGGTCATAGATTCTCACTCGCACGCCGGCGTTAGGATCGCATGACGGATAAAGCTTCCCCTGTGGCAGTTGAGGTCTGCGTCGATTCCGTCGCCTCGGCAATCGCGGCACAGCGGGGCGGAGCCGCGCGCCTGGAACTCTGTAGCGCCTTAGTGGAGGGTGGAATCACTCCCAGTGCTGGGCTCATCGCGTTGACTCGATCTGCAGTCTCGATCGGCCTCCACGTCATGATCCGCCCGCGCGGCGGAGACTTCTGCTACGACGCGGACGAATTCGAAATTATGCGGCGCGACATCGAACTTGCCAAGCGACTGGGGGCGGACGGAATCGTCGTCGGGCTTCTGGACGTGAACGGAAATGTCGACGTCGTCCGCACTCAGCAGTTGGCGGACGAGGCCCGTCCCCTCACCGCCACCTTCCACCGCGCTTTCGACATGACGGTTGACCTGTTTCACGCACTCGACGACGTTTGCACCGCGGGCATCGATCGCCTTCTTACCTCCGGAGGCGAGCCGACAGCCCTGCAAGGCAAGGAAACGATCCTTCAACTTGTGACGAGAGCCCGTGGCAGGATCGTGATCATGCCCGGCAGCGGCATCCAACCAGAGAACGCGCGCGCGCTCGTGGACCACACCGGGGTCACAGAAGTTCACGTCGGATTGCGCAGTTCAATCCCCAGTCCCATGCTCCACCGCAATCCGCGGATCTCGATGGGACCGGTCGAAGGCCGCGAGTACCGGCGCTTCGTCGTGCTCGAAGAAAATGTCAGAAAACTGTGCAGCGCGTTAGGGAACAGGGACTGAGTTCTTCTGGTGAGTCCCGGTGGTCAGCTGATGCCGTAGATATTCAAATAACCCTGCGTAGTGTTGGTTGAACCTGTCGTTCCGACATACACTTTCCCGTTCGCGACGCTCGGGACCACGAACTTGACCGCGACCCCGGCCGGGACGTCGGTTGCCGGGGCCACCACGGTACAGGCGGACTTTGCAGCCTGCTGATTTGTCGTATAGAGGCAACTCAGAGTCGTGGCGTCAAAGGCCCAAAGTGCGGCGGGGCCTGAACTTCCGGCTCTGCGGGAATCGACTGCCCAGACGATTGCCTGCGTAGACGTGGCGCTGGGAGCCGAGACTGCGGGAGTAGGTCCGGGCCAGCCAAATGAATAGGCCGTTGTAGCAGTCGGCACCGTACAGAATCCAGCGACGGTTCCGCTATTCGTACAAGCGCTCCCGTTAGGATAGAATTGGAACTGCACGAGGGGAAGGTTCGTGCCCGCATAGTAAAGGTAGCCGCTGGATCCTCCCCCGCCGGATGTGGTGGACCACCACGCCGGACCGCCCGTCACTCCACACTCCACGGCGGTGTTGTAGCAGAGAGTCTGCTTCAGCGCCTGCAAGGTTGAGTCCGACATGCCGTTCCCGGTATATCCGCCCATCGTGCCCACCGGAGAAGTCTGCGCCAGAAAAACCGTGCCCTCTTTCCCGGCCTGCACCAGCAGGTTTTGCGGGTTCCCGCCAGACTGGACCGGCAAAAGCATGACTCCACCGGAACCCACGTCATAGTTGTCGGCATTCCGGGTGACCCAGTCGTAGGCGGTGAAAAAATCCAACACTGAAAAGGTAGAGCCCGACTGTTGCATTTCCAGGATCGAGTTGCCGTAGTCGCACGGCGTGGTGGAGCACGATGTAGGCGCGTCAGTGGGAGGCGTACTCACGTTGACGCTCGTGTCACCGTTTCCGGTCGCAAGAAAAATGTGTCCGCTGCTATCTGCCGCGGGCCCGGATCCGCCTCCCCAGATTCCCCCTTCATACGTATGCTTCGCAGGGACGGACGCCCAGATGGCGGTCTGTGTCAGCGCACTCAGCGCCGAGTTCAGCTGGTAGGACATCACCCAGCCGTTATAGGGAAAATTCTTGTGATCGCAGTTCCCGCCCCACGCAATGACGATCTGCGGGTTTTGTCCGCTGGCGGGGACTGCCAGGAGCGCGCTCCGCTGATTTTGCGTCAGCGAGTACGGTGGCGTTTTTCCCACTACGCCCTGGCTGAACGTGATGCGGTTGAACGTCCCGCCAATGTCGATCGATGCGTAAGGCTGGCTTGCACTCACCCCGTTGCCGCCGTTGATCACGCTCAGCGCAAATAGGGTTTGCTTGTAGCTGGAGGGCGTGGTCGTGGTCTTCAATTTGGCAACAACGTAGAGAACCCCGCTGGTAATGGTCTGCCCGGGGCCCTGATTCCCGCTGATGTCAATCACGGGCGTACCAGTCACCCCAATGTCGCCGGGAGCAGGCAGGATGTTGGAACACTTCAGGTCCGAACTCTGAAGAAAGGTATAGCCGCTGGGCGCAAGATTGGTCGACCACAGAATGTTTCCCGTCGATCCATCAATCGCGTATACCCAATTCTCTTCCGTCGCGACGTACACCACATCGGCGTAGGTAGTGGTACCGATGGTTACGTTGGGAAGCACCAGAGGCTGCGCGTAGACTGCCCCGTTCACCGGCACAGCGTATTGCTTATGGAACTTTGGGCTTGTGGTGGCGGTGATTGCCGCCTGCGTGAGTGCCGGCTCGTTGGGATTGAAGCCGAGGCGGCTCGCTCCCCCCTGATACGTCGTGAGGCAGACGCTGTTGCCCGAGGTTGTGGGACACCCGCCCACTCCCTGAGCCGAGGCTGCAACTACGAAGGAGGCCGGAACCAATAAGACGAGTAAGAAGGGGGTGATCTTGTGTTTTGGACTGCGATGCAACGTCGCCTCCAAGGGGGAAGGCTAGAAAACTGTACACTGCCGTTCATGCCCGGTCAAGGATGGAAGATACTCAAGCGTTCCAGGGAAGCGCAACCCTTGGCCACGCAACAACTTAATCTCGTCGGAAGCTCGCAATAGCGTGACTGCGAGTGCGGGTTCAATGGGAGGGCGCGGTTGCCGCCTGAGCAAGCTGTTTCCGGTCGGCGGCTGCACTCTTTGCTTCTTTGCTGGCCTCAAGCGTCAGGTCGCGTGCTCCAAAACCAACTCCGATCTTCTTGAGGAAGCCATTGGGCGGCGTGCCTCCGGCAAAGATCCACACAAAGTCATTGGGAATCTCCTCCACGCTGCCGTTCACGTCAAGGAGAACCGATTCGGGCTTGAATTCAACCGGATTCGAATTAAACAAGACCCGCAGCTTTCCAGAGTGGATGAAGTCGTCGATTCGCTTCGTGTTGCGCTCTTTAATGCGGCTGAAACGCTCGCTCCGGTAGGAAAGAGTCACCTGATTGCCCGTCTGGCAGGCGAGCCCCATCGCCGCTTCCACCGCGCTGTCGCCGCCGCCAATGACAAGAATCTTCTTGTTGATGTAGTGATCCGCTTCGATGAGACGGTACATCACCTTGGGTAACTCTTCGCCTTTAACGCCGAGTTTGCGGGGCTCGCCCGCCTTACCCAGAGCCAGAATCACGGCGCGCGCGCGATACTGGTTGGTAATCGTTGCAACGGTGAAAATCCCGTCTTCGCCACGCTGGACATCTTCCACCTTTTCACCCGTGGAAACGTTAAAGTCAGCCCGGTTGAGAATCATGTCCCAAAAAGCAAGCAGATTCTCTTTCGAAAGTTGCATCTTCTTGAACTTCCCATACATGGGAAATTCCACCGGACTCGTCATCACCAGTTTTTGCCGCGGATATTTCGCCACTGTGCCCCCAATTTCGTCGCGCTCGATTGTGAGGTAGTTCAGCTTGTTCTCAATCGCGCGCAGCGAGGCGCTGATACCCGCCGGGCCCGCTCCAATCACCAGAAGATCGTGTAAGCCGGGCATTGGGTGGACGGCTCCCGCCGCTTTGAGGCGCGCGGCAATCGTATCCACACAGTCGCGTCCCTGGTTCACGGCGTTCTTGATCAGCGCCAGTCCGCCGAGTTCGCCAACGATGAACAGGTTTGGCACGCTGGTTTCGTATTGCGGCGTCAGATAGGGCATATCCGCCGCCATGCTGGGACTTGCCATCACCATCGTGATCGCGCCCACCGGACATGCATCCGCACACAGGCCGTGGCCAATGCACTTGTGCCCGTTCACGATCACGGCCTTGCCACCGATCATCGCCAGTACATCGCCTTCGGGACACACACTGGTGCAGGTTCCGCAGCCGATGCAATAATTCGTGTCGATTTGCGGATGCTGTGCCTTGGGCCCCTCGGAAAACAGTTTGCCCTTTTCCGCCGCCTCACGCGCACGTTCGTCCTTCTTCTTCAGGCTCTTGAGATAGCCCATGAGGAAAAAGACGCAAATGACGCCGCCAATGCCGAATGTGATGAGGGTGTCCATGATCCGCGGCTAGAAATACCCTAGAAAGAATTGCAGTCCGATATGCAGCAGTGCGAGCACCGCGAAGGCGTAGCTGAAAGGCTTGTGTACCACGTGCCAGAGATGGAAAACCTTCTGGGATCGGGAAAGGAACAGCACTCTCTTGGAGAGCGCAGCCTCTTCCGCAGCCGCACCAATCGCCTTTTCGAGTTCGCGATTCCGGGTGGGAAAGAAGCCCGCCAGAGTTCGGAAAGACTCGCCGATGCTCAGCGCGTGCCGGCGCAGCCGAGCTACTCGAAACACCCTAATCACGTCGAGAATCATCATGTAGACCAGCGCTACCACGATGGGAAGCCGCTTCACGAAGTTTGCGTCCGGCATGCGCAATAGCGCACGCAGGTCCGCCTCCGGCAGCAGGTTCTGCGCCGACAGTTGCTTCGCCAGGTTCTCCTGCAACTCCTGCAACTCTTTCATCGATAGTTCTGCCGTGGTTACCTTGCGTGGAATCTGTGCATAGAGATAGCGCCCGACGACGCCGCTGGCCGACACCGCAAACATGATCCAGAAAGCCATGCCCGCGATGCCCTTGAATTTCAGAGTCGAATGAAACGCAACGATGAACGGCGCGGTCAACCCCATTAGTACGTGAATATCGAGCCAGTGCCGGGTGCTGCCCTTGGTGCTCAGCCACGCCCAATGCTTGCGCAGCGGGTACAGAAAAATTCCCACGAACAGCGCCACACCCACAAATCCCAGGTAAAGGCCGATCGGGCCGATCGGCCGCAGCATGTGATGCTTGGGCGAGAATGGACGCTCAATCGAAGCCAGCTTGTAGTAGTCGAAGCCATAGATAAAGATGGCAAGATTGGTGGCGATGGCGAGGACGTAGAGGCCGTAGAGACGCACACGGTGGCCTCTCTCCGCGTCAGGCACGGTCTTCGCCCCGATCGCGATGCGGGCAGTTGCAGTGGCATTGGCACTCATTTTTTGGTGACCTGCTCCTCGGTACTTACTGAGAATTTCTTGTATGCCGTGAATTGGTGCAAGTTACGCCAGTGCTGTCTGGGGGTTTCGACCTCCACGCGCGCTTGCGTGGGGAACCAGTAAACCTGCTTCGAATCGGAAAACGGCACGGGCGCGAAATCGATTTCCGAGTTCAGCGCCTTTAGGCCGACATCCTGCAAGCTGTCCGCGATTCCCGCTTCAATCTTTGAGATGGTCCCGGTCTGTGGATCGATCCATGCCGTCCCGGAGAGCTCCAAGGGGTATTCTCTTCCCCGCAGGGCCAATGCGGCAGGAGATTTCATGCCCGGAACATGTTCAAACCGGACCTTCTGCAGCATCCGGCCGCCGATGACTTCCTCCCCGGCTACCGTGAACTTGAACGATTCCGCGTAATACGGGTGAAACACCAGGAACAACGTGGCGAATCCGTTGCTCAGCAGCATCGAAGTGTTCTTGCGGTCCCTCTTGGCTTCCCGCAGACGGATTCGCGACTCGGAGAGATTCAGTTCGCCTCCGGCATTGGTCAAAATGACCAGATAGTCGTAGGTCGAATCTTCCTTGAGTTCGACTTTGTCGTCCTTGCCCAGCTTCTCCTGTCGCACCTGCTCGGTACACTTCACGTTCGAAAATTGGTCGAGGAATATCGCCGTCTGACTGGCGGTGCGCGTGAGCAAATCGTTGAGCCGTTCCGCTTCCGGAGATCCGGAGGCCGTGCCGGCGAAACCAATGCCCGCCAGAAACACCGCTCCCAGAAGCAGCACGGCCGCGATGCGTCCGCCTTTCGTGAAGATTTGTGTTCTATCCATCATTCACCCTTCCTCTTTGAATCGAAACGATAGCCGAGCGAGAACATGAACTGGTCGTAGCTCATGTTCCCACGGTTGGTGGTGAAGTTCCCTTGCAGGTAGTAGTGCGGTCCCAGCGTCGTCTCGACGGTGCCGGTAAGAAAGCGGCCGCGCGTGTTGGTCGTCAGTGTGGAAGCAAGGGTCTGCTGCCCCATCAGAACCTCTATCCGCAGCCGGTCGCTCATTTGCCGCGAAAGCGAGAACGATTCATAGGACCCGCTGCCGAACGAACCGCTGAACTTTGCATAGTGGGCATCGGCGCGCACCTTGATCCATGGCAGTCGCCCAAACGTGATGCCGTACATTTGATTCAGCGAAGTCTTGGCGTCTCCCGTGCCGCTGCTTCGGCCTATATTGGTCGACAACCAGATCTGACGTGCGACTTCAACGCGCGCGCCGGCGCTCAGTCCCTGAAACAGGTACTTGTCGAGGAGCCCAGTGCCGACCAGGGTCGCATCAAAGGTTGGGATGTCGCGAAAGTAGTTGTAGTTGAAGTCCAGTTCAACGCGGGGATGCGGGTTCACTCGCAACGTGAAAAAGTTGCGGCCCAGCCCGGGCCCGGGAGAGGGCGTTACGGAATTGCCCTTGGGATCATCCAGTTGCGCCGACTCGTAGATGGCAATGTCGCGCTTGTAGGACAGAGAATCTTCGAAGAACAGAAATGGCCGGTCGATGGCCCAGTTGACCATGCTGACCCCAGCCCCGGTGGTGCTGCTGTAGTGGAAGCCGTTGTACTCGCCGCCTTCGAAGTTCACAAAGGCGCCGCTGATCACGCGGTTGGGACTGTAGTCCCAGGACGACGGGTCGGGCGTGGAACCTCCGAAAACTCCCAGCACTGTGCCCTTGGAAAGCCTTTTTCCGAAGTAGCCTCCATCGATCGTGTCGAGGCTCGGCGCCCAGGGGAGATACAAGCGGCCAAATCCCGCGACCAGCGTCGAGTTCGGATTGTCGTATGTCATATTCAGGTGATAGGTGCGGTTGATCAGGCTCTGCAGGGTCTGCTGGCTGGCCACCGATTCCTTGGTCAAACGCCCGCGCCAGTAGCCGCTGAGATTCCAGTACGTTCCGCCGATGCGGGTAATGTCGCCACGGAAGACCATGCCAACGTCGGAACTGGTGACGCTGCTCGTGCCGTGACTGATGGTCTCAATGGCATCGAACCCGATGCGGCCCCGCGCCCGGTTGACCGATGGCAGAGGAGGCCGGGGAACCTCTTCGCGCGCTTCTTCATCGAGCGTGTCGCCTTCGGTGAAGGAGATCACAGCGGGATACTGCCGCGTTGCGCTCAGCGCACGCTGTTGCACCAGCGCCTCGGCATCGCCGTTCGAAAGGTAGGCGAGATCGCCCGCCTTTACGGGCCGCTTTGGAGTGTGAATGTCGGTGACCGCCGAGGTTTCCGCTACTCCGGTGACTTCCAGTTCAGCGACAACGCGAGGGTCGGCGGCACTGGCACTGTCTCCTTGCGTCGCTGGTAGATTTGTATCTTCCACCTCGAGCTTCATTCCTTCCGTCAATCCTTGCGCCCGCCCGCCTTCAAGATAGGCAACGCCGTCGGCCACATACTTCACTTTGAAAACGGTGCGCAGGCTGGGGTCGTCGGTCCGCGCGATCACGGTGGAAGTCTCGGCTGGGAGACCCGGCGCCGGCGTCGGAGTAGCCGGAGCAGTCGCAGTATCAATAGCAGCCGGCACAACCGCCTCTTCTTTCTTGGGAACCGCCGGAGCCGCCGCGGGTTCAACCGGCACGGCGATGTTCTTCGGCGAAGGCGCGATGGCTGGCGGCTGCGCGGACGAAGGCAGCGACGGCGCGGCAGCCGGCATCGCAGCCGCTGCAATCTGATTCTGCGAAAAAGGCCCCGGTCCCGCAGCGCCAGCAGTGGAAGCGGCTACCGGCTGGCTCTGCGGGCTTGGGGGCGTTGACCGTCCAGGAGGAGAAACGGCCAAAGGCGAATCGTTCACAGGCGGCTCGAATCCCGGACCCGCAATCGTGGGCGGCGCGGGAGGAGGAGGCGGCACGGAATTGTCTTCCGTGATTGGCGCCGCAGTATCCCGATGTCTGCGGAAGACTCCAATCAGATTGCCCGAGGTGGCCGCCACCGGCGCGCCCCGGGAAGCGCTGCGCGCATTTTCTGGCGCCGCAACTCTAAGGACAATACGGTTCCCTTCCGTCTCGACCGTATACAGATGTGCTTGATCGAGATCGAGAACCACACGAGTGATCAGAGGTGACGTGCTGTGCTGCCCGGTGCGCACCCGGCGCACTCCGTTTGTATTGACCGAAACATTCTTGATGTCGTTGTGGAAAACGGTATCGGGGAGATCGAGCAGGATCCGGTCGGGATGCACCGCTGTTTCAACGGATGGCTTTACCGGAGCACTGAGTGTAACTTCCACGCGCAGGTCTGTACCTTCTCGCGCGACCGTTACACTCTGCACGGTCGCGGTCCCGATTGTGTTCTGTGCCGCGGCACAAGACAACAAGAGCATTAGCGTTCCGAAATGTTTCTGCACTGCCGTCATTCTGGGTCGACACTCGCTGGCGCTCCACCTGCCGCCTGAAATTTGGCGTTTCCGCCGCCTCATACATTGGGTTCAGCACGTCACCGGCCAAACCGCATTAGCCGCCACCTCTGCCACTCTGGTGGCACTGGTAGCAATTGATACTGTTGTAGACATACCCGGACACGTTGTCGTGTTGGAAATTGTTGGCGTTGTTTCCGCCGTGGCATCCGGTGCATTGAAAGACGGAGTAGTCGTTCGAATTGGTATGGCACGTCGAGCACACGTTGTTCGCATTCCCGTGGCTGGTCGGGAACTGCGTGTACTGCGTGTGATTGAACGTGGCGCCGGTCCAGGCTGTCGTGTTGTGGCAGTTCTGGCACGTGGTCGGGAAGAATTGCTGCTGCGCCGAGTGGCCCGGATTCGTAGTGTTGTTGTAGTCGGTCTGGTGGCAGCCAATGCAGGTGGTGGGCAGCGTCGTGTAATTGTTGTTTACGTGGCAGTCGGTGCACACGCGCGGCGGCACCACGTGCGAGCCCGTCAGCGGGAATGTCGTCGTGTTGTGGTTAAAGGTGGAATCCGTCCAGACCGTTGTGTCGTGGCACAATTCGCACGTCGTCGGGAAGCCGGCCGCCGCGTGCGCCGGATTGTTGGTGCCGGAGTAGTCCTTCTGGTGGCAGGTGTAGCACAGCGTGCTATTCAGGGCGTAGTTGTTGTTGACGTGGCAGTCGGAGCACAGCCTCGGCGGCACCGTGTGCGCGCCCGTCAGCTGAAAACCAGTCGTAGTGTGGTTAAACACAGCGTCGGTCCACAATATGGTGTCGTGGCAGGTCTCGCACGTCGTCGGGAAAGCCGCCGCGATGTGGTTCACCGGCGTGGTCGCGTTGTTGTAATCCGTCTGATGGCAACTGACACAGGTCGTATTGGTGATGTTGTAGTTGTTGTTGATGTGGCAATCCGTACACTGCCGCGGCGGAGACATGTGGTTCCCCGTCAGCGGGAACCCAGTGCTGTTATGGTTGAACGTCGCATTCAACCAGGTTGACGTGCTGTGGCACGAGTCGCAAGTCTGGGGGAAGTTTGCCGTGACGTGATTCGGGTTGGTCGTGCCCTGGTAATCCTTCAAGTGGCAGGTGACGCATGCCGTGCTGTTCAAGGTGTAGTTGTTATTGACGTGGCAGTCGGTGCATTGCCGTGGCGGCACCATGTGCAGTCCGGTGAGCGCGAATCCCGTAGTGGTGTGATCAAACTTGCCGTCCATCCACAGCACCGTGTCGTGGCATTGCTCGCACGTTGTGGGGAAACCCGCATGCGGCACAGGCGTGGTCGCGTTGTTGTAGTCGGTCTGGTGGCAACTGATGCACGTCGTGCTGGTGATGCTGTAGTTGTTGTTCACGTGGCAGTCAGCGCACTGCCGCGGCGGTACCATGTGCGCTCCCGTCAGAGGGAATCCCGACTTCGAGTGGTCAAACGTTGCCGGTTGCCATGCCGAGGTGTTGTGACAGGTTTCACACGTCTGCGAAAAGCCACCGGCAACGTGGTTCGGGTTCGTCGCACTATTGAAATCCTTCAAGTGACACGAGACGCACGTGATACTGGTCAGGTTGTAGTTGTTATTGACGTGGCAATCCGTACACTGTCGAGGCGGCACCGTGTGCGCTCCGGTCAGAGCGAAGTTCACCATCGAGTGATCGAAAGTCGCCGGGGTCCAGGCAACCGTGGTATGGCACTGCTGGCAGGTCGAGGGAAAATTTGCCGAGACGTGATTGGGGTTCGTGGTGCCCTGGAAATCCTTCAGGTGACAGCTAATGCAGGCCATGCTGGTGATGTTGTAGTTATTGTTGACGTGGCAGTCGACGCACTGCCGCGGTGGCACAGCGTGCCCTCCCGTCAACGGAAATCCGACCGAAGCGTGATCGAACTTCGCATTCAGCCAGTTGTCGGTTCCGTGGCAGGTGTCACAAGTAGTTGAGAATTTTGCGGTGACGTGGTTTGGATTCGTCGCGCCAGTGAAATCCGCTTGATGGCAGGAATAGCAAGCTGTGGACATGGTCTGGAACTTGCTATTGGCCATGCCCTTGTGGCAAGAGTCGCAGTCTACCGCCGCGTGCGCCCCGGTCAGCGGGAACCGGTTGTTGTGCTGCTGGATCTGCTGGATCGATACCCCCCATCCCCGGACCGTGTGGCACTGCTCGCAGTTTGCTCCCAGTTGCCGCTTGTGAATGTCCGCGTGGCAATCCTGGCATCGTTGTCCGACGCTGGAAAAAACCGGCTTCACGTGGCATTGAATGCAGGTCACGGACTGGTGCATGCCGCGCAACGGGTACTTTGTTCGATTGTGATCGAATTCAGGTACGGCACGGATGGGCTTCCATCCAGATGCCGTGTGGCAGTTCTGACACGGGACGTTCAGATTGCCGTGTGGACTGTGCGTACCTGCGGAGGCCTGCGCCTGCGCGCTTCCTGAAACTCCAGAAAGCACCAACAGCAAACCTGCCATCAGCTTGAGTACGCCCCCCGATGCCAACATGAGTTGCCCCTTGCTTTAGTCCCGAACGGCATTAAAAAGAAAAACGGTATGAAGGTGTACGACGGCGGATGCAATTCTCTGTCCATTCAGAATAGCGATCCGAATGCGCTCCGGAAAGTTACACAAGTGCCGGTTCGGAGCGCTTTTCGTTCATCGTCCGGATTCTCATCGACTTGAGTATTACTATGAGTGAAATGTAACTTCTGCGCGTTACTTCGCATTTTTTGCGCTGAATGATTGGGCGTAAAGAAAACTGAACGGTGTACAAAAACTGAACAGCAGTTCCGGAATGAACCCTGTACGACTTTGAGATATACATCGGGTCAGAGTTATCGGAGCACGCGAAGGTCTTACAACTTCACGTTTCCAAAAGGACGCCGGCCATCGCGACGAGAGCGGAACCTTAGAAACCGGACTGCTTCGCTTTGGGGACTGGATTGGTGGGCCCGTGGCAGGTCGCGCAATCTTTCGGAGTTGGCTTGTAGAAAAGCACAGTCTTGGCGGCCACCACTTTCGTCAGTTTGTGACACTCCGCGCAGCGCACATTCTGGTGCGCACCACGCAAGGGGAATTCCGTCCGCTTCTCGTGGTCAAACAGCGATGGCTTCCACTTCATGCTGGTGTGGCACTCCGCGCACCGTGTAGCGTCCGCTTTGGCGAACTGCTTTCCGTGGATGTCCTGGTGGCAGTCCTCGCACTGGGTTAGTGCGGCTTTGAAGTCCACATTCATCAATTTGGTTTCCAGGTTGGGCGGCTTATGGCAATCGATGCAGGACGTCGCCCGATGTGCACCCAGTAAAGCGAACTTTGTTTTCGAGTGGTCGAAGCCCGAGAGTTCCCTCCACGATTTCGTGGTGTGGCAGGCCTCGCAACCTGCGACCGAACCATCGGCCCGGGTCTGCACCATGCGCTCTTTGAACTGTCCCTTGTGCGGATCATTGTGGCAACTGGTGCAGTTCAAAGTCTTCCAGTGATAAATCACGGCGGCCTTCGGCTGGAACTCCGCCGATTCCTTATGACAGTCGGAGCAGGGCACCGCAATGTGCCCACCTGTAAGCACGAAGTGCGTCGCCTTGTGTTTTGACAGGCTGAAAGTGGACGGCTTGTATCCCTCGAGATTGTGGCAGCGCTCACAGGCGTTGAAGTAAGGCGCCGCCGCAAACTGTGCGGCATGCCGGTCGGCGTGACAGTCGGTACAGCGCTCAAACTTGACCTTGAACAGCGTGTCCTTGCCTTTCGGGATATGGCACTGCGCGCATTCCAGACGCGCATGCCTGCCCTGCAGCGGATACGCGCTGGTGGCGTGTTCCTTCACGGTAAACGTCGAGGGCTTCCAGCCCTTCACGTTGTGGCAGGAAGCGCACTCCCCGCCGTCCGGACGCTTGGCGAACTGCCCGTTGTGCGGATCGGGCTTGTGGCAGTCCATGCACTTCTGGAATACCAGGGGCTTTTTGAAATCTCCGTTCGCGTGGCACTGGGCACAATCCACAGTCGAGTGCTTGCCCTCCAGCGGGAACTTGGTCTTCGAATGGTCGAAGCGCTCGTTGACAGACTGCAGAGAAATCTTCTTCCACCCGCTCGTACTGTGGCAGGACTGGCAGCCTTGCGGGAAGCTCCCGTGATGCGGGTCTTTGTGGCAATCGGAGCACTGGTTAAACGGAATGCCCACGTACTGCGGCTTGCCGTCTGATCCATTGGTATGGCACTTGGCGCATTGCACCTGGGCATGCAGGCCGGTCAAGGGATAGCGCGTCTTCGAGTGATCGAACTGGGATTGACCGGTCTGGCTGACATTGATCGCCTTCCAATCCACAAAATTGTGGCACTGCAGGCAGTTCGCTCCCAAGCGGCCCTTGTGCTGATCCTCGTGACACGCGACGCAACCCGTCGAGAGACCAAGATATGTCCGGCCCGGGTCCTTGATTTTTATGGACGCGCGTTCCTGCGCAGAGATATGGCTCGGATTGTGGCATTTATTACAGGTCAAGCCCTCGTGTTTGCCTTCGAGCAGGTATCCCGTTTCTTTATGATTGAAGGTCTTGATGTCCCACTTGATCAGCGGGAAATCTTCCCCGTTGTGTTCCGAGTGGCAGCGGGCGCATTCCTGGCTCGAGCCGGCAGGAATGTTATAGGTGGCGTGTAGACCCTTGCGAGCGGAAAGACGGGTTGCAATCTCGGTGTGACAGTCCAGACACTTCAATGCCGCTTGTCCGCCAAACTTGTGGCAACTGGCGCAGTTGGTGGATCCGTTCAGCGATTGGTGCGGCCGCGAGAGTGGCCCGGGAGAGATCTGCCCAGAAGCCGCAGGCTGCAACCCACCGAAATAGGCCAGCGCCAGAAACGCAGAGATGCCTAACGGTAAGGTGCGCGCCAAGAGCTTCCGGAGGCACCTTGCCATTGCGTTCTCTGGCGTCGCTTGAAGTTGTGGTCTCAGTTCTGTCTTGCCTCGCACCCGCGAGTTGAACCGCACGTTCGTAACCACTGGTAAATGATCGCAGTCTAGATGTCAGTGACCGAACGCACCAGTCACCAGGAGTACACTCCCAGAAAGGGCGTTGGACCGGTATGGGCTCGGCCATGAGGACTGCGCGCTCCCCCGAGCTTCTGTCTCGTTCCGTCCGAAAAAACGATGTGCTTCAACGAATTTGCAGCCGCAAAAAGAGCTTGCGATAGATCTTCCTCACCATCGGATCTCGTACAGATTTGTGGACTCCTGCCGAAAGTTTTTTGTACGGCCTGACTTTTGAGGCATTTTGCGGAGCCGCGTACCTGAGGAGGAATGTGATTTGAGTCACTTACATGAGAGTTATGGCTCAGGCACCCTCACCTCGGGGCCCAGCAGCATTGGAGCGGGTAACGTGCCGGGTCTCGGCGCGGGGGTACGGGGGCGTGCTTAGAAAACTATTTCCGTCTCGATCTCTCCTGGCGTCAGACCTCGCCTCTTTTCGCCGGCAGGAGTCCATCTTCATTGTTCTGAGTCTCCTGATTCTTGCGGTCTTGTTTTGCCTGCATTGTTATTTTGCCGCGTTCTGGGGAACTCCGCCCGCG
>Ga0209890_10000595_pt1 | contig 16671 bp, 15 predicted proteins | sample OrgsoiDNA2013049_FD_185799 | JGI IMG/M metagenome (GOLD analysis project Ga0209890, IMG submission 185799) | Permafrost soil microbial communities from the Arctic, to analyse light accelerated degradation of dissolved organic matter (DOM) -... | ecosystem: Environmental > Terrestrial > Soil >...
GAGCCGTAGCTACAAACCGAATTTCTGAGAAGTGAGCAATCCTATGGCGGAAAACATACTGGTGGTGGTTGAACAACGCGAAGGCAAACTGAACCGCGTCTCGTGGGAGACGATTGCGGCTGGGCAGGCGATTGCCGCTCAGACTGGATGGACTCTGGAGGCGGCAGTGTTGGGCTCGGGCGTTGCTGCGATCGCAGGTGAGTTGGCGGGGAAGAAGGTTGCCAAAGTGTATGACGTCGAGTCGGCCAGGCTCGAACCCTACACTCCCGACGCGTTCGCCCATGCCTTGCAGGATTTTTTGGCCAAGCATCCGGCGAAGCTGGTATTGATGCCGCACACGTATCAGGTACGGGATTTTGTGCCGAAGCTGGCGACGGCCCTCGAAACCACGGCCATCAGCGACGTGATCGGGGTCAAGTTTGAAGGCGGGAAGCTGCTATTCACGCGGCAAATGTTTCAAGGAAAGTTTGTCGCCGACGTGAGTTTTGCGGGCTCTGGTCCTTGCTTTGTGACCTTTCAGAACGGCTCGTTCCGCGCCGACAAAGTCGGAGCCGGCGCAACGGCGGGTCCGGTTGAGACCGTCAACGTCGACGTCCCGGATGGCGTGGTGAGAAACAAGCCGCGGGAAGTTTTCAAAGAAGCCAAGCAAGCGGTGGATTTGACGCAGGCTGAGATCATTGTGTCGGTAGGACGCGGCATCAAAGAGCAGAAAAATATCGAACTGGCAAAACAGTTGGCGGATGCGCTGGGTGGAGAGCTCGCGGCGTCGCGGCCGATCTGCGATAACGGATGGCTGCCGATGGACCGCCAGATTGGATCGTCGGGACAGACGGTCGCTCCGAAGCTGTATCTGGCACTGGGAATCTCGGGAGCGATCCAGCATATTGTCGGCATGAAGGGTTCGCGGAGCATCGTGGCCATCAACAAAGATTCCGAGGCGCCGATTTTCGAGATTGCGGATTATGCCATCGTCGGAAATCTGTTTGATATCGTGCCTCCACTGATTGAGGAAGTGAAGAAGGCGAAGGGGTAGAGAGCGGGTTTCAAGGTTTCAGAGTTGCAAGGTTTCAAGGAAGGACGCGCTCTCCTCCTGGGTGCGCCCTTCGAGCGCGCAATCAAAACACAGTTCACGCGGACAAGAGTGTCCGCGCTACACGTTCCGAAAATATTTCTAGATTACGAGCCGGCGGCGACGCCGCTGAGGTGTGCCATGGTCAGGCGCAGGTACTTGTAGGGATTTACCGGGGCGTCGTTGATACGAACTTCGTAGTGGAGGTGGGGGCCAGTGGAGCGTCCGCTTAAGCCTACGTAGCCGATGGTGTCGCCGCGGTGGATGTATTGTCCGGCGGTGACGGCAAAGCTGGAAAGATGGCCGTAGCGGGTGGTGATGCCGTGTCCGTGGTCGACCATGATGGCGCGTCCGTAGCCACCCTGAAAGTCGGCGAAAGTAACGAGGCCGTCGGCAGGCGCCATCACGGGCGAACCAACATTGGCGGAAATATCGACACCGGAATGGAAGGCGCCTTCTCCGTTAAACGGATCGATGCGCTCGCCGAAGGAGCCGGTGACCTGGCCTTCGACCGGCCAGAGGTTCGGAGCCGAGTTGGCGCGGACCCAGTCGGCCGTGGTGGAATTCTTGGTCAGGCCAAGTGAAATGCCGACGCTGGCAGCGCCACTCAGCGCCGTGTGCTTCAGCGCGTAAAGCTGGTCGAGCGAAGAATTCACCTGCGCTGCCTGAATCTGCTCGGTCGAAGCGGCCACCATCGCCGGATCGGACTTGAGGCCATAAAGTGCTGAAACCTCGCTGGCCAGCGAGCCGAGCGAAGCAACCTGAATGTCACGTTCCTTGGCAACCTGCTCCAGACGCGAATAGCGGTCCTTGAGCTGGGCATCCTCGGTACGGAGCTGGTTATAGTGAGCGACTTTTTGCAGCATCCTGGTATAGGAGCTGGCGATTCCCGTGAGGCAGAGCGCGCCGATCGCCGCCCCGGCCAGCAGGACGTAGAGGTACTGGACGGGAATAGAGATCTTGCGAAGCTGTCCAGCTTCGTCGCGGGCTACGAAAAATATGTAGAAACGTTTACGCAATATCGTACTTCCGGCAAATAGATTTTGCTTCGGAATCCTGCCAGAGCGGAACCGTCATGCTCGGGCTCGGAATCCTGATTCCACCAGCTGCATCAGGAGCAGGCTGGCTCTTCCCTAAACCACGGAACCAGGCAAACCGAAATCCAATTCGCTGCAACTGATTCACGTTGCAGTACTTGGTTCGGCAAAGTATATGTGAACGGCGAATTAAACGGTAACAAACCTGATTCCCCCTGTCAACATCAGTACGCCCTTCTGAGCGTTACCAAGGCAGGGTAATTAGCTGTGTCCAACCGGCCAGATTACTACGGTAATGGGGCAGGCGAACACCCTTGCCAGGGCCAGAGCTGGACACGCAAAGCGCACGGGAGCCGGGGTATAGTGATCGGCATGCCACTCAGCGAAAGGAAACTGATTCAGCGGATCCGCCGCCTGGCCCGCGGAGGGAAGTCGGTGGTGACGGGCATCGGGGATGACTGCGCGGTGCTCAGCGTTCCTCCGGGGCACGAGTTGCTGGTGACGACCGACTTCACCATTGAGAAGGTGCATTTTCGCCGAGATTGGCACCGTCCAGAGCTGGTGGGGCGGCATTGCTTGACGCGCGGGCTGAGCGACATCGCGGCGATGGGCGGCGAGCCGCGGGCGGCATTTTTGTCGCTGGCTGTCCCGAGCGACGTTCCCCAAAAGTGGGTGGACCGCTTTCTGAAGGGACTGCTGGAGCTGGCGGAAGAATTCAAAGTTCCGTTGGCCGGTGGGGATACGGCTCAATCGACCGGCGGGATCCAGGCAGACATCGTAGTGGTGGGCTCGGTGCCGAAGGGAAAAGCGGTGCTAAGGTCGGGAGCGCGGCCGGGCGAGCAGATTTATGTAACTGGAGAGCTCGGCGGCTCAGCGGCGGCGCTGGCGCGGCTGGCGGATTCGAAGCCCGTGGGCGCGGAGTATTTCCGACACTTTCGTCCCCTGGCGCGGGTTGCCGTCGGCCATCGGCTGCGCCAGCGTAGAATGGCCTCGGCCATGATCGATCTGAGTGACGGGCTTTCCACCGACCTCGAACACATCTGCCAGGAAAGCCACGTGGGCGCGGAGATTGAGGCAGAGGCGATTCCGCGGGCACGGGTTGGGCTGGGGAAAAAGCGGGTCACGCTCGAACTGGCGTTGCACGGCGGCGATGATTACGAACTGCTGTTTACGTCCTCGGCAGCGGTCCCCGCGGAGGTGGCGGGAGTTCCGGTGACGCGCATCGGGCGGATCACACAATCTGCGGGGATGCGGCTGATCGGAGCGGATGGGAAAGCGCAACCACTCAAGGCCGGGGGATGGGAGCACTTCAAGCGCAATTTGTAATTTGTAATTTCGGGCTTCGTATCGGGGCGAGTTCTTTCCTCGTGTGGAGACGGGGATTGCCCCGTCCAGAAAGACGAATTTCCCCGCGACTATACCCCAGCAGGTGACTTTCGTTACCTGCCAGTGGTGACATTCGGGGACTAGAGTGGACCCATGCGAAAAGTATTCTTACTCCTGGCGTTCATGGTTGCGATCTTGATTTCAGCTTTCGGGCAGGGAGCGCCGACTGCTCGCAAGGTGGATAACGCCTTCGTACAACAGCAGTTTGGCCCGGAATTCACGCTCGTGCCCGAGGTGGGCGCCGTGTTCGGCGACCTCGACGGCGATGGCGTGGAAGACGTGGTAATTGCCGCGCGCTGCAAAAATCCCCTACTCGATCAAGGGGATCACAATTACACGGTGATCGACCCCTACTACGATTTTTTTGGCTATGGCGACCCCAAGGTGACGACCACGTTCAGCGAGCCCGATCCGGTGCGTCGGGGTTTGATGATGCTGATCATTCATGGCGCGGGGCCGGAGGGCTGGCGCTCGGCAACTCCTAAAGCCAAGTACGTGATTGTGAATCTACCGTATCGCACGCTCTCGGTTAGAAAAATGAAGCTCAAGAAGAAGACGATCGAAGCCGTATACGTTGAAGAAGCGGGCGACACTGGAGATAGCTCGGCCCTGTTCTTTGACGGGAAAAAATTCCGCTACGTGCCCATGGGCGGGAGCATGCAGTAGGCGCGAGAGTCTGCGGGTAACGAGCACTTGGCGGGCAAATAGTGGAGCGACTGTCGTGACCGCAACCCTTGGTCGCGACCCAGCCTGATGTAGTAACCTCTTTTCTGATTTGCCTCATCATTTGAAATACCGCGTCTTAACGCAGCAGCTGGCAGTGTGCCGGCTTGCCTCGGACGCCCCTTTTCCTAGTTGGGCGCTCGAAGGCGGATTTTTCGGTGTTGTACGTACGCGCGAAGAGCTTTCGATTGTCTGCTTGGAAGATCGTGCGCCGGATGGCGCAGTCGCCGAGCGAGGATTTGTGGCGCTGAAGCTGGAAGGGCCGTTTCCGTTCTCGATGACCGGAGTGCTGGCGTCGTTCTTGCAACCGCTGGCGGAAGCACAAGTCGCAATCTTCGCGATCTCGACGTTCGATACGGATTATGTGCTGATCAAGCGCGAAAACCTGGAGCAGGCGGTGGTGGCTCTGACCGCGGCCGGTCACGAAAACGCTGGTGAAGAAGCTGGTTGATACTGGGCAAGTGGGGCGGAACTGCCGTTCGACCCTGCTTTTCACCCAAATACTGCGGTAAATTAGGCACTGGACCAGCCGACATGATGAAATGGAAGCTGGCTAATCTCGATGGCAACCAGGTCAGTGGCATTGCGCCGCAAACTCAAAGCGGCCGAACGGAACGCTCATGGATTGTGGCAAATCCTGAAGGCCGTGGTGTCGACGGACCATCCTCTGCTGGCGCACCTGATTCCGATCCGGCGCTGCAACTTGGCCTGCACTTACTGTAATGAATTCGATGATTTTTCCAAGCCCGTGCCGACCGATCAGATGTTGCGACGGGTCGATCAACTGGGCGATCTCGGCACTTCGGTGATCACGATCAGCGGCGGCGAACCGATGCTGCATCCGCAACTGGACGACATCATTCACCACATGCGCAAACGCCGGATCGTTTCGGGGCTGATCACCAACGGTTATCTGCTCACCGCGGACCGCATCCTACGGCTGAACCGCTCAGGCCTGGAATGGCTTCAGATTTCGATTGATAACGTTAATCCCGACGAAGTTTCTAAGAAAAGCCTGAAGGTGCTCGACCGGAAACTGCAACTGTTGGCCGAGCACGCGGATTTTCACGTGAATATCAATTCGGTGGTCGGCGGCGGCGTGAGCCATCCGCTGGACGCGCTCACCATCGGCAAGCGGGCGCTGGAGTTGGGGTTCAGTTCGACCGTGGGAATCATTCACGACGGCTCCGGGCAGGTGCAGCCTTTAAACGACGAAGAACGGTCCGTGTACCACGAGATGAAGGGACTGGAGAAACGCAGCTTCACTCGAGTGAATGCGTTTCAGGACAACATCGCGCTGGGGCGCCCGAATCAGTGGCGTTGTCGCGCCGGGGCGCGCTACCTCTATATTTGCGAGGACGGGCTGGTGCATTACTGCTCGCAGCAACGCGGGTATCCGGGCATTCCGCTGGAGAAATACACGCTTGCCGATATACGCCGCGAATTTAATACGGAGAAGCCGTGCGCGTCGCATTGCACGGTATCATGCGTGCATCAAGTATCGGTCCTGGATGCGTGGCGCGCGCCGCAATGGCCCGCACCGGCTTCCGAGCCGGCAAGCGGACTCGTGCACATCGAGTAGGTAGCTGTCCCGCTTTCAGTAAAAGCTTCCCAGACAACCTGCTGATGATCGCAAGCAGAGGGACGAGTTTCTCGCCGTACCCGCCGGTCGGGGACGCCCGGCCCTCCCTCAGCGAGCTATCGGCTATGGCAACAATCACAAACTGAGAGCTGACGGCTGCAAGCTGCTCTTAGAACGTCGTAGCCACGGAAAAGCGGATCGTCTTGCGTGGTTCCCGCAGAGTGTAGTTGGAACCAATGGTCGACTTCGTCAGCTGGTAGGTGTAGTTGCCGGCAGCCCAATCTGTACAGTTAGGATCCCCTTTTACAGGACAGGGGAACATGTCGCGCGTGATCTGTATGGGCGGCGTTGCGCTGCTGTCGAGGCGCAAGGCGTTGTAGGCATAGTAAATGCGGAAGGGCGCATTCACGACCGGAAGCATGGTCTGCAATTCGATTCCGGTGGACATACGCACCACCCAGTTGGTGCCCGGAACCGGGTTGAGGTTTCGCGACGGAAGGGGAAGGCCGTTCGTGCCGAGCCGCATCCCGCCTTGACAGGTGAACCCGTTGGCAGCGCTGGGGGGAGTCGGGCAGCCGAACAAAGTGTTCACCAGGGTGTCGTACTGGGTTAAGTTCGTCTGTAGCTGAGAAGTACGAATGATCGGATCGGTGCCCATATCGACAAAGGGCGCGATGGCGACGGGGCCGGCAATAGTGATGCGGTATTCGAAGTTGCCGTGCAGGCTGAGGTCACCGCCTGGAGTTACAAGTTGCTGGTATGGAACAGGAATATTGACGCAGTTACTGACGCACGCTCCTGAAGAGTTTGTCACCACGGGAAACTGGTTGTTGGCGGGAACGTACGAGCCATCGCCATTCCTGAGGGAGATGTTCTGGGCGCTGGGCAGGTAGGCAATGGGAGAGACAGTGCGAATATCGAAGCCGCGCAGATCGTTTTCGCCACCGAGGTAGGAGCGTTCAAATGGAGGCGCAACGATCCCGCCAAACCCTGATATGAACGATGCCTGAACGTTGTAACCGATGGCGTTGCGGCGTTTCTGGACGGGGAAAAACTGTTTGTACTGGACGATGGGCCGGATGGTGTGAACCGTGCCGCCGAGACCAGCGAACTCTCCGCCGATGAACAGGCTCTTACCGTGGTGGGGCGCGTAGGCCGCGTCGAGAGTGTTCATGGTAAAGCTGGGCGTGATCTTACTGGTGATGATGCCGTTGAGTGCGTTAGGGCCGGTGATGCCACGGAAGTTGAGATTCTCGAACAACAGTTTGGAAGCGCTGCTGACTGCAACCAGCGAAGAGCGGTCGAACGAGTAGCTGATGCCCAGGCGCTTGAAGGAACGCCGCAGCGGATAACTTAAGCTTACGCTCAAGCCGGTACTGGACTGCGAGTAATTCTGCAGGTTCTGCAGGTAGGCCGAGGGCAGCTGCAGATTCTGTCCGGTGGCGATGGCATACTGCCGAGCCTGGTCGTAGCTCGTCTTTCGGGTGTAGACGTTGAAGCCGGCCTGGATGGGCCGGTCAAACAAGTAGGGCTCAGTGAATCCGAACACCAGGTCGCGCTGGCGGCTGCCGAGGCTGGCCTGTACGGAGAGCGTCTCGCCCAATCCAAGAAAGTTGTTGGTGCTGTAATTGAGGCCGACAAAGGCCCCGGCCAGACCGCTAACACCGCCTTGCAGTCCGATCTGGTTCTTGCCCTTCTCTTTGACCTTCAGCGTGAGGTCGACGGTGCCGGCCTTTTCGTCGAGGTGGCGCTCGGTGGTGTTGTTATCGTCGGGTTTGAGCTGTTCAAAATAGCCGAGCTGGTTCAGGCGCAGCAGGCTCAGCTCCCAGTAACGCGAGTTGTAGATCTGGCCTTCTTCCAGTGCCACTTCTCGGCGTATGACTTTGTCGCGGGTGGTGGTGTTGCCCACGAACTCGATGCGGCGCACGTAGAACTGCTTGCCTTCGTCCACATCGATTTCCATATTCACAGTCTTCTTCTCGTCGTCGAACTTGGTGTCGGGAACGGAAGTGAAGTTGATGTAGCCGGCTTCGCCGTAGGCTTTGCGCAGGTTCTCCAGACCCTTGCCGACTTTTTCGCGGCTGAAAATGTCGCCGTCCTTCATGGGAAAAAGGCTGCGCAGAGCGGCCTGGTTCGGGATCGCCTTGTTGTTCTTGAAAGTGATGGTGCCGAGGTGGTAGCGCTCGCCCTCCTCTATGGGCATGGTGATATCGACGGATTTCCCCAGCCCTGGCTGGAGCCCCGGGACGTGGAAACCCGTGTGTCCGGTATCGTGGATCTCGGTTTTGGGTTCGTCGACCAGCACTTTGAAGTAGCCGCGATTCTGGAACTCCGCGCGCACGCGTTCGGTATCTTCTTCGAGTTTGGTGGCGTCGTAGGTCTTGGCGAAGAGGTTTTCCAGAAAGATGGAGCGCGGAATACCGATGGGCTTGAGGTTCTTCATCGCCGCACGCAGCGTCCGGTCGTTGATGTGTTTGTTGCCGCGGAAGCGGATGCGCCCAACCTTAACCTTGGGTCCCTCGCGGACGACGAAAGTGATGCCCACAGCGGCGGGAGGGATCGGGCGGACTTCGGTGCGGATGGTCGCGAACTGTCGCCCGTGCTCGGCCAGCAGTTGTTTCAGCGTAACTTCGGCCTTCTTGATCTTCGTGGGATCGTACTGGTTCTCCACCGACAGCCCAACCTTGCGTTCCTTGAACCGGTCCAGCACGTCGCTGGTGGAGACCGCATTCAGCCCGGTGTAGGTGATCTCGCGGATGGTGGGCCGCTCTTTCAGGTAGATGTGAAGGATCCAACCTTTGGCGCTCTGTTCGCGCTCAAAGCGAATGTCCTCAAAATAGCCTGCGTTCCAGAGGGCGTTAAAGTCGCGTTCGATGGCGGCGGTATCGTAAACGTCGCCCACCTTGGTGAAGATGCGGGCCTTGACCGTGTCCGCCGGGATGCGGCGGTTGCCGTGGACGGTGATGCCGACGACGAGATCCTGCTGGCCAACAACGGGGACAGCCAGCAGCAGAAGCGCCAGCAACCCGAGCAGCCGATTGCAGACAGAACTGTGCCTCCAAACTCTTGTGGAGAAAGAAGATGGAGACCAGGTAGCCTCGCTCTGCGGGCCCTTGTCGTGGCCCAGACGCCGGGCACACACAGGGATATCCTGATGACGGCGATGAATCGCAACTACCTCGAAAAACTAGAGTTAGGAAAACGCCAATTATACGGTAGAGAGCGAGAACCGTCCAAGGCAGGGACGAAATTCACTCCAAGAGTCACGCCCGAAAACTTTCTACCTCAATACAGACGGAATAGAACGTCGCCGCGTTGCCCATGTCAGTAAGTTTTTCTGAGGTTAGCGCATTTATATTGACGCCGCCGGCACTGAATCTTGCCCAATCGAGCCGAGCGGCAACCACTCCCGGAGGCACGGAACCTGCTACTCGCGCATGAAGAACAATCTCGCCGCGCGAGTTGAAGGCGCGAACGCGATCGCCATCGCGCACGCCACGAGCCTCGGCATCGGTGGGATGCATCTCGAGATCCCCCATCCCTGGTTCCATCGCGCGGACCGATGGCAGGTTGGCGAATGATGAGTTGAGATGGTTGTCCGGTTTGCGCGCAAGAAGTTCGAGCGGGAAGCCGGCGGCCGTCGATCCGTGGCGCGATTCTTCGGGCGGAGTGAAGGCGACGACCGGATCAAGCCCCTGACCCTTCAGAGCTTCGCTGTAGAACTCCGCTTTACCGCTAGGTGTAGGGAAGTTGCCCTGGGCGAAGGGGAGGAAGGGTGCTGCGTCCGCAGCCGCGTTTCCATTCTCTGAGAAATTCAGCCGTACGCGAGGCTCGCGTTCCAACCGATCCCGGGTAATCCCTTGGAGCCACGGATTGGGCGACTCCAGGGCGCGGTCGATCATGGAATCCACCGTCTCGCGGAAACAATCGTCTTCAAAACCCATACGCTCCGCGAGCGCGCGGAACATCTCGACATTCGACCGGCATTCGCCGACAGGATCCATCGCCTGATTGGAAACCTGGAGGTAGTAGTGTCCGTATGCGGCCTGCAGGTCTTTGTGCTCGAAGAAAGTGGTGGCGGGCAACACGATGTCGGCGTAGTCCGTAGTATCGGTGAAGAACTGTTCGTGTACCACCGTGAATAGGTTAGGGCGCCTTAGCCCGCGAACGACTTCGTTGTGGTCGGGGCAGACCGCTGCGGGATTTGAGTTGTAAACGAACAGCGCCTGGATAGGCGGCGCGGTGAGCGAGTTCAGCGCGCTGCCGAGTTTCACCATGTTGACCATACGGGCGGGGCGTCCCAAGGCCTTCAGCATCAACTCGGGCATTTCGAGCGCTCCGCGATTCAAACCGAAAGAACCGCTCAGCGAGAGCTGCAGTCCGCCTCCGACTTCTTTCCATGATCCGATCAGACAGGGCAGCATGGTGACGGCGCGCATCGACATGCCGCCGCGATCGGACCGCTGGATGCCGTAGTTGACGCGGATCACGGACGGGCGCTCGGTCGCGTACTCGCGTGCAAGCTTGCGAATCTCGCCCGCGGATATGCCGGTCCAGTGCGCAACTCTTTCCGGCGGATACTGCTGCGCCCGAGCTTTCAGAGCTTCGAACCCCACGGTGTAGCGAGAGACGTAGTCGGCGTCGAAAAGATTTTCGTTAATGATGACGTGCATCAGCCCCAGAGCGAGCGCGGCATCGGTGCCAGGATTGATCGGCAGGTACCAGTCGGCCAACTTCGCCGTGCGCGTGCGGTACGGATCGATGACCACCAGCTTCGCGCCCTTGCGTCGAGCTTCTTCAATGAAAGGCCAGAGATGAACATTGTTGCCGTGGATATTCGAGGCCCAGGCAATGATGTAGCGCGAATGCGCAAATTGTTCCGGCTCGGTCCCGAGCTTGATGCCAATCACCGATTTCAGGCCTTCTTCGCCAGCGCTGGAGCAGATGGTGCGCTCCAACTGTGAAGCGCCCAGGCGGTGAAAGAAGCGGCGATCCATGGAAGCGCCGTTGAGCGCGCCGAGCGTGCCTCCGTAAGAGTAGGGCAGGATGGATTCAGGGCCGTATTGGGCAACGATCCGGCGCAAGCGATGCGTAATTTCGTCGAGAGCCTCGTCCCAGGAAATGCGTTCAAAAGCCGATTCACTTGGTAGAGCGACGGGCGCCCCCGCCCGTCCAAGTGAGGCGAGGCCAACCGCCCCTTTCGGCCTAACCCTTCGCATCGGATACAAGACGCGATCCGGTGAGTACACGCGGTCCAGATACTTGGCAACCTTGGCGCAAAGGAATCCGCGGGTAACGGGATGCTCGGGATCGCCTTGAATTTTGGTGGCGCAGCCGTCTTCGATGGTGATCAAAACGCCGCAAGCGTCAGGGCAGTCGTGCGGGCAGGCGGCGTGGACGACGCGCTTCATCCCCAGATTATAAGGTCAAGGTGCGTTGCGCTGGTTCTACTTGAACTCCAACACTTCTTTTTCTTTGGCCTTGCTCATCTCTTCCATCTTCTTAATCTCGTCGTCGGTGAGCTTCTGGATTTCGTCGAGCGCGCGTTTCTCGTCGTCTTCGGCAATCTTCTTGTCTTTCATCGCCTTCTTGATGGCCTCGTTGCCGTCGCGACGAACGTTGCGAATCGCGGTGCGGTGCTCTTCGAGAATCCGGTGCAGGTGCTTCACCATATCCTTGCGGCGCTCTTCGGTGAGCGCTGGAACGGGTACGCGCACCATTTTGCCGTCGTTCATTGGGTTGAGGCCGAGGTCGGCGCCGCGGATGGCTTTTTCAATCACCCCAAGCTGCGACGCATCGAAGGGCTGCACCGTGATCATTTGCGGTTCGGGTGCGTGAATCTGGGCAATCTGGTTGAGCGGCATCTGCGATCCGTAGTAGTCGACCGAAACCGTGTCGAGCATGTGAACGTTCGCTCGCCCGGTGCGCGTGGCGGCCATTTCGCGGCGAAAGTCTTCCACCGCTTTCTCCATGCGCGTCTTCAGTGTTGCGTAAACTTCTTTCAGGGCAGGATGAGCCATCTGTCGCAGCTCCCAAACATAGCGATATAGAACCGTGAATTATAAACCGCTTTGGGCCGTTGGCTGTTAGCTTTTGGCTTTTAGCTAAAGGCCAAAAGCTAAGAGCTAATAGCCTTCAAGCGCTGACCAGTGAGCCAATCTTTTCGCCGAGCACCACTCTGCGGATATTGCCGCATTGATTCAGATTGAAAACAATGATGGGCAGATTGTTGTCCTTGCACAACGAGATGGCAGTCGAGTCCATCACCTTGAGGCCCAGCTTCAGAACGTCCATGTAGGTAAGCTGCGTAAACTTCTTGGCATCCTTCACCTTCATCGGGTCGGCATCGTAGATGCCGTCCACCTTGGTGGCTTTGAGGATGGCATCGGCTTTGATTTCCATGGCGCGCAACGAGGCGGCCGTGTCGGTCGAGAAATACGGGTTGCCGGTGCCGCCGGCAAAGATGACGACGCGTCCCTTTTCCAGGTGCCGGATGGCGCGGCGCCGGATGAAGGGCTCGGCCACCTGGTTCATCTCGATCGCCGTCTGCACGCGAGTGTAGACTTTCTGCTTTTCGAGAGCGTCCTGCAGGGCAAGCGCGTTGATCACGGTGGCCAGCATGCCCATGTGATCGGCGGAGACGCGATCCATGTCCTTGGCCTGGTCGGCAACCCCGCGGAAGAAATTCCCACCCCCCACGACGATTGCCATCTGGATGCCAAGACTGTGGACATCGGCAAGTTCAGCCGCGACTTCATGAATCCGCTTGGTATCGACGCCGAAACCTTGCGTGGCGGCAAGAGCCTCGCCTGAGATTTTTAGCAAGATGCGCTTGAAGACAGGTGCAGACATGTCAGGGCGGGTCCTTCACTTTGCACAGAATGACTAGCAACGATGACTAGCTACGCGGGGAGAAGCATAAACCATAAGGAGGGCCGCAGCGCCCCTGAATTATTCGGCTGCTACTTGGCAGCCGGCGCAGACGCCTCGCCGTCCTCGTCCGTCTTGGTGCTGACGAAGGCCACGGTAGCGGTCGCGTCGCCGACTTTGAAGCGGGCGTAGCGGCGCACCGCGATGTTCTCGCCGAGTTTGCCCACCTTGGCGGCGATCAGCTGCGAAATGCTGATGGTCTGGTCCTTGATGAAAGGCTGCTCCAGCAGGCAGACCTCTTCGTAGAACTTTTCCATCATACCGGCGACCATCTTTTCCGCGATGTTTGCGGGCTTGCCACTTGCGATGGCTTTCGCGAGATAGATGTCCTTCTCTCGCGCGTAATCTCCCGGCGTGACGTCCTCTTTCCGCACGTATTTCGGATCGCTCGCCGCAATGTGCATGGCGATGTCGTGGACCAGCTCTTTGAAGTCTTCGGTGCGCGCCACGAAATCGCTTTCGCAGTTCACCTCGACCAGCACGCCGATCTTGCCGCCGGCGTGAATGTAGTGGGCCACCGAGCCTTCGCTGGTCACGCGCGCCGCTTTTTTCGCAGCGACAGACACGCCCTTCTTGCGCAAGAGGACGATCGCCTGTTCCATGTCGCCTTTGGCTTCGGTCAGGGCGTGCTTGCAGTCCATCATGGGCGCGCCGGTTTTTTCGCGGAGATCTTTAACCTGGGCAGCGGAAATATTTGCCATAGTGGTACTCATTAAGAACCTCTGGTTTCAAAGTTTCAAGGTTTCACGGAGCATCAGTCGGATAGCCAACCAGAGGACGAATCAAGGTTGCAATCCTGAAACTCTGCAACCTTGAAACCTGCGTTTGTTAGAACCGGCGCGTCTCGGCCTGCAGCTCGTCGACGTCTTCGGTGGCGGCTGAGGGACGCTTGCGCGTGCCCTTGCCCAGCACATCTTCCATACGAATCTCTTCGCCTTCCGGTCCCGCAACAGGAGCGGCAATTGCACCTGCCGTCGCGCCTTCCGGTACGACTTCGGCAAACACGATATCAGCGTCCGGGGCTGCAATCGCAACGGGTTCGGGCTCTGCCACCGCCTGAATGTCCGCCATCTGCTTGTCGTCCCTGGCGTGAACACCCTCGGCAATCGACTCCGAAATCTTCGAGGTGAACAGCCGGATCGCCCGCAGCGCGTCATCGTTGCCCGGAATCACGTAATCGACTTCGCTCGGATCGCAGTTCGTATCAACGACCGCGACCACGGGGATGCCCAGCTTGCGCGACTCGCGCACGGCGATCTGCTCTTTATTCGAATCGATAACAAAGATCGCATCCGGCAACCGCGTCATGTTCTTGATGCCGGCGAGATTCGCCTGCAGATGCTTACGCTCGCGCTCGAGCTTGATCACTTCTTTCTTCGGAAGCAGATCGTAACGGCCATCCGTGGCCATTTCGTCGAGTTCCTTGAGCCGCTTCACCGATTTCTGTACGGTGATCCAATTCGTCAGAAGTCCACCGAGCCAACGCTGGTTCACGTAATACATGGAGCAGCGCTGCGCCTCTTCGGCAATCGCGTCCTGTGCCTGGCGCTTGGTGCCCACGAAGAGAATGATTCTGCCGTCGGCGGCCAGGTCCTGCACGAATTTCGACGCTTCCTTGAACATCTTCAGCGTCTTCTGCAGATCGATGATGTAGATACCATTGCGCTCACCAAAGATGTATTCCTTCATCTTTGGGTTCCACCGCTTCGTCTGGTGCCCGAAGTGAACGCCTGCTTCGAGCAACTCCTTCATCGTAATATTTGCCAATTAACCTCCTCAGTTGGTCTGCATCCGGACACTAACAGGCCCCGGATTGCCATTCCCAGCCACCCCATCTCGGGGAGGTGGGGGGATGAATTGAACACCTTAAAACCAGTCGTTCGTCGTTGGTCGCTAGTCGTTTGCGAACGACCATCGACTAACGACCATCGACTATCTCTTCGAGAACTGGAAGCGCTTGCGTGCGCCCTTCTGTCCGTATTTCTTACGCTCTTTGGCACGCGGGTCACGGGTAACCATGCCTTCGGCCTTGAGCTGCTTGCGCAGTTCCGCATTGAACAGCATGAGCGCGCGCGTGATGCCCAGACGCACGGCATCGGCTTGTCCAGCGACTCCGCCGCCGCACACGTTCGCCAGCACGTTGAAGGTGGCCGCAGTGTCGGTCGAGACCAGTGCCCGCTTCGCCGCAATGCGCTGCGACGGCGTCACAAAGTATTCATCGAACGTTTTGCCGTTAACCTTGAACTCGCCGCTGCCAGGACGAAGAAAAACACGCGCGATCGCCGTCTTGCGGCGGCCCGTTCCGTAGTATTGCACTAATTCTGCCATCGTTAGCTTCTGGCTTCTAGCTGCCGGCTTCCAGCCCCAAGGGCGAAGACAGCGCTGCCTGCCAATTAACCTTTCCCAAAATCTTTCTAAAACTCTCTGCTACAACAACCGCTTGCTAGAAGCCAGGAGCTAGTAGCCAGCAGCCTTTCTATGCAAACACCTTCGCTACCGGCTTCTGCGCCTCGTGCGGGTGCTTGTCGCCTCGGTAAACCTTCAGCTTCGTAAACATCTGCTTGCCCAGTTTGTTCTTGGGCAGCATGCGCGACACGGCATCTTCAATGATCAGTTCCGGCTTGCGCACCAAACGCTTCTTCATTTCTTCCCCGCGGATTCCGCCGGGATATCCCGTGTAATGGTGATAAACCTTCTGATCCGCCTTCATGCCGGTAATCTTGATCTTCTCGGCGTTGATGATGACCACGTGGTCACCAGTATCGATAAACGGCGTGTACTGCGGGTTCTCTTTGCCGATCAGAATGCGAGCTACGCGCGAGGCCAGGCGTCCAAGCGGTAGTCCGCTCGCATCCACCACAAACCACTTACGCGCAATATCCCCTTCTTTGGGGAAATAGGTTGACATCGGAAATCTCCCGGAAAATTAAAGAACGCTATAACGATGAAGACCGCTGAGTGCCCTGATCTTAATTATCCACGCAGAACGCGCGCTAGGTGTTCAGGCGGGCAGCCGCAGGACTTCCACTTCACTTCCAAAGACATCTAGAATAGCCCAGCACCAATAACCTTGTCAACGAAGAGGTTTAGGGCCAATGGGTTACCGAACGCACCTCGCGCACACTGACGGAAATCGATGACCGTAGAGTGAAGAACCTGATTTACTTCCCGCCAACCGACTGCAGGCACCGGCCGTAGAGTTCCAGCAGATGGCCGGCGTACTCCTCCGGCTTGGCGGCAGCACCGGTACCCTGGAACCCGACTCCGACCCCAGTCGTCTTGCCGTACCCGGTCGTCATGGCGATGAACTTCATGAGGTCAAGCGCGATGTCTTCGTCGCGGCGGGAGCCTAGGGGAAGACCGGGCATTTCCATGATGAAAACTCCTCGTGAAAAGTGTGATCCGCCGGTTTTCCCGGCCCTGCCGCGATCATAGCAGAACTGCAAAAAAGGGCATCCCGAGAAGACTCGGGATGCCCGGTACTAGTCACCATTCGACTTTTGCAAGCTGAGACTACTCGCCTGGAGGCTTCTGCTGTTCCCGCTTACGCTTTTCGTCTTCCTGCTTTTTTTCCGCGGGCGTCTGCGCTTTCGGTTGCTGACGCTGCGGAGGTGGCGCCGGCCTGGTCTCCGCCGGAGGCGTTCGCTGCGGTAGGCGCTCGCTCGGTGGGGCGGGCGCTGGCCGCGGCGCAGGTTGATCCCGATTCGGATCGGGACGGTTCGGCGCCGGCTGATTGTTCGGCTGATTCGGCCGGTTGTTCGTTGGCGGTGTCACTGTACGATTCATATCCGGACGGTTGTTTGGAACCGGCTGATTCGGCTCTGCCGCAGGCGGCCGATTTGTACCCGGGCGGTTGTTCGGCTGTGACGGCGTCGGCTGATTCGGCTGCGCAGCGGGTGGACGATCTGTCGGCAAACGATCGTTTCTCACTGGCGGCTGGGTTG
>Ga0209890_10000597_pt1 | contig 16658 bp, 14 predicted proteins | sample OrgsoiDNA2013049_FD_185799 | JGI IMG/M metagenome (GOLD analysis project Ga0209890, IMG submission 185799) | Permafrost soil microbial communities from the Arctic, to analyse light accelerated degradation of dissolved organic matter (DOM) -... | ecosystem: Environmental > Terrestrial > Soil >...
CCGAAGGCCGCGCCGCCGCCTCCTCCGCCGAAGGCCGCGCCGCCGCCTCCTCCGCCGAAGGCCGCGCCGCCGCCTCCTCCGCCTGTGGTCGAGAAAACCAAACCGCCGCCCGGACCACGAGCGGTGGCTCCGCAAGCGCCCGCCGAGCCGTTGCCGCCGCCCCGATGGTGGATCGGCGGCGGCGCAGCGGGGATCCTGACCGCCTCGGGTGATCGCTCAGCCGCGGCGATTCTCGCGATCGCCGTCGAACGGCCGGTGTTCAAGCGACGCCTTGGCCTCCGGTTGTCGGCGGGCGCCGAGACCGGCGTCTCAATCTCGTTTGCGACCGGCAGTGCCGAAGTGTTGCGGCTCCCGGTGCGGATGGGTGCCTATCTCCCCATCTCGCTCGGTATCGGGCAGCTCGAGCCCGGAATCGGCGTCGACCTCGGCGTCGTCGCGGTCGCCTTCAAGCACGGATCGACCTCGGAAACGCACCTCAGTGCCACCCCGGGAATTGACGCCGCCCTGGGCTGGGCCCTGCAGTTGCCCCACAATATTTATTTTCGGTCGTTGGCCGAGGCCGTGACGGCAGTCCCCTATCACGTCGTAACTGCCTCTAACAACACGACAATCTTTACGACCCCCCGTTTCCGCTTCGCGCTTGGGATAGAATTGGGCGTTTGGTTTCCCTGATGAAGCGAAACCGAGCCGGTCACTAATCATGCCAGAGAATCCCGTGAACACGCCTGGCCTAATGCGCGCCGCTCCCAGCGGGGGAAGCTTGACCGCCGACCTCGACATGGTGGCGCGGTGTCGCCGTGGCGACAGCGTCGCCTGGCGTGGCCTCTATGACCGCTACGCGCCGATCGTCTATCGGTTCCTGTCGGCCTTCGGCGTGCCGAACGAGGATCGGGAGGACGCCTGCCAGGAGGTGTTCGTCGCCATCTATCGGAGCCTTGCCCGATTCCGGGGCGAGGCGCGCCTGTCGACCTGGATCTACCGGATTGCGGCGCGCCACGCCGGCCGCATCTCCCGCCGGCGCCGCGTGCGGGGCCTCCTTTCGACGCTCCTCCTGCGGGAACCACCGCCCCCTCCCGCGCCAGATCCGTCGGAGCGCAGCGAGCGGCTGCAGATCCTCGACGAGCTGATGAGCAAGCTGTCGCCCAAGAAGCGACTGGTGCTGGTCCTGTTCGAGATCGAGGGGGTTCCGATCGAGGAGGTCGCCAAGATCGCGGGCTGCCCCGAGAACACCGCCTGGTCGCGGCTGCACTATGCGCGCGCCGAGCTGATGGCGATGGCCAAGAAGAGGGTGCGATGACCCCGCAGCACCGCTGGCCCGAAGGGCCGGACGAGGTCTCGGCGGAGTTGCGCCGCGCGCTCGACGAGGCTTCCCTGCACGGCCCCGACGACATGACCCTGCGGCGGGGCTGGAGCGCGGTCGCTGTCCAGGTACAGCCAGCGCGCACGCGAAGCGGGTTCTGGTTCGCGGGCGGTGTGGCGACCACCGCCGCGCTGGTGTTGGCCGGCTCGTTTTGGCTCTGGCCGCACGCGACGGAGCTGGCGTCGAGCGGGCACCCGAAGGCGGCTGCCAAGAGCGATAGCTTGATCGCGCCCGGAGCGCGCCGGCTGACGCTCGAGGGAGGCGTCGAGGCGGTGCTCGGCCGATCGAGCGTGATGCAGATCGAGGACGGCGCGCCGCGGATCGAGCGGGGCGAGGTGAGGTTCAGCGTCCCGCACCGGCAGCCCGGACACCCATTTGTCGTCCGCGCCGAAGGCTTTCGCGTCGTCGTCGTCGGCACCCGGTTCGGTATCAACGTCGACGGCAAGACCGAGGGCAACGTCGACGGCAAGACGGACGGAACGACCGACGGCAAGACGGACGGCAAGAAGGCGGTCGGGGTCGACGTCGACGAAGGGATCGTCGAGGTCTGGGACGCGGCCACCCAGCGCCGCCTGGCGCGGCTCACGCCCGGCGAGAGCTGGCAGAGCCCCGAGGTCGCCGCGGAGGCGTCGCCCGGACCCGCCACGGTCGAACCCGCGCCCGCGCCCAGCGCTCCCGCACCGAGAATTTCGACGCCGCCGACGACGCCACCGAAGCCGGCGCGCAGTTTTCAACACGCCGCCAAGCAGACGGCGGCGCGTACGTTGGCACTCGTCTCGCCGAGAGAGACCGCGACAGCCAGCGAACGGGCGACGAGCCCGGCCGAAGCGCCGACCGCCGAATCAACGGCGGCCCGCGTGGCGCTTGCCGCCGGAGATGCGCCGCGCGCGCTGCAGCTCTACCGCACGCTGGCGCAGGGGACCGGCCCTTCGGCCGAGAACGCTGGCTACGAGATCGGGAAGGTTCTGAACGAGAAGCTTGGCCAGCCGGCCAACGCCGTCGCCGCCTGGCGCCACTACCGGGCGGCGCACCCCGACGGAATCCTGCGCGTCGAGGCCGACGTATCGATCATCGAGACGCTCGCCCGCACCGGCGACACCGACGAGGCGCTGTCGGAAGCGAACGACTTCTTGCGGCGGCACCCCGACAGCGAGCGGCGCGCCGAGATCGCGCGGCTGGCGGGTGATCTCTACCGGGCGCGCGGGGACTGCCGCCACGCCCTCGCGGCCTACCAGATTACGCTTGGCGCCTCGCGCCCCCGCGACGCCGTCGAGGCCGCCACCTTCCATCGCGCGGCTTGCCTGGTCCACCTCGGCGATTCGGGCGGCGCCGACGCCGCCCGCGCCTACCTGCACGCCTATCCGAGCGGAAAGTTCCGGGGCGAGGCGACGGTGCTGGCGGGCGGCGGTTCCGGGGCGCACCCCTAAGGCGCCGTGACGCGCCGGATCTCGCTCGGCTGCGCGCTGCTGGTGATCCTCCTCGGTGCCTGTCAGCAGACGCTGGTGCTCGACGATCGATCGGGCGACGCCTCTGTCCCGGGGACCGGCGGTAAGACCGGCACCGGTGGAACCCAGACCGACGCATCTTCGAGTGATGCGCACTGCTCCGCAAATCCGTCGCTGATCTCGTCCACACCCGACAAGTCCCAGATCCTGGTCGCGCTCGACCGCTCTTCAGCGATGGGCGCGAACTTCGGTGGCGTTGGCGGCGAATCGCAGCTCCAGGCCGCGCTGGACGCGGTCCAGACTTACGTGACGAAGTACAGCGGAGGCCACAACGGCAGCGTGTCGATCCAGTTCGCCTTTCTCGCCTTCCCGGACCCGTCGAATAACTGCAACGCCGGCACTGGCTGCTGCGTCACCCAGGTCACGAACAGCTATTCTGATTTCGAGTCCGCGAACACCTGCAGCGGTCCGATGCAGAACTGCCTTCTGTCGTCGACTCGCCCGACAGCCGCGGCCCTGTATGCGGCGCTCGATTACTACAACGCGACGAGTGGCGGCGGCTCCCAGCACAGCAACGAACGCTACGTCCTCTTGATCACTGACGATGCCCCCCAAGGCTCCTGTGTAGATGGCAGCTCCAGTTGCAGTGACGCACTCACCGCGGTTAACAGCCTTAGCTACCTCGGCGTCACAACGGAGGTGATCGCCATCGGCCCGGGCGCCTTGTGCCTCAGCCAGTTGGCGGCAGAACAGCCCGTCATTCCCTCGCCCTACTCCACTGCCTCGATGCCTCAAGATCTTTCCGACAAGATCCAGGCGATCACAGAAACCGTTGCTCAGAATAGCTGCCGCCTCACGCTCTCCTCGCCGCCGACCTCCGGTCGCCTGTGGGTCACCTTCAATGGCGCCGTCCAGACCCAGGACAGCGGAACTACCGGGAACGGCTGGAGCTACAGCGGCGACTACAGCACGCGTGTGTTCTTGCACGGCAGCCTGTGCAACGCGTACCTGCAGAGCCTCCTTCAAGGGATGCCCAATGGCTCCTTCGGCTTGCAGATCTACGACGGCTGCCCCGCGCAGCACTCCGGCGGGAATCCCTGACCGGAACCTGACCGCAGTTTAGAGAGACATTACCCGCCGAGCGCGGATTCGAGGTCGGCGATCAGGTCGTCCACGTGTTCGATGCCCACCGAGAGGCGGACCAGGCCGTCGGTGATGCCGAGCGCGCGGCGGCGCTCCTGGGGGATAGAGGCGTGGGTCATGATGGCGGGGTGCTCGGCCAGTGACTCGACGCCGCCGAGGGATTCGGCGCAGGTGAAGAGCTGCAGCCGGCGCAGGAACGAGCGCGCCTTGCCGAGCGCGCCACGCCCTTCGTGAAACGCGAAGCTCAGCATGCCGCCGAAACCGGACATCTGCCGTTTCGCCAGCGCGTGCTGCGGGTGGGAGCGCAGGCCCGGGTAGATGACCTGCGCGATCTCGCGGCGGGATTCCAGCCAGCGCGCGACGCGCAGCGCGTTGGCCTGGTGGCGCTCCATGCGGACGGCCAGCGTCTTCGTTCCGCGCAGCACCAGGAAGCTGTCGAAGGCGGGCTGACTGCCGCCCATGGAGTTCTGAACGAAGGCGACCCGGGCGCGCAGCTCGGGGTCGTTGCCGATCACGGCGCCGCCGACGACGTCGGAGTGGCCGTTCAGGTACTTGGTCGTCGAGTGGACGACCAGATCGGCGCCCAGCTCCAGCGGGCGCTGGAAGTACGGGGTCATGAAGGTGTTGTCGACGGCCAGGCGGACCCGGCGCGCGGCGCAGACCCGCGCCACGGCGCGGATGTCGGCGAGGCGCAGCAGCGGGTTGGTCGGCGTTTCGAGCCAGCAGAGCTTGGTGCGCGGGCCGATCGCGGCGGCGACCGCGCCGGCGTCGCGCGCATCGACGAAGGTGAAGCTGAGGCCGAAGCGGCGGAAGACCTTGTCGAACAGGCGAAAGCTGCCGCCGTAGATGTCGTCGCCGGCGACGACGTGATCGCCCGCGTCCAGCGTGGCCAAGACGGCGGTCGTCGCGGCGACGCCGGCGTTGAACGCCAACCCCCAAGCCCCCCCCTCGAGCGCCGCCAGGTTCCCCTCCAGCGCGAAGCGGGTCGGGTTCTGGGTGCGCGAGTATTCGAAGCCCGTGTGCTCGCCCGGCCCCTTTTGCGCGTAGGTCGAGGTCAAGAAGACCGGCGTCATCACCGCGCCGGTGATCGGTTCGGGGCTCTGGCCGGCATGCACCGCCCGTGTCTCGAACCTCGGCTGCTTCTTTCGTCCGCCTGTCGCGCGCTTCATGCCCTTGAGTTGGGCTTCAGGCCTTGAAATGATCGCGCCCGTGCGCCGACCGAAAGTGCTCGACCACGCTCTCTTCCAGCAGCTCCTGCATGGTCTGCCCGCCGTAGCGCGCGGCGATGCGGTCGTCATATTCGTCGGCGATGATCGCGACATCTCGAATCGTGGTGGTCAGCTCTTCGTGGTCCAGCGTCTCCCCGCCGAGGAGCGTGTGGGAGAAGATAATCACATCGCCCGCCGGGACATAGGCGAAGGCGCCGAAGCGCAAGAGCGCGTTCATCTCCAGCAGCTGCAGCGCGAGCGGCACCTCCATCGTCACCCCCTTGACCAGCTGGGCGACGCAGCGGACGACGGCGCGGTCGGGGTTCCAGGCGATGACGTTGATCATCACGATCGATGACCCCTGCTTGACGACGTAGAGTCCCTCGTCGACCTTCTTGAACGCGGGGCTCTTGCGCAAGGTCTTTTCAATGAGCTGGCAGCTCGTCTTGGCGGCGGCGTTCATATCCAAATCGGTACCACGGATAAAGTAAACTCACCACCGCGATGCGCACCTGCAAGCACTGCGCGCACAACAGCGCGGACCACCTGGCGTTTTGCCCGGCCTGCGGGCATTGGCTGGGTGCCCCGACCTCTGGGATGTCGGCGTTCGGCGGAATGGGCGGCAGGATGGGCGGAAACGGGACCGACCGCGCCCGCGGCACGGCGGCCTTCTCGCGCACGATGGTGGCGGCGCCCCGAGGGGCCGTCACCGGACGCTCGACCGGGCGCCCGACCGCGCCGGCAGGTGGGTGGCCCGCCACCACGACGGAGCGGACGCTGGCCGACCGACCCAAGCGGGGGCTCTCCTGGGCCGGCGACGCCATCGGCTACATCTACGTCTACCTGCGCGACAAGGTCGACGCCGGCGCCCGGCGACGGCGCCTGGCCGAAGAGCGGACCGGCGCCGAGGCGCTGCTCTCCGGCGCCCTCAACGAGCTGGCGGCGGCGGTCCTGCGCGAAGGGGTGCAGCACCCCGACTTCACCGGCCTCCTGGAGGCGATCGGGCGCGCGCACGCCCGCCGCGAGGCCGCGGCCGCCGACCTGGAGGCGGCCGAGACGCTGCAACAGAACGAGGCGACCCGTCTGGGCGCCCTGGTGGAGGCGGCCGACGGCGAATGGACGGCCAACGACCGCACCAGCCGCGACGCCGACGAGATCCTGCGGGGCGCGGCGGAGGATCGCGACGCCGCCGGGATGCGTCTCGCGCGGGTGAAAGACGAGCGGGCCCGCCTCACCCGCGAGATGAGCAGCAACGCCGGCGACGCGCGCGCCGCGCAGCTGGCGCATGACGCCGTCGGCCTCGCCGACGAGCAGCGCGCGCTGGAGGAGCTGACGGAGCGGCTCGATCGCCAGCTGGCTGATCTCCGCGACAATTCGGCGGCGCTGCGAACGGCGGCGGCGGCGGCCAAGGCCAAGCTGGAGGCCGCGACAGCCGCGCGCCGCGACGCCTCCTCCGCGATGGGCGCCAGCATCGCCGGGCGGCAGCGCGATCGGGCCGCCGCCGAGAAGGAGGCGGTCGACCTGACCGAGCAGCTCGGCCGGACGGCCGCCGAGATCCGGGCGCCGCACGGCGTTCTGCTCTCCTCCTACCAGAACATCGATCGCCTCACCGAAACGATCGCCGACCGCGGCGCGCAGATCGCCGCCATCGAACAGATGCAGGCCCACTACGACCAGCGCAAGCTGCTGACCGGCGTCGGCCTCCTGACCAGCATGCTGATCGCCACCGCGGCGGCGCTCTGGGCCGTGCTGAGATAGCCATGCGCATCGCCTCCTCTTCTCGCCCCCTTCTCGGGTTAATCCTCCTCGTCTCCTGCGGTGGCGGAGCTCAAGGCGTCGGAACCGACGGCGCTGCGGGCCATGCTGGGGCTGGCGGCACCGGTGGCACCGGCGGAGGCTCGGCCTGCCGAACGGTCTCCCCGTGCGGCGGCAACGTGGTGGGGAACTGGCTGGTGACCGACTCGTGCCTGACGGGGACGGAAGATCTCGGCAGCCAGTGCGCCGGCGCATCGGCCGACCTCGCCTTAACCTTCACCGGCACCGTGCTCTACACCGCCGATCTCACCTACAGCGCCAGGAGCACGGGCGGCGGGACGACCACCTACCACTACCCGAGCGCCTGCCTCTCCGCCGGGACGACCTGCGCGCAGTGGGGCCAGGGGTTGATGCAGATCGGGATGTACAGCGCGGTGACCTGCGCAACCGACAGCGCCGACGTCTGCAACTGCCAGGCGGTCACCGCCTCGACGTCCACCACCGAGACGGGCACCTACGCAACCTCCGCCGGCGGAACCTTGACCACCACACACGCCGGAACGACATCCACCACAGGCTACTGTGTTCAGGGCAACCTCCTCTACGAGATGCCCTCATTCGGAGACGGAGGGGTGCAACTGATGGGGAGCGTCGTCTTCAAGGATTGAGAGTCAGCGTTGATGGCTGAAGCGTCGCGGACGGACATGCGCATTGGGAACCGGGAGTGACTGTCACCGTTGCAGGGACATTCGCTGGTTGGAACCCGGGAGCCGTGACCTGGAGCGTGTAGCTTCCTGCTGCCACCTCTCCCTGGTACGAGCAGACCGTTTCTGTCCCGCGGGGCTCACACGACATGGTCATTGTGATCGGGCCTGAAAGCGTGGCTTCGATGCCGGTCACGACGCCACCATCTGCAGCACCGGTCACATCGAGAGTGACATTGGCTGTCGAGCATGACGTCGGACAGCCAGGCGTGTCTCTACAAGAGGTTTGTGCCAGGAGGGCGACCGCCAGGGAAACACCGAAGCGAAAGAGGAATTTTCCGCTCATCTTCACCGTTCTGGACCAGCGTCCACCTTCTTGGCCATGGGACTCGTCCGTCCAACGTGTTGGTGTTCAGTGGCGAGCAACCGCCTGAGCAAAGCCGTGGCTCAATGCCCGGCGTCGGCGGTCGGATCGCACGTCATTCCCGCCGGCTCGGCGCCGTCGAAGCTGTTCAGAGGAATGACGTAGGCAAACGGCTCTGAAAATAACCCGCAACCGATGAGGACCTTGCCGTCGCAGCCGCAGACCGCTTGGGCACAGGCGCCGCCGGTGCCGTTTGTGCAAATGGGCGAGACCCCGCAACCGGCGGAGGCATACTCCAGGTGCTCGCAGCCCGCGTCCGCGATCCCGCCGCCGCCACCCGAACCACCGGAGCCCGAGGAGCCGCCGGCACCACCCCTCCCGGAGCCGTCGCTCCCGCCACAGGAGATTGCGAGGACAAGCCCGAGAGCACCGACAACGAACAGAGTCGAGATCTTCATGGCAGCAAAGACGCTGCAAGAAGAAGACCGACCCGCAATCCCCGCTTCTTGAGAGGTCTCCCGCCCGTCGACCACGACAGGCGTGTCATGGCCCGGCCCGACTAACGCTTCCGCGTAGCGCCAGGCTCCTGGTTTCGTTGCGTAGAACGAGATTTCAAGATCGAAGGAGCGCAGCGCCCGACGAGTCCGTCCGACTGCAACGCGCGTATGGGTTAGGCAGCACCGTCGCACCCACCGGGCTTCAAGACCCGTTCTGCGGATGCAGGATGCGCGATGAGTCTGGCGACGGGGCGACGCGGTCTAGCCAGGAGTTCACCGCCGCAATTCGGGCACCGGCCGGCGAGGACCGTACTGGCGCACGAGCGGCAATAGGTGCACTCAAACGAACATATGAGTGCGTCGGCAGACTCGGGTGGCAGGTCGCGATCACAGCATTCGCAGTTCGGGCGCAGCTGAAGCATCGATTAGCTCCTCCGAAAAAGACATCCGACGTTCATCGTGCTGCCTAACGATCGTGCCGTTCAGCGGCGGCGCGAAGCGCCGGCCGCTGCAACGGCCGGTTGGCCAGCAACGACGGTCACTTTCGCCTTTTCCACGATATGGGGTCGCGGCTTGTGTGGAAGCAGCCGACGAAGACGATCAGATCGTCAACGACGCGATACAGAAGGCCGTACGGAAACCGGCGAACGAGGGCTCGGCGGGTGTCTCGATGGATGATCGGGTAGCCGTTCGGGAGGGCCACGACCGCGTCCACCACTCGGCGCGCTTCGCCCAGGAATTCGTCGCCGAGTCCGCGTCGCTCTCGCTCATACCAGCCGTGGATTACCTCCAGATCGGCAGCCGCCGCGGGTCGGAATATGTGCCGCGTCACCGCGCCCGAGCTCTGATCTGCGCGACTACCTCATCCCACGGAATGCCGACTGGACCATCATGCTCCAGATCATCCAAACGACGATCGAGCTCGCCTCGCTGGCCGGATGAGAGTGGCAGCGCATGCGGATCCCGTCCGAGGCTCTCCCAGAGGCGGTCGAGAAGGTCGAGCCGCTCGTCTTCGCTCAGAAGACTGACGTCCACCGCTGGCTTGCCCATAACGGCCATTCTGCCACGGTCCACCAGACCGGACCAGTCAACCGTGCTCGCGTCGACGGACGTGCGCCTGTCTGGCCAACTTTGTATTAACCCGCAGTCTCCTGCTGCCCTAAATTTTAGGCAAGCAGGCGTGAATTCATTGTTGGGCCCGCGATTGCGATCGGATTGCGAGCAATCTCAACGCCTTTGCATTCAGGATCCCCCGGGCGGGAAAACGACGGCGGCTCCGCGCGGTCTGTGTAACGTCCGAAGAGCATCTGTGACGGCCGCTACGGTAGCTGCCTACAGCGCGTTCAACGCCAGACGGGAGAACCGTCAGGGCTTTGAGAGCGGCGCCGCTTCAAGCGCCACCAGCGCCCAAGCGGCGAGCAGGAGCAATCCGCCGAGCGGCGTCACCGCGCCGAGCGCGCCGATCCCGGTGATCGCCAGCGCGTAGAGGCTGCCGGCGAAAACGACGATGCCAGCCGTGAAGAGCGCAAGGATCAGGCGCCCGCGGCGCAACTTGTCCCCTGCCAACGCCACCGCCAGCGCCGCGACGGCGTGGACCAGGTGGTAGAGCGCGCCGGTCCGGTAGACCTCGAGCATCGCGGGCGACAGGCGGCCGCGCAGGCCGTGAGCGCCGAAGGCGCCGAAGGCCACCGCGGTAAAGCCGAGCGCGCCGGCCAGGCCCAGCCCCCCGCGCTTCACGACTGCGGCTGCCCCTGGTTGTCGCGCGACAGGCCGAGGGCGCGCATCTTCTTGTGCAGGTTGGTCCGCTCGATGCCGAGCAGCGCGGCCGTCCGCGAGATGTTCCAGCCGTTTTCGTCCAGCTTGATCCGGATGTACTCGCGCTCCATGTGGTCGCGGAACTCGCGCAGCGGCAGCGCGCGCGCCTCGGCCGGCAGCTCGACCCGCGGCAGCTGCGTGGGCGGCATGGCGCTCTCCCGGCGGTGGCGCGCCACCTCGGCGACGATCTCTTCGGGCAGGTCGTCGACGCCGATGCTCTCCTCGGAAAGGATCACCAGCCGTTCGATCACGTTGCGCAGCTCGCGGACGTTGCCGGGCCAGGGGTAGGCCGCAAGCAGCGCCACCGCCTCGTCGGAGATGGTCTTCACCTTCATGCCATTCTCGCGGCAGGCCAGCTCGACGAACGCCGCCGAGAGCAGCGGCACGTCGTCGCCGCGCTCGCGCAGCGGCGGCGCCCGGAGGGGGACGACGTTGAGGCGGAAGTAGAGATCCTCGCGGAACTCGCCGGAGGCGACGGCCGCCTGCAGGTCCCGGTTGGTGGCGGCCAACACCCGCACGTCGACCTTCAGCGTCTGCTCCCCGCCGACGCGCGTGAACTCTCCCGACTGCAGCACCCGCAGCACCTTGGCCTGCGCCGACAAGACCATGTCCCCGATCTCGTCGAGGAAGATCGTCCCGCCGTCCGCTATCTCGAACAGACCCCGCTTGCGAGCGGTGGCCCCGGTGAAGGCGCCGCGCTCGTGGCCGAACAGCTCGGACTCGATCAGCTCCTTGGGGATGGCGGCGCAGTTGACCTTGACCAGCGGCTTCTCGCTGATGGCGCTCGACCGGTGGATGGCGCGGGCGACCAGCTCCTTGCCGGTCCCCGACTCGCCGGTGATGAGGACGCGTGTCCGCGTCGGCGCGACCTTGGCGATCTGCGCCTGCAGCGCCATCATCGCCGCGCTCCGCCCGACCATCTCCGACCGCTCGTCGGCCAGCGCGCGCAGCCCCTGGACCTCGCGCGCCATCGCCCGCCGCTCGAGCGCGTTGCGCAGGGCGACCATCAGCCGCTCCCGATCGAGCGGCTTTTCGATCAGATCGTAGGCGCCTGCCTTGGTGGCGCGCACGGCGTCGGCCAGCGTCGCGTGGCCCGAGATCATGATGATGGTCGGCTGCGACTCCTGGTTCTTGAGCTTGGCGATCCGCTCGATCGTGTCGAGCCCGGAGATCCCGGGGAGCTGCACGTCGAGCAGCAACACGTCGGCGGCCACCTCGGGGAGCCGCGCCAGCGCCTCTTCACCGCTCGAGGCCTCCTCGACGTTGAACCCCTCCCCCTCCAGCACCATCCGCACCGTGCGCCGGATGTTCTTCTCGTCGTCGACGATGAAAATCGTGGAGGGCATGCGGGCCTGAACCTAACAGACAATTGCCTGTTTCAGGGTCCCGAACTAAGCGATGCGGACCACCGCTACCTCGTCCCCGGCCGTGACCTCCAGCGCGCGGCGGACATCGTCCGGCAGAGCGATCCGTTCGTCGTCGGTCAGTGACGGCAACTCGACGCGGGCGGCGACGAAGCGGGGGGCGACCGGCCGCTCCCGCGCGACCAGGAAGCTCTGCCGCCGGCCGCCGGCGTCGATCGGTGAGTGCGCGGCGTCGGCGACGCGCGCCACCCTCGTCGCCTTGACCAGCGTGATGTCGTCGGTCTTGGCGTGAAAGTGCGGGCCGCCGTCAAACGGGTCGATGCGGTGCGCGTAGGCGAACCCCACCTCCCGCAGCAACTTCTCGACCCCTTTCGTCTCGTGCCCCACCTCGCCGATGAGTGTCTGGACGTGCGGCGGCAGAAGCGTCGCGTAGATCGGATCCTGAGGGAACAGCGCGCGGATGAACTCCTTGTTCGTCTGCGACAGACGGTCGGCCTCTTGATAGCTGAGCCCCGTGAACCTCCGCCCCAGCGACTCCCACAGCAGGCTGGTCCCGTCGGGCTCGAGCGGCGGCATCAGCTCCGAGAGCACCTCGTCGCGAAACAGGCTGCGGTGGCGCGCGAGGTAGAGAAACCGCACGAAGGCGAGCGAGCGCCCCAGCCGCTCCGGGTGGCGGCGAAACTCCGGCCGCAGCACCAGCCCGCCGATCTCCGTCAGCCCTTTGTACGCGTAGCCGATGCGGAGCACCCGGTGCGCGAAGTGGAGGTCGAGCGTGTCGCTGTAGCGCTCCTCTTCGAGCACGTCGAAGAAGACGTGCGGCGCCCGGCGGCTGCCATGCTGGGCGAAGATCATCGAAGTCCCCACCACCTCGCCCGGCGTCTGGGCGGCGACGAAGACGAAGCAGCGCTCGCCAACCGGCAGCTGCCCGGCGAACGAGGCGCTCGAGCGCTCGATGAGCTCGGCCAGCGCCGGTCGATCATCGGGGAGATTCACCGAGTCGAGGTGGACCGCCGCCTTCTGCAGGTGGTCGAGGTCGGCGGGCGCGATGTCGCGAAGAAGAAACATGGCTGTCGGCTGTCAGCTGTCGTCTGTCGGGGGAGCGGCGGCCACGCGGGCCGGGTCAGCGCAGGTGGTGCCCGACCGATCCTGCCGCGTCGGCGACCAGCGCGCCAACCAGCTCGGGCAGGCCGCCGGCCGCGACCTCGCGCGCCGGGACGATCTCGCGGTAATCGACGATCTTGATCGGCTCTCGCCCCTCCCGCACGTCGCGGACGTTCTGCCGCGCCAGCCAGTCGAGCAGACGCGGCAGCGCGTGCACCGACGCCAGGTGCGTGTCGTGCATCAGTAAGATTCCGCGCCCCTTGAGGCCCCCGAGCTTGTTGGTGAGGTAGCCGAACACCGCCTCCTCGTCGCGCTCGGTTTTCCAGTCCTGCGGATCGAGATTCCATCCGACGTCGGTGAGGCCGCGGGCGTTCAACGCCGCCTCCAGGCTGTGACAAAACGCTCCGTAAGGTGACCGAAATAGAAACGGTCGCACGCCGGTCGTCTCCGTGATGAGCTCGGAGTTGGCGTCGATCTCCTCGGCCTGCTCCGCCGGGTTCTGGCAGAGATCGTGGTGGCTCATGGTGTGGTTGGCGACCAGGTGTCCGTGGGCGGCGATCTTGCGGACCAGATCGCGGCGCGCGATGTCCTCGGGTCGCTCCCCCTTGAGCCGCCAGCCGGTGACGAAGAAGATCGCCTTCAGCCCGCGGCGATCGAGCTCGTCCAGGATGAGCGGCGTCCCGCGCAGATCGGGCCCGTCGTCGAACGAGAGCAGCAGCTTCCGCGGCTCGGTCGCCGAGTGAAACGCCACGTGAGGTCCGTGACCCGGCGATCCGAACGACTGGACCTCATCGGGCGTCAGCTCAGTCGCGAAGGTTCCGAAGGGAGCGGAGACCAGCCCCTTCGACTTGGCGCGTCCGGCCCGGGGTGCGTCGCTCCCGCCGACCAGTGCCGGGACCAAAAGCGGACCCAAGAGGGCCGCGAACGCGACGAGCCGACGAAGCACCAGCATGTAATTTTATCGGAGTTATCGGCACTTCGATAGCTCGGCTGGAGTGAACGACCGCTGGAGAAACCCCAAAAAGGGGCCTTGAGTCGCTCAAAAAGGGATGTCGTCGTCGGATGCCGGAGGGGCGCCGCCGGGGCCGGAGTCGCCTGGGTCGTCGGGCGGGCCTGAATCGCCGCGACCCGAAAAACCGCCTGTCTTTCCACGACCTTCGCCACGACCTTCGCCACGACCTTCGGCGCCGCCGCCTCCGCTGCCGAGGAACACGACGCGGTCGGCCACGATGTCGGTGGCGTAGTGCTTCTGGCCGTCCTTGTCGTAGGTGCGCGTCTGTAGGCGCCCCTCGACATAGACCGAGCGCCCCTTGGCCAGGTACTTATTGCAATTCTCAGCTTGGTCGCCCCACACCGTCACCCGGTGCCACTCGGTCTTCTCTTGCCGCTGGCCGGACTTGTCCTTGTAGACCTCGGTGGTGGCGATGCGCAGGTTGCACAGCGGCCGTTGCGAGGGCGTGTACTTCAGCTCTGGATCCGCCCCCAGATTTCCGATCAAGATGACCTTGTTGACGCTTCCCATCGCGCCCTCCTTGTACCACGTTCATCGGGTTGGAAGGGGCGGCGGTTGCGAAGCGTCGGACAAGTTTTCGCGCGAGTCGTCGGGGTAAGATGACGCCGTGTTACGTCTCGTTCTGACGATCGGCCTCTGGGCGGCGCACGGAACGGCCGCGCCGGCGAAACCGGCCTCGAACCTGGCGCGCGGGTTCGCCGCCTACCGCGCTGGCGAATACCACGACGCCACGAAGGCGCTGCACGCGGCGCTGGGCGAGAAGCTGCGCAACGAAGACTGGGCCGCCTTTCTCCTGGGCGAGAGCGAGTTCTACGACGGCGACTACCGCGCGGCGCGCGCGGCGTTCGAGCGGGCGTCGCACGCGCACGGCGGGCGGCCTTCGGCGATGGCACTCTTTCGGATCGCCGACTGTCTCTGGATGGAGGGCGATCGTGCCGCGGCGGCCAAGGCCTACGCGGGCCTCATCAAGAAAGCGACGCCGACCACGGGCGATGTCGCGCTCGCGCGCTTTCGAATCGCCGAAGCGGCGGCGACGCGCGATCCGGCCGGCGCCAAGAAGCAGCTCCTGGCGATCGCGCGCGAGTTCCCGGCGCATCCGCTCGGCGACGAGGCGCTGCGCCGAACGGCGACGCCGGGACCAACGCCCGCGGCGCCGGTGACCAAGGAGACGGCACCTCCCTCCACGACGGCCACCGACAATCTCTCGGTCCCCGATCGCCTGAAGCGCGCCGAGTCGCTGACCAAGGACCGGCACTGGGATGAGGCGCTCGCCGAGCTCGAACGGCTGCCTGCCACGCTGCCGGCGGAGCAGGCCGCCGAGCGCGACTACCAGATCGGGATGACCAAGTTCCACATGCGGCGCGACTACGCCAGGGCGGGGGACCTGTTGCTGGCGACGGTGCCGCATCTGTCGGGCGACAAGGCGGCGTCGGCGGCGTTCCACGGCGCCCGAGCGCTCTCGCGGGTCGATCGCGACGACGAGGCGATCGCCGGCTACCGCAAGGTGGTCGCGGCGTTTCCGCACTCGCGCTTCGCCGCCGAGGCTCAGTACCTGTCGGGCTGGCTCGAATACAACCGCGGCCGCTTCAAGGAGAGCCTTCCGGCGCTGCAGGCGACGCTCGACCACTTCGGCACGAGCGCCTTCGCCGACGACGCCGCCTGGTGCCTGGCGTTCGCTCACTTCCTGCTCGGTGACGCCGCCGAAGCGACCGCCGGTATCGAGCGCTACGGGCGCCTACCGGCGACCGGTATCACCGACTCCGAGCGCGGCGATCGCGTCGCCTACTGGCGCGCGCGCTTTCGCGACAAGCTCGGTCCGAAGGATGGGCCCGCAAGTGGAAAGGCCGAAGCGCTCGAGGGATACCGCACCCTCGCCCGCCACGCGCCGCTCTCTTTCTACGGCCTGCTGGCGCGCGCACGACTCAGGGAGGCGGGCCAAGAGGAGCCGCTGGCGCTGCCACCGAAGAAGATCGCCGTCGTCGCCCCTGGCAGGACGGCGCGCGATCCGCGCGATCCGATAGTGGCGCGCGCCGAGGAGCTGGCCAACGCCGGGATGGAGGTCGAGGGCGGCAGCGAGATCGAGCGCGACGAGAAGGGGATCTTGCAGCGCGCCGGGGGCGAGAAGGGGGCACCGTGGCTTCTGGAGCTCTACCGACACACCGAGAACTTTCACCGCGCCTACCATTTCGTCGAGTCGCACGACGCCGGGGCGCTGGCGGCCGATCCGCACGCCGACGAGGGCGTGCGCATCTTCTGGGAGGCGGCGTTCCCGCGCGCCTACGCGCCGCTGGTCGATCGCTATGGGCCGCCGGCCGGCACCCCCGAGCTTTACCTCTACGCCATCATGCGCAAGGAGTCGGGATTCGATCCGCACGACGTCTCGTACGCCGACGCGCGCGGGCTCTTGCAGATGATCCCCCCGACCAGCGCGCGCGTGGCCGCCAAGGCGGGGGATCCGTTCTTTCCCGATCAACTCTATGACCCCGAGGTGAACATTCGCCTCGGGGCGCTCTACATCGGCGCCCTCTACAAGAAGTTCGGCGGCGAGGTGCCGCTGGCGGCCGGCGCCTACAATGCGGGACCGCGCGCGATGGCACGCTGGTGCACGCAGCACGGGACCCACCCCACCGACGAGTTCGTCGAGCTGGTGGCGTTCGCGCAGACCCGCGAGTACGTCAAACGCGTCACCAGCCTCTACGCGAAGTACCGCTTTCTCTACGGCCCCCAGCCCTACGAGATCCCGCTGACGCTCAACACCAAGGTCAGCCCCGACGGCCCTGATTACTAATCTATCTACTTCGGGACCCTCAAAGGGTCCCGCGCCCCCCGCGATGAGCTCGAGCCGGCAAAGCCGTCTCTCCCTCACGCGATCTACTTCGGGACCCTCAAA
>Ga0209890_10000598_pt1 | contig 16654 bp, 14 predicted proteins | sample OrgsoiDNA2013049_FD_185799 | JGI IMG/M metagenome (GOLD analysis project Ga0209890, IMG submission 185799) | Permafrost soil microbial communities from the Arctic, to analyse light accelerated degradation of dissolved organic matter (DOM) -... | ecosystem: Environmental > Terrestrial > Soil >...
CACGACGCCGTTCGACGACAGGCCACGTGGCTGCACCCGACTCGACGGCGCTGAGCACCCGGTCGCGATAAAGGTGGGAGTCGAGCATCGACTCCGGCCTGCTGATCAGCTCAGTCATCTTTCCCCCACACGAATGCCTAGGCTCCGACGGGCCCCCCGGCTCGCCGCTTCGTGCTTCGCCCGCTGCTTTCAGCTAGCTCGCACTGGTAGAACTCCGCTCATCACCGCAAGCCGGTTAGCTCGCCGCGAGTAGCTTGAAATATCTGACCTGCCGGTGAAACTACCCGACAAAACGACATCCGAGCTCGACCCGCAGCCAATATCAGCCGATCGACAAGCAGGTTCATCCGTTCGGACGATTCGGTGCAAACGCTCGCGAGCCGAAGACGTAGGCCTTGTTTTACATCTGCGAGGCCCAGGCTTTAGGCACCCTTAAGGCTGGGGTGCCCCGTTAGCGATCAGGGTCTCGACGAGCTCGGCGGCGGCGACGACGTTCGCGGCCACCTCGTCGCGCTCAGCCGCGCGGAAATTCGACAGCACGAAGTCTGCCGGCTGCATCTGCCCGGGAGGTCGCCCGATCCCGAACCGAATGCGCACGTAGTTCGGCGAACCCAGTGACTTGGTAATCGATCGCAGCCCATTGTGGCCGTTGTCGCCCCCGCCCACCTTGAGCCGCACAACGCCCGCGCCCAGGTCGAGTTCGTCGTGCACGACGACAACGTGTTCGAGCGGGATGTCAAAGAAGCGCTTGACCGCGGCGACCGGCCCACCTGCCTCGTTCATGAAGCATCGCGGCTTGGCCAAGATCACCTGTGCTTGCGAAACGATGCCCTCGACGACATCCGCCTGAGTCTTGTGCTTCTTGAAGCGGCCACCGGTGCGCTCGGCGAGCAAGTCGACGACCATGAACCCGGCGTTGTGCCGATTGCCCGCGTACTGGGCGCCCGGGTTGCCGAGGCCGACGATCAGCCACGGCGAGCCGGCCACGAGGGCTACTCGGCGGGTTCGGCCGGAGCGTCGGCATCCGCCGGGGCGACCTCAGCGGCCGGCGCTTCGGTGACGACAGGCGCGAGCTCGGATTCGGCCTCGGCCAGCTCGGCGTCGAACTGCGCGGCGCTCTGCGCGCCAGTGATGTGGACGACGACCGCCTCAGCGTCGGTCTGGAGCGTCGAGCCTGGCGGCAACGCAACCTGGCCGGCGTGGATCGACTGGCCGATCTGGAGATCTTGAATCGAGATCTCGATCTGCTGCGGAATGTGGGTGGCCTCGGCGTTGATGCTCAGCGAGACGAGCTGCTGGTCGAGGAATCCGTCCGGGATCAGGTTGCCGACGATGCTCAGCGGCACGTCGATGGTGACCTGCTCGCCGCGGCGCACGAGGAGAAGGTCGACGTGCTCGAGTGCGCCGCTGACGGCGTCGCGCTGCACGGCCTTCGGCAGCGCAAGTTCGGCGCCACCCTCGAGGCCCTCAAGCAGGAGGAGGACGTTCGCGCTCTTGAGCGCGCGCATGAGCTCGTGGCCCGGCAAGCTGACATGGCGCGGCGGCGTGCCGTGGCCGTACAGGACCGCGGGAACGCGCTGGCTGCGGCGCACACGTCGCGCGGCACCTTTGCCGAACTCTGAGCGTGGCTGCGCGGCAATGCTGACCTCGGGCACGGCAAGACTCCTAGAAAAACGAGCAGGTTACGGGCGGTGGGTGAGTCTAACCTTTCGCGGTGCGCCCGCGCGAACCGGTGCCAGCCCGGTCGTCCGGCTCGGCTCCTCGGTAGGCCAGGTACGCATCGACGGCCTGGGTCAGGGCGCGTTGCTGGCGCTTCGAGAGCTCAACAAACAGATCGAGGACGACGGCGGTGGCCGCCCGGGTGGTGGCTGGGCGCTTCCAGGTGCCGACGATGACGCCGTCAGCCACGATCACGTGCTGGAAAATCGGGTTGCCGCGCGTGTCGAGGCGGTCAACGTGTTTTGTGTCCAGGAGCGCCGACCGGCCCGTGTACCCGACGGTGTACTCGTCAAAGTTCGGCAGCAGGTACACCTGGGCGCGCAGATCGGCGGCCGGACCGTCGAATCTCAGGTATTCGTCGCCCTCGACCTCATCGGCAATCAGCTCGGCCCCGAGTTGCGCGTGGCCGATGCCGGCGTCCGCTGCCGTTAGGCCCGACCACCAGCGAAAGTCGCGCATCGTCGCCGGCCCGTGACTGCGAAAGTACCGGCGGGTTAGCTCAGCGAGGGCTTGCGGCCGGTCGAACGTTGTCGGGTGCGGCACGCGTTCGCGCACGAGTGCGTACGTCTGCGTCGCACCGCTTGGCTTGCCGCTACAGATCAACCCGCGCAGCTCGGCATGCATGGTGATGTGCGTCAGCCGCGCCGCATCAATTTGGACGCCCCCATCAACCAGGACGCCGCCCAATTCGGCCCGCGTTCGATGCCGTGATCCGGTCAGAGCCTTCTCGATGAGGTCGTTGGACCGCGCGAAGGTTGCCCCGTCGAGGCCGAGCTGACGGTGGCGCGACCCGGCCGCGCGATTGACGCGCGCGCCGGTGAGTTCGATGAGCCAGGGAAGGTCGGCGCCGGCGACTAGATGCCAGGTGGGCCGCAGCACGTGCGTGCGCAAGATGTCGCCGCGCGCGAATGCGGCCGCGAACTCACCTGGCGCGTTCTCGCTGCCGATTCGTTGGGTGATCGCCCACGCGGCCCCGGGAAAGTCCTGCGCCTGCACCGCCCCGAACCACGACACCACCTCGACCGCGCGCGCGCAGCGCAACGCACCGAGCCGGTGGTTGTCGAGCCTGCGCGCGAGTAGCTCCTTGACGTCCATGCGCGCCGAATCTAGCCCCGCCCGCCGACACGGCTCCGGTCTCTTCGCGCGCCCGGCCCATCTCAATGGGTGACGCGTACTCGGCGTCCGCAGAGTTCTTGTCCGGCCGCTTTGCTCTGCTGCTATATCCGAGCAGAGCAGAACTGCTGCTATATCCGAGCAGAGCAAAGGAGCCGAGAGGCATACCCCGTTTGCTTTGGTCTGCCGCACATTCACAACAGAGCAAAGGCCGCGGAACAGTGATCGGCAGCGGCAGAACCGCCAAAGAACGCCAAAGAACGCGTCCCTTAGCTGGCGCCGTCAAAGAGCGACGTAACCGAACCGTCCTCAAATACCTCGCGAATCGCACGGGCGAGCAGTGGGGCGATCGTCAGAACGGTCAGCTTGTCGAAGCGCAACTCGTCCGGCACCGGCAAGGTGTCGGTCACGACCACCTCGGTGATCGGGGAGTTTTTCAGCCGGTCAACAGCCGGGCCCGACAAGACCGCGTGCGTCGCCGCGACAACGACCTCGGCGGCGCCGTTTTCCATGAGCGCCTCGGCCGCCTTGGTGATGGTGCCGGCCGTGTCGATCATGTCGTCGACCAGGATGCACGTGCGCCCGGCGACATCACCAACGACCTCGTACACCTTCACCTCGTTGGCCACGTGCGGATCGCGGCGCTTGTGGATGATCGCGAGTCCGCAGTTCAGCCGATCGGTCCAGCGTTCCGCGACCCGCACCCGCCCGGCGTCCGGCGAAACCACCGCAAGGCGCGAGGTGTCGAGCTTGTTCTCGAGATACTCGGCCAGAATCGGCAACGCGAACAAGTGGTCGACCGGTCCGTCGAAGAAACCCTGGATCTGCGCGGTGTGCAGGTCGACCGACATCAGCCGATCGGCGCCCGCGGCCTTGTACAAATCAGCAATCAGACGAGCAGAAATCGGTTCGCGACCGCGGTGCTTCTTGTCTTGGCGGGCGTATCCGTAGAACGGCGCGACGACCGTGATCCGCTTGGCCGAGGCGCGCTTCAACGCGTCGACCATGATGAGCTGCTCCATGATCCATTTGTTGATCGGAGCGGTGTGGCTCTGCAGCACAAACGCATCGCAGCCGCGCACCGATTCGTCGAAGCGCACGAAGATCTCGCCGTTCGCGAACTCGTACGCAGAGGTCGGCGTGGGCTCGATGCCGAGGTTGAACCCGACGGCCTCGGCGAGCTCGGGATAGGCCCGACCGGCGAACAGCATCAGGGTCTTCTGGCCCTGCCGTTTGATGCTGGTCACGATGCGTCTCCCTGGGATTCGTCGGACACAGTACGGTCCTCGCCGTCCGCGCCTGAAACCGGGCTCGCCGGTGACGGCGCAGCAGGCGCAGCAGCGGCAGCAGCGGCAGCAGCGCGAGCGGACGCCGACCCTGGTCGCCTTTTTGACACCCACCCGTCGATGTTGCGCTGGCGTCCGCGCGCTACCGCGAGCGCGCCGGCGGGCACGTCTTCAACAATCACCGAGCCGGCTGCGGTGTAGGCGCCATCGCCAACCGTGAGCGGCGCGATCAGCATGGTGTCGCTGCCGATCCGCACGTCGTCGCCGACAACCGTGGCGTGCTTCGCCTCGCCGTCGTAGTTCACGAAGACCGTGGCCGCACCCACATTCGAACGCTCGCCGATCGTGGCGTCGCCCACATACGTGAGGTGTGGCACTTTCGAGTCGTCGCCGATCACGGCGTTCTTCATCTCGACGAATCCGCCGGCCTTGGCGCCGCGACCAAGTCGAGTCCCCGGTCGCAGATACGTATACGGCCCAACGGTGGCCGAGTCGCCGATGACGGCGCCGTCGCAGGTCGCATCGCGCACCACAGCGCCGGCGCCGACAACGGTGTCGCGCAGCACACAGTTCGGCCCGACCACCGCGCCGGCAGCAATAGAGGTGCGCCCAGACAGCATCGTGTTCGGCAGCACAACGCAATCGGGCGCGAGCACCACGCCGGTGTCGACCCATGTGGTCAACGGGTCGAAAATCGTCACGCCGTCGCGCATGAATCCGGTGACGATGCGATCGCGTAGCAGCGCGCGCGCTTGCGACAACTGCACCCGATCATTGACCCCAGCAACTTCGCGCCAATCGTCGATCAAAGCGGCGCCAACCGGCTCGCCCGCCTTGACCAAGATCCGCACGACGTCAGGCAAGTACTCCTCGCCTTGCGCGTTCGCGGTCGTGAGCTCTGATAATGCGCTTCGCAGCTTCGCGGCATCGAAGGCGTAGACGCCGGAGTTGATCTCTTTCATCTCCAGCTCGGCCTCGGTGGCATCAGAGTGCTCGACGATGCGCTTCACTCGACTCCACCGGTCGCGCAGCACCCGGCCGTAGCCGGTCGGGTCGGGCACGATCGCCGTCAGCATCAGGCCGGGCGCACCAGTCACGGCGCGGTGGGTGGCGACGATGCGCATCGACGCGGCCGACAGCAGTGGAGTGTCGCCAGGCGCAATGACAATGGTGCCCTCGATCGGCCCGCCGTTGCGCTCATCAAGGGCCGCAAGCGCCAGGCGGACGGCGTGCCCGGTGCCGTCTTGGGTGGGTTGGAAAACCACGATCGCGTCGGGCGCGATCTCGGCCAGGTGCCCCTCGACCTGCTCGCGCGCCTTGCCCGTGACCACGACGACCTGCTCGGGGTTTGCTCCGCTCATCGCAGTCAGCACGTGGGCGAGCATGCTGCGGCCACAGATCTGGTGCAGCACCTTCGGGGTCGACGACTTCATGCGGGAGCCTTCGCCGGCCGCCAGCACGATCGCGGCCGCGACGCTCGGCTCAGCTGTGGCGCTCACCCGTGCGGCTCCTTACTTGGTGCGCTCGTGGCGTCCAGCTCCCGGGGGAGGATTCGAACCCCCATTTATGGGACCAAAACCCATAGTCCTGCCCTTAGACGACCCGGGATCGACGTCCGCGCCAAGAGTACGCAACCGGAGCGGTGCGACGCTCGTCGGCAAGGCTAGGCAGGCGGGCTAGCACTCGCCCGCGGGGCCGCGAACCAGGCGCGCCCACACAGCGTCAGCGCCGAGCGGAGCGAAACGATCTTAGTATGGTCGCTACCTGCGGGCATCTGTATGCGCGCGGACCGCTCATCAAGCGCCAACACCTGACCGTCGACGTGGACAAGAGACGAGCCACTTCCGATGCCAACGCAGGGTGCGCCCGAGATGCGAATGGCCATCGTGCACGAGTGGATCAATGCATACGCAGGGTCGGAGCAGGTGTTCGAGGCGCTCGCGCAGATCTTTCCGACGGCGGACTTGTTTGCCCTCTCAAGAGAACCTGACGTCTCTTTGAAACTGGGTGGCCGGCCCGTCCGGACGACCTTCTTGGATCACGCATTCATGCGACGACACCGCGCAATCGCCCTACCGCTGATGCCGGCAGCGTGGAGAGCCCTCGGGAAGTCTCGCTACGAGCTTGTGCTTTCATCCCACCACGCATTTGCGCACGCCAATCGACTTGCCGACGGTGGCACACATTTGTGTTACGTCCATAGCCCCGCTCGATACCTGTGGAGTCCTGACGTCGATCGGCGAGGCGCCGGCTTGTTCATGCGCCCTGGCGCCGCAGTCTTGCGTCGATACGACCTTGCTGCATCGAGGAGAGTCACTGCCTACGCTGCGAATAGCAGCGCAGTAGCAAGTCGTATCAAGGACTTTTGGCATCGCGAGGCGACCGTGATTCACCCCGGCGTGCGCATTGAATACTTCAGTCAGGCGACGAACGTCTCCCCAGCGCGTGACTATGTGCTGGGCGCGGGCCGCTGGATTGCCTACAAGAACATGCCACGCGTCATTGAGGCGGCGAGCATTGCTGGCATGCCAGTGAAGATCGCAGGCAGTGGCCCCGACAAGGATCGCATCGTCGCAGCAGCTAGCGCCGCCGCGGTGCCGGTGGAGTTGATCGAATCACCGTCCGACGAACAGCTGCGTGACCTGTATCGCAACGCGGCCTGCCTGGTGTTTCCGACGGTCGAAGACTTTGGGATCGTTCCGGTGGAGGCCCAGGCTGCCGGGACGCCCGTGGTCGCGATAGCCGCAGGTGGAGCGCTCGATACGATTCGCGACGGCGAAACCGGATATCTGGTGTCTGAGCCAACGTCAGGGGCGCTCGCCGAACGGATCCTTGCCGTTGGGCAGATCAAGGCGCCCGATTGTCAGCGCAATGCCGCCCGCTTCACGCACGCAGAGTTCGCTCGTCGGATTCGGGAGTGGGTTGACGGGATTGCGCCTCGCTAGTCAGGTCAAGTAGTCGGCGCAGGCTCCGCATCATGACCGCTGTCGTGCCGGTCTGCTCGACAAACTGCCGACCTCGACGCCCGATCGCTGCAGAGCCGACTTGATCGCGGAGCAAGCCCAGCGTTCGCGCGGCCAGCCCATGCGCGTCGCCAGGAGAGATGACCGCTTCGTTTTCCGGCGACAAGTAGTCGTTTGCGCCCGCCGTGTGCGTCATCACGACAGGTCGACCGACGGATTGCGCCTCGAGGGCAACGGTCATGCCTGATACATGAGTGTTCGGTTTGGTCGCGATCAGGACGACGCTGGCACGACGATACAACTGCTGAAGTTTGTCATGACTCGCTGAACGGATCAGTGTTATGCCCGGTGGCGTGGAGTCCAGCGTCTCGTTCTGGATGATGCATGTGACCTCCGGATCTACGCGACGCATCGCCACCATCGCGTCGACAGTGGCCTGCGGATCTCGGTCAGGATCATTGCCGACGCTCAGGACCAACTTCGTTTCGGGATAGCTTGAGTATGCAAAACACTCTGTGTTGATACCGAACGGAACGAAGTCAATGCGCGGACCTCGACCTTCGCTGGCCTGCAACCAAGCAGTCGCGAGTTCGACCTGCGGCCGGCTGAGGCACCAGACGACGTCGAATCGGCGCAAGTATCGCCGCACGACCTTCATCTCCTGCACGCGCTCCGACCGCTCGATATGGTCCGTCGCCCAGATCAAACCCGAGGCAAGACGGCGCGCGCGCACCCCGCTCTGCAGCGCTGCCACCGCAGACCGCTCGTCCCACGTCACCGCCCAATCCGACTCGTTCGCGCGCTGAGGCGAGCGCCGCGCCAGTCCGCGAATGCTTCGGCGCGGCCCACCGATAGTCGTCGCTGCGATCCGGACCCCCGCACATTCGAGCTGATCAAATCCGTACGGCAACCGATCCGCTACCTCTCCCGCGGCGTAGCGCGAACCCCACTTCCCGAAATCAATAGGTGCGCACAACCGAACCTCCGTCATACCGGCAGCTCCGAGATTGCTTGCAGGACGCGATCCGCAACCTCGTCCCACCCGAACAGCAACGACCTGGCTACCAAGTCGCCGCGATCGGATAGATCGGCGTCGAGGCATTGACCGACCGCGGCTGCGAAAGACCGCGGGTCGTCCGCGGGTGTACGGAAGCCAAGGTCGCCAACGACCTCCTGCACCGCATCGCAGCAATAGACCGTCCGCACGCCGACCGCCATGGCCTCGAGCGCAGGGAGACCGAACCCCTCGTCCGTGGACGGCAGTACGAGACACGACGCCTTCAGGTAGAGGTCGCGCAACTCCGTGTCGGTCACTGATGGTCGGAAAACCACGCGGTCAGTGGGAATGGCGGACGTGCCCAGATCTCCCCACGCCCGCGGCGATGGACCAACGAGAACCAGCCGGATTGACGGATCGATGTACCCGAGGGCGTTGTACAGCAACGCAAGGTTCTTGTGTGACTTGTCGTTGCCGACATACAGGAGGTAGCGACCGACAAGACTGCGATGACGATCGGCAGCCGCGAAGTCTGCGTCCGACGCTTGGCCGATCGAGGTTCCGTTGCCGACAATCTTAACGCGATCCAGGGGCACCTGAGCCCACTCGCTGATGACACCGGCCGTACGGTGCGACACCGTTAGCACCATGCCAGTCCGCCTGATGGCCGGGCCGACGAGCGTTTGGTAGTAGGCACGCTTCAAACGTGACGATTCCGTCGCGTCGTGAAGATGTATGAGGTCGTGGATCGTGATGAGTTGCGGGCAGGTCGCCCAAAGTGCGGTGTTGTAGCCCGGCGACACAAACACGCCCGGCCGCGACCGCGCCAATGTGGTGCTCAGGCGCAGCGGATCGAGTGGCGACGCCGGATTGCCCTTGCCTGCCAGCTGTTCAACATTCATCGGCAGCCGGCGCGAGATCTCATCCGCATGGCGCCCGATACCGTGCCGGCCGCGCCATCGCGCGTCCCAGACGATGTCGCGTTGTGCACTTGTCGGCGTCGCCCGGCCGACCCGAGTGCTAGCTGTCGCAGAGTCAGCGCGAGCGTTCACGGAGCGACCTCCGGATGTGTCGCATGACTCGGCCCACGCGCGACAGCATGAATACGTCGACGAGGTACGCCTTAGGTCGGTACCGAAATCCCGAACTTGCCGAGAACCTGGCAGCACGGTTCTTGGGCAATTCCTCCACCGACAGCCAGGTATGCAGCGTCGATGAGCGATTGGCCACGGAGATCGCATGAAGTTCGACGCCGCTGCGCGCAACCGCGTAGTTCACCGACAGTTGATCGCGGCGAGAAAAGAGCAAGACCATGGCGATCCACGTTCGGGCCCACTGCTCGATGGGTGCAGTGTGCCGACGCGCGATAAGCCCTGTCCACAAGGGCGCTTCGTCGAGCACATCCGGCATATCGCGCCGCAGCGTGTGTAGCTGCTCGCGCACGCGGTACGGACTATCGAAGCCGGCACGCAAGACAGCTCGGAACTCCTCCTCGACGCTGCCTCGGTGGTCGTGCACGGGAATGGCGAGGTCGAAGCCGCAAAGCCACAAGTCAAAGATCTCTGATGGGGGCGCCCTGAGAACTACACGATTGTCGATCCACAACCACTCATCGAACTCGTGTAGCGCCTCATGCCCGACGATCTTGATATGCCGGGCGCTTCGTACGACGTCGGTGGGTACCGGCAGTTCGACGACGATGACGTGCCACGACGCGCTGTCGCGCGGCTCATCTGAGAAGCAGATGAAATCGATTCCTGACGTGCTCGCAACGGGCTGCTCGACGAGCTGTTCATAGTTGCCGAACAACGCCGTGTAGACCACGCGACGAGGCTTCAAGGGCGGCGTCACGAGGCGTCAACCTTGAGCGACTCCTCGCCGCGGCGGATGTCCGCGAGCGCGATTCGTGCTGGCCGCAACAAGATGACGAATACGAGTGCCTCGCTGACGGCAAGCGCAATGGCCACCCCAGCGACACCGAGGAGGTAGTAGCCACCGACCATCATGGGCACCCCGACGATGGCGCCGCTGCCCGTGCCCAAGAGCAAGCGCGCTCGCCGCCCCGCGGGGATCAAGAGGTTTCTACCGAAGGGCGTCGCGACGCAGACGAAGAAGAAGGCCACCCCGAAGCCGATAGTCGTGGCGTAGCTGGCCTGCACCTTCGATCCGAACAAGACCCGTGAGATCGCGGGCCCGAGCGCTCCGATGCCGGCTGCTCCCGCGACTCCGAGAGCGACGTGCGCCCAGATCGCCGTCCGTTGCCGCCGCACGGCAGCTGTGCCGTGAGCCTCGAGAACCCACTTCTGCAGCCCGTTCGCCAAGGCAAGTATCGAGATCTGGGCGATCCGGTAGAGCCTTTCGCCGGATGAGAACGCGGCTGCCGATACGGCCGGGCTCAACGCAGAAGCAACAGGCATGGGCGTGGACGAGTAGGCAGCACCGAACGCATTACTGGTCACGATCGGCGCCTGTTCGCGCAGCGTCGCCAGTACGTCCGCAAGCGGCCGGGCGTGGCGCGCGTCAGGCGAGATCTCACGGACGACGAACACCACGAGCGCACCCAACGTCATGACAATAAGCAGAATCGGGTACGCCATGACGTTGTGCGTCGCCACCACAATGACTCCCGCACCGGCTGTTGCGAGCAGCTTGGGCACTGCTTCGTACGCGGCGAGTAGCCCCGGCCGCCCCCCTGCGATGCAGAACCATCCTGGCGTCAGACCTGACATCGCAATGGCTATTGCGACCATGCTCGCTTCCAGACGCCATGGCTGGTTGGCAAGAAACCACGCGGCAACGAAGACGATGGGAAGTATCAGTCCACTGACGCACACGCGCGTCTGAACGCTACTGATAAACAGCTCATGCTTTTGGCGATCAGTGACCGCTGCCGCATAGCCGGCCGGGCCGGCGAGCCACCAGCCCCACGACACGATGACCGCGCCCATCGTGCCCAGAGCTTGACCGGTACCGAGAGCTGCCCAGCCTCCGGTTCCCGACACTCGGGCCAACGCTGGGAGCAGGAGCAGGGGCATGAACGACGAGAAGAGCGGGATAGCCGTGAAGCCGCCCAAGCGAAGACCGAGTCGCGCACGGTCGCTGCCAGCTCGACGAGCCCAGCGGGTCGGACCGTTCACGTTCGACCCGCCACTAACGCGTCTCGGACCCCGTTGGCCGGCCCGTTGCTCGCGTACCGGGAGTACGAACCGGCCACTGCCATCGCGAGAATTTGGGCGCTCCGCCGTGCACGATTTCGGTGGAGGCTACTGCGGCGTTCTTCGAAGCGAAGCTTCCCTTCCACGGCCGCAACCGCGGCGGCGCTCGCACCAGGGGTTCTCTCGAGCCGATCAAGCAAGGCCTCAAACCTCGCACGGTAAAGCGCGGACGTGCGTTCGGAATGAAGCACCCGTGCGAGCTTGAACACAAACGTGTGCGGTACAAGGCCGACGACGTTCGTGTCGTGCTGTCGATAGCCAACGAGGCAGTCGGACTCGACGGAGATGGGCCCAAGCGAGGAGGCCATGAGCGACAGCCAGTAGTCGTGCGGCCACAGGGGCGGAATTGGGAGGGCCGACTCGAGCACCTTACGTCGTATCGCGAACGTCATTCCGAGGAGCACGCTCCGCCGAACTAACACCGACGTCGGGTGGTCCGCGCCGACAGCTGCTATGTCGCGAGCAGTTACCTGCAGCGCATCAAAGAGATCTGCTTGCATGTCGTCGCCCGCGGCGGTAAGAAGTTTCGCGTTGCTCACCGAAAGCATGGCGTGAGGTTGCCGAGACAACGCACCTAACTGTCGCTCAATCTTGTCGCGTCGCCATACGTCATCTTGATCAGCCAAGAACACGACATCCGCCGATGCCGCGGCGATAGCCCTCGAGAAGTTGCCCGCCACGCCGAGGCCTTGGGTAGTTTCGAGGACCTCCACGCGCGGACGCTTCGCAAGCGTTGCCTGCGCGATCTGCCGGGTCGCAATCTCCAGTGTGCGATCGCTGGATCCGTCATCAGCAAGGATGATTTCGTCCGGGGGACGCGATTGCTCGAGGATGCTGTCGATCTGCTGGCCGATATGCGGCGCGCCGTTGTACGTGCACAGAACGACGGAGACCGACGAGTCGACCGAACTCTCGGTGCGCAAGGTTCTCAAGAGCCGGCCAACGCGTCGACTAACTCAGCCTGTATTGGCGTTGGCCGATCCTCGACCGCGGGCTGGTCAGAATCGCGCGGAGCTCGAGCCAGTCGCTCGACGCGCAGGACTGCAATCACCACGAATGTCACGCTGAAGAAGAGGTCGGCGCGCGGAGACGAGACCCATACGTACTCGAGTGTCGAAGCGGCGACGAGCGTGATCCAGAACCAATAGGCCGTCGCCGTAGCCCGCAAGTCGATAGAGCTCTGCATGCTGACGCTCAGCAGTCGCAGGAGGAGGACGATGCCGAGGACCAAGCCGACCGCTCCGCCGACGACCAAGGTCGAGACGAACCAGTTGTGTCCGGACGACGCTTGCGCACCCAGTTGATTGTCAAACTGGGCGATGTCGTAATACCAGTTCGGGCCTTGGCCAAGGGCAACGTTTTGGTGCGCCTGGGACAGGCTTCCGATCCAGATCGCACCGCGCCGGGTATACGCGTCCGGGTCAGTGGTCCGAAGGGGTAACGCGAAGACGACGGCAAACGTCGCAAGCGAGATCGCCCAGGCGAGAGCGAGCGCCACGGCTCGCGGCACACGACTGACAACCACGACGACAACCAACGCGAACCCGGCGGCGAAGATCGCCGTTCGGCTCGCGCTCCAGAGGACTACCCACACCGCCATTCCCAACACGGCTACCCGGGCCGGCCTCGTCTTCAGCTGGAGAATGAACGGAATACCAAGGGCAACCGCGAGCCCCAATGTGTTCGAATGTCCAAACACACCGGCGAGCTGATTGTTTCCGATGAACGCTTTCGTCGATTCGCCGATGGCGCCTTGCAGCGAGGTGTAGAACGCGCCGCCGGGGTCGGTAAGGCCGAATATCAGTGAATAGACGACCAGCGCTGAGACGAGGCGACCGATATGGGTGTAGAGCTTCCGTGACGGTCTGAGGCACCAAAGTGCGAGGATGACCAACCCGACGGTTATGTAGTCGATGATGGCTCGTCCGGCTAAGTCATTTTCGCGCCATAGCCCCAGCAGGCTCCATCCGAAAATCGCCAGTACCAGCGTCATGTCGGAAAGATGATCGGTGATGTTCATGCGCCGGCCGATCGCCACGTACAACGCAAAGATGACGAGCATGATGTTGATGGCGAGCGCAGCATTGCTCGCGAGCGGGCTTCGCACCGCCGCATCGCTGGCCAGCAGAGTGTGATGGCTGTGCGCGAGGTAGTCGAGTGCGCCGGGCAACGTTGAGCCAGCGAACGCGAGCGTCGTCAGCGTTCTCGCGTCACGGTCGTCTCGCGCCAGGTTGCGATCCGCCGTGGTGGATGCGGCGCCGTCGCGGCCGACCGAGGGCGCCGGCGCACCGACGAGGCGCCTGGCCTCGATGGTTCCCATGCCACCATCTCGGCACAAGAACGGCCCCCCATGAGCCCTCAGCCGCCCGGCGTAGCACCCATTCTGAGCTGGTCGCCGACATCCATGACCTCCGAAGGTTCCAGCATCGTGGGCGCGAACCAACCCCGTGAGTTACGGTGGCATCACTGGACGACCCTCCGGGATCCAGGGCGACCGCCAACCTTTGCCCGTCCAAGCGCGCCTGGAGCCGCCGTGACCCCGCCGATCGGACCTGCGGCGACTGACGTCGTCCTCGATGTTGCGATTCCCCTGCAGCCGCCCGCACCGGTCGAACCGCCGGTCGCCGTGATCAAGAAGATTGCGCTCGGCGGCGAGCGGAAGTCAGCGATGGAGCAGTTCGCGCTCGGCGTCTTCGTCGTCGTCCCGTTTCTTGGGTTGCTTGCGGCCGTCCCCGTGTTTTGGGGTTGGGGGCTCGGCTGGCATGACGTCGTGATCGGCGTCGTGATGTACGCGATCGCCGGGCATGGCATCACGATCGGCTACCACCGGCTGTTCACCCACAAGGCGTTCAAGGCCAACCGTCCGTTGCGCATGGCGCTCGCGTTCGCTGGCGGCATGGCGATCGAAGGTCCGGTCGTGCGCTGGGTCGCCGACCACCGCCGCCACCACGCGTTCAGCGACAAGGAAGGCGACCCGCACTCCCCCTGGCGGTTCGGCACCGGCTTCCGTGCCCTCACCAAGGGCTTGCTCTTCGCGCACGTCGGCTGGATCTTCGACCCCGTGCAAACCGATGCCACCCGCTACGCGCCCGACCTGATCGCCGACCCCGACATCGTCGCGGTGTCGCGGTTGTTCTGGCTTCAGGTCACCAGCTCACTCGCGCTACCCGCGCTCGTCGGTGGGTTGTGGAGCATGTCGTTCGCTGGCGCCGCGACCGGCTTCTTCTGGGGCGCGCTCGTGCGCATCTCACTTCTGCACCACGTCACCTGGTCGATCAACTCGATCTGCCACGCGGTCGGCGAGCGCCCGTTCCGCAGCCGCGACAAGTCGGGCAACGTGTGGTGGCTGGCGGTGCTGTCGATGGGTGAGTCGTGGCACAACCTGCACCACGCCGACCCCACCTCGGCCCGCCACGGTGTGCTCCGCTTCCAGCTCGACTCAAGTGGGCGCACCATCTGGCTCTTCGAAAAGTTCGGCTGGATCCACGATGTGCGCTGGCCGTCAGCCGAACGCATCCAGGCGCGGCTGCTCCGCGAGCGCGAAAAAGAGCTCCGGCCAGCCTCGCTATAGGTCAGCGGCTCTCTCGACGTCGAGATATCCGGCTACAGTACGCAGATGGACGACGCCGCTGAGCGCACTTCGCGCGTGATCCGAGTTGCGCGCCACTTCGAACTCCTGCGTCGCGAGATCGTGGCCGCGCGCGATCTCGACCTGTGGGAATACGACGTTCTCGTCGCGCTGCGAGCCGCCACCCCGCACGAGCTCTCGGCCGGCGCGCTCATCGGCGAGACCCTGGTCGCGTCGGGCACGATGACCAACCGCATCGATCGACTCAGCCGCCGTGGCTACGTCACCCGCGAGCCAGACCCGACCGACCGCCGCGGCGTGCTCGTGCGCCTCGCCACGAGCGGCCGAAGGAAGATCGACCTCGTCGCAAGTGACGTATCCGACGCAGAAGCAGCCACCTGGAAGAGCCTCGGCGCGCGCGACGGTGCCAACCTCGATGCCGCTGCGAGCGCGCTACTCCTCAGGTTCGACGAATAACCACCACTTACCCCTACCACCAATGGTGGTTGCCGCGAATCACGCCTGGCGGCGCGGGTCACGGACCAGCGCGATGGGCGGCGTCGAGCCATTCCTCTTCCAACTGCGCCCGCGATGCGAGCAGCGTCTGCAGTTCCGCATCCAAAGTCGCCGTCGCGACGTGGTCGGTCGCGGCCGCAGCCAGCTTCGAATGCAGGGCCGCCTCGCGCTCTTCGAGCTTCGCCAGTTGGCGTTCGATCCGGACGACGTCCTTGCGAGCCGCGCGCTGATCGCCCGAAGCTGCCGGCACACCCGGCGCCCGCCCACCAACTGCAGCCGACGCCGCGTCGTCCGCGACCCGTGAGACTTCGCGACGGGCCAGGTACTCGTCGACCCCGCCCGGCAGCGTCGCCAGCGCGCCCGCGCCGACGAGCGCCGTCACGTCATCACACACCCGCTCAAGGAAGTACCGGTCGTGCGAGGCCGCGATCAGCGTGCCGGCCCAACCGTCGAGCAGATCTTCCAACGCCGTCAATGTGTCGACGTCGAGATCGTTCGTCGGCTCGTCGAGGAGCAACACGTTGGGCTCATCCATCAACAACCGCAGAAGCTGCAACCGCCGTTTCTCCCCACCCGACAGATCGCCGACCGGGGTCCATTGCCGCTCACCGCTAAAGCCAAAACGCTCAAGCAAGGCGGACGCCGTCAGCTCCCGACCATCTCCCAGCACCGTGCGCCGTCGTACTGACTCAACCGCCTCGAGCACGCGCACTGTCGGGTCGAGTTCGACGACGTCTTGCGACAGATAGCCGATGCGTACCGTCGTCCCCGTCTTCACTGTGCCGGCGTCGAGGTGCCGCAGGCCCGCGAGCACTCGCAGCAAGGTGGTCTTGCCGCTGCCGTTCACGCCGACCAGGCCGATGCGATCGCCCGGGCCGATGCGCCAGGTGACGTCGTCGAGCAGGGTGGCGCCGCCGAGTGCCAGCGTCGCGTGCTCGACATCGAACACCGATTTACCCAGGCGGGCCGACGAAAACGTGGCCAGCTGGGTGCGGTCGCGGGCCGGTGGTTCGTTTGCGATCAGCGCATTCGCCGCATCGATGCGGAACTGCGGCTTCGAGGTGCGAGCCGGCGGGCCGCGTCGCAACCAGGCCAGCTCTTTGCGCAGCAGGTTCTGTCGGCGGTCTTCTGTGAACGACGCCACCCGTTCGCGTTCGGCTCGGGCCAACACGTAGGCCGCGTAACCCCCGTCGTACTGCGCGATCGAACCGCTATCGACCTCCCACGTGAGGTTGCACACGGCGTCAAGAAACCAGCGATCGTGAGTCACGGTGACC
>Ga0209890_10000600_pt1 | contig 16614 bp, 11 predicted proteins | sample OrgsoiDNA2013049_FD_185799 | JGI IMG/M metagenome (GOLD analysis project Ga0209890, IMG submission 185799) | Permafrost soil microbial communities from the Arctic, to analyse light accelerated degradation of dissolved organic matter (DOM) -... | ecosystem: Environmental > Terrestrial > Soil >...
GGCCCTCCACCGCAACCGAGCGCAGCGTGGCTTTGCCACGCGAAGCGAGCGGGGGCGCGGGGGGCCAAAGGCGCGTCAGCGCCGACGCCCCCCGACTAAATAGAGGAGAGAGAGGGATTCGAACCCTCGGTACCTTTCGGTACACACGATTTCCAATCGTGCTCCTTCGGCCACTCGGACACCTCTCCGGCAACACAAGAACCCTGGGAGGGTTCCTGTAACCTCCCGCGATGAGGTCGGCCGAGCTGAGCTCGTCCCGACCTCGACGCGATCACACCCGGTGGACTGGGACTTGGGGAACCCTCTTCGGGGGCCGTGTCGTTATTCAGTTTTCAGCCCGCGTCGAGGTTGGACGGGCCTTGCCCGGCCAACCTCATCGCGGGAGGTCGCAGGAACCCTTTGAGGGTTCCTGTGTTATCGAGGAGAGGGTGGGAGTCGAACCCACGTTGGACTTGCGCCCAAACCTGATTTCGAATCAGGCGCTTTCGGCCACTCAGCCACCTCTCCGATACTTCTGGCGGCCGGATCCTTACGCGAGGCGGGGCGGAGTTTCAACCGCCGCGACGGGTGAAGAGGGCCCGGAGCTTGCCGCCGAGGCCCGCCGAGGCCTCCGGCCGCTCCGGGCCGTTCAGCACCCGGAGCACAGCGGCGCTCACATTGTCGAGCGTCCCGCGGCCGTTGGCGGTGTCGATCAGGGTGCGACAGGCCGCGCTGGCGTCCCCGCCGGCCACCAGCGGCGCCATCTGCTCCTCGTCGAGGGTGTTGTAGAGCCCGTCGCTGCAGACCAGCAGCGCGTCTCCGCGAAAGAGGCGGTTGGAGATGCGATCGATGGGGACGATCAGCTCGCGACCGAGGCTGCGCGTCAGCACCGACCGGTCGGGATGCTCGCGCGCGCGGGCCTTGCTCATGAGGCCGATGCGCGCCTTCTCGCCGGCGACCGTGTGGTCCTTGGTCAGCTGGGTGAGCCGGCCGTCGCGCAGGAGGTAGAGGCGGCTGTCCCCGACGTGCGCGGCGGTCAGCTCGCCGCGATCGACGACGACCGCGGTCAGCGTGGTGGTCATGCCGCGCAGCTCGGGGACGACGGTCGCCAGATCGTAGACCTCGATGTTGGCCTGCTGGACCGCCCGATAGAGCCGCTTGGAGCTGGCCATTCCGGGCGGCTGCTCGCGGAAGGCCCTCAGCGTGGCTGCGACGGCCGTCTGGCTGGCGGTCTCGCCTGCCTCGGCGCTCGAAACGCCGTCGGCGACGACGAGAAGGCCGCAAGCTGAGCTCTCCAGGAGCTCGCCGCAGTGGTCTTCGTTGTTCTCGCGCTCGGTGCCAACGTCCGTCAGCGTCGCGACCTCCAGCTCGAATCGGGTCTCCGCCTCGACGTTCATGCTAAGTTGCCGGCCATGTCAGCGTCAGCTCGGGCGCTCCGCTGATGCGCGAGCCCGTCGTCGGAGAAAAGCTCGATCAGTACGAGCTCGGCGAGCTCTTGGCCCGCAGCGGAATGGCGTCGATCTGGAAGGCGGTCGACGGCGATAGCGGCGCCCAGGTCGCGCTCAAGATCCCGCACCCGCAGCTGGAGAGTGACGTCGTCTTCTTCGAGCGTTTCAAGCGCGAGGAGGAGATGGGGCAGAAGCTCGATCACCCCAACGTCGTCAAGGTGCTGAAGCCGCGCGAGAAGAGCCGGATGTACATCGCGATGGAGTACGTCGACGGACGCTCGCTCCGCAGCATCATCCAGTCGGACGCGCCGCTGCCGGACGAGCGCGCGCTGGAGATCGCCCGCCAAGTCACGGAGGCGCTCGGCTACCTGCACGCAAAAGGGGTCGTTCACCGCGACATCAAGCCCGAGAACATACTCCTCACCGCCGAGGGAAAAGTGAAGATCCTCGATTTCGGGATCGCCCTCGATGAGTCGAAGCGCCGCCTCACCTGGGCCGGCCTGTCGGCGACCCTCGGCACGCCGGACTACATGGCCCCCGAACAGATCGGCGGCCGGCGCGGCGACGCGCGCACCGATGTCTACGCGGTCGGTACGATGCTGTACGAGATGCTCACCAAGAACCTGCCGTTTCAGAGCGCCAACGCCAACGCGCTCCTGCGCGCCAAGGCCAACGAGGATCCCAAGCCCCCCTCTTACTTCGTCCCCAAGCTCGAACCGGCGCTGGAGGCGATCATCATGAAGGCGATCCAGCGGCTGCCGCGCGATCGCTACGCAGACGCCGCCGACTTGCTGGCGGAGCTGCGCGACCCGCCGGCGGCGTTGCGACGCGCCCCCGATGCACCCCGGCCCCCCCGGCGAGGCCTGGCGCGCGCGGTGCGCCGCCTCGGCAAGGTGGCCATCGTCGTGGGTATCATCGGCGGCCTCGGCGCGCTGATCTATTTCAGCAACCATCACGTCGAGCCGCCGTCCGCCGCGCCGCCGGCGCGCTGACGAAACGGGGAGGTCGCCATGAATCAGGGTCATCTCGAGATCGCGCTCAATCTGGTCTGGGTGCTGATGGCCGGCTTCCTGGTGATGTTCATGCAGGTCGGCTTCGCGATGGTCGAGACCGGGTTTACCCGCTCCAAGAACGCCGTCAACACGATGGCGATGAACATCGTCGTCTATCCGATCGGCGTGCTGGGGTTCTGGCTGGTCGGTTACGGCCTGATGTCGGGCGGCGTGGCGGGCTGGCCCTCGCTGGGGGCGCCGCTTCACGGCGCGCACGAGGTCGGCCTCTCGATCGGCGGCCATCACCTGGGCCTCTTCGGCGTCGGGCGCTTCGCGCTTCTGACCGCGCCGCACGATCCGGCGAACCTGGCGATGTTCCTGTTCTCGGCGGTCTTCATGGACACCGCTGCCACCATCCCCACCGGCGCGATGGCGGAGCGCTGGCGCTTCGCCTCTTTTCTGGTCTACGGCCTTTTCATGTCGATGTTGCTCTATCCGCTCTACGGGAACTGGGTCTGGGGCGGAGGCTGGCTGGCCACGATGGGGACCAACTGGGGGCTCGGGCATGGTCACGTCGACTTCGCTGGCTCGTCGGTGGTGCACATGACCGGCGGTTTGACGGCGCTGGCCGGGGCCATCGTGCTCGGGCCGCGCGCGGGGAAGTTCCGGCGCGACGGGACCATCGGCGCCATCCCCGGCCACAACCTGCCGATGACCGTCATCGGAACCCTGATCCTGGCGTTCGGCTGGTTCGGGTTCAACGCCGGCTCGACGCTGGCGGGAGCCGATCCGCGCATCGCCACCATCGCGGTCAACACCATGCTCGCCTCCAGCGCAGGCGCCTTCACCGCGCTGTTGTTCGTCTGGTACAGCTTGCGCAAACCCGACGTGGCGATGGCCTGCAACGGCCTCCTCGGCGGTCTGGTGGCGATCACCGGCCCCTGCGCATTCGTCAGCCCGGCGGCCGCGGTCATGATCGGGCTCGTCGCAGGCCTGCTGGTCGTGCGGGCGGTCTCCTGGATCGAGATGCGCTTTCGGGTCGACGATCCCGTGGGCGCGTTCTCCGTACACGGCGTGTGCGGTTGCTGGGGCGCGCTCGCGCTGGGCCTGTTCGCCGACGGGACGTACGGCGACGGATGGAACGGCGTGGCCGGCCCTGTGCGGGGCCTGCTGTTCGGCGACGGCAGCCAGCTGATCGCCCAGCTCATCGGCGTTCTCACCAACATCCTGTTTGTCTTCCCCGCAGCGTTCGGGTTTTTCCGGCTCACCGATCGGCTAATCGGCAACCGCGTGAACGCCGAGGTGGAGTTTTCTGGTCTCGACTCGACGGAGATGGGCTCGGAGGCCTACCCGCCCGGCTGAAGCGGTTGAACGAAAGAGCCCCTCCCCCCGAGAACGTCCGAGAGGAGGGGCAAATAATTCGCGCCGGTCCTACGAGGCAGGCGAGGCGATCGGTTTCTCGGCGAAGACTGACTTCGACTTCGCCTTGCTGCTGCGCAGGAAGTAGAGCGCGCCGTAGCCGCCCCAGAGCCCGACGACGCCGAGCGCGATGAACGGCTCCTTCCAGCTCATCCCCGCCACGGTGAACGGCCCGATCAGGTAGAACAGCATGCAGGTCAGGTTGGCCACCAGGCCGAACAGCGGCACGAACATGTGCTTGAAGCCGCTGAACAGGTGGTGCTCCCGGAAGGCCACGATGGCCGTCAAGCAAGTGAGCATGTAGAGCAGGAACGTTCCGAAGTTGCTCACCAGCGTGACGATGACCAGCGTGTTCGGCAGCTTGGCGTAGGTCGCCGGGTCGCTGAAGACCCCGAAGCTGTACCAGAAGCCGTGGTACTTCGGGTCGAGCGGCGCCGGCGTGGTGCCACCGAGGTAGATCGCCACGGTGGCGATGCCGATGACCGCCGAGAGAATGGCCAGCGTCCAGATCGAGCGGTGCGGCGTCAGCGTCTTGCCGTGCAGCATGCCGAAGTGGCCGGGGACCTCCTCGTCCTTGCCCATCGCGTAGGTCACGCGCGCCCCGGTGCTGAGGCACGACAGCGTCGTGCCGATGAGCGCCAGGAAGACGGTGAACGCCTGAACCAACATGAAGGCGCGGCCAGCGGAGTAGCTGCCGAACAGCCACGTCCCGACCATCACCATCATGTCTCCGAGCGGCGCACCCGAGGCCCCCGCGTTGGCCAGCGTATAGCCTGAGTTGAGGAAGTAGTTCGCCGCGAAGTACTCGATGAGGTAGCAGAAGATCCCCTGAATACCGAGCGACAGGAGCACCGCGCGCGGGATGTCGCGTTTGGCGTTCTTGGCCTCTTCACCCATCGACGTCACCGACTCGAAGCCGACCAGGATCAAGATGGCGATGCAGGCCTGGATGAACACCAGCGAGAAGCCGTGCGCCGCCACCACCGAGCCCGCGCTCGGGTGGAACTGGAAGTGCGGCGTCAGATCCTTGGGGTGGTCGGCGTCGACCGGCGCCATGGTGGTCGCCTGATCGGCCGCGTAGCTGAGGATGAACGGGCTCGGCTTGCCGTCCTTCATGTCGGGGACGGGGTTGCCGGCGGCGTCCATCTTGTTCTGCGTGACGACCGCGCCGGTGGCGTCCTTCTTGGGCGCCCCGTTCTCCATCACCGGTTCCTGCGCGACGTTGAAGTCGACCGGGGTGCCGTTGACGAGCTGCAGGCCCTGCGCCCCTTCGGGGTGCTTCACGCGGTAGGAGATCGCCATCACCGAGAAGACCAACAGCGCGGTGATCTGGACGATGTTGATCAGCATGTTGACGCCGGTCGTTCCCGTCACGCCGCGGAAGGCGATGTAGGCGACGCCCAGCGCGAACGCGATACAGAACAGGATCATGAACGGCAGGCTGTTGTAGCTGCCGCTGAACGTGTCCGGGAAGAACTGGTTGAGGAGATAACCGCTCAAGAGCGCGGTCACGCCGACCATGCAGCCCGGATAGACCCAATAGTAAAGGTGGCTCGCCCAGCCGGTGACGAACTTGGCGATGCGCGCGAACTTGTACGCGTGGGTCTTGCTTAGAAAGGCCTGCTCCGCGAAGAAGTACGAGGAGCCGGCGCCGGGATAGAGCTTGGAAAGCTCGGCGTAGCTGATCGCGGTGGCAAAGCAGAGCAGCAGCGCGGCGATGATGCCGAACCACATCGCCGAGCCCGCCATCGGCGCGCCGTAGAGGGCCTGCATCTCATAGGTGAGCCACAGGAACGCGCCGGGCGCGATCAGCGCCATTGCGTTGATCGTGAGCCCGGTGAGTCCTAGGGTGGCGCGGCTGGACGGTTGTCCAGCTTCAGCGGTTGCTGCTCCGTCTGGCATGGTGTGCTCCTCGCATTGGTGGTGTTGGGGTGGAGGCAGCAACCTATCAATGCGCGGTAAACGTCAGGTTTCGAGTAGCGGAAATGTATGTAACTTGCGCATACCCCGCAGCCGACTTGGACTTGCAGCCGTTTGCGCGCTCGAATGCGCAGTCGAAAGCCGGGCTTTTAGCCGCGGAATCCGAGATTCACGGTGCGCAGACCGAGCTGCGCGCGCAACTCGAAATAGCCATCTGACACGCTCCAGGAACAGAGATCACGGACGATCTCGCTCGGATCAATCGCTGGATAGGCCGCCTGTCCGAGCCGCGCTGCCACCTCGAGATCGCCGGCCAGCAAGAACCCGGCGCGGATCGTCGTGAAGCAGGCCGCACGCGACCAGCGCTCGACATCGGGGCTGCTGGCCGTCGCCTGAAACCGCCGCACCAGCGCGGTGAGCTGCTCGACGAGCTGAGGCGTCAACGTCCGTTCGAGGAACGTCATGTACTGAGCGACGGGCGCGGCCTGCTCGGTGGGAACGTCGCTCTGCGGGTTCACCAGACGGATCGCCGCGCGCACGACGATCTCCAGCTCGGCCAGCGTCGGCACGAAGGTCGGCCAGCGAAGCAGATGATCCGGTCGCAGCGCCGCCAGCGTCCGCCCCGCGACGAAGGCCACCTCGATGTCCGAGCGCATCTCGGCCACTTCTTTGCCCAAAACCAAGACTGTCAGCGCGGGCGCGCCCGCCGTCGTCGACACGCGCACATTGACGACGTCGATGTCGCCGGGGATCTCCGGCGCCAGGTAGACCTCAGGCGTCTGGACGCCCAGCACCGCGCCCGCGTAAGCGAACACCTTGCATAGCAACGAGGGGTCCGACGCGACGTCCCGACGCTGCTTCTTATTGAGCCCCGTCTCCTTGAACAGCCGGGCGCGCGCCGTGGCCACGGCCGGCGAGAGCGTCGCCAGGATCTGCGACAGCGCCCAGTCTTCGTCGGGGTGATAGATCTGCTTTTGCCAGACCTCCTCGGTCAGACGCGCATGGGCGCGGACCACGCCGTTCGGGCGGTACTGCTGGTAGAGCGCCTGCTCCTCGGCATCCGCCTTTCCGATCAGCACCAGCACCGCCGCCGCGCCGTGCGCCTGGTCGAGCGTCCCCATCTCGACGAAAAGGCGCACCAGCATCTTCAGGTCGGGCTCCATCTCGGCGGCGGTCTTCGCGCGCGCCACGATCGCCCGGTGCTCGCCGACCGCCTTGGGATAAGCCTCGGGACCGGAGAGGCGATAGAGCTCGGCCAGCGCCCGCCGACGCTCGATTCCCTCGGGGTCGAGGCTCGCGGCGACCTCGAACGCGGCGATGGCGCCCGGGCCGTCTTTGAGGCGCGTCCGGTAGATCTCGCCGAGGGCGTGCCACAGAGCGACGAGGGCGGGACGTTTGTCCGCCGGCAGCTCGGTGCCGAGGCGCTTGATCTGGCGACGATAGATGCGCTCCTCCGTCTTCCAGTCGTGCGCCTCCGTTACCAGCCGGTCGATTCGCTCGAAGGTCTTGAAATCGGAAGGATCGGCGTCCAGCGCCAGCTCGAACGCCTCGATCGCCTCCGACCGCGCCTGCAGCTCCTCCGCCAGGATGTTTCCGGCGGCCACGAAGTACGGCGCGCGCGTCGCATCGTCTGCCAGAATGGCCAGCCGCGCCAAGAGCTGGACCGACTGCTTCCACTGCTTGGTGTCGGTGTAGAGCTCGAGCAGCCGGTGCATGATCGACCGCTCGTCCGGCCAGATCTTGAGCGCCTCCAGATAGGCTGCGATCGCCCGCTGAGGGTCGTTCCGCCGCTCGCTGTGGATCGTCGCCACATGTTCGAGCAGCCCCAGCTTGGTCCGCGGATCGTCGGTGACCGCCAGCAGCGCCTGCGTGTGGCGGACGACGGCGTCGTCGTTGCCGGAGGCGCGTGCCGCCTCGACCAGCGACTCGAGCGCCCGGGTGCGGCGCGGGTCGAGCGCCAGGGTCTTCTCCAGCGGCTCGAGCGCCTCGGCTGGCGCGCCGGCACGCAGCCGGGCGATGCCGAGTCTCTCGTAAGCGACGATCTGCGCGTCGCGTGCCAGCCCTTCGGGATCGGCGAGCACGCTCTGGTAGGCGGTGGCGGCCTCGCTCCACTCCTGGCGCCGGAACGTCAGATCGGCGAGGTCGTTGCGGGCGGCCAGCGTCGCGGCGGAGGGCGCCGTCGTGGCGCTCTCCGCGACGGCGGCGGCGCGATAGGACTCGAGCGCTCCCCCCTCGTCGCCGGTCGCCTCGCGGGCGCGACCGAGCCGATGCAGGCGACGCGCGCGCTCCGACGCCGGCTCCCCCTCCGCCTCTTTCGCCAGCAGCTCCGCCAGCGGAAGCAGCCCCGAGAAGTCACCGCGCCGCAGCTTGATCTCGGCCAGCTTCTCGGCGAGATCGGTCCGCTTGTCGTCGAGCGTCAAGATCTCAGTGTAGAGATCGGCCGCCTGCACCTCGTCGTCGAGCGCGGTGGCGCAGATCTCGGCCGCCTCACCCAGGATGCGGGTCCTGTCTCCCACGTCGGTCACCACCGCCGCGGCACGCCCGAGGAGCTGCCGCGCCTTCAACCAGTCCTTCCGCTCGCGGTAGATCGCGGAGAGCAGAAGCAGGCTCGGCACATGCGTTTCGCCGCCGGCAGACGCCAGCGCGAGCGCGAGCTGCTCCTCGGCGGCGCGTGGATCGCTGAGCCGTTCCGTAAGCAGCTTGGCCAGCTGATACTGCGCCTCGATGCGCCCCCCTCCTTCGGGCAGGAGGGCGATGAGACGGCGGAGGGCGTCCGCCGCCGAATCCCATTCGCCGCTCTCTTCATGCAACGAGGCGAGACCCCCGAGCGCGCCGGCGTGCCGCGGCTCGTAGCGCAGCACCTCCCGGTAGGCGTCGCCGACCTTGCTCAGCTCGGCGCCCGGAAGTTGCCGCCGGCGCGCCAGGATCTCGACGTAGCGATCCCAGCCCCGCTGCCGGCGATAGAGGTTCTCGAGCAGCGCCAGCGCGCCGCCGTGCGCCGGCTCCAGCGTCAGCGCGGTCTCGGCCGCCCTGGTCGCCTCGTCGAGCTGCGCCCGCCCGGTCTCGTTCCAGAAGGCGATCTGCACCCAAAGATCGGCCGCCTGCTTCTTGTCTTCGAGACCTTCGGCGACCTCGGCGGTGACCGCCGCCAGCTCGCCCCAAAAGCCGTGCCCACGCGCGATCCGCTCCATTTCCTGGATCACCCGTCCGCTGGCGGGATCCTCGGCCAGCGCCGTCTGCAGCGTCACCAGTGCTCCGTTTGGATCCCCGAGCCGCCGCTCATAAATCTCGGAAATTCGGCAGAGCACGGCCGTCCGCTCCGCGCCCGCGGGCGCGGTTTCGGCCTCCAGCAACAGCTCGTCGATCCGCGCGGCCCAGTCTTCGACCGCCGGCAGAGGTTGCTCGGGATCGAAGGCGTCAGAGCTCATCCGAGTGCTCTCCCCTTCATCGACCATTAACACGGGGGCGTGCCGCGGGGGCGAACGATCGCCGAAGAATTACGGCACTATGGGATCGGAAGCTGCAATACGTGCTTCTGTGAGCCAGATCGAAGCGCCAGGGGGGCCAACCAGCTCGGCCTCTAGCTCGAGCGGACCGCCGGCGTGCCTGATGCGAACCTCGATCTCGGTGGGGGGCCCGGGGCGCAGGTCGAAGACGCCGTCGGCGAATGACAGTCGAACTGGTTCGGCCGCCTCGTCGGCAACCTTCATGGCGACGACGTAGGTGCCCCCGCCGACCGCGCCGCCCCCGAGTCGGACGTGGACGTTGGCGCGCGCGTCCCCGTCCGCCCCCATGCGGAGGTGCAACCCGCTCGGCGCCCCTTCGATCGGCGAGGTCCTTGAAAACGGCGGCGTCGGCCGCCAAAGCAGGACCCGGGTCCCGGTTTCGTTCCGCCGTTGGAACGCCGCCTCGGTCGCCGCCCAGCGGTGATGCGCCCGCAGCGCGCGCCCGCCGTCGAGCACCGCCGGCCAGACGATCCGCCACAACACCACCAGCACCAGCGCCGGCGCCAGCGCGCGCGCCGAGCCGACAACGCCCTCAGGCGACCTGCGGCCGAGAGCCAGCCCCAACGCCCCGATCTCAGCGAGCGCCAGCGCGACGAACGGAAACGACAGCAACTCGATCGGCAGGCGGTAGCGCGGCTCCGCGAAGAAGACGGCGTACGTGGCCACGAGCGCCAGCTGAAAAGGGAGCAGCGCCAGCACCGTCCAGCGCCGGCGCACGAACGCGACGGCGATCCCGGCGAGCGCCAGCCCCATCACGGTCAGCCCAAATGCGTCGGCGACCGCTTCGATGACAGCGTGGTGCTCGGCGAACCAGACACCGCGCGGACCGACCAGGGCCCCGGTCCGAAAGATCGGCCAGTAGAGCAGCCGGATCTCCGGGTCGAACAGGCGGTCCGCCTTGAGGATGATCATCCCCAGCGTGAAGCGCGGCTCGAATCGGGTCCATTCACGGACGATCGCGTAGGCGGCCTCGTCGGTCGCGTGGTGCGGCTCGTCGAGCACGCTCCGTCCGGTGACGTCCTTGAAAAGGAGATTGAGCGCCCGCGTGTACGTCCCCTCGGAGTTCGGGTTCGCCCCGATGAGCGCCGTGATGCCGCCGTGGTCGTCGGTGAAGTAGAGCGAGCCGCTCTGCCGGAGATGCCGGATCGCCCACGGCGACAGCACCACCAGCGCCGCCGCCAGCCCCACCGCCGTCAGCACCAGCGCTCGGCCGATCCTCAGGCGCAGCGCCAGCCAATAACCGAGCGACAGCGCCGACAGCGGCAGCGCCACCGCACGCACCCAGGCCCCGAGGCCCATCGCAGCGCCGAACGCCAGCGCCGCCGTCCAGGGACGCGTGCGACCGAACGTCACCAAGAGCGCGAGCGCCGCCACGATCAGCGCGGCAGCCGGCACGTCGGTGCCGACGACGCTCGACATCGCCACACCGGTGGGCCAGAGCGCGTAGATGGCCGTCGCCAGCGCGGCGTGAGGAGACGGGCAGAGCCGCCGCCAACCGGTCAGGTCGACCTGCCGGTCCCCATCGACATCGTCGTCGGCGAGCTTCCAGGTCACGATGAACAGCCCCGCCGCGCCCAGCGCGCCGAAGAAGACGCCCAGCAGCTTCTGCGCCAGCAGGTCGCCGCCCAGGTTCTTGATCGCCGCCAGCAGCGCCACGAACCCCGGCATGTAGATGAAGCCGGGATCGAGCCGCCCGAACTCCGACAGATAGTTGGCCGACTCGCGGTACATCGCGAAGTCGCTCACCGGCACCGTCGGGACCGACAGCACCCAGATCAATCGGGCAGCGGTCGCCAGCCCGACCAGCGCGGCGCACCAGATCAAGGTCGCGCGCCGACTCGAGCCCGGAGACCCCGGAGGGGTCTCGGCTCCCCCGCGCACCTACCCCGCCATCTGGAGGAGCTTCGAGAGCTTGGTGGCCAGGATTGGGTCGCCGGCGACCTTCAGCTTGCCGCTGAAGAACAGCGACATCGCGGCCTGCATGCCGCCGTCAATCATGCCGCGGAAGTCGTCGTCGCTCGCCTCGATCGTGCACTGCGCGGCGCCGTGCTCTCCGACCAGGCAGGTCGGGGGCGTCGAGACCAGATCCACCGTCCAGGTGCCGCCGTCGGCGCCGCTGATCTTGAAAAGGTAGATCGCAGCCACGTCCTTGGCCTTCTCGGGACTGGTGGCGAGAACTGCGGGAACTTTCTGATCGAAGAACGCCTTGACGGACGTCGGCATCGGAACCTCCGAAAGTGGCGAGAGTGGATCGGTGAATCCTAACCGGACTTGCGGGCGGCGGCATATTTCTTCGCCACCTTCTGCGCGTAGCCGGCCTTTTCGATTCGCGGCGCGCGCGTGAGCGCCAGCGCCCCGGCCGGCACGTCCTCGGTGACCGTCGTCCCGGCGCCGACCACGGCCCCCTTGCCGACCCGCACGGGCGCCACCAGCTGCGAGTCCGACCCGATGAACGCGCCGTCGTCGATCACCGTCTTGGACTTCTCGTAGCCGTTGTAGTTGCAGGTGATCGTCCCGGCGCCGATGTTCACCTTTTCCCCGACGGTGGTGTCGCCGAGGTAGGTCAGGTGGTTGGCCTTGCTGCCACGCCCGAGCGTGGTCTTCTTCGTCTCCACGAAGTTGCCGATGTGGGCGTCGGGGCCGATGTTGGTCCCGGGGCGCAGGTGCGCGAAGGGTCCGATGGTGGCCCCCACGCCGATGACCGCGTCGGTGGCGACGCTGTACGGGCGGATGAGGACACCCGCGCCGACCTCGGTGTCGGTGAGGATGACGCCGTCGCCGATGCGCGCGCCGTGGCCGATCTTGGTGCGGCCGCGCAGCGACACGCCGCGGCCGAGCTCGACGTCGACGCCCACCTCCACACCTGGCTCCACGTCGGTGGTCGCCGGATCGCGAAAGGTGACGTGCGTCATGAGCGCGCGGTTGATCCGGGCGCGCATCACCGCCTCGGCCTCGGCGAGCTGGTGGCGATCGTTGACCCCGGCGACGTCGCGGAAGTCGGCCTCGACGGCGGTGACGCCGATTCCCTCGGCGGCGCGCGCGATGATGTCGGTCAGGTAGTACTCCCGCTGCGCGTTGCGCGCCGACAAGCCGGCGGTCGCCTCGCGGAAAAAGTCGACCGGGCCGCAGTAGATGCCGGCGTTCACCTCGGTGATGGCGCGCTCCTCGGACGAGGCGTCCTTCTCCTCGACGACGCTGATCACGTGGCCCCGCTCGTCGCGCAGGATCCGGCCGTACCCGGTCGGGTCGGGGGGCGTCGCCGTCACCACCGCCAGGCAGCGGTAGCGGCGCGCGGTCCCCACCAGCGCCGCCAACGTCTCGCGCCGCAACAACGGCACGTCGCCGTAGAGCACCAGCACCAGATCGCCGGTGAACCCTTTCAAGGCCGCCATCGCCAGCTTGACCGCGTGGCCGGTGCCGCGCTGCTCGGTCTGCTCGACGACGGTCACCGCGTCGGCGCCAAAACGCGCGCCGAGCGCCGCTTCGACGGCCGCCCGCTGGTGACCGAGCACGGCGACCACCGGATCGGCGCCGAGCGCCCGCGCCAGCTCGACAGGATAGGCGCCGAGCGGCCGGCCGAGGATCTCGTGCAGGACCTTCGCCCGCGAGGAGCGCATTCGCGTCCCCTTTCCGGCCGCGAGAACGATCGCCGCCAGCCCGCCGCGCGCCGCACGCCGACTCTTGAGATTCTTTTTTGCGCGCGCCGGCATGAGATTGGGATCTGAAGCCCGACGGTACTTAACAACGGGCCGAGCCTTTGTCCATCGGTGCCGGCGGGATAGACTGCGCACGCGATGGCCGGGTACGTCCTCATCGTCGAAAAAGACGCGGAGTTGCAGCAGCGCATCGGCGCGGCGCTGCGCGGTGCCGGATATGAATTGGCGGCCGAGACGGAAGCGTCTTGGGCCCGGCGGAGCATCGCCGTGCGGAGGCCGGACGCGGTCGTCCTGGGAACGCGGCTGGCCGACGGCGACGGTTTCGGGCTGGCCGAGGAGCTGCGCCGCGACCCCGAGACCCGGGGCGTGCCAATTGTCTTCGTCGCCAGCAGCCACCGGGGGACCAGCCATCGGGCCGAGGCACGGCGGCGGTTCGCCCCCGCCGAATACCTGGCGACACCGCTCGACGCCCAGGTGATCGCGCCTCACCTGGTTCAACTGACTGCCGCTCCGGCCGCCCCGCTCGTCGAGGACGAGATGACCCCCCCGCCGGAGCCGACCCAGGTCACGAAGGAGAGCCTCCGCGATCCTGCGCAGCAACGCGAGCGGCGCGACGTCGAGCGGACCGCCAAAACCTTGGTCGAGGATCCGGTCGAAGCGGCGTTCGCCGGGACGCTCAAGCGCATGCCGCTGGCGCGGGTGCTCCAGCGGCTCTACGCCACGCGTGCCAGCGGCTCGGTGCTGCTGCTCCGCGACAACACCAAGAAGATCGTCCTCTTCTCGGACGGCTACCCGTTTTCGGTTCGCTCGAACCTCCTCAGCGAGTGCCTGGGGCAGATCCTGCTGGAGAAGAAGCTCATCACCGGCGAGGCGCTGTCCGCCTCCGTCGCGCGCATGCAAAAGGAGAAGCGCCAGCAGGGGCAGATCTTGATCGAGATGGGTGCCCTGTCGCCCTACAACCTGCAGCGCGCGCTCGTCGACCAGGTCGAAGCCAAGCTTCTGGAGGTCTTCGCCTGGCCCGACGGCAAGTTCATGTTCAAGGCGAGCGAGGAGATGCCCGCCGGCACGACGCGCCTCGAGCGGCCGCCCGCCGCCCTGATTCTGGAGGGGATTCGGCGTCACTACGACGAGGCCCGGCAGGAGGCGGTGCTGGGCCGCTACGAGGGTCAGTACATCGCGCTCAGCCCCGACCCGATGTTGCGACTGCAGGAGATGACGTCCGACGCGACCGAACAGGCGTTCATTCGCGACCTCGACGGCGCGCGCCACCTGGAGACCATCCTCTCGAGCGCGAAGATCTCGCCGGCGAAAGCGCGCCTGCTGCTGGTCGCGCTGTCCGAGGCGGGGATGATCCAGCCGCGCGAGGCGACCTCGCGGCGTCGCGCGGTGGCGGCGCCCAGCGCCGCTGCGGCCGCCCTGGCGCCTGCGCCCGATCGCCAGCCGGCGCCGCTCGGGAGCGGCGAGCTCTCCATGATGTTGCAAATGGCGCGCACCCAGGATCACTTCTGGTCGCTGGGCGTCGGCCGCGACTCCTCCACCGCCGAGATCGATCGCGCGTACGAGGCGCTGGCGCGCAGCTTCCACGCCGATCGCTACCGGCTGGCGCCCGATGACGATCGCAAGATGGCGCAGGAGATCTTCGACAGCCTGGCCGAGGCCCACCGGGTCCTGCAGGATCCCGCCCGTCGACGCGCCTACACAAGCAAGCTAGGGCGCGAGAACGACGAAGCGTCCGAGCCGCCGAGCATGGCAGCCGCCGAGCGCGCCACGGCTTCGCCGCGCGCCGTCGCGTCCCCGCCCGGCGGCGCCGCCCAGGCGCTCTACGAGGTCGGCCTCGATCACCTGCGCGCCCGCCGCCACCACGAAGCCGTCGAGGTGCTCCGCCAGGCGGCACGCCTGGTCCCCGACGAGGCCGACTACCGCGCGGCGCTGGGGTGGGCTCTGTTTCGCCAGGCCCCGGCCGACGCGCGGGCCGCGCGCGCCGCCATCGCCGAGCTGCGCCGCGCCACCCAGATCGACGAGCGCCACCGGAGCGCGGCTCAGCACCTTGCCGAGATCTACGCGCAGACCGGGCAGCCCGAGGCTGCCATCGGTGAGCTGGAACGGCTGCTGGCCCTCGATCCAGAAGCCGTCGAGCTGGCCGACGAGCTGCGCCGGCTGCACGCGCAGTAGGCTCCGGCCGAACCTCGTCCGCGACATTGCTGTCAGGGTCCCTGCCGGTTTTCACAGACCCAGAAAATCGAAGGGCCGAGGGGCCTGGGTTAGCCCGTACCCGCGCCCGCCAATCGGGGGGCACGACCCTTGCTGATTCTCCCCCGCATGCCCTTTCACACGCTGGCCCGCTCCCGTTACTCCCCCACTCTGCTCGCGCGGGTCTCGCTGGGGTGGCGGCGGATCGCGGAGGACGAACGGCGCGGTGTGGCGAGCGCCGCCCATATTGCCGCGGATCTGGCGGCCCTGGGCGCGCCACCGGCCATCCTCGCCGCCGCCGCGCGGGTGATCGCCGACGAGGTTCATCATCTGGATGTGTGCGCCTGCCTGCTCGACGAGCTCGAACCGCCGACACGCGGCAACGCCGTCAGGAGCGCGACCTCGCGCCGTCTCGATCTGGTCCCACGTGCACCGGTGGGCGAGCGCGCGCTGGCCCGCACCCTGGTGGCCGACTACGCGCTCGGCAAACCGCCCTCCGCGGCTGCCTTCGCCACCGCCCGCGCCGTCAGCCGCGAGCCACTGTTTGCCTGGGCCTATACCGAGCTGCTGCACGACGAGGCCCGGCACGCGACCTTCGGTGCCAAGACGGCCGCCTGGGTGGTCCGCCGCTGGTCATCGCGCCAGCGCCGGGCGCTCTGGGACGAATCGCTCACCCGCTCAGCGTCCGCGCCAGGACGCCCGCATGACGAAGAGGCGGAATCGCTGGGCCTCCTACCGGCGAGCTCGGACTGCACGTTGCCGCGTTGGATCCTGCCGCACCTGGCGCCGCTGGGGATGCTGGCCGCGCCGGCTTCGGGTCCCGCCCCGGCGAACGAGACCCGCTTCGTTCACTGAAACAGAGGGCCACGTCGCCGCCGGCGGTCGCGCCTCAGTCGTAGTACTCGGCCCCGAGGTGGGTGATGAGGTCTTCGCCCCGCAGGTGGCGGAGCGTGTTCTTCAGCTTCATCAGCTGAATGAACAGATCGTGCTCGGGGTACAGCCCCGGCGCGCTCTGCGGGCTCTTCCAGTAAAACGACAGCCACTCCTGGATGCCGCCCATTCCACAGCGTTGCGCGAGGTCCATGAAGAGAGCGAGGTCGAGGACGATCGGCGCTGCCAAGATCGAGTCGCGGCAGAGGAAGTTGACCTTGATCTGCATCGGGTAGCCCATCCACCCAAAGATGTCGATGTTGTCCCAGCCCTCTTTGTTGTCGCCGCGCGGCGGGTAGTAGTTGATGCGCACGACGTGGTGCATGTCGCCGTAGAGATCGGGGTAGAGGTGCGGCTGCAGGATGTGCTCCAGCGAGCCGAGCTTGGAGACCTCTTTCGACTTGAACGACTCCGGATCGTCGAGCACCTCGCCGTCTCGATTGCCGAGGATGTTGGTCGAGTACCAGCCCTCGAGGCCGAGGAGGCGCGCCTTGAAGCCGGGCGCCAGGATCGTCTTCATGAGCGTCTGGCCGGTCTTGAAGTCCTTGCCGCCGATCGGCACGTTGTTCTGCTT
>Ga0209890_10000601_pt1 | contig 16608 bp, 14 predicted proteins | sample OrgsoiDNA2013049_FD_185799 | JGI IMG/M metagenome (GOLD analysis project Ga0209890, IMG submission 185799) | Permafrost soil microbial communities from the Arctic, to analyse light accelerated degradation of dissolved organic matter (DOM) -... | ecosystem: Environmental > Terrestrial > Soil >...
CTTCGAGACCGAGAACCAGGAATACATCCGCCGCAGCCTGCGCCTGGTGCGGCTCATGGGCATGCTCTGGCCCACGCTCGAACTCATGCTGGGTTGCGCAGTGGTGCTGGTTTTGTGGCTCGGAGGACGCGAAGTCATCCAAGGACTCGCGCATGTAACGCTAGTTACAAATCTCGGGGCCTCGCATCCATCGATCTCCACCCCTGGAATTACCACCACGCTCTCGCTCTCCGGTTCCATGAGCGTTGGACAGTTCGTCTCGTTCAGCACCTACATGATGCAGCTCACCTGGCCGATCATTGCTCTCGGTTGGGTCATCAATATCTTCCAGCGCGGCACCGCGTCGCTGATCCGCATCAACGAAATCATGCAGGAGCAGCCCGAGATCAAAGATGCTCCAGGCGCGCAAAACCACGAGATCGAAGGCGACATCGAATTCCGCGGACTCAACTTCAGCTACGAAGGCAAGCAAGTCCTCCACGACCTGAACCTGCACGTGCCCGCTGGTACAAGCCTGGCCATTGTCGGCCCCACAGGGTCAGGCAAGACAACCCTCGTCAGTCTGATCCCGCGCATCTACGATGCCGAACCAGGAACCGTTCTGATCGATGGCCGTCCGATTCGCGATTATTCCGTCGCATCGCTGCGCCAGAACATTGGATTCGTGCCCCAGGAAACTTTCCTGTTCAGCGACCGCATCCGCGAGAACATCGCCTTGGGAGTCGACTCCGCCACCGACCAGGAGATTCACAACGCGGCCGACGCGGCCAACATTGCAGTCGACATCGAGGGTTTTCCCGAAGGCTACGATACGATGGTGGGAGAACGCGGCATCACGCTCTCCGGCGGACAGAAGCAGCGCACGGCGATTGCCCGCGCCCTGATTCGCAATCCCAAGATTCTGGTCCTCGACGACGCGCTCTCCAGCGTCGACACCCACACCGAAGACAAGATCCTCAATCACCTGCGCGACGTCATGCGCGGCCGCACCACCATCTTCATTTCGCACCGCGTCTCCACCGTCCGCAATGCCGACCGCATCGCCGTGCTGCACTCCGGACGCATCGTCGAACTCGGCACCCACGACGAACTGCTGGCCTTGAACGGCTATTACTGCGACCTGTATAACAAGCAGTTGCTGGAAGAAGAACTGGCCGAAGTCTGATCCAAGGTTCTACGCCGCCTTCCATTTGCTTGTGGAATGCGTCGAACGCATTTGTCGTTGACATTCTTTTGACAACGTTTAGACTTCGGCCATCTAGACTGGGGTCTGGGGCCCCCCTCCACCTACCATGCAACGGGTCAGCACGCAGGAAATCCTTGATTCGGACGCTTGCCCGCCGGTCGAAGTCGAAACTTCGCTGCGGGATCTGTGCCGCATCAACCGCTGGTTCGGCGGGATCGCCACCACCCGCCGGCTGATCGAACGCGTTGCCTCCACGACAGGACAGAAGCGTTTCGCCGTGCTGGAAGTGGCCGCCGGGTTTGGCGAGGTTTCGAAGATTGCTGGACGGCAGCTCGCGCATAAGGGCATCACGCTGGATGTAACCGATCTCGATCGGGTGCGCACTCACCTGCTGCGGGGAAACCGGGCCGTGGTTGCGGATGCGCTCGCGCTTCCCTTCCAGGACGGCAGCTTCGATCTGGTGAGTTGCAGCCTGTTCGCGCATCACCTGGAGCCCGCCGAGTTGGCGCGCTTCACCAACGAAGCGCTGCGCGTGAGCCGCTGTGCCGTCCTCATCAATGATCTCGTCCGCCATCCGCTGCACGTGGCGCTGGTGTATGCCGGCTTTCCGCTGATGCGAAGCTACGTGTCGCGCGTCGACGGCTTGGCGTCGGTGCGCCGAGCCTACGTACCGGATGAGATGCGGCAGATCCTCTCGGCGGGCACGGAGACTGCCGCGCGAGTCGAAATCTCACGCCACTTTCTGTTTCGAATGGGAGTGATTGCGTGGAAGACGGACAATTGCTGACTGAATGATTTTTGATTGCTGATTGCAAACCTTCAGCAGTGGTGATCCTTAGTCAGCAATCAACAATTTCCGCCGTCAGCGAACGACTAACACTTCTCTGACGTTGTCGCGAGCCAAGAAGAATTTGATGGAGGCGAAGTCGCGGAACAGAGTTTCGATGTGGCGATTGTTGAAGACGCGTTGCAGACGGAAACCATCCGTGACCGCGGTGTGGATCGCGCCGGTGGGTCCGCGGCGCGCTTCCCTCTTCAGCACGATGGGCTGCATTTCCAGCGTGTCTTTTCCTATGATGTGGAAACGGTAGCACGGCGAGTCGGGCCCGGCATCTTTGGTGTGGAAAAACGCCAGGAGCATCCCTCCGGGTTTCAGCACGGACCAGAGCCGTCCCATGACCGGACGCACCAGGCTCTCGTCCAAATAGTCTGGTAAATTCCAACACAGCACGACGTCGAAATGAGCCGCGGGATAAACCAGGTTGTCGGCGAGGAACCGCCGGCTGTCGAGGACCACATTTCCCTGCTCGTCTTTGGTCACGAGACTGGGCTCGGTCGAGGCTACGAGAAGATCCTCGCTATAGATCTTGTGGCTGCCTTCGGTGAAGAAGCGGATATTCGACGGCGAGGTCGAACCGAGATCGAGAACGCAGAGCGGAGTATCAGCTGCCCACAAGCGGGAGAGTTCGCCGAGACCGCTGGAACGGCGCGTGAGTTTTTGGGCAGCCGGTGGAGGTGCCGTCTCTGCACTGCCCGATGAGCCGCGAAAGAGCTTCATGAAATTCTGTGTGACTGATGCCATCAGACCTACGCGTCGCCTTTCCGAAGGCGACTCCTGCCCCAAGAGCTTGACTTGACATCTAAAGCAATACTTTAACTCACAGCGCAAGATCCACGGGAGTTACTTTCCGGCGGCTTTCTCCGCTTTGCCCTGAATATCGACCTTGCCCTTCAGGTAAGCGCCTTCCTCAATGGAAATCCGTTGTGTCGAAATGTCGCCGGTGACCACAGCGGACTTGCGCAATTCGACGCGGTCGCTGGCCTGCACGTTGCCTTCAAGCTTACCTTGCACCACCACTCCCTTAGCGTCAACCGTGGCCTTCACCGAACCGTTAGGGCCGACAGTCAAGCTATTGTTCTTGAGTGAGATGCTGCCTTCGACCTGACCATCGACGTAAAGGTCTTCGCTGCCCGACAATTCACCCTTGATTACTACCGATTTGCCAATCTGCGCCAAATCCGCCGACAACGGAGCACTCATGGATATTCTCCTTAAGGGAAGCGGGATACTGCACTACCAAGACAATTGGGATGGCAGGTACCGGAACGGCCGCGTCGCTTCTTTTGACTATACCCAACTCAGAGAGCGCGCGGCAAGCGAGGTGCATCCGTAACGCAAGAAAAGACAGGCCCAAACACAACTAAGGGATCCCTCACTGCAACCCTCCGGTCCGATTGCTACACTAACCGTGTAGATGCGTTGCGCAGAGCAAAGGCGAGCGGGACCGGGTCTTCTGAGATTGGGAGCGATTGTGGTCTTCGCAGCGGCCACGGCTCTTTCGGCCCAGGAATCGAAGGCACCCGAGTCGACACCCGGCGAACTGGTTCGAACTGCCGTAGCGAATGAAGTTGCGGCCGCGAACCACCCCACAGGTCTACACATGTTCCGTTCGCGTAGACAGAACGCGAAAGGCGTGCAAACCCGGCTCTATGTGGAAACGAAAGACGCGCTGGCCGCGAGACTCATCGCCATCAACGATCAGCCGCTGAATGCGCAACAACAGCAGGCAGAAACGGATCATCTGGCGTGGCTGGCGAGCAATCCCGAGCAGTTGCGCAAGAAAGCGGCGCGCGAAAGAGAAGATGAACAACGCACCTTGCGGATCGTGAGGGCCTTGCCCGACGCTTTTCTCTATGAATATGCCGGTTCCGAGACTGGCGACGCACACCTGGGAAAACCTGGAGACGCGTTAGTGAGACTGAAGTTCACGCCCAACCCAGACTACTCGCCGCCCTCGCGCATAGAAGAGGTTCTGGCGGGCGTGCAGGGTGAACTGCTCATTGATACGAAGTGCAAACGCCTTGCGAGAATCGACGGCACGTTGTTCCGGGAGGTCAGCTTCGGATGGGGGATCATCGGTCACCTTAACAAAGGCGGACACTTCCGCGTGCAGCAAGGTAACTTAGGCTTGGACGACGGCGCATGGGGCATCACCGAGATGAGCCTGAACATTACGGGCAGGATCCTGATGTTCAAGGGGATCAGCCTGGTGTCGGATGAGGTTCTAAGCGACTTTCGACAGATCCCAGAAGGTTTAACGTTCGCGCAAGGCGTGGAGATGTTGAAGGCGGAGCAGGAGAAACCGGCGCACAACACTCACGCGCCAGAGGATTCAGAGGCTAAGAAAGCAAGTAACTGAGCGTTTCTGCAATGCCACCGCTGGCGTTCACGCTCGCAGCGTTTCTCTCCGCACGGTCAGTTTCTCGATCAAATCTTCTTTTACGCGATAGCCGGTTCCCGGCTGATCCCTGATGGCGATCATCCCCTGGGGAGAGACTTCCACTTCAGGGTCGATAATGTCCTCTTTCCAGTAACGCTTCGAGGCGGAAACGTCGCCGGGGAGGCGGAAGTTCTCCAGGGTAGACAGAGCAATATTCTGGGCGCGTCCGATGCCGGTCTCCAGCATCCCGCCGCACCAGACGGGGATGTTGTGGGCGTGGCAAAGATCGTGGATTTTCAGAGCTTCGGAGAATCCGCCAACCCGGCCCACCTTGACGTTGATGATGCGGCACGCTGCGGTTTCAACGGCGAAGGCGGCACTGCGCACGCTGACAATCGATTCGTCCAGACAAATCGAAGTGCGCAGTTCCTTCTGCAGCCGGGCGTGATAGTAGATGTCGTCGTTCCACAGCGGCTGCTCGATCATCAGAAGATTGAACTGGTCGAACTTGCGCAGGTGCTCGACCTGATCGAGCGTGTAGGCGGAATTCGCGTCGCAACTCAGTGTGATGTCGGCCCAGCGCGAGCGGATGCGTTCGAGCACGTTCACATCCCAGCCCGGCTTGACCTTGATTTTGATGCGGCGGTACCCGGCAGCCAACTCGATCTGGATTTTTTCCAACAGTTGCTCGACTGAATCCTGGATGCCGATGGAAACGCCGCACGGAATTTCGCGGCGCGTACCGCCCAGCAGCTTCCATAGTGGCAACTTACGCTGCGCGGCCTCGGCGTCCCAGAGAGCGTTTTCGAGCGCGGCCTTGGCCATGCGGTGGGCGCGCACTTTGGCGAACAGTGCCGGGCACTCGCGGGCGGATTCGATGCGCTGCCCCAGAAGAGCGGGGATCAGATACTGGGTCAGGGTCGGCCACGCGCTTTCGATCCATTCGCTGCTATAGAAGGGATCTTCGCCGACGACGCTCTCGCCCCAGCCATCGGCGCCCTCACTGTGGACGGTAACCAGGAGAATGCGTCGGCTGTAGGTGCGGCCGAAGCTCGTCTCGAAGAAGTGGACGAGCGGCATGTGAATCTCGCGGAGCGTGATGGCTTCGATTTTCATGTTTCAAAGTTTCAGAGTCTCAAGGTTTCAAAGATTCAAGACTCAGGGCGATTTTGACTGGCACTTGCATTAAAACCCTGAAACGTTGAAACCTTGAAACGTTATGGTTCTGACGCGTACGACCAGTTTTCGTCCCAGCGTCCCAGCAGGAACTTGCCATTACCCTCGGAGTCGCGCTCGTAGCCCAGCACCGCGAGTCCATGCGAAAACGCGAGCAGAAACTGTCCGCGATTGCGTTCCTGCACCTGTTGGGCCATGCTGCGGGTTTCGGGTGCGGCCTTCCAATCGTAAATCTGCGCCGGCACTTCGATGCTGGATTCTCTAACGATCGGCGGATTTTTTCCGGTGGCCAGCAGGGCTTCAACCCGCTTGGACTTCAGCCACCACTCGGCGATCAGGCGGTCGCTAGGCAACCCTCCCTGCAGCGGGGACGACGTGATGCCGTACTGGTTGATGTTATAGCGGCGGGCGATAGCGCCCAGCCTTTCGAGATTGAGGTAGGCGTTCTTGATTTCCAGGGGGTCGAACGTCCACTCGATGAGTTCGATGCCTCGAGCGAGCGCGTCTTCCCGCTGCATCAGCTTCAGACGGCGGCCGAGGCCGCCGTTGCGATGGTCTTTGCGCACGGCCAACATGTGCGAGTGCAGATAAACGTGGCCGCTGCGCGTGCCGGGGACGGAGAGCGCGAAGCCCACCATGACATCGCCGTCAAAGGCGCCCATCACCTGGCCACCGACCTTGTCGGCAACGACAAACATGCGCAGCGGCACCAGCTCCGCGTCGGTGAAGTTCCAGACTTCTCTTTGCAGTGCGACGCAGGCGTGGAAATCCTCGATGCTGTGACAGCGGCGGAGCACGACGGAGTCGGCGGTCACTCTGGCTTCTCCTCGGCCTTCGCCTGTTGCCAGAGAGATTCCAGTTCTTCCATGGGGGCCTGATCGGCGGAGCGGCCGGAATCGTGGAGGCGGGCTTCCATCCACTGAAAGCGTCGCTTGAACTTTCGGTTGGTTTTGCGCAGAGCGGATTCGGGATCGACCGAGAGGTAGCGGGCAATGTTGACCAGGACAAAAAACAGGTCGCCGACTTCGCCTTCCAGTCGCGCTTGCAGATCCTCGGAGACAACCGCTCGCCCTGATCCAGCGATGCCGCGACCCTGCGGGCGCGGACCGGGCGCTGGAAATTCCTGGAGCTCCTCGCGGAGTTCGTTGGTCTCTTCCGTGAGTTTGTCGAACAGGCCCTCGACACTGGGCCAGTCGAACCCGGCCTGCGCGGCGCGGGAACTCAGCTTGGAGCCTTCGAGGAGTGCCGGCATGGCCGACGAGACTCCCGCAAGAATGGACGGTTTCTGTTCTATCCCGGGAGCGACATCTCCTTTCTCAACAGTCGCTTGCCGCTTCTTCCTCTCTTCAACCTTGATGGCCTCCCAGTTGCGTTTGACTTGGTCGGAAGTGTCGGCCTTCACATCGCCGAACACGTGGGGATGGCGGTGGATAAGCTTGTTGGAGAGCCGGTCGAGCACGTCGTCAATGGAGAACGAAGACTGCTCCTTCGCCATCTCCGCGTAGAAGAGCACCTGCAGCAGCAGATCGCCGAGTTCGCCGGCGAGTTCAGGCCAGTCGCGATTGTCGATGGCTTCGAGGACTTCGTAGGTTTCTTCCAGAGTGTAGGGCTTGATGGAATCGAAGGTCTGTTCGCGGTCCCAGGGGCACCCGCCGGGTGCGCGGAGGCGCTCCATGATGGCGACCGCTCGCTCGAAACGTTCTCCTGTGTTGGGCATGCGGGAACCAATGTAAATGAGGGCGGAGGTGGGAGGCAATGCGCGGGAGCACGCAGGAACCAAGTAGCGCGGTCGAGACGCCCCCGCTACAGCCCCCCCGGGACGGCTGCGCTACCGAGTGCCAACCGCAAGCCATAGGACGGCATCCTAACTTGACCGAATCACCTCCCGCTCATTTTGTTACATACGACTATCCCAACCAAATATTCATGAAGGAGAAGAAAATGACAACTGGAACTCTTCAGGGAAAGAAAGTGGCAATTCTTGCAACCGACGGCTTCGAGCAGTCGGAATTACTGGAGCCGAGGAAGGCGCTCGACGAAGCCGGAGCGATTACGCAAGTGGTTTCTCCAGCCGACAAGAGAATTAAGGGATGGAACCACAAGGATTGGGGCAACGAAGTGCCGGTAGATGTTGCGCTCGACTCCGCGAATGCGGAAGATTTCGATGCACTGCTGCTGCCTGGTGGCGTCATGAATCCCGATCAGCTTCGCATGAATCCGAAGGCGGTCGAGTTTGTGAAGCACTTCACCGACGCGGGCAAGCCGGTGGCGGCGATCTGTCACGGGCCGTGGACTCTGCTGGAAGCCGGCGCGGTTCGCGGACGCACAATGACCTCCTGGCCGTCGCTCAAAACTGACCTTACGAATGCGGGCGCGACCTGGGTGGACAAGGAAGTCGTCAATGACCGTGGGATCGTGACCAGCCGGAAGCCCGACGATATTCCGGCCTTCAACCGTGAAATGATTCGCCTGTTCGCCGAAGGATCTGAATCGGAAGCCTTGCGCAAAACCGCGTAGTTCCCTGCGGGAGAGTTCATCCGGCTCGGTCGCAGTCTTCGCGACCGGGCTGGGTGGATTCAGACTCGACCGCGGCAAACGCTGGTTACTTTCGACACCATTGCCTATGGAAACCCCCGCGCAATCCGCCAAGCCCCAGTTGGACCATCGTGACCTTCTTCGGCTTGCCGCGGAGGCGCACAATAGGATCAGGTGGGAGTGTCCACACTCTGCGATTCAGCCGCATTCTCACAGATTATGTATCTAGCCTGAATACATGAGCTTAGCGATTAAACCTCGACCGCCTTTGGAAGGGCAGCACTTCCATGTGGTGATCATCGGCGGCGGCATTAACGGCGCGGCTGTGGCGCGCGAGTGTGCCCGCGCCGGCAAGCGCACGCTCCTGGTGGAACAGAACGACTTTGCATCAGGCGTGACCAGCCGCTCGACCCGGATCATTCACGGCGGGTTGCGCTATCTGGAACATGGAGAACTGGGGCTGGTGCGCGAATCGGTGCGGGAGCGGGAACGCCTGCTGCGCGAACGATCGCACCTGGTGCATCCGGTGCACTTTCTGTTTCTGCAGAACGAACAGAGCCAGCGCAATGCGATGCAGGTGCGCGCCGGGCTGTGGCTCTACCAGCGCTTTGCGAAGCGAAAGTCCGCCGACCTGAGCGAGATGGAACTGAAGCGCGTAGAGCGCGCACTGGACGCGGGCCATCAGTGGACGATCTTCAACTATGAGGACGCGCAGTGCGAGTTTCCCGAACGCCTGGTGGCCGAGTGGATGTTGGAAGCGGTCGAGGCGGGAGCGGTCGTCCGCAATCATTGTGAAGTGCTGGCGGTCGATGTGGCGGCGGGCCGCGCTCGCGGAGTGCTGTTGCGCGACCGCATCACTGGAAAAGACGAGCGCGTCGATGCGGGATGGATCTTGAACTGTACGGGTCCGTGGGTCGACCGCGTGTGCCAGCGTTCTGCGGTACGAACCAGCAAACCCATGCTGGGCGGGGTGCGAGGATCGCACATTGTTCTGCCGCGGTTCTCGGGGGCTCCGACCACCGGGCTTTACACCGAGGCAGCGGACGGCCGGCCGGTCTTCGTTCTGCCCTGGAACGAGCAGGTACTGGTGGGCACCACGGAGGTCCCGGACACGGGCGACCCGGGGCGGACAGAGCCCTCCAACGAAGAGATTGAATATTTGTTGCGCACGGTAGCCAAGCTATTTCCCAAGGCGAAGATTTCGGCAGACGACATCAAGTATGCGTTTGCGGGAGTGCGTCCTTTGCCGAACTCGCCGGGGAATAAGGCGTCAGCTGTGACGCGGCGGCATTTTCTGCATGATCACACGGCGGACGGAGCAGCGCGGCTGGTCTCGGTGATCGGCGGCAAACTAACCACCGCCGCTTCCCTGGCGCGGGAATGTGCACGCAAGATAGGGATCGCGGTCCCCGAGCCGACCCTGGTTGCGATGGGACCGGGAAGTTCGCTCGATCCGATGCTCGATCAGGAAGTTCTCCAGATAGCGCAAGCCGGATCGGTGAGCGAAGAAACCGCCCGCGGCATCATGGAGTGGCATGGCCCGCGAGCGATGGACATTGCCCGAATGGCGCTGGTGAGTGCGGAATTGCGGGCGCCGATCTGTCCGCACACGTCGCACATTGTGGCCGAGGTGGTGGAAGCTTACCGAAAAGAGTTTGCGGTTACGTTGGGAGACGTTCTGCTGCGACGCGTTCCAGTTGCGCTGGGAGCATGCTGGTCGGAATCCTGCAGCCGGGAGGCGGCGTTGCGCGTTGGCGCCGTAATGGGTTGGAACGAGCAGGACCTGGGATCGAATCTGGAATCTTTCGAGACGGAGCGCGCCGCGTTCCTGAAACGCCCATCGCGCGGAGCCATTGCTCTCGAAGCTGCGGCTGACTAGTGCCCTCTTTTTCGTCGCTTACCGAAGAACCTGGAAGTTCCTATTGCTGGTCAGCCCGTGGTTCCGAATGAGGCCCCCGTGTTGCTTTGGATCAAAGCGACGATGGGCCCGTCCTATCCCTACAACATGAAGGAATTTGCATGGTTCTGCTGCAGAGCGCATTGGCATGTTGCAGGCCAAGGTGAACAGGATTTGCATTCTTGACAGCGGCTGGCTGCCGACGGATAATCTCGGCTCACGATTGTGCCTGCCCAGGCACAACTCAACACCTCCCCCCAGGAAGGTCACCGTGATACCTATGCCGATCGGCACATCAAAGCGTTTTTCTGCGTTCGCGAATTTCACGAAGAAGATCGCGAAGCGATTCTGTGGGTGCGGGATGTCGTTGGCGCTCTTGTTGGCGCTCGCGGCGAGTCTCCCGGCGCATGCGCAAACCTTCCAAACGCTGTACCAGTTCCCTCTGGCAAAGACGGGCAATTCTCCGTCCGCCTTGCTGAATGCAGGCGGGAATTTTTACGGCACAACCGCGAACGGCGGTAAGTCGAATGTTGGGACTGTCTTCGAGCTGAATAGCCAGGGCACGCTGACCAGTCTTTATAGCTTCAATCACAACACTTCAGACGGGAGAAACCCCACGATCGGCCCCTTGGTCCGGGACCGGGCCGGCAACCTATACGGCACCACCCAGTTCGGCGGCAATCAGCACTGCGTCGTCTTCGGAAGACCCGGCTGTGGGACGGTTTTCAAACTCAGTCCGACGGGGAAAGAGACGATCCTGCACAGCTTTTCCGGAGTCCCGGGAGATGGCGCAACTCCACTGGCAGGTTTAACAATGGACGCGGCTGGGAATCTGTACGGCACCACCTACTCGGGCGGCACGGGGTGCACTGGAATCGGTTGCGGAACTGTCTACAAAATCACTCCTAGCGGCACCGAGACCGTGCTCTATAGCTTCACCGGAGGCGCGGACGGTTACGCTCCATACGACGTAGACTTGGTTATCGATCCTGCTGGCAACCTCTACGGCACCGCGGAGCTTGGTGGCGACCTCACCTGCGGTAACCAAGGCTGCGGCGTGGTGTTCAAGATCGATCCGACTGGCAAGGAGACTGTCCTATATGCGTTTTCTGACGGTGCAGACGGGGGATTTCCCTCCGTAGGCTTGGTCCGCGACACAAAGGGCAACCTCTACGGCGCAACGGGCTCCGGCGGCAGTTCGAACTGCGGCGTGGTCTACAAAGTCGATCCCGCCGGCGTTGAGACTGTGCTCGATAGCTTCGCCTGTAGCGAGAGCGGCGGCGGTGTATCAAAGTTAATTCTGGATCCCGCCGGAAACCTCTACGGCGCGACTCTCTACGGGGGACCGTCAGGCGATGGAACCGTCTACGAAGTAAGTAGCCAGGGTGTATATACCCTGCTTCACTCATTTGGCGGTAGCGATGGGCAGTTTCCCCAAGCGGGGCTCCTCCGGGACAACGCGGGTAATCTGTTTGGCACAACTTCCCAGGGTGGCCTGTTTAGCTGCAGTTTGGGATGCGGAGCGGTATTCAAGATCACTCCGTAACCCTGTGACCCTCTGCATGAGGGCTCGCACCGAAGCTGGCGGCAGGATGGAGAGAAAGACGACTAAGTTACCGACTTCTTTTCAAACTGCCGCAGTCCGAGCACCAGCAGCAGCACATCAAAGAAGAGCAGCGCGAGAATCACAGCCGTGGTCGGCAGATGCGGGAACTGCGGAACCAGAGTCGCGCGCATTCCTTCGCTGGCATACACCAGCGGGTTGATCAGCACAATTTTCTGCAGGATGGGGAACGTCTTCAGAGCGCTCCACGGATAGTACGTGCACCCGAAGAAGATCATGGGAGTCATCACCATGCTGAACATCAGCCCAATATGTTGCTGGTTGATGCTGCATCCTAACGCCAGCCCTCCGCATGAGGAAAAGCCCGCTATCAAAACAATGATCACAGCGAAGGTCAACGGAGTGCCGATGCTGATCTCCACTCCGGGCCGAAGCACCAGCCATGCCAGCGGGATGACCACCAGCCCGGCGACCAGCGCTTGCAGCATTCCGGCGATGACTTTCTCGATCGCAATCCAGCCGACGCTGATGGGAGCGAGCAGGCGGTCTTCGATTTCGCGGGTCCACTGAAACTCGGCGATCAGCGGCATGGCCACCGCCCAGATTCCGGTGAAAGTCATGCTGATCGCGATGATGCCGGGCAACAGCAGGCTCTTGTATGCGGCCGGCATATAGCCGCTGCCGACCATTACCTTGCCGAAAATAAAGACAAACAGCAAGGGCTGCAGGAAGGTCTGCATAAGCAGTTGAATGGCATTGCGGCGCGCCACGTGGGCGTCGCGCGCCAGCATCGCGAAAAACGCTTTCCAGTTCAATCGCGCAGGCTCCTTCCGGTATGGTGCAGAAAAAGATTTTCCAGACTCGGCTCGGAAATGTGAACGTCGGACAATTCCGCGCCTGAACTTGCGGCTAAGCTCGCAATTTCGGGAATCAGGGAACCACCGCGATCCGCATAGACGTCCACGCCGGCGTGCTCTGCTACGGTCTTTTCAGCACTTCCTCGCGCGCTTTCCAGCGAACCGCTGCAGGCGGCATCCAAGGCACGAACCTCGCGCACTCCGGCCAGCGCCTGTAATCGCTGGAGCAGATCAGCCGTCTGATTTCCGAAACGAAGGCGCAGCAGGAATCCTCCCGGGATCGACGCCTTTAACTGCGCCGGAGTTCCCGCGGCAATCACATGCCCATGGTCCACGATCGCCAGGCGCTGGCAGAGCGAGTCGGCCTCTTCCATATAGTGTGTAGTCAGCAGGATGGTCTTGCCGGCCTGGTGGTATTCGCGAATGATCTCCCAGAGCAGAATCCGGGTTTGAGGATCGAGGCCTGCGCTGGGCTCGTCGAGAAACAGAACTTCCGGATCGTGCATCATGGCGCGGGCGATGGAGAGCCTTTGCATCATGCCCCCGGAGAATCCCCGCACCATCTGGTTGCCGCGTTCGGTGAGCTTGAACTTCTCGAGCAAGGCGTCGGCACGGTCGTTTCTTACTTTCGAACCGATTCCGAAATAGGCGCCGTGAAAAACCAGAATCTCGCGGGCGGTCAAAGAAAAATCCAAGTTGGGGCGCTGCGGCACAACCCCGATCAGGCGTTTGACGTGGGCCTGTTCCTTCCACACGTCGTGTTCGCCGATCCAGGCTTGGCCGGAGGTTGGCCGCACGCGGGTCGTCAGCACTCCGACCGTGGTCGACTTGCCCGCGCCGTTCGGGCCGAGAAGGCCGAAGATCTCCCCCGGAGCAATCTCGAGCGAAAGTCCGTCGAGGGCTGGAATTTGCGTCTTCGCCTGCTTGGAGCCTTTCGCATCGGCGCGCGCGATAAAACCGCCGGCCGCGCCCATCGGGGGAGAAGAGCTATAGACCTTGCGCAGGTCCTGAGTGCGAACGCCGACTGCCATGCAGAAAAATCCCCAATTGTAGGAAGCTGAAGGTTTCGGAAGTATATCGCAGGAAATAGGTGTGGATGAGTCTGGTGGGATGGAAATCTTGTGGCAACTGGCGGGGCAAGGAACGCCGCACGCTGCGAGGGCGAAACGCCCTCGCGACAGCCGGCAGGATGCCGGCGCTACGGTACTGGTTACTAGAGATTGGCCACGACCTTGGGTCATCTGGGATTCGGACCCAGACGAAACTACACTGGCGCGAGTGTGTCGGGATTTTCGCGGTAACCGGGGCGGAAGCGATGTTAATACCCATTCGGCATGAAAACATGGAGGCCCGGCGTTGGCCCGTGGTCACGCTCACATTGATCGCCATCAATGTGGTGGTCTTTCTCTTTACCATGTCGGCGATTGACAACGAGTCGCCGCAACTGAGCGAAATAAGGTCGCACATCCTGATTCTGGCGGCGCAGCATCCGGAGTTGAAGATGCAATCCCAGTCGCAGCGTGTGGTCGACGGGTTCAAGAAAAACCATCCCGACCAGTGGAAGCAGGTGCAGAATCCGTATCGCGACATCATCAATGCCTACGACGCCAAGATTCGAATGACCGAGGACTTCTCGAAGCTGCAGGACGAGATGAACTCGCTGAACACGCAGTTGGCAGCGCTGTCGAAGGTATCGATTGCCGAGCAGTATGCCTTTGTGCCGGCGCAGCCCACCGCCATCAGTTATCTGACGGCGAATTTCCTGCACGGCGGCTGGATGCACTTGATTGGCAACATGTGGTTCCTGTGGCTGGCGGGATTTGTGCTGGAAGACGTGTGGGGGCGCTGGCTGTACTCGGTGTTCTATCTGATTGCGGGGGCAGCCGCCCTGCAGTTTCATGCCTGGACGAATCCGGGGAGCGTCATTCCCACGCTCGGCGCCTCGGGTGCGGTGGCGGCGCTGGTGGGAGCATTTCTGGTGCGCTTCCCGAAAATGAAGATTGAGATGGCGTGGATCTGGTGGATCAGCATCGTCAAACTTCTTCGAACCGGGAACCCCTTCCGGATGTTTCAGTTTCGGGCATCGGCTTACTGGCTGCTTCCCTTCTGGCTGCTGATCGAAATCCTCTCCGGATCGGTTCTGGGCACGTCGAGCGGCGTGGCGCACTGGGCGCACGTGGGCGGCTTTCTGTTTGGAGCGGTCGCGGCGTTGGCGATCCAGCATTCGGGACTCGAGCAGAAGGCAAACACAGCGATTGAGGAAAAACTCGCCTGGAACAACGACCCCGAACTCGAACAGGCTAGCGGCATGATGGAGCACGGACAATTCCCTGAGGCACTGCCGCTGTTAACCAACTACGTTGCGGTGAAGCCCAACTCGCTCGACGCGTGGAACCTGCTGCGGCAGATTCACACCCGCCAAAACAACACGAAAGAGTACCTCGAAGCCACGGTGAAGACTTGTGGACTGCATCTGAAGGCGCATCAAGTCGAGGCCGCATTCCAGGACTATGCGGAATTTATCGATTCCGGCGGCAGCAAGATGCCGGCCGCGACCTGGCTCGAACTCTGCAAGGGCGCGGAAGAAATGCAGGAGTTCGATCGCGCCTTCACTGAGTATCAGAAACTTGCTAAGGCGTATACCGGAGAGCGCCAGGCGCTCACTGCACAACTCAGTGCCGCGAGACTCTGTCTGAAGCGCCTCAATCGTCCTCAGGATGCGCTGGCCCTCTACCAGACAGCGGCCACGTCGCCCATTCCGCATCTCGATTGGGAGCAGCACATCCAGGCCGGCATCAAGGAGGCTAAGGCTGCGATGTTAGGAAACGCGGCCGCGGCCGGAGCGTAGTAGGAACGATCAAACACATTCGAACCACAAAGCAGGAGTCGACGCAAAATGCGAGTTCCGTACCGGGTAGTATTCTTGGGAATTTGTCTGTTGACCCTTCTTGCGGCAGCACTTGGTGATGACGGCGAGCCGACGGGTGTATTAGACCGTAGATTACGGTCTATTGCTGGCAACAGTGCAAACAACTGCGGAACGGTCACCGTTCACCAGAGCCCAAAGAAGGCCAACCAATGTGTGCGAAGGGCATTCGCTGCCAAGAAAGCTTTCTATGTCAGTTACCATCTGCCGAGCAGGGATTCATTTAGCGCCTTAGGATTGGCCGAAAATGGTAGCGGCAATCTCTATTTGGTCGAATTTGATACGATCCGGTTTACTCCTAGCGCGATAAAGGACGACCGACAGCTGTTGGACGACGGCCACAGCATCGTCACGCCATGCCCCAAGCCGGTTAAGTTGCGCACTCCGAACTCCCTTGGCAGGGGGCTAACGTGTCTCTCGCCGAACGGGAAGGATTGACCCTGCCCGGAGTTTGCGACCCGCAGGAATGACAGTCGTACCTGTAACCGCCGGAAACTCGGTGTACCGGGTCCAACTATACGCAGTTGCATTTGACGATCCGGAGTGATGGTAGGCATACGGTCGTGACGAAAAACCTGCCTTCGATTGGCGGCGGATAGTTATGCCTCAGTCCCGTCCTCGCCCGCGCGGCCACCTAGGTCTTTCTCCACTGACCCTCTGACGGATTGATATGCGGCGTTCGATGATACTCCGCTACCTCTCCCTAGGCATGCCGCCTCGATTTACGAAGTTATTGTTTTGTCGAAGTGCAAACGAGAGATGTCGAACTCAACCTAGGATGCCTCCGGCGAGACAGATCGTTTTCTTTTGACAAAGCAGGCCCGACTCCAGCGTCGGGCCTGTTCTGTTTGCGGCCTGCCTCCCAAAAAGACGGGGCGCACTACTACATGTTGTGATGACCGGACTGTGCGTACGAACTGAAGAACAGGAAGAAGTTCGATGGAGCTTGCACTGCCGTTCCCGCTGCCAATGCGGCGTGAATAGCACCGATCGACGTCAGTCCACTGCTTCCGTTCTGGGTTGGCCAATCGCTCTGGTTCAATACCAGAACCGGGATCACCTGCCACCAGATCGGCTTCACATTGATGTCATTGTTAATCACAACGTGGCTGTGATTGGGTGTGGGAACAAAGATGTTCGCAACCGGAGGTTGCACGTAACCCAAGGCAACCAGCACCGGACCCAAGTCAAGGCGCGAAGCATGCATGGTGCAGGTGCCGGGCGCGGAGCCGGGCTCAGGACACTG
>Ga0209890_10000602_pt1 | contig 16595 bp, 18 predicted proteins | sample OrgsoiDNA2013049_FD_185799 | JGI IMG/M metagenome (GOLD analysis project Ga0209890, IMG submission 185799) | Permafrost soil microbial communities from the Arctic, to analyse light accelerated degradation of dissolved organic matter (DOM) -... | ecosystem: Environmental > Terrestrial > Soil >...
CAGGTCGCCTCGCACCTCGGCGGCACCCGCAACCCGATGGTCGTCCACTGGCCGCAGCGGATCACCGAGCATGGCGGGCTCCGCTCGCAGTTCACGCATGTCACCGACGTCGGGCCGACGATCCTCGAGGCGGCGGGCGTGCCGCAGCCGGCGCGCATCGACGGCGTGGAGCAAAAGCCGATGCACGGCACCAGCCTCGCCTACTCGTTCGGCGATGCGGGCGCCGCTGAGCGGCACGGGCAGCAGTACTTCGAGATTCTCGGCAACCGCGGGATGTACAAGGACGGCTGGTGGCTGTCCTGGATGATGCCGCGAACGCCGTGGAAGGTAGATCCGGAGACGATCAGGGGCTTCGCGCCGGGCGTCTGGGATCCCGCGAGCGACCCGGCGGAGCTCTACTACCTGCCAGATGACTTCTCGCAGGCCAAGAACCTGGCCGACGAGCACCCGGAGAAGGTAAGGGAACTCCAGGAACTCTTCTGGCAGGAAGCCGAGGAGCACCACGTGCTGCCGCTGCTCGGGCGCCTGGTCGCCCAGGATGCGGCAAGCTACCGCTATCTCGCCGAATCCATTCGCAAGCATCCCGACCAGGAAGCGCTCCTGATTCTGATGCGCGATGCGGGTCTTGAAGGATGCCGCTATCACAATCTTGCCGGCGGGATCGTGGCGGTGCACCGCGGGTATCGCTACTGACCTCGATGCTCACCGCGACGCTAGAAAACCTCCTGAACCGCGGCCTGCCACGCTCGCCGCGTGCGCGCGAGCTGTGCCGCGAGCTTGCCGGAACGAGTCTCGGCGTCGAAGTGCGCGGCATGCTGCGCATGCTGGTGCGCTCGAGCGGCGAGGTCCTGCAATTGAAGACGGATGCGAGCGCACAGGCTGACGCGGAGCTCACCGGCGGTCTCTTGAGCTTGCTCGCCCTGGCCGGCCCCACACCCGAAGCCGTGCTGCAAAGGGGCGCGGTTCAAATCCGCGGCGACGCTGACATAGCCCGCAAGTACCGCGAGCTTGCGCAGCTTCTGAAACCGGATCTGGAAGAGGAATTATCGCTCGCCATCGGCGACGTGCCGGCCCATCAGCTCGCGCGTCTGGCGCGCGGCGCGCTTGGCTGGAGCCGGCACGCGGCGGCGACGGCGGTGCGCAATGTTGCCGAATACCTGGCGCATGAGCGCGCCGATCTCGTACCGCGCGCCGAAGCTGACCAGTTCACGAGTGGCGTCGATCGATTGCGGGAAGACGTCGACCGGCTCGAGGCGCGCATCGCTCTGCTCGTGCCATGAGGCTGCGCGTCATCGTGCGGCTGCTCGAGATCCAGCGCGTGCTGTTGCGGCACGGGCTCGACGATTTCGTTCGCGCGACGCATCTTTATCGACCGCTGCGCTTTCTTTTCTACCTCTCTCCGGGCGTCTGGTTCGAACGCCGCCGCAAGGCCAGCCGCGGCGAGCGCATTCGTCTGGCGCTCGAGGAGCTCGGGCCGGTGTTCGTCAAATTCGGTCAGGCCGTCTCCACGCGCCGCGACCTGTTGCCGAGCGACATCGCCGACGAACTTGCGAAACTACAGGATCGCGTGCCGCCCTTCCCGGGCGCCGCCGCGCGCCGCATCGTCGAGCAGGCGCTCGGCCGTGCGGTGCAAGACGCCTTCGCCTCCTTTGACGAAACACCGCTCGCGGCCGCGTCGATTGCTCAAGTGCACGTTGCGCGTCTCACCGATGGCAAAGAAGTCGTGGTCAAGGTGCTGCGGCCGGACATGCGGGAGATCATTGAGCGTGATCTTGAGGTGCTGCATGCGCTGGCGCAGCTTGCGCAGCGCTATTGGCGCGAGAGCCGCCGCTTGCGGCCCATCGAAGTCGTCGACGAATACGAGAAAACCATTCTCGATGAACTCGATCTCATGCGTGAAGCGGCCAACGCCGCGCAGTTGAAGCGCAACTTTGCGGGCTCACAGTTGCTGTACGTGCCGGAAGTGTATTGGGACTATTGCCGCGTCAATGTCATGGTGATGGAGCGCATCCATGGCGTGCCGATCAGCGACATCGAGCGTCTGCGCGCTGCCGGCACGGACTTTAAGAAGCTCGCTGAGAGCGGCGTGCAGATTTTCTTCACCCAGGTTTTCCGCCACAACTTCTTCCACGCGGACATGCACCCGGGCAACATCTTTGTGCTCATCGATAATCCCGCCGAGCCGCGCTACGCCGCGGTCGACTTCGGCATCGTGGGCTCGCTCGATCCAAGCGACCAGCAGTATCTGGCGCGCAATTTCCTCGCGGTATTCGATCGCGACTACCGGCGGGTGGCGACGCTGCACCTCGAGTCAGGCTGGGTGCCGCCGGGTACGCGCGTCGATGAGATGGAGTCGGCGGTGCGGACGGTGTGCGAGCCGATCTTCGACCGGCCGTTGAAGGACATCTCCTTCGGCACGATTCTGTTGCGCCTGTTCGAGATCTCGCGACGCTTCAACATGACGGTGCAGCCGCAGCTCATCCTCTTGCAGAAGACGCTGCTCAATGTCGAGGGCCTCGGACGCGAGCTGTATCCTGAGCTTGATATCTGGAGCACCGCAAGCCCGATCCTGCGTGAATGGATGCGCGAGCGCACGCGCCCCAGGCGGCTGTGGCGCATCTTTCGCAGCCAGCTTCCCGAGATCATCGAGCTCGCGCGTGTACTGCCCTCACTCGTCAAAGGCGCGCTCGAGCGTATACGCGAGGGCAAACTGCGCCTGCACATCGATGCATCCTCGCTCGAGCGGCTCGCCGCATGGCTCGACAGGCATTACGGATCCCGCTAGTTCTCAAACGCTCGCCGAACAACTGTCGCGCTCTTTCATTGACCTCAGGCCGCAGGCAATTGTCTGGCCCGCAATGGTCTTAATTGGCATATTGATTTACGGCCGAGCGGAAGTATTCCGATCTGCTGAGCCAGGTTTGCGCCACGCGCGCGACAGTAACCCCAGGGCAAGAGCACCAATGAGCCAGAGGAAGATAAGCAGCGTAACGTGTTTCGTGGAATCGAGCCGATCCGAGAAGGTATAGGTAATGACTGCCAGGTACAGAACAATCCATGCACCAAGGGCAACGGACCCGATTCGCCGCGCAAGCGGTGAGCCGCGGAACTGAGCGAACTTAGAAGTCGCCTCTTGGCTCATGTCAAATCCCTTTGAGGGTGCACTTAGAATCATAACGCCGCGCCAATCGGGGCTTGTGGATTCGAGCGACGCGAACGCCATTTGAGTGAGCGGCGGCAATGGCGGTGTCGAGTCACAGCATTAGAACATCAATGTGTGCTCCCGGGTGCCGCCGCGCTATAGGCAGGGTGGTCCTCCGGTCGTGCGCGAGCGCTGCATCGATGATGGGTTTGCCCGTCCCGCGGCTGATCTGGCCGCGCGCCTCGCTTAGGGCAGCGCTGTGCCGATGCCAGTTCTTGGCCTGCGCGCGCTAACGCTTCGAGTGCGCGCTCGCGCTCCACAAGCCGAATGCGAGGAGCGTCGCGCCGAAGGAGCCCGCTGCCAAATACAAAAGCGACCCGGCAAGGGCCGGAACGGCAAGACCGATGCAGACCGAGCCCGTCAGGAGCATGACGCAGGACTGCACGGAAGCGGCCGAGCCGCGCGACCTCGGAAAGAGATCGAGCATGCGCAACGCCAGAATCGGCATGACGAGCTGTACACCAATCGCATCGATGCCGATCAGCACTTCCTGCACCACTATTGGCAGCGGATGCACCGCCATATGCAGTGCGAGCACGAGCCCGGAGGAGGCGAGCGAAACCGCGAAGCCTATGCCCACCTGCCGACGTCCGTGTATGCGGCCCGCGAGTCGCCCGGAGAGCCACGCGCCCAGCATGAAGCCGGCGATGATCGGCGCAAAGAGCCAGGCGAATTGGGTCTCGGTCAAATGCCAGAACCCCAGCACGATCGCCGGCGCCGCGCCAAGGTAAGTCATCATTGCGCACAGCGTGACGCCGGCCGCGAGCGCCAGCAGGATGAATTCGTGATGCGCGGCGATCCGCCAGGCGGTATGCGCAAGTTTTCCCGGATGCAAAGGCACGCGCCGCTCTTCGGGGTGCGTCTCCGGCAAGCGCAGATAGCTTGCGATGATGAGCGTAACCCCGATGCAGACCATGAAGAGGAACACGGCACGCCAGCCGAATGCGACGTGGATCCAGCCCCCGATCACCGGCGCAATCGCCGGCGCGATGCCGAAGATCATGGTGATCGTGCTCATCAGCCGCTGCGCTGCGGGCCCTTCGTGCAGATCGCGCACAATGGCGCGGCCGACGGCCATTCCCACGCCCGCGCTCATGCCCTGCAGCGCCCGAAATGTCAGAAGCCACGCAAAGCTTGGAGATGCCGCGCAGGCAATCGACGCTGCGGAATAAACCGTCAGTCCCACCAGCACGATGGGCCGCCTGCCGAGCGCATCGGACAACGGCCCGAGCACCAGGGACATCACCGCAAACGGTACGAGATATGACGTCAGCGTCTGCTGCATCTGCCAGGTGTTAAGCGCGAACTGCGCCGCGATGGCCGGAAAGGACGGAAAGAAAGTATCGATCGAGAACGGGCTCACCGTTGCGAGTGCCGCGAGCAGCACCGCAAGCCCGCGATGCGTGCGGGCTTCCTCCACGAATGTGCTTTGGGCTTCGCTCATCGCGCCGCGGCACGCAGCGTGCCTAGCCACGCCGCCGGATCCGCATTGCGCTCGAGTACTTCCACGAGTGCCGAACCCACGATGATGCCATCGACGTGGCCTGCCAAGCGCGCCACCTGCTCGCGGCTGCGAATACCAAACCCGGCACACACCGGAATGTGCGCGAGTGCGCGCACGCAAGCCAAATACTCGAGCACCGCTTCGGGCACGGCAACGCTACGTCCAGTCGTGCCCGTCATTGTGACGGCGTAAACGAATCCCTGGCTCGCCTCACACAGGCGCGCGAGGCGCGCCGCGCTCGTCACCGGCGTGACCATCTGCACCAGAGCAAGCGCGTGCGGATCGAGCGCTGCGCGGAAATCGTCGCTCTCATCCAACGGCAGATCCGGCACGATGAATCCGCATACGCCCGCGTCCGCGGCCGCCGCGCTCAGCGCTTCAAGACCTAGTGCGAGCAGCGGATTCAAATAGCTCATGAGAATCACCGGCACGCGCAGTGGCCGCATCGCGGCAAGCTCGGCGAGAATCCAGCGCAGACTCACCCCTTGCGCGAGCGCCGCGCGGCTCGCACGTTGAATCGTGACGCCGTCGGCCATCGGATCGGTGAACGGCACGCCGATTTCAATCACGTCGGCTGCGGCTGCGATCGCCTGCAAATGCTCGCGGAAACGCTCGCGCGAGGGATAGCCCGCCGTCATGAACCCCACGAGCGCGACCTCGCCGCCCGTGTTCGCTGCGCGGATGGCTGCACTGATGCGATCACGCGGCGTCATCGCTCGCCCGCTGCAGCGCGCGTTTCGAGCGCGGCGATGAGCGTGCGCTCAAGAGTCGACATGTCCTTATCACCACGACCTGAGAGCCCCACCAGAATGCGCCGCCCGGGATTGGCCTGCGCCCAGCGCTTGGCGCCGGCGAGGGCGTGCGCACTTTCAATCGCGGGCAGGATGCCTTCCATTTCACAGCATTCTTTGATGGCCGCGAGCGCTTCCGCGTCGCTCGCGGCCTCGTAATGCACGCGCCCGGCGGCGAGCAGCAACGCATGTTCGGGTCCTACACCCGGATAATCGAGGCCTGCCGAAATCGAGTGCGTCTCCTGAATTTGACCGTCTTCATCCTGCAGCAGCAACGAATAGGTGCCGTGCAGCACGCCGGGTCGTCCGTGTGTCAGCGTCGCCGCGTTGTCGCCGAGTCCGCGACCGCGGCCGCCCGCTTCGATCCCTAGAATCTGCACGGCCTCATCCGGCACGAAGGCGTGAAATAGCCCAATCGAATTCGAGCCGCCGCCGACGCAGGCAATGAGCGCATCCGGAAGGCCGCCCGCCTGCTCTTTCATCTGCACACGCGCTTCACGTCCGATGACGGCCTGCAGCTCGCGCACCAGGTACGGGTAGGGATGCGGACCGACAACCGAGCCCAGGAGGTAGTAAGTATCCGTAGGATCAGACACCCAGTCGCGCATCGCCTCGTCGATCGCAGCTCTGAGCGTGCGATCGCCACTCGTCACCGGCACGACCGTGGCTCCCATCAGCCGCATGCGCCCCACGTTCGGCGCCTGGCGCTGCATGTCAATCTCGCCCATGTATACCGTGCAGGGCATTCCAAGCCGCGCGCACGCCGCGGCGCTTGCGACCCCGTGCTGGCCCGCGCCCGTCTCGGCAATGATGCGCTTGGCTCCAAGCTCCTGCGCAAGCAGCGCCTGTCCGATCGCATTATTGATCTTGTGCGCACCGGTGTGCGCAAGATCCTCGCGCTTCAACCACAGTTGCGCGCCCCAGGCTTGCGACAGCCGTGAGGCGTGCGTCAGCGCCGTGGGGCGACCCACCCACGTGGAAAGCTCGTAACGAAAGCGCTCCTGAAACTTCGCGCTCGTAAGATGTGCGCGCACGCCGCTCTCGAGTCGCTCGAGCGCAGGGATGAGCGTCTCAGGCACGTAGGCCCCACCAAACGGACCAAAGCGCCCGCGAGCGTCGGGGAACTTACCGGAGATGGAATCGGCGAGCAGCCCTTTGATATCGATGGCAGGCACGGATGCGATCATGATTTTCCCTCCTGACGCGCAGCTTCAACAAAACGGGCGATCTCCTGTGGGCTCTTGATGCCAGGACGCTCTTCAACACCGCTCGACACGTCAACTCCAAACGGCTGCACGGCGCTGATGGCAGTGGCGACATTGCGCGCGGTGAGGCCGCCCGCCAAGACGAGCTCACTCCGTTTGGCAAGCGCGCGCGCCGCTGTCCAGTCGCACGGCACACCGGTGCCGCTCACGGGACCTTCGAAAAGGATACGCGCAGGCAGCGGCTGCGGCGGCGCGCTGCCGGCGCGCACCACTGTCAGCACGGATAGTTGACGCGGCAAACGGATGCCGTCGAGGTCACTCGGATCCGCCTGCAGAACATCGGGCGCAAACACAACAAGCATTGAGTCAAGCTCCTGCTGCGTCGCGTGCCGGGTTACGGCGATGCATGCCACACGACCGCGCGCCGGTTCCGCAAGCTCGCAGGCGAATTCGGGCGTCACGCGCCGTACGGATTCTGCAAACACAAAACCGATCGCATCCACACCCGTCGCGAGCGCCGCGCTCACCGCCGCGGGGGTCGTCATGCCGCAGATCTTGATCCACATCGGTTGTCGCCTAGGCGCGGCCTGCCGCAAGCAATTCGCGCAGCAGTGCCTCCGGATCGCGCGAGCGCATCAATGCGCTGCCGACGAGCGCGAAATCGTAGCCTGCGGCGCGCACGCGGCGCGCATCCGCGGCGTTCGCAACGCCGCTCTCGGCCACCCGCGGAACATTGACAGGCAAGAGCGGCGCCAGGCTCTCGAGCCGCTCCGGTACGACCTCGAGTGTCGCAAGATCCCGGCAGTTGACGCCCACCAGCACGGTTGGATTGGGACTCGGCTGATAGTCTCCGACCAGGTCATGCATGAGCTCGATATCCGCCGCATCGAAAGCTTCGAGCAAAACGAACAAGCCGAAGAGCTCGGCCGCGGCCATCAGTGCCTGCAGCTCCTCGCGCGACAACATGCGCAGGATAATGAGCACGCCGCCGGCGCCGGCGGTACGCGCCTCGGCAATCTGATAGGGATCGACGAGAAAGTCCTTGCGCATTGCGGGAATGCGCGCCGGCTGCAGCGAGCGCGCCGTCAATTCGAGGTGCGCAAGGTCGCCTGCGAATTCACTCGGCTCCGTGAGCACCGAGACGGCCGCCGCGCCCGCCGTCGCGTAGCGCCTGACGCGCCTGCCGATGTCCTCGTCCAAACTGCGCAGTGCGCCGGCCGCAGGCGAGCGCAGCTTCAATTCCGCAATGACATCGAACCCTGCAACGTTCGGCACGAGCGGCGGCGGCGCGGCCGATTCCCGCGCTTGCGCGAGCATGCGCGTGACGGGGCACAGGCGTATCGCAGCTGCCACCCGCTCGCGGCTCTTCTCCGCCATCTCCCTTAGAAAATCAGTTCTCATGAACTCACCACCTCAAAGCGGGATACAAGATCAAGCACGCGGCGCGCAGCGCCACTGTCGATGGCCGCCGCGGCCCGTTCGACCGCGGCGCGCGGGCGCTGCTCTTCGCCCGCCACCTCAAGTGCAAGCGCCGCGCCCAAGAGCAGGCAATCCCGATGCGCTCCGCGCTCCTCGCCGTACAGCACCGCGCTGAGCGCGCGCGCATTATGCGCGGCATCGCCGCCGGCGAGGGATGCGCTCGTACAGCGCGCCAGGCCGTAATCCGCCGGATCGCGCACCATCACGGCAACGTGGCCCTGGTGCACATCAAATAAGGTGAACGCACCCATCGGCGTCGGCTCATCCCAGCCTTCGGCGCCGTGAACCACGAAGGCGCGCTCGATATCAAGACCGGCGAGCGTATCGGCGATGAGCTGTGCCGCCTGCATGCTGAATGCGCCGATGAGATACAGCGGCGGTTGCCCGGGGTTAAGAAGCGGCCCGAGAATGTTGAATATGGTGCGCACACCCAGGGCTGCGCGCACCGGCGCAAGCGCCTTCATGGCCGGGTGGTAGTGCGGGGAGAAGAGGAATGTGAAATTGGTCGCCGCAAGACACCTGCCGGCAGCTGCGGCATCAAGCGGCAGTTGCAAGCCAAGGGCTTCGAGCACATCGGCGCTGCCCGAACGACTCGACATCGAGCGGTTGCCGTGTTTGACAACCGGTACGCCGCAAGCTGCCGTAAGCAACGCCGTACCCGTGGAGATATTGAGACTGCCGGACGCGTCGCCGCCCGTACCGACGATGTCGATGGCGCGCAGCCCGGGCGCAATCTGCGGACGGCGCGCAAGCCGGCGCATGGCGCGCGCAAAGCCGCGTACTTCGTCAGCGATGACGCCTTTGCTGCGCAGCGCGGCAAGCACGGCGCCCGCGAATGCCGGCGCAGTATCCGGATTCGTCAATTGAATGAGGAGCGCATCCGCTTCAGCTTCGGATAGATCGTGCCGCTCGAGCAGGCGTTCGAGGAGCTCACGCGGAGGCGGCATGCAACACTCCGGGAACCGTGGCGGGACGACGCTCGCCGCGGGCGAGCTCAAGAAAATTCCGCAAGAGCTGCGGACCGTCCGGCGTCAGAATGCTTTCAGGATGAAACTGCACGCCTTCAACCAAGAGACTCCGATGCCGCACGCCCATGATCTCGCCCTCGGCCGTGCGTGCGTTCACTTCAAGCTCGGCGGGCATTTTGTCGGCGGCAGCGATGAGTGAATGATAGCGGCCTACTTCGCAGGGCAGCGGCAACCCAGCGAACAGCGTGCGGCCATCGTGCTCGATGAGCGAGGTCTTGCCATGCATGAGGCGCCCCGCGCGTACGACTTTACCGCCGAACACTTCCACAATCGACTGATGGCCGAGACACACCCCGAGCACCGGCACTTGCCCCGCAAACGCGCGGATCATCTGCATCGACACGCCCGCATCGTAGGGCGTGCCTGGACCGGGTGAGATGCAAAGGTGCGTGGGGGCAAGAAGCTGCGCCTCGCTCACGCTGATCGCATCGTTGCGATACACATGCACGTCCGCCCCGAGCACGAGAAACGCCTGCACGAGGTTGTACGTAAAGGAGTCGTAGTTATCGATCAGCAGCAGTTTTGGCATCACAAGCCCCCTTGCGCAAGCTCGAGTGCGCGCACCAGAGCGTAGCTCTTGGCGAGTACTTCCTCGTGCTCGCTCACGGGAACACTGTCGGCAACGATGCCGGCGCCGGCCTGATAACTGTACTCGTCGCCGCGAAACACCAGAGTGCGGATCGTGATGGCCTGATCCATGTCGCCCTGCGCGCCGAAATAGCCGACCGTGCCGCCGTACAGGCCGCGATTCACGGGCTCAAGCTCATCGATGATCTGCATCGCCCGCACTTTGGGCGCGCCGACTAGGGTCCCCGCGGGGAAAGTGGCTGCGAACAAGTCGAACGCATCGCGCCCAGCTGCGAGCTCGCCGTGCACGCCGCTCACCATGTGCATGACGTGACTGTAGCGCTCGATTGAGCGATAGGGGTCCACGCGCACCGTGCCGGCACACGCCACGCGCCCAAGATCGTTGCGCGCAAGATCAACCAGCATGATGTGCTCGGCATTTTCCTTTGGATCCGCGCGCAGCTGCGTCTCGCGCTCGCTATCGAGAGCCGCGTCGTCCGCGCGCGCTCGTGTGCCGGCGATGGGACGCAGCTGCGCATGCCGGCGGGTCAGCTTCACGAGCGCCTCGGGTGATGAACCCACGACCGTCACATCGCCCATCGCACAGTAGTACATGTAGGGCGAGGGATTGATGAGCCGCAGCGCGCGGTACGCCTGGAAGGGATCAAGCTCATGGCGCCCGCCAAACCGCGCTGACAGCACGAGCTGATAGACATCCCCCGCGGCGATGTATTCCTGGGTGCGGCGCACGCCCGCCATAAAGTCCTCGCGGCTGAATGCTGCGGTGGGCGCGTCATAGCGACCCGCGCGCGTGCTATGCGGCAATGCACCGCGCAAAGCGCGAATGACCTCGGTGCGCAACGAGCGCCGCTCGTCATCCGCTCCGGCATGCAGGAGCGCGATGCCGCGCGTCAAATGATCGAATACCAGAAGCGACTGCGGCGCGACGTAATGCATCGCCGGCACTGCGTTCGGGTTCGAATGACGCGACGGCAGGCGCTCAAAGAAGCGCACCACATCGTAGGATGCGTAGCCGACGAGGCCGCCCGCGAGCGGCACGCCGGCTATCTCCGGCAGCGGCCGCGGCGCGCGGCGCAGTCCGCGACGCAGCACTTGCAGGAGCTCCGCGCCGCTCCTCGGCAGCGGCTCGGTCTCCGTGCCGATCGTTACCCCCGTCGCATCGATCCGCAATTCAAGACAATCGCCGAAGCCAATGAAGGAATAGCGGGCGAGCCGTTCGCCGCCTTCGACGCTCTCCAGAAGAAAGCGCGGATTCAAAGCGGCGAGCTTCATGAACGCCGAAACCGGCGTATCCAGATCACCTGATATGTCGAACGGTGGCTTCAAAAGCATACTTCCAAAAAAAACCCATCCCGGGGAGAAATCCGGAGGATGGGTTCTCGTGGCCTTGAATTCTTTAAGTCGTGAAACTGGCAGCGCCCGGACACCCCCTCCGTCAGAAAGGGCGCCACCACCAGCGCGCGAGGGGATTCATGTGCTGCTGCGACATTTGCCAGGGAGTATCGCCGGGGCCTTACGCGGTCGTCAAGAATTCACGCCGCCGTCTTCGGATACAATGCGCTATCCACGGCGGACTGCGCGGGAGTCACACGTGAAGTGGACCGAGCTGATTGAGAGTTGGCGTCACGGCGCAAGCGGTGCGCGCACGGTAAGCGACTACGCCGTGCATCTGCCCGTTGATGACGCGGCGCGCCTGCATGCACTGACCGAAATGTTCCCCGGACGCACCCCCGAGCAGATCATCACTGATCTTTTGGGCGTCGCGCTGCAGGAAGTCGTCGCGGCGCTGCCCTACGTACCGGGCAGTAAGGTTATTGCGACCGACGACCAGGGCGATCCGATCTATGAGGATGCGGGGCCGACGCCGCGTTTCATGGAGCTCACGCGGCGCAATCGGAAGAAACTCAAGACCGAGCTTAAGAAAGGCTGATTGGTCGATGCCATCGTTCGATGTCGTCTCCGAGCTTGACGCGCATGAAGTCGCCAATGCCGTCGACCAGGCCAATCGCGAGCTGTCGCAGCGATTTGATTTCAAAGACTCCGGCGCACGCTACGAATTGACCGACTTTCTGGTCACGCTGCACGCACAGGTGGACTTTCAGCTGAAGCAGATGCTCGACATCCTAAAGTTGCGCCTGTCGAAGCGCGGTGTCGACGTCGCATGCCTCGAGGTGAAAGAGCCGCAAACGAACCTTTCCGCGGCGCATCAGGAAATCATCCTGCGCCATGGCATCGACCAGGAGAACGGCAAAAAGATCGCACGGCTCGTCAAAGACTCCAAATTGAAGGTGCAGGCGAGCCTGCAGGGCGACAAGGTACGTATCAGTGCCAAACAGCGCGATGATCTGCAGACCGCAATCCAATTTCTGCGCAAGGCGGGCATCGAAGTGCCGCTGCAGTTCAACAACTTTCGCGACTAAGCGCTGTCTCTGCGAAAGCGGCGCGAGCCTACGGTTGAGTGCGCTTGGCGTCGATAAGCTGACACAAGCTGGCCGTAGCGACGAGCGCGCTTGGCCCGAGGCCGGAGAGCCGCTGGTCCTCGAAAGGAATGAGTCGACCCGTGCGCACGGCCTGTAAAGCGCCGAATAGCTTCCATTCATCGAGCCAAGCGGACGCCGCTTGCGGCGGCGCGGCTGCGATGATCATGTCGGGATTGCGTGCAATGACCGCCTCGACATCGACCACCGGCGCAGCGTCGTTGAGATCGCCGAATATGTTTCGCGCGCCACAGATGCGCAGCGCATCCGACATAAGATGCCTTCCGCCCACGGTGTAGATCGGCCGGTCCCATATCTCGAGCAGCGCGGTGACGGGCGCGCCGCCCCCGTAACGCCTGGTGAGTTCAGCGAGACGCGCCTCCAGATCGCGCGCCGCACGCTCAGCCACGGCGCGCGTCCCGGCGAGCTCGCCGAGCCGGCGCAAAGAACCGGCAAATTCGCTAAAAGCATCCACCTGCTCGCGATATACGGGCAGGCCCATGCGCTCAACTTGGGCGATTTGCGCAGGATTTCCGCCCTTTGGCCAGACAACTACAATGTCCGCATGCAAAGCGATGAGCCGCTCCACATCGATGGCAGCGGCATCGCCGATGCGCGGCAGGAGGCGCGCCGCGGGCGGATCGTCTGAGTACTCAACCGTCGCAATGACGTGGCCACCCGCGCCGGCCGCAAACAGCATCTCAGTCGCGCCGGGGGCGAGACTCACGATCCGCAAGGGCGCGTGCGCCAAAGTGATCGAGCGGCCTAAATCATCCCGGACGGTGACGGCAGCATGAGCTGTCGTCACAAGGACGACGGCCAAACATGCCAAAGCAAGAGCGCGCAGGAGAAGTGTCATGAATACGCAACGAGTAGGGCCAGCGAGATTGGGGTAGCTTTGGCGATGACGGCGCTTCGCTCGTGTACTTGTTGTTGTCTGCCAGCGCCGAAGCTGCACTTTTTCCTCAAGTGCGATCTGCAGGCCTACAAGCTGCTCAGACCGGGTTGATTGAATCCGTGCGGCTTACTTGATCGAGCCCGGCCGGCGCGTCATCTTGCGGATTTCTGCAAGGTGTGCCTCTTCGGCCGCGATCTGCTCGCGCGCGTACTCTTCGAGCATGATGCTTTTGCCCGTGACGATCACGAGCAGCTTTCGATATTCCTCAAGACCCTGCCACTCATGCTCGAGCGCCTCGCTCAGGATTTCATCGACGTTGTGCTTGTGCGTCTCGAGCAGCTGGCCGATCTTGAGCGACGGATGGCCGCCAAGGTTTGTGATGTGCTCGCCGGCGAGAGTTGCGTGCGCCTGCGACTCGTTCGCCTGCGCCCGCAGCCAGGCGACGATTGGAATGCGGTTGTGGCCAAAAATCATGAAGCTGTAATGCAGATAGCGCACGAGTCCCGCGAGCTCGAGCTCCAGAATGTTATTGAGCGTGCGAATCACGGTCTCGCCGTCGGTCTCGCTGAAAGGTGAGTCGTTCATGCCAGGCTCCGCAAGTGTGCAGACAAGACAGGCGAGTCTAAACGAGCGGAGGACGCGCCATACGCGTGTGCCACGCGTCGAGTTGTCTTAATGTATAATTATTGACAGTGTGTCAACCTCTGCCTTAAGGTGATCCGCATGAACGACCTTGCCGATCGCCGCCGCGAAGAAAAAGAACGCCGGCGCGCAGAGATTCTCGATGCCACCGAAGCCGTTGCGGCGAGTGAAGGGTGGGAAGACATGACGATGGATCAGGTTGCGCGACGGGCGCGGCTGTCGCGCGCGCTGCTCTACGTGTATTTCACGGACAAGACGGATCTCATGTTCGGCGTCGGCGAGCGTGCGATGGCGATCCTGATGCAGCGCTTCAGCGATGGCGCGGCGCGCCACAAAAGCGGCATCGATCAGCTCGAGGCCATTGGCCGGGCTTATGTGGCATTTTCGCAGGAATTCCCGGTGTATTTCGGCGTACTGGCGCGCTGCGAACTGCGCGCGCCGGTGAACCCGAATCCGGACGGCAACGAAGGCGAATGCGCCCGCAAGGGTGACTCGTTGCAGAGGGTGATGGTAAGCGCCCTTGAGAGCGGAATGCGCGATGGGTCTATTCGCGCAGATGCCGGACAACCGGCAGCGGCCGCCATCGTGTTGTGGGGATTTCTGCACGGTGTCATCCAGCTCTCCGCCAGCAAGGCGAATTTGCTGGGCCACCGCGGCGTCAGCATCAGACAGGTTCTCGACCAAGCCATCCTCATGACACGCCGCTCCGTGGCCGCAACGAGCTGAGGCGCTTTCTTAGATGAAAATTGACGGCTGTAAATCTGATGGACCGCTACGAGACCGCTACGACTAATATGCGGCAAGCCTTTATCGATCGGGCTCGCTGAAATTTTCCGCCGCCGCGGGCTATCACCTCTGGTCATGCGGCCACACCGGTAAAAAAAGACGGGCATACCGATGTATGCCCTTCCCACCCCCGGTTCGACTCTGGCGCCTGGCGCGAGTCTGCAGTGCAGTCGCGGGCAGCGCTTTCCTCTGTCAGCTTAAGCGGTGGCGGCGATCCTTTGGACCTGCGGCTGCGTTTGTCGGAGAGGCTTACTCAGTTCAGCAACCCGTGCAACCGCATGCACGGTCGCGGCAATGCGCACGGCACTTTGCACCGCTTCACGCGTCGTGCCGTGCTGACGCAACTGACGCTCATGTGCGACTACGCAAGTACCGCAGCCGTTGATGACCGACACGGCGAGCGACAGGAGTTCGAAGTCGAACTTGTCGATTCCCGGATTGCCGATCACATTCATACGCAAACGTGCCGGCAGCTGCTGGTACTCCTCATCCTCCACCAGATGCAGGAAGCGGTAATACACATTGTTCATGCCCATGATGGCCGCGGCCGCGTGTGCGGCCTGCACATGCGCAGCGTCGAGGTGCGCGCTCGCGAGAGCCTCGATGTCGCCGCTGAAAGCACTGTTGCGCGAGGCGGCGGCGGCAGCGAGCGCCACCGCCCAGATCTGCCGTTCGGACAAGCCTGGCGCTCCCGCCGGAGTCAATACCGTTCCGAGGTTCAACTTAAGATCGCGCGCGTAGTCAGGCAACGAATCACGAATGTTAACGAGTGTCATGATTACGCAGCCTTCAGTGTGGCATCGCCTTGCTGCCAGTTGCAGGGGCAGAGCTCATCCGTCTGCAGCGCGTCAAGTACACGCAGCACTTCATCCGGGCTCCTGCCGACGTTGAGGTCGGTGACGTACACGAAGCGAATCACGCCCTGCGGATCGACGATGAATGTCGCACGCTGGGCGACGCCTGCTTGCGGATCAAGAACGCCGAGTGCAGAAGAGAGCTCGCGCTTGACGTCCGAGAGCATGGGGAAGGGCAGATTGCGCAGCTCTTCCTTGTCCTTGCGCCAAGCGAGATGCACGAATTCGCTGTCGATGCTCACGCCCAATAGCTGTGCATCGCGCGCCTTGAACTCTTTGTCGAGCTTGCCGAACGCGGCAATCTCGGTCGGGCATACAAAGGTGAAGTCCTTCGGCCAGAAAAACACGACCTGCCACTTGCCCGAAAAACTGTCGTTCGTGAACGGCTGAAAGCCCTTGGCGATATCATTCGATACGACGCCGGTAAGGGAATAAGGCGGGAATTTTTGACCAATGCTCAACATCTCTCTATCTCCATAAGCGCGGCGTCTTACGACACCTTTTGGGGTAACGCTGCGCATCATGCGACCGGACAGTCCATTCGTCTAATCGATTAATATGATAAGATCGATAGATATTCTGAATCAACGTCGACCCTATGACCGACCTTAAATTGAAGGATCTGCGCTACCTTGTAGCGGTGGCCGACGCGCGCCATTTCGGGCGCGCGGCCGAGCGCTGCTTCGTGAGCCAGCCGACGCTATCGACGCAGCTGAAGAAGCTCGAGGACTATCTTGGGGTGCAACTCATCGAACGCCAGCCCAAGCGCGTGGCGCTGACGGCGGCGGGGGAAGCAATCGTCGCCCGTGCGCGGCGCATTCTCGAGGCGAGCGATGAAGTCGTGACGCTCGCTCGCGCGCATCGGGATCCTCTTGCAGGCGCGCTGCGTATCGCGATGCTGCCAACCATAGGTCCCTACCTTCTGCCGCGCGTGGCGCGCGCCATCAGAAAGGCGCTGCCGCGGCTCGAGTTGAGGCTCTATGAGTACCCGACCGCGGCCATGCTGACGAGGCTTCGCGCCGGCGAGATTGATCTTGGAATCCTCGCTCTGCCGGTGGACATGGATGGGTTCGAAGCGCGTGATCTGTATAACGAGCCGTTCATGGTCGCAGTGCCTGCGATGCATCGGCTTGCGAAGCAG
>Ga0209890_10000603_pt1 | contig 16591 bp, 13 predicted proteins | sample OrgsoiDNA2013049_FD_185799 | JGI IMG/M metagenome (GOLD analysis project Ga0209890, IMG submission 185799) | Permafrost soil microbial communities from the Arctic, to analyse light accelerated degradation of dissolved organic matter (DOM) -... | ecosystem: Environmental > Terrestrial > Soil >...
CTCAGCATAGCAGCGTTTGCGATCGTGCTGGTCAGCTTGCTGGCTTGGCTGGGCGGCAAGGAGTTGACGTCTCGGGTTTCCAGCATTTCCACCGAGACCCACACCGAACTCTCCGGCGGGATGCGCCTCTCCATCGACCGCGATGCATTTCTGATGTTCCGGAACAAACCGTTGCTTGGCTGGGGCTTGGGAACGTTTCCTACCGTTTACCCCCAGTTCCGCAGCTTCTATACCAACTTCTTCGTCAATGAAGCTCACAACGACTATCTGCAGTTGCTATGCGAGATGGGCTTGCTCGGTTTCGGGACGATGGTGTGGTTCTTGATCGTTCTCTATCACAGAGCCTTCCGCAAGATTGGGGACTGGACGTCCGACGTCAGCAGCGCAGTGACGCTGGCTTGCATCTTGGGCGTCACAGGTATCCTGGTCCACAGCCTACTCGACTTCAACCTGCAGATTCCCGCTAATGCCGCACTCTTCTACGTGCTCTGCACCACGGCAGCGGCCCCGCCGCTACTGCAGCGCTCCCGAAAACGCAGACCCGTATCCACCGAAGAAGAAGAGTTGCTGCCCACTTCCGAAGTAGTCTAGCCGTTCGAAAACCCTGCTGCGAACTCGCCTGCCACCGCCGCGAGAGTTTGCCAAGTGGGACCTAGAAGGCAAAGTGCTTTTCTCGTGTCCCATTGTGTCCGACTGAGTTTTGCAGAAAATCTGAGCGTCGGTGAAGTGTCGATCCAATCCGCCGATCTGTCGGCAACACCTGCCGAAGTGTCGGCGCGGCTTGTTCCGATGTCGTACGCACGATTCACAAACCTCGTCTTCCCAATAGACTGGGGCATGGGGGGTGTGGAATCCCGCGTGCGACAGTCCTTGGCAGTATGAATGAGACCCAATGTCGGTTCTCACCGATACAACCCTTAATCATTCGCTGCCGGTATTGCATAATGGGAGTCGAGTTCCGGACAATGATCGCTCATAAGGATGGGCGGTTCGTCTGCCGCGACTGCGCCCATCCGGGTGCGCCCGGAGGTTCCAGAGCACAGATGCGCCTGCCGCCCCTGCTTGAGGATGGCGCGGGTAGAAAACACTGAGGAGTGAAACGGGCTTTGGGAACTGTCTCCCTTGGAGTCTCGTTTTTCTCCAAAATTCTCCTAAAGGTCTTTCTCGATCCGGTCGATGTCCCTCTCTAGGAGGGCACCATGACCAGTGCCGATTTGCTCGTCCCTGCTGCTCAATACCTTCGCATGTCAAGTGAACATCAGCAGTATTCCTACGAAAATCAGTCCACCGCGATACAGAAGTACGCTGACGCCACATTGAATTTCCGTCCACGCATTCGACACAGACGCAACTTTCACATCTCCGGCGGTGGCACAATTCCCTTCGAAGTCGATACCGCTAAGCCACAGCGGTGAAAGTCCACCGACGGTCCCTGAAACTGCACCCGCGAGTCGGACAGAATCGTGATACTGCTGCAAACACGCTCTCATTCCTTTGCGAATATCGATGAGCCCGGTACCTTACCCATTCCCACATTCCGTTAGTAACTATTCTGATCACCTGTCTCCGATTTGGTTATGCTCCTCGAAGGCGTTTGCGTAAACTGAGGATCGGCGAACCAAATTGAAGATGTAACTGCTGATCGGTGTAGCGTTGGGGCGGGAGGAATAGTTTCGAACGGCCGTTGCCGGGATGGAGCCCCGGCGCCCATACCGTAGTTCTCTCGAAGGCGACCACGCAAAGGGAGGATTGGGCGATTCAGGTTGAACAAGAGCAATTTTTCATAGCAACAGTTTTGGGGCGGGAGGAACGGTCTCGAACCGTCATTTCCGGGATGGAGCCCCGGCGCATTGCCGTATTTATGCTACCCCCGCTCATAGAACACCGCTGACGCACTTGCCTCTTACGGCTTGGTCGGGCTGGCTGGGTTGTCGTTCTTGACGAGCACCCAGGTCGTAACGCCCACAACAGCCGCCGCTCCGATTCCTATCGCGTAGGGAGAATTCATAATCCCGCCCCCTGCTGCCGGTGCCGCTCCGGCCTGCTGCTTCTTATTCTTCTTTTTCTTGCTGTCTTTGGAATTGGGATTAGCTTCATCCACGCTCTGGTCTGGCTGCCCCTGCGCCAGAGTCACCACTTTGCTGCCGTCGTCGATGACGAGGTCACCCTTTTCCGCATGGATCCTCACGGTTCCATCCGTGTCGATCACCCTGAACTCCGTCCAGACATTCGATTTCGGAGTCACCTTCACATCCCCCGCAGTGGCCGCCGTCCCTTTCGAGGTCGATACGGTTACGCCACCGTGTTGAATGTCAACCGACGCACCCTGAAACTGCACCAGCGAGTCGGACAAGATCGTGATACTGGCGCCCGGCTCATTGATATTGGCAACGGAGTCAGAACGGGTTTGCAGAAGATCGCCGGAGAAAATGGCAGAAGAAGACCGAGGAACGTGCGCGCCATTCACCCAAGCGGCTCCGTTGGTGTTGATATGAAGCATGGCCGCATCCGAGTCGGCCGCAAACAACGAACCGGGGAATAGAAACATCAGCACGCAACTAACCATACCGCGTAACGCGGACTTACCCATTCCCACACTCCGTTATTAACTGTTTTGGTGACCTTGTTCCGAATCGTACCCTCCTCGTTGTTGTCAGTCAATGCCTTTTGTGCTAAAGAAGCCGTTTTCCGGTGGAAAACTTATCTGGCACAGCATCGTACTCTCCGCTCTGCGCAAGCGATTCTGCTCAATGCCACCGCTCGACCGCAGTCCACCAGATCAGCCGCAGCCACTCATCCACACAGGTCTTCGCCCATTGCCGGCGAGTCCACCAACGCGTTCCGAACTGCGAACCATCGCGAGCCGCTGCCACCGAGAAAGACTTCCCACGAATTTCGCTGCGGAAAATGCTCAACGATCGGCGGGTGTGGAACTCCGATGTGACAATCAGGATCCGGCCGCCAGTTTCGCTCGCCAGGCATTTTTCCACGTCGTGCGATTCCTCCCGGGTCGAAAGCCCCTCGATCGGACAGATGCCGACCGCCGCCGCCTGCGGAAGTCCTCGAATGTATTTCTCGGCCAACTGGAGCTGCGTCGACTCGTAGACCTTAGCCGCTGCGGGAACGTCGATCAGCACCCGCCGGCCATAGCCCTGATCCAGCAACTGCAGTGCGCGAGCGGGCCGACGATCCGTCTCACCCGCCAGAACCAGAATCACGTCGGCTGGCTGCGGCGCGTCTACCACCAGCATCCGGCCTGCATTTGCCGCAAAGGTCATCAAGATCGCGGCCAGCAAGACTGCGGACAGCCAGACTCGTCTTCCTCTTTTCGTCAACAGACTCAGTCCCCTGAAATTTCCGAATCGGCTTTTCCGGCTTCACTGCTGGCACTTGCCCGCGAAACGCCATGGCTGTGCGTGCTAAAATTGAGGGTTTTCATGCTGCTCATCTAATCATTCGTCGCGGAAAACTTCATGACACCTTACTCTGCCGCAGATACGCCGGTTGATCAACTCAAGAACAAAATCAAACAGCACCAAGCCCGCGTGGGCATTATCGGACTGGGATACGTCGGTCTTCCGCTTGCTTTGTTGTACAGCGAGCAGAAGTTCCCGGTAACCGGCTTTGACATCGACCCGCGCAAGATCGACGCCCTCGCCAAGGGCGGATCCTACATCTACCGCATCAAGCCCGAGGAGATTCAGTCTGCCAAGGCGCAGGGCTTTTCCGCCACCGCCGACTATTCTCAGCTCACCACGATGGACGCCATTATCATCTGCGTCCCCACTCCGCTGAATGAATATCACGAACCCGACCTCAGCTACATCACCGACACCACCCACTCCATCGCTCCTCATCTGCGCGCGGGACAGTTGGTGGTGCTTGAGAGTACGACATATCCGGGCACTACCGAAGAAGTGATGATTCCCATCCTGGAAAAGGAAAATCGGGCCGGCCTCAAAGCCGCTCGCGGCGAGGCTCTCACGGGGAAAGAATTCTTTGTGGCGTTTTCGCCCGAACGGGAGGATCCCGGCAACACCACGGTTGCCCGTTGCGATATTCCGAAAGTCGTCGGTGGACTCAACCCGCAAGCCTCGGAACTTGCCGGCGCCCTGTACGGTTCCATTTTTAATCGAACCGTTCCCGTCTCGTCCCCCGCCGCCGCGGAAATGACCAAATTGCTGGAGAACATTTACCGCTGCGTCAACATCGCGCTGGTCAATGAACTCAAGCTGCTGTGCCTGCGCATGGGCATCGATATCTGGGAGGTCATCGCGGCCGCGTCCACCAAGCCTTTCGGCTTTCACCCCTTCTATCCAGGTCCCGGACTGGGCGGTCATTGCATTCCCATTGATCCCTTCTATCTCTCCTGGAAAGCCAAGGAGTTTGATTTCCAAACCCGCTTCATCGAACTCGCCGGGGAGATCAACAACAACATGCCCTACCACGTTCTCTCGTCGGTATCCGGCGCGCTGAATGGGCACAGGAAATCGGTGAACGGCTCGCGCGTGCTGGTCCTGGGCGTGGCCTACAAGAGAGACATTGACGATCTGCGGGAGTCTCCTGCGCTCACCATCATCGAACTCTTGCAGAAAGATGGCGCCCAGGTCAGCTATCACGATCCCTACTTCCCCTTCATTGGCAAAGGACGGAAGTACGATCTCCAAATGAAATGCGCCGAGTTAAAAGATCTGGGGCAATACGACTGCGTCGTCATTGTGACCGACCATTCCGACTACGACTATCGCCGCATCGTTCAGGAAGCCCAATTGGTGGTCGACACTCGCAACGCCACCAAGGGGATCGAGAGCAAGACCATTGTGCGCTGCTAGAAGCCCCGCGACTCGCGGCTATCGATAGCCCAGCGACGGAAATCTATCCATAGCATGGTGTAGTTTTTTGCAGGGTCCCCCCTAGTAGCCCCTTAGGTACCCGCCCGAGCCGTGCAATCCATTGATGAAAAAGAACTTACCAAAACCGCGATTTGATAACGAATGGCCTTTATCGTGCATTACTGAGGTTGGAATAGTACACTTGCTTAGGACCCTAATTTCCCTGTTCGTGTCCCGACCAGGGAAGAACTTTAACCTTGGCACTGGTATTTGGAAACTTTGAGTCATCAAGACTGATTATGGCGTCGCCGTCTCCCGAAAGCCTGTTTTCTTCGCTCCCGAAGTGGAGGATGCCCTGGTCTGAGTTTGTGCTCAGCTATGGCGCGCAGGCCGTAGTCATTACGGTCCTTGTCTGGATTCCTGTACTACATCCCGAGATTCTCGAGGGCCCAACGAAGGACTACCACGCCATTGAATTGGTCCCGACGCCGGTCCCGGTCAATCACACGCCTCAGCGGCAACTTCCGAAGCCTGTTTTATTGGCGAGACTTGATCCTCCGCCCGCAGCTTTGCGCTTGCCCGCTCCTCAACCCCAGCCCAAACCCAAAGTCGAAGACGCGCCCGCTCCCGAAGTGAAGATCGCCACCAGGAAACTTGACCCTCTTCCTCCTTCTACGGCGCCGGTGGTTCCCAAGCAAATCGTTAGGACGAACGTCTTCTCGACCGGAAGCTCAGCTCCGCAGACCATTGAGCGCGCTCCAGAACGGGTGCAGACTGGCGGGTTTGGCGACCCCAACGGCGTGCCCGCAAAAACGACTCAGACGAGGGCTGTCAACATCGCGCAGGCTGGCGGATTTGATATGCCCACCGGACCCGGCTATGGTAACGGAACTGGTGGCGCAAATGGTGCCCGCGGGGTGGTCGCCAGCACGGGATTCGGCGGCGGCGTAGCTGTTGCCGACACCCATACTTCCTCTCGAGGCGCCGTTCGTCAGGCTGGCTTCGGCGATGCCGACGTTCCTGCTCCTCCCACCGTTCAATCGCGTCCCGCGGCACCAGCGACCGCAAAAATTGTACCGGCGGAAATCCTTTCCAAAGGAACGCCCGTCTATACGCAAGAAGCCAAGGCCAAGCGCATTGAGGGTGAGGTACTTCTACAGGTCGTTCTTGAGGCAAACGGTAAACTACGCGTGTTGAAGATAGTTCGTGGACTCGGGTATGGTCTGGACGAAGCGGCAGTACGAGCCGCCGAGCAGATTCACTTCAAGCCCGCCTTGCAAGATGGTCAGCCCTCGGACTCGACCGTCGTTTTGCACATCATTTTCCAGTTAGCGTAAGACTCCCAGAAGGTTTATATGCGAATCGTTCGTGCAGGTTCCCTCGCGGTTTTTCTTTTATTGGCTCTTGTCTTCACCGCCCCCGCTCAGGATCTCCCATCTTCCGCAGCGCAGCCCGCTTTGAGTCCGACAGCAGCACCGGCCGCTTCGCCAACTGCAGCGCCGTCGCCTGCGCCCGCTCAAAGCTCTCCGTCGCTGCCCACCGCCGCTCTCACCCTCAACGACGTGCTCGATCGCGTCGTGCAGCGCGAACACCTCTTCATGGCGCAGATGCGTCACATGCATCCGATGGTTGAGACCTATCTGCAAGACTTGAAGAACGACAGCAGTGGAAACACTACTCCCGTGCATGACCAGTACTTCCTCGGCCGCCTCGACATGACCGACGGCCCCGACGACGTTTCTTTCGTGGGCCAGCCCGGATTCGGCCACCGCATGCTCACCAAGTTGACTGGCGTCTATTCCCTGCACTACCTGCCCATGGGCTTCGCCCAGATGGTGGTGCTCGACACCGATTTCCAGAAGAAATTTTATAACTTCAATTTCGTGCGTCGCGAATTCCTCGGAGAACTGCGCTGCCTTGTCATCGATGTCCAGCCCAAAGATGGCCAGAAATCTTCCCGCTTCATGGGCCGCATCTGGGTCGAAGACCAGGATTACAACATCGTCCGCTTCAACGGAACTTATTACCCGCAACCCAAGATCAATTTCTTTTTCCACTTCGACAGTTGGCGCTTGAACATGCGCACGGGCACGTGGCTGCCGGCTTACGTCTACACCGAAGAATCGAACCTCAAAACCGGACTGAGCAAGACTCTGCACTTCAAAGCGCAAACCCGGCTCTGGGGCTATGACTTGAAGAATCTGGGAAAGAATGAGGAGTTCACCCAGATCCTGATCGATTCACCTCAGTCGGTGAACGACCAGAGCGCGGCTGCCGCCGATGCAACTCCCATTGTCGCTGAGCGCATGTGGGAGAAGCAGGCCGAAGACAACGCTGTGGACCGCCTCCAGAAGATTGGCTTGATCGCTCCTTCCGGCGAAGTCGATAGGATCCTGGCAACGGTGGTCAACAATCTCCTGGTCACCAACAACATTGACCTGCAGGGAGACATTCACTGCCGCATACTCCTTACCTCTCCGCTGGAGTCTTTCACCATCGGTCACACCATCGTCGTTAGTCGCGGCCTGCTCGACGTTCTTCCTGACGAAGCTTCCCTGGCCATGGTACTGGCCCATGAACTCAGCCATATCGTGCTGGGACATCACTTCGACACCAAGCTCGCCTTCAACGACAAGCTGTTCTTCCCGGACGAAGAGTCTTTCCAGCGCCTCGACTTCAAGCGCAGCGGCGCGGATGAGGAAGCCGCCGACACCAAGGCCCTCGAACTTCTGAAGAACTCGCCCTATAAAGACAAACTGGGCAATGCAGGATTATTTCTGAAGGCTTTGCAGCAGAAGGGGCCCGACCTGCCCCATTTGATTCGCCCTCACTTAGGAAACAGCTTCGGCGGTAACAAGAACATTCGCATGGCGAGTCTGCTCGAAGCTGCACCCGCGCTCGATGCCAAGCGCCTCGATCAGATCGCCGCTCTGCCTCTGGGCGGCCGCATCAAAGTCGATCCTTGGACCGATCAGGTCGAACTCTCCAAAGCCAAACCCGTGGCGCTAACTTCATCGCGCGAAAAAATGGAGTTCGAGATCACTCCCTTCTTCCCCTACCTGACGCGGTTTGCTACCGCCGGCACGGAGAAGGTCGCGCTCACGACAGCGTCGCCGTCACAAACGGAGCAAAAGTAAAAGTAGTTGATCGGAATGATCGGAAAAGGGGAGTGACGAAGGCAGCACGCCTTTCGGCTCTGGCGACCGATTTAGGCAAATCCTAACAGGTCCCCTTCTCAGTCACGTTCGTGCAGGTTCGCCGCCTACTGAATCGCGCTGCCGACTGAGGAAAATACATTGTTGGCATTCGATCCGATGAGCCGGATCGTGCCCACCACAATGACTAGAATCACCGCCAACATCACTGCGTATTCCGCAATGTCCTGTCCTCGCTCATCATTCCAAAGCTGCTGTAAACGTTTGGCCACGGGGCTCCTCTTTTCTCACTGCTGACTCAACCCCTCATTTGAACAGGGGGAAGCAACTGCCTACACTTGCCCTACCCACAGCTTTCCATGGCGAGTCTGTGATTAAGATTCTAGTATTCGCACCCCATCCCGCCAATAGCACCGAAGTGCCAGCGAACTAAGCCTTTAGGCGGTCCCGCGTTTGCCGCTCAGGCAATGCTCTTGAAGGGGAGTGCCTGGTTCACCGCAAACAGCGCAAGTTCCAGGCGGGTCGAAACCCCCAGTTTGTCAAAGATATTGCTGAGATGGTGCTTCACCGTATCTTCGCTGATTTTGAAGTATTCGGCTATTTCCTTGTTAGAGTACCCGGCTACTACCGCCGAAACGATCTCCAGTTCCCGAGGCGTCAAGCCAAATTTCTTCTGCCGGGCCTCGTCATGCGAAGACTGCATCAGCGTTCGCAGATACTGCACCAGGTTCGAGACGCTCTCCCGGCCCACCCAGTATTCCCCGGCCATCACCGTGTGGATCGCCTTCAACAGCAGTTGCGTGGCAGAGTCCTTCAGCACTACTCCGCGGGCGCCGAGTTGTAGCGCTTCCACGATCTGGCTCTTTTCCGCCGCCGCCGTCAGCAGGATCACTCGCACCGGGGTCGCATTCGCTGGCATACTCAGATCCCGCAGCGCTTCCAGGCCCGGGTGCTTGGGCATCGCCAGATCCAGCAGCAGAATATCTGGCTTCAGTTGCTTCGCCAGCTTCACTGCCTCAGCGCCATCTGACGCTTCCCCAAGAACCTTGAGGTCTGACTCTGCCTCCAGCAACCGCCGCAGGCCATCGCGAAAGATGGGATGGTCATCGGCAATCACCAGGCGAACCGATTGCGGTTTTCTAAAATTCATGAGGCACTTCCCCGTTCCGCGGAACGCTGATTTCCAGGCGCGTTCCCTGTCCGGGATTTGATTCTACAGTGAGTTCCCCGGCAATCAAACGCACCCGTTCCTTTATGATCATAGGCCCCTTTCCCGCTTCTTCCATCTGACTCTGGTTATATCGGCCCGCGAAAGGAAATCCCTTACCATCGTCTTCCATGGTTAAGTTCCACTTTTCTGGGCTCGATCCCAGACGCACTAACACGTGCCGCGCTCCGCTATGCTTCCTCACATTCACCAGGCCCTCCTGCACGATGCGCAGAATTTCGCGGCAAACGCGCTGCGGCATGTCGAGGTTCTCGAGGTCAGTCACAAATCGCGCACTGATCCCTGTCTCTCGCTGAAACCGTTCCACTGTGTCATTCAACACCCCGAGCAACCGCTGCGAGTCCACGTCGATGGCTTTCATCTGCTGCATCAGTTCCCGCAACTTCAACACTTCTTCGCGCAGCAGTCCCTGGATACGGCCTAGTTCCGAGCCGATAGGTTTCCCGGCGTCCGATTGCCGCCGCAGTACATCCACTTGCATTTCCACGGCAATCAGCGACTGCACCGCACCGTCGTGCAGTTCCCGCGCAAAGCGCGCCCGTTCCGCCGCTCCCGCCCTGCGCCGCAGCCGGTGCAGAAGGTATACGTTATAAACCGCGGGACCGACCTGATGGACCATATCCAGAAGAAAGCGCAATTCTTCTTGCTTCTCGCCCCGCCACGAGGGATTGAACAGAAAGACCCGGCCTCTCCATTCACTTCCAAAAAGAAATGCCACCGTCACCAGCGAGTCAAACGCTTGAACCTCACGCAATTGCGAAATGGACGCGAGATTCGCCACCGGCACCTGGTGGCCGCCATCGTCCAGTGCTAGAGTGCGCCATCGATCCCCGTCGATCGAGGCATAACACACGTCGCCTGGATAATCATCCAGATATGTTTTCGTGTCTCTCGATCCGGATTCCAGCCAATGGAACTCGGCGGCGCCGCCATGACTTGCCTTGTTATTCAACTCTCCCACAAAGACCCGCTGGCTATGTGATTCCTGGGACGCGACCACCACGCGCGAAGCCCCATACATCGACATGGCCTCGTGGAAGATCTGCTCCAGCGTCCCGGTCAGGCCCGCCTCCACCCGCACCCGCGACAAAGTCCCAGTGACCACCGCCTTCTCCGCTCGAAGATGTTTCTGCTGCTCCGCCAGATAGCCCAGCAATAAACCCATGACCAGCAGGTAGATGGAGAGCATGAACAGCCGCTGCGGCTCGAACGTTCCCGCATTCACGCGCAAGCCGAGCAAGGCCCGCCACGACGCCGATCCTCCGGGTCCCAGCCACACATGGATCAGAACGAAACTCTCGATCCAGAGCAGCGCAACCTCGGCCGCAGCCGTGCCCAGCGTTTCCCACAGTCCCCACCGGTAAGCAGCTGCCGCCAGCACAAAGAAGAAGAAGAGGAAAAAAGGAGTTCTGGGCCCTTCCGCGAAGATTGAAATTAATGCCGGCCACGCCACATCACCCGCATGGACTAGAAGGCGAAAACCTGAGGTCGACTCCTGCCTGCGCCGCAGCAGCATCATGATGAGGATGCCGTTTGCCAAATAAAATACGAACAAACCGTATGCCGCCCACGAATTCCCTAGTTCGGTAGGATCCATGCGGATCGCCACTAACGTCGACACGGCCAGAAATACGCGCGCAGTTGCCAGCCACCGCTCGATCCGGCGCGTCTCGCCCGGGTCTGGCGGGATTCTCAGTCTCCAGGATTGTCGGTAGCGCTCAACGCGAGAAGTCAATCGAGTCGATCTCCACTAGGACGTGGCGGCTTCGCTGCATATTATTGAATAAGAAACGCTTACCGGCAAGTGAGACTCTGGTGCACACCCCCGCGGCCGGCTTTGCGTTTTTCTTTAGACTTGGCATCTAGGTTACTACAGTAACCGTGGCCGCTCCACAATCCCGACTAAAATGAGGCCCTGAGGAGTGTCTTGAGCAAGCGTTCCCATGTCTGGTTCGCGGCGGTTGCCGGGCTGTTGGCGGCATTAGTTCTTGCTGCGCTTATTCTGCCACGATCTTTTCAGCTGACAGCTTTCAGCGATATCATCCAGTCTCTCTTGTTGGCATCCGGCGTGGCGGCATTTGTACCGCTGGTGCTGCGCTCTCGCGGCCGAATACGCCTGTTCTGGTCCCTGATCACCCTCGGCATCTTTTTCTGGCTTACCTATCAACTCCTTTGGACTTGGTACGAAGTAATTCTGCGCCGTGACGTACCCGACCTGTTTGCTGGCGACATCATTCTCTTCTTGCACATCGTTCCTTTCATGGCCGCTTTGGCCCTGCGACCCCACGTTCCCCGGGACGAATACGCCGCCCCCGTGGGCCGGCTCGATTTCGCACTCTTGTTGGTTTGGTGGTTCTATCTATACGTTTTGATCGTAATCCCGTGGCAGTACGTCGTGGCCGATATCGCGGCTTATAACCGTCATTTGAATGCGGTGTATGTTTCCGAGGAAGCCGCATTTCTTGTCGGCTTGCTGGCCTGTTGGATCGCCAGCAAAGGAGAATGGAAGAATCTGTTCGCAGGGTTGTTTGGGATGAGCTTCTGTTATGCCTCCAGTTCCACGGTGGCGAACTGGGCAATCGCCCGGAAACTCTACTACAGCGGCAGCCTTTACGATATTCCCATGGTTGCCGCGATGGCGTGGCTCACCTGGATCGGCCTGCGCGCGAAGGCAGAAAAGCCAGTCTCCGATGCCCAGGAAGTCTCCACGCTTTACGGCGTCTGGGTCGCGCGATGCAGCATGATTGCGGTGTTTTCGCTGCCAGTTTTCGCGGCCTGGGCGATGTCCGACAACGGCATCCCTTCCCGCGTCCGCGTGTTCCGGCTGGCACTGACTCTGATCGCCGCATTTTTCATGGGCATGATGGTCTTCCTCCGCCAGCACCTGCTGGATCGCGAACTAATCCGCTTGCTCGATCACTCGCGGGATTCTTTCGACGGTCTGAAGCGTCTGCAAGCGCAGATCCTCCAGTCGGAAAAACTCGCGTCCATTGGTCAGCTGGTCGGCGGCGCGGCGCACGAACTCAATAACCCGATCACTGCCATGCTCGGCTATTCCGACATGCTGCTCAGCACGCCTCTCACCGCGGAGCAGAAACCCCTCGCGGCAAAAATCGGACAGTATGTTCGCCGAACCAAGTCCCTGGTCGCCAGTCTCATCAGTTTTGCCCGGCAGACTCCCGCGCCCAAGACTCCTCTCGATCTCAACACCCTGGCGCGCACCGCCGTGAAATTGACACAGCCCCAGTGGGAGGCTCTCGAAGTCGAAGTGCGCACCCAGTTTGATCCCGCACTGCCCAAGGTCCTAGGCGATTCCAATCAGTTGCTTCAGGTCTGCCTGCAACTGGTCGCAAACTGCCTGCATGTCCTCAGCGACCGCGGGGGCCGGATACTGACCGTCAGCACCGAACGGCAGTCAGACACCTCCGTCCTTCAAATCGCTATCGAACCAATGCCCGCTATTCCCTCCGCCACCCATCCATCGTCCCCGGTCGATCCCGAAGACAGCTTGGGCCTGAGTGCTTGTCAAGGCATCCTGCAGGAACACCGCGGTCAAATCTCACGCGAACGCCGCGAAGATGGCGCCATCCTGCTGCGCGTGCAGCTTCCCATCACCGAATCGGCAGCGGCCAAGCCTAAGCAGACTACTGTGCCGGTGCTTTGGCAATCTCAACCGTACGCTTAAGTTGCCCGCATGCCGCGTAAATATCCCGCCCTCGCGGACGCCGCACAAAGGCCGGAATCCCCGCCTCCCGCAGGGTCTTTTGAAACTCCGCGACCCTCTCCGTATCAGGAGTCGCAAACTCTATTCCCGGCCCTGGATTCAGCGCGATCAGATTCACTTTGCAACGCATGCCCCGCAACAACACCGCCACTTCTTTCGCATTCTCTGGCCCATCGTTCACTCCCCCGAGCAGCACGTACTCAAACGTAATCCATTCCCGTGGGCGCAGCGGGTACGCCCTCGCCGCCGCCAACAGCATTTCCAGATTCCATTTCTTGTTCAGCGGCATCAGCCGCGTGCGCAGTTCATCGTTCGAAGCATTCAGTGAAATGGCCAGCTTGGGACGGACCTTCTCCCCCCCGAAATCATGGATACGTGGCACGATTCCCGCCGTCGATACCGTCATCCGCCGCTCGGCAATCCCGACTTCCTCCACCAGCAAACGCGCTGCCTTTACGAAATTCTCATAGTTCAGGAACGGCTCGCCCATCCCCATGAACACCAGATTGATGCGATCCTCGGGCGGCGACACGTTCTGGTCTTTGAGTACAGCACACACTTGCCCCACGATCTCGCCCGCCGTCAGATTGCGCTTCACCCCGAGCAACGCCGTCAGACAGAACTGGCAATCCACAGCACAACCCACCTGGCTGGAAATGCAAATCGTCGACCGCCCTTGATTTTGTCCCTGAACGTGTCGCTGAGTTGGGGGGGTGCATCCCTTCACAGCTGCGACCGGCTCCTTCTCTTCTGATTGGAGTTCAGCCCCTGAGGCACTTGAGCGGAACCTCTCGGCGAGCCGTTCCGCCAACTCTCCTGCCTCACTCCCGTCTCCTGCCTCCCCGTCATCCCCTTCCGGCATCCACACCGTCTCCACGCTCTGCCCATCGGCCAACTCAATCAGATAGCGCACGGTTCCATCCTGCGAGACAAATCGCTGTTGGATCCGGGGCAGACCGATGGATATTCCCTTCTCCGCCAGCTTCCCCCGAAGCGGCTGCGACAAAGTCGAAATCTGGCCGATCGATTCCACTCGCTGCCGGTACACCGCTTGCAGAAGTTGCTTTGCCCGATAGCCAGGTTCGCCTACGCCCTCGACCAGAGTGGCGAGCTCACCCCTATCCAGCCCGAGCAGCGAGATTTGCGGTAGATCTGTCATGCGACGATCCAAAATGTCTGTTTTTTCTCCCATGCTCCTGACAGAGTATATCCCTTAACCCACTGATTCTAAATCACTAAACTATTCTCGCACACTCACCACCGCTATGTCAGAATAGTACAGGTAGTTTCACAGCGTATTCCTGGGGTTTACCAAGTCGTACCTAAATGCAAAAAGCAATGCCCAAAGAAGTCCGCAATATTCGGCGTCAAAAGCTGCCTAACGGCTTGACCATCATCACCGAGCAGATGCAGCACATCCGCTCCGCCTCCATTGGCATCTGGCTCCAGACCGGGTCCCGCGACGAAGACGCCGAGTGGAACGGCATCTCTCATTTCCTCGAGCACATGGTCTTTAAAGGGACCAAGCACCGCACGGCAGAAGAGATCGCTCGTCAGGTCGACTCCATCGGCGGCAACATGGACGCCTTCACCGCCAAGGAATGCATCTGCTTCAACGTCAAGGTGCTCGACGAGCATGTCCCCACCGCACTCGACATTCTCAGCGACCTGGTTCTGAACCCCAACTTCGATACCGCCGACATCGCCCGCGAACGCGGCGTGATCTTGGAAGAGATCAAGATGGACGAAGATAATCCCGACTATCTCGTCCACGAAATCTTTACCCAGAATTTCTGGAAGGATCATCCGCTCGGCAAACCGATCCTGGGCACAAAGGAAACCGTGAAGCGCTTCGAACGCCAGCCCGTCGTCGAAGCCTACGCTCACCGTTTCGCCCCCGGCAACATCATTGTGTCCGCGGCCGGAAATCTCGATCACGACCGCTTTGTCGAGCTGGTCACGAAAGCTTTCGAGCACATGAAGCCGCTGAAAAACGGACACAACGGCTTCCATTCTGCGGCTCCGAAGATCGTCTCCCGTATCATCCTGCGTAACAAGAAAGCTCTCGAGCAGGTGCAACTCTGCATCGGCGTGCCGGCGCATCCCATAGCGCACGAGAAGCGCCACGCAGGATACATTCTCAACACCTTGCTCGGCGGAGGCATGAGCTCCCGCCTCTTCCAGAACATCCGCGAGCGCCAGGGCTTGGCCTATTCCATTTACAGCGACCTCAATCCTTACCGCGACACCGGATGTCTCGCCGTTTACGCCGGCACCTCGCTCGCATCGGCTTCCAAAGTCGTGCAGTCGGTCGTCAAAGAATTCCGCAGCCTCAAGGCCGAACCTGTGCCCGAAGAAGAACTCAAACGTTCCAAAGCCCAGCTCAAGGGAAGCCTGATGCTCTCGCTCGAGTCGAGCACCGCCCGCATGTCGAACCTCGCGCGCCAGGAAATGTATTTCGATCGATTCTACGATCTCGACGAACTGATCGAGAAAATCGAAGCCGTCACCGCCGACGATTTGACGAACTTGGCGAACGAATTTTTCAAGACCGAATCGGTAGCAGTCACGGTCCTGGGAAACCTCCCCGGCCTGAAAATCACGCGCGACCAATTGGCCTGCTGACCCTGCACCGTCCTGTTAGGGATGCCGGGCCCAAGAAAGAACGGGAAGGGCATGACTTCAGTCGTGCCGTAAGAACGCACGATTACGTTTCGGCTTTAGCCGCTGGGGAAATTCGCAATCGACGACGAGTTTTTCGTTGTAACTTCCTCCGCTTATCGCTCATCCCATGTTTGCTCGCAGGTAAGAATCCCGCCTGCCGGTGCAGATCGAAACTCATCCGAGGAGACCTTATGAAAAAGCTTTTCAGCATGAAGCAGGACGACATGAAGCAGGACGACATGAAAAGAGACGACAACATGAAGCACGACGACATGAAGAAAGACGAGATGAAGAACAACTAGCCCGTCGTCCCGAATTCAGAGCGCGGGATCCTAACCCGCGCCGCTCTCGACAGTCCGATCCTCTCTAAACCCCCGGCCGATTCGAAACCCCACTCACCGCCCGCTATTGTGCAAGTCTTCCTCGTCCGCATCCACGCCCACATCCGCCTCCGACTCCAGCGCAATATGCCCCACCGCCGCCGTATGTAGGTATTCCCGCATGCACCTTAAGCACGGAACATACCCCTGCTGCATCGCCTCTTTCGCAGTCAGCGTTCGCTCCGTCTCTTTGTTGTGAATGACGCCGCACCCGGCCACATGGAAAACCTTGGCGTCTGCCGTCACCACCACCAGCATATCGGGAGGAATGCCCCGTCCTGGTTGCGCGTGCTCGGACTTCAATTCCGGCCCCACCGTCAGCGAATTCGCCACGTGCAATCCCCCGGCAAACAACGCCAGCGCCGCCACCGGAACCAGCCATGCCGACAACGACGACCACCGACTCGTAGTCACACGCGCGCTCTGCACCAGCCTTTTCTCCAGACGCCGGCCAAACCCCGCCGGCACCTCGATCATCCGCTCGTCTCCATACAACCGGATCACGTTCCGCGTCCCCTCCAAGACCGACGCGCACTGCTTGCACGTACGGAAATGCTCCTCCATCGCAGAACGCAGCGCGGGATCAATATCGCCTTCAAGATACGTCG
>Ga0209890_10000604_pt1 | contig 16573 bp, 11 predicted proteins | sample OrgsoiDNA2013049_FD_185799 | JGI IMG/M metagenome (GOLD analysis project Ga0209890, IMG submission 185799) | Permafrost soil microbial communities from the Arctic, to analyse light accelerated degradation of dissolved organic matter (DOM) -... | ecosystem: Environmental > Terrestrial > Soil >...
CTGATTACGCCGGTGGCGATGGAAAAGGGATTGCGGTTCGCAATTCGCGAAGGCGGCCACACGGTGGGCGCGGGCACGATCGCGGAGATTGTGACGTAAGAGAACCGTCGGCGGTCGTTAGTCGTTGGTCGCCGGCAAATGCATAAGGTTATTCGGCGGTTCAGGCCGCCGAAGGATAACAAGATTTAGAAGGCTAGAAGCCAAGAGCTAGAGGCCAGGAGCGGTTGAAATGCCCCGAGAGATTATTACGTTGCAGTGTGGTGATTGCAAAGAGCGGAACTATTCGACGACCAAGAACCGCAAAACGACACCGGACCGTCTGGAACTGAAGAAGTTCTGCAACCGGTGCCGCAAGCACACGCCGCACAAAGAGGTTAAGTAGATCGGATCATCTGACCATCGGGTCATCGGGCGATCTGAGATCACCCGATCACCCGATGAGCTGATCACCCGATGGAAACAGGGGCGTAAGCTCAACGGTTAAACTGTCGGTCTCCAAAACCGAACTTGGGGGTTCGAATCCCTCCGCCCCTGCCAGAGTTTTGGAACTGAATTAAAGGCCAGGTCCGTGATGGGAGTAGAAACGAAGAAAATGGCGAACTCAATCGCGACAACGAGCGGCGATTTCGGCGATCGGATCAGGTCCTGGCCGGAACGCATCAAGAGTTTTTACCACGACGTGCGCACGGAGATGAAGAAGGTGACGTCTCCGTCGCTCAAGGAAGTCCAGGGAACTACTACGGTGGTAATCATCACCGTGTTCCTGTTTGCGTTCTATTTCTGGCTGGTCGATTTGGCGATCAGCAACAGCCTGGAACGGATGCTGCACTATTTCTCGCGCCGTTAGGCAGCGAGCGAAAGAAGCGATTGAATGCCGGATACGGATAAAGAGAAGAACGAAAGCGCTGTGGTTGGCCAAGACGGCCAGCAGGCACCGCCTCCGCCTGCGGAAGTAGTTGCAGGCGGTGAACCGCCGCGCAATCCGAATATGAAGTGGTACATCATCCACGCTTATTCGGGATTCGAGCGCAAGGTGAGGGAGTCGCTGGAATCGCGCGTGCAGGCTTTCGGATTGCAGAACAAGATTGGCAAGGTCCTGATTCCGACCGAGTCGGTCACCGAAGTGCGTGGTGGCAAGAAGTATACGTCGGAGCGCATGTTCTACCCTGGCTACGTGCTGGTGGAAATGGACATGGACGATCACGTCTGGCACGTCGTGAAGTCGACGCCGCGGGTTACCGGATTTGTGGGCACCGGACAGCAACCGACTCCGCTGTCGGACGAAGAAGTCAATCACATCGTTTATAAGGTGGCCGACAGCCGGGAGAAGCCGAAGCTCAAGGTCAAGTTCGAAAAGGGCGAGACGGTGCGCATCGGTGAAGGTCCGTTCGCTACCTTTACGGGCGTGGTCGACGACGTGAACGAAGATCGCGAGACTTTGAAAGTGATGGTCACGATTTTCGGGCGGTCGACTCCGGTGGAATTGGAATTTGGGCAGGTGGAAAAAGTCGCGTAGCGATTTTGTAGAGACGCGGCTTGCCGCGTCTCGGCACCGAGGTGAAATACCAGTCTCGGCGGCGGGAGACGGGGCAAGCCCCGTCTCTACACGAAGATGATCGGAAAGGCATCATGGCTAAGAAAGCTACAGGATCGGTAAAGTTGCAGATTGCGGCGGGCAAGGCGACGCCGGCGCCTCCGGTGGGACCGGCGCTTGGTCAGGCGCAAGTCAATATCATGGAGTTCTGCAAGCAGTTCAATGCCCGCACTTCACAGAAAGAACTCGAAGGGTTGATTGTTCCGGTCGTGATCACGGTGTACAGCGACCGCACATTCACGTTTATTACCAAGACGCCGCCGGCTTCGGTATTGCTGAAGCGCGCGGCCGGCATCGCCAAGGGATCGGGTGCGCCGAACAAAGATAAGGTTGGCAAGGTGACGCTGAAGCAGGTCGAGGAGATTGCGAAGCAGAAGATGCCGGATCTGAACGCCGCGTCGGTGGATGCCGCAATCAGGAGCGTCCGTGGTACGGCGCGTTCCATGGGCATCGAAGTAGTTGGATAGATTTTGATTTGTATGTGTGGTGGCGGGGCTTCGCCCCGCAAACGGGGCAAAGCCCCGTCACCACACGAATAGCAAGTAGTAGTCGAAAACACCACGGCTCTTCGGAACACAGAAGCGGCGGTGGGAGACTGAGGGGAAAATGAAGAAGTCAGGAAAGAATATCGAAAAGTCGCGCAAGGCAATCGAACCGCGGGCCTACACGCTGCAGGAAGCGGTTCCACTTCTGCAGAAAGTGAAATTCGCAAAGTTCGACGAGACGGTCGAAGTGACGTTGCGGCTGGGCGTCGATCCGAAGCATGCCGATCAGATGGTGCGGGGAACGGTCGTGCTTCCCCACGGACTGGGCAAGTCGAAAAAGGTTCTGGTGATCGCGACGGGCGAGAAAATGCGCGAAGCCCAGGAAGCGGGTGCTGATTTTGTCGGCGGCGAAGACATGGTCGAGAAGATCACGAAAGAAAACTGGACCGACTTCGACGCGCTGATTGCGACGCCCGACATGATGAAATCGGTTGGCCGTCTGGGCAAGGTGCTTGGACCGAAGGGTCTGATGCCGAACCCCAAGACGGGTACGGTCACCATGGATGTTGCGCGCGCGGTGCAGGAAATCAAGGCCGGCAAGGTCGAATTCCGTACCGACAAGACGGCCCTGGTGCACGTGCCGGTAGGAAAGATTTCATTCTCGCCCGACAAACTGATTGACAATGCAACCACGCTGATTTCGAGCGTGATCAAGGCGAAGCCTTCGGTGGCCAAGGGCAAATATATCAAGGCCTGCTACCTGAGTTCGAGCATGGGGCCGGGGATCGCGCTGGACACGACTCCGATCGAGGTTGCGGCAAAGGCATAGCAAGGCCGTCGCTGGTCGATCGTCGTTCGGCAAAGCTTGCTAACGACCAACGGCCCGAAAGACCAACGACAGGCGACCAACGACTTATTTGAAAGGGTTTGAACATGGCGGTTACTAGAGCTAAGAAAATTGCGGCGGTTGAGCAACTTGGTGGTGAGCTGAAGAACGCTTCGAGCATGATCGTGGCCACCTATTCCAAGCTGACGGTGACTCAGGATTTTGAATTACGAAGGGCGCTGCGTCCGACCGGGGCGAAGTATCGCGTGGTGAAAAACACTTTGGCCGAGCGCGCCGGCAAGGGCACGAAGGTCGAGGAAGCGCTGAAGAACCTGCAAGGTGTGACGTCGATTGCCTACACCGAAGGCGATCCGGTGGCGCTGGCGAAGGTGCTGGCGAAGTACGCCAAGGAGCATCCGGAATTCAGCTTCAAGGCAGGGCTGGTCGAAGGCCGCGTGATTACGGTCAAGGAGATTGAATCGCTCGCGACCATGCCGTCGAAGGAAGAGCTTTACTCGAAGCTGCTGTTCCTGTTGAATGCTCCGTCGCAGCGTCTGGTTACGGCGATGAATGCGGTTGGACGAAATCTGGCGGTGGTTGTCAATCAGGGCGTGGAGCAGAAGAAATTCAAAGAGGCGTGAGGATCAGCTGCTAGCTGCTGGCTTCTAGCGATCTTGATTTCGTTTGCTAGAAGCTAGCGGCCAGAAGCTAGGAGCCAACAAAAGTTTCTGAGCAGCAATGCTGCTCGAAAAAAGATTTAGCTGTCGTGAAGCTCGGGGTGGCGCGGTTTGAAACTTTGGTGTTGTCTGGCGCCGAAGTTGACGACCTGGTCGCACTGGAAACCTGGCGGAGCGATAGCGAAATCGTAAATCTTACATAAAGCGGAGAGATTCACATGGCGGATCTACAGCAGTTGGAAGAGTCGATTGTTGCGCTGTCGTTGTTGGAAGCGGCAGAGCTGGTAAAGAAACTGGAATCGCGTCTGGGCGTTTCGGCGGCAGCAGCGGCCCCGGCGATGGCTGCCGGTGGCGCAGCGGCCGCGGCAGCCCCGGCTGAAGAAAAGACCGAATTCACGGTCGTTCTGAAAGAAGTCGGAGCCAATAAGATCAACGTAATCAAGGCCGTACGCGAGGTCACCAGCCTCGGCCTGAAAGAAGCAAAGGACTTGGTGGATGGCGCTCCCAAGAGCATCAAGGAAGGCGTTTCGAAGGACGAAGCCGAGACTATCAGGAAGAAGTTCACCGAAGCGGGCGCAACTGTCGAAGTCAAATAATTTTGGCGGTGCGGGACGGTTTCCGCTGATCCGGACGAGCAAGCCGGATCGGGGAGCCATCCCGCCTGCAATTATTTGACCGAACAGTAGCTGAATCCTTGGGAGTGGTGTTAATATCTAACAAATAACCCGCTTACCCTGGCTTCACTGCGAGGCGACGGCGACCCGCATCCTCCAAATAAACCCAGGAAGCGGAACGGAACAGGGTCGCTGGAATGAAAGTATGGCAGCCGGTCCCGCGGGCGGCGGGACGGAACAGGCCTTTTGAACTGGCGCGGAACTTTACAAGTTATTCAAGAGTAAGCGTCGCAGATGGCGCCCGCGGACAAGCATGTCCTGGCGGGGGCCTATGTCTTTTTTTCGCATACACCGCTCGTTTTTGGCAACGGTAGCAATATTTTGGCGCCACTTTTGCGCCCTCATTCCGCTTGGTACCGCAGCCCCGGGCTGCCTGAAAGCAGGAGTTCCTGAGAATGACAAAGCACAATATTCACCGCAAGCGTTTCGATTTTTCCAAAATTCCAGCAACCATCCAGATCCCGAACCTGATCGAGGTTCAGAAGCGCTCCTATGACCGCTTCCTGCAGATGGACAAACTGCCCAGCGAGCGCGAAGACGGCGGCCTGCAGGCAGTATTCCAGTCGGTGTTTCCGATCACCGACTTCCGCAATGTTTCCCAGCTTGAGTTTGTGGATTTCGCGATCGGCAACTGGGAATGCAAGTGCGGCCACTTGAAGGGGCTGCATCACTTGCGCACCACTTGTAAGAGTTGCGGATCGACGGTGATCACGGACCCGTTTCATCCCGGCGAAGTTCTCTGCCACAAGTGCGGCACCTACAACGCGAACACTCCCGACTTCTGCAACAAGTGCGGAGATCCGGTTGGGTTGCAGCTGAAGTATGACGTAGCGGAATGCGAAGAGCGCGGCATGACCTACTCGGCTCCGCTCAAAGTGACGATGCGGCTCACGATCTGGGACAAGGATCCGGAGACCGGCAATCGATCCATCCGCGACATTAAGGAGCAGGAAGTATTCTTTGGCGACGTTCCGCTAATGACGCAGAACGGCACGTTCATCATTAATGGAACGGAGCGCGTCATTGTGAGCCAGTTGCATCGCTCGCCAGGCGTGTTCTTCGAGACGGCGGCAAACCGCACATACTTTCTGGGGAAGATTATTCCGTACCGCGGCTCATGGGTTGAGTTTGAGTACGACCAGAAGAACGTTCTGTACGTGCGCATCGACCGCAAGCGCAAGTTCCTGGGCACGATTTTCCTGCGCGCGCTAGGCCTGCGTTCCGGCGAAGACATTCTGAAGACCTTCTATACGACAGACCGCCTGATTGTCCGCGACAAGAAGCTGTTCTGGACGCTGGATCCGGCGAGCGAAAAGCCCACGAATCTGCTGGGCATGAAGCTGGCGCACAGCATCAAGTCGAAGTCGGGCGACGAAGTCGCGCACTCCGGCCGCAAGATCAGCGCCGCGACGCTCAAGGAAATTCAGAAGGCGAAGATCAGCGAGATCGAGGTGGACATAAGCGATCTCGAAGGCGCCTGGGCGGCGAGTGACGTTGTCGACACCACGACGGGCGAAGTGCTACTCGAAGCCAACACGGAAATCACGGCCGACAAAGTTTCAAAGATCCTGGAGTCGGGCGTGATCGAGATGAGTTTGTTCTTCCCGGAGCGCGACGACGTGGGCACGGTGATCAGCCAGACGCTACGGCGCGATTCGGTCGTCAGTCCCTCGGAAGCGCTGATCGAAATTTATCGCAAGCTGCGTCCTGGTGATCCGCCGACGCTGGACACGGCGACGGCATTGTTCCAGGGCATGTTCTTCGATCCGCGCAAGTATGACTTCTCTCGCGTGGGGCGATTGAAGTTCAACATCAAGCTGTTCGAAAACCAGGAAGCGACGAGCCTGGAACAGCGAACGCTTGATCCCACGGATTTTTACGCGACGATCAAGTACCTGCTGAAGCTGCGCAAGAATATCGGCGCGGTGGACGACATCGATCACCTGGGCAATCGCCGCGTGCGAGCGGTTGGCGAGTTGCTGGAAAACCAGTTCCGCATCGGCCTGGTCCGGATGGAACGCGCGATCAAGGAAAAGATGAGCGTGTACCAGGAAATGTCGACGGCCATGCCGCACGATCTGGTCAACGCTAAACCAGTGATGGCCGCGATTCGCGAGTTCTTCGGATCATCGCAGTTGTCGCAGTTCATGGATCAGACCAACCCGCTGTCGGAAATCACGCACAAGCGGCGTCTGTCGGCCCTGGGGCCGGGCGGGTTGTCGCGTGAACGCGCGGGATTCGAAGTTCGCGACGTCCACCCCACTCACTACGGACGCATCTGCCCGATTGAAACGCCGGAAGGTCCGAACATCGGCCTGATCTCGTCGCTGAGCTGCTTTGCGCGTATCAACGACTATGGGTTCATCGAGTCGCCGTACCGCAAGGTCAAGGGCGCGCGCGTGGTGGACTATGTCATCGTCGTCAATGCCGGCGACAGCAGCTTCAAGGTTGGCGACCATGCCGAGAAGAGCGAGATGGAGAAGGTCAACGCGGACCTGAAGGAACGGCGCAAGAAGCCGGTCGAGGTCGAGCCGTTTTCGTTCTATCTGTCCGCGTGGGAAGAGGATCGGCACACCATTGCGCAGGCCAACATCGAGCTGGACGACAAGGGGCGCATTGCGGGCGAACTGGTGAACGCACGCAAGGCGGGCAACTTCGTTCTGGTGAGCCGCGACGAAGTGGACTATGTGGACGTCAGCCCGAAGCAACTGGTCTCGGTAGCCGCTTCGCTGGTGCCGTTTCTGGAGCACGACGATGCCAACCGCGCGCTGATGGGCGCGAACATGCAGCGTCAGTCGGTGCCGTTGCTGCGTGCTCAGGCTCCGATTGTGGGGACTGGGATGGAAGGCGTCACCGCGCGCGATTCGGGCGCAGTGATTCTGGCGAAGCGCAACGGAATCATCGATTCGGTCGATTCCGAACGCATCATCGTTCGGGTCGAGGGCGAGCATCATCCGATGCAGCTCTCGCGCGAGGTGGGCAGCGACATTTATCAGCTCACGAAGTTCAAGCGCTCGAACCAAAACACCTGCATCAACCAGAAGCCGATCGTGAAGAAAGGGCAGCGGGTGGTGAAGGGGCAAGTGATCGCGGACGGTCCGTGCACCGACTTTGGCGAGTTGGCGCTGGGACGCAACGTGCTGGTCGCGTTCATGCCGTGGCGCGGCTACAACTTCGAAGACGCGATCCTGGTTTCGGAAAAGATGGTGAAGGAGGATTACTACACCTCCGTACACATCGAAGAGTTTGAACTCGAAGCCCGCGACACGAAACTGGGCCCCGAGGAAGTGACGCGCGACATTCCGAACGTGAGTGAGTCCACGCTGCGAAATCTGGACGAAGCGGGTGTAATCCGCATCGGCGCCGGCATCAAGCAGGGTGACATCATCGTCGGTAAAGTTACACCGAAGGGTGAGACGCAGCTGACGCCGGAAGAGAAACTGTTGCGCGCGATCTTCGGCGAAAAAGCCGGCGACGTGCGGGATGCTTCGCTCTACTGCCCGCCCGGAATCGAAGGCATCGTGGTGGACGTGAAGATCTTCTCGCGCAAAGGCCAGGAGAAGGACGAGCGCGCCAAGACGATCGAAGGCTACCAGATCGCGAAGCTCGAAAAGAACCTTTCGGACGAGATCCGAATTCTGACCGACGAGCGGTTGAAACGTTTGGAAGGCCTGCTGGGCGGCAAGGAAGTGCAAGCCGATCTGCACGACGAGCGCACCAACAAGCGGTTGCTGACCAAGGACGCAATTCTGGACCGCGACACGATCGAGCGCATTTCGACGCGCAACCTGAAGCGGATCAAGTACGCCGACAAAGATCCGCGGGTGAACGAGCAGATCGACGAGATCGAGGAAATGACCTCGAGGCAGATCGACGTGCTCAAGAAGATCGTCAACGAAAGGAAAGACAAGCTGACCAAGGGCGATGAGCTGCCGCCGGGCGTGATCAAGCTGGTGAAGGTCTACATCGCCATGAAGCGCAAGCTGAGTGTCGGCGACAAGATGGCCGGAAGGCACGGGAACAAGGGTGTGATCGCGCGCATTCTGCCGGAAGAGGATATGCCGTACCTCGAGGATGGAACGCCAGTCGAGATCGTCCTGAACCCGCTCGGCGTACCCAGCCGTATGAACGTGGGACAGATTCTTGAAACCCACCTCGGATGGGCGGGGCATGAACTGGGTCTGAAGATAGGGGAATTGCTGAAGCAGAACACTCGCGTAGAAGCGATCCGCCGCGATCTTAAGGCTTTGTTCAAAGATACAGTGCTGGCCGATACCATCGCCGACATGAGTGAAGATGAGCTTGAAGCGCTGGCTCCGACCCTTAAGAATGGCGTGTTCATGGGATCGGCCGTATTCGATGGCGCGCGGGAGTCGGAAATCAAGGCGTTGCTTTCGAGCGCGGGCCTGCCCACGTCGGGCAAGACCACGCTGCGCGACGGCATGACGGGTGAGAAGTTCGAATTGCCGGTCACGGTTGGCTACATCTACATGTTGAAGCTGTCGCACCTGGTGGACGACAAGATTCACGCGCGTTCCATCGGGCCGTATTCGCTGATCACGCAGCAACCGCTGGGTGGCAAGGCACAGTTCGGAGGCCAGCGTTTCGGAGAAATGGAAGTGTGGGCACTCGAAGCGTACGGCGCGGCGTTCATCTTGCAAGAATTGCTGACCGCGAAGTCGGACGATGTGTATGGCCGCACCAAAATCTACGAGGCCATCGTCAAAGGCGAGGCCGCAATGGAGCCGGGCGTGCCCGAGTCGTTCAACGTGCTGATTCGCGAATTGCAGGCACTTTGCCTGGATGTCGAGCTGATCAAGATCACAGAGAAGAAGCCGGTGGCGATAGCGGCAGATTAAAGCAATCGTCGTCGGTCGCTAGTCGTTGGTCGTTCGCGACGAGCAGATCGACTCAGTTCTAAAGAACAGACCCGCAGTCTTCGCTCTTGAGGCTCCGGGTCAGAGATTTCGCTAGCGACTAACGACCATCGACTAGCGACTGTTTCCGAGAGCCGCGTACGGCGGCGTACAGCCGTAGGAAAGCGGAGGAACATGTTTCGTTCGAGCCCGTTCGATATGGCAAATCCCGTGGCTGATTTCGATGCCATTCGCATCAGCCTGGCGTCCCCGGAAAAGATCCGGAGCTGGTCGCATGGGGAAGTGACCAAGCCGGAAACCATCAACTATCGCACCTTCAAGCCGGAGCGCGATGGCTTGTTCTGCGCGCGCATTTTCGGCCCGGTCACCGACTGGGAATGTCTCTGCGGCAAATACAAGCGCATGAAGCATCGCGGGGTCATCTGCGACAAGTGCGGAGTGGAAGTCACGCTGTCGAAAGTCCGCCGTGAACGCCTCGGGCACATCGAGCTGGCTTCGCCCTGTTCGCACGTGTGGTTCTTCAAGGGGCTCCCCAGCCGCATCGGGCATCTGCTCGACATTTCTCTGCGCGATCTGGAAGCGATCCTGTACTTCGAGGCCTATGTGGTCGTCGACCCCGGCGACTCTCCGGTGAAAGACCGCGAGGTCATCAAGGACGAAGCCAAGTACCGCGAACTCGATCAGCAATATCGCCCCGCCGGCTTCAAGGCCATGATGGGCGCGGAAGCGATCAAGGAACTTCTGAAACGCATTGAGGTCGAGTCGCTTTCCGGCGAACTGCGCGAGAAGATGAAGCACGAAACCTCTCTGCAGAAACGCCTGAAGTATGCGAAGCGGCTGAAAGTAGTCGAGGCCTTCCGCAGGAGCGGCAACAAGCCGCAATGGATGATTCTGGACGTGCTGCCGGTGATTCCACCCGAGCTGCGTCCACTGGTTCCACTGGATGGCGGACGCTTCGCTACTTCCGATCTGAACGATCTTTACCGCCGCGTCATCAACCGGAACAACCGGTTGAAGAAGCTGATGGACCTGCACGCTCCCGAAGTTATCGTGCGCAACGAGAAGCGCATGCTGCAGGAAGCGGTCGACGCTCTGTTCGATAACGGACGCCGCGGGCGCGTTCTGCGTGGCGCCAACAACCGGCCACTGAAGTCGCTCTCCGACACGCTGAAGGGTAAGCAGGGACGCTTCCGTCAGAACCTGCTCGGCAAGCGCGTGGACTACTCCGGACGTTCGGTGATTGTGGTTGGTCCCGAGCTCAAGCTGCACCAGTGCGGATTGCCGAAGAAGATGGCGCTCGAGTTGTTCAAGCCGTTCATCTATCACCGGCTGGAACAGACGGGAAACTGCACCACCATCAAGCAGGCAAAGGAAATGGTGGAACAGCAGGACCCGATCGTCTGGGACATCCTGGAAGAGGTCATCAAAGACCATCCAGTGATGCTGAACCGTGCGCCTACGCTCCATCGCCTGGGCATTCAGGCTTTCGAGCCGGTGCTGGTGGAAGGCAAGGCGATTAAAATCCACCCGCTGGTCTGCACGGCGTTCAACGCCGACTTCGACGGCGACCAGATGGCAGTCCACATTCCGCTGTCGCCTGAGGCGCAGGTGGAAGCGAGCGTTCTGATGCTGTCGTCGCACAACATCCTGTCGCCGGCATCAGGCCAGCCCATCACCGTGCCCACACAGGACATGGTGCTTGGTCTCTACTATCTGACGAAAGCGAAACCGGGTGCAAAGGGCGAAGGCCGTTCGTTCGCAAACATCGACGAAGTGGTGATCGCCCTTGAAATGGGCGAAGTGGAAACGCTCACCCCGATTCGCTTGCGCTACACCGGCGAGGTCATCGACCTGACACAGGCCTACGACGATCAGGACGTAAACCATACGGAACCCGTGCACGTTAAGCGCGAGTTCCTGAACACCACGGTCGGCCGCGCCATTCTGAATGACAATTTGCCCAAGGCAGTGCCCGGAGTTAACGTGGGCATGCCCTACATCAACGGCCTGCTCAAGAAGAAGGGCATTGGCCAGTTGGTCAATTACTGCTATCTGCGGTTCGGCCTCGAAGTCACCGTCAAGATGCTAGACGAGATCAAGTCGCTCGGGTTCAAGTATGCCACGCGCGCCGGCCTCTCCATCGGCATTGATGACATGGTGATCCCGGACAACAAAAAGATCCTGGTGAAAGACGCTGACAAACTGGTGATCGCGGTCCAGCAACAATACCTGGACGGCGCCATCACCAACGGCGAACGCTACAACAAGGTCATTGAAATCTGGTCGTCCATCACGGAAAAAGTTGCCGATGAAATGTTTGGCCAGATGCAGCGACGGGATAAAGAAGGCCAGCTCAACCCGATTTACGTCATGGCCGATTCCGGCGCCCGTGGATCGAAACAGCAGATCCGTCAGCTCTCCGGAATGCGCGGACTGATGGCGAAGCCGACGGGGGAAATTATCGAGACTCCGATCACGGCCAACTTCCGTGAAGGGTTGACGGTGCTCGAATACTTCATCTCGACGCACGGAGCCCGCAAGGGTTTGGCCGATACGGCGTTGAAGACCGCTGACTCGGGGTACCTGACGCGCCGTCTGGTTGACGTGGCGCAGGACGTGATCATCAGCGAATACGACTGCGGCACGGTGGACGGAATTTTCGTTTCCGGTATCGTCGAGGCCGGCGAAATTATTGAGCCGTTGCGCGACCGTATCGTGGGCCGCGTGTCGCTGGAGAAAATCAAAGACTATGAAGCCCAGGTTGTGGTCGATGTGAATCACGAGATCACCGAAGATCTGGCGGGCGCGATTCAGGCTGCCGGTATCGAGCGGGTGAAGATTCGCTCGGTGCTCACCTGCGAGTCGAGGCGCGGCGTTTGCGTCATGTGCTACGGACGCAATCTGGCTTCCGGGCGCCTGGTCGAACTCGGCGAGGCCACCGGCGTGATCGCGGCTCAGTCCATTGGCGAACCTGGAACGCAGCTCACCATGCGTACCTTCCACATCGGAGGTACGGCGTCGCGAGTTTCGGAACAGTCACGCCTGGATGCCAAGAGCAACGGCACCGTGCGCTTCATCAATTTGCAGACCGTTAAATCCAAGACTGGCGACCTGGTGGTCATGAATCGCCAAGGCTCGATCGCAATCGTGGATGAAAAAGGCCGCGAACGCGAGCGCTACGCAGTAGTGTATGGCGCCAAGGTCAAGGTCACAGAAGGCGGGCCGGTACAGCTTGGGCAGGCACTCGTCGAGTGGGATCCGTACACCTTCGCGATCCTTACCGAAATCGGCGGCACGGCTCAGTTCAAAGACTTGCAGGAAGGCATCACGCTGCACGAAGAAGTCGATGAGGTCACGGGTCTGTCGCGTCACGTGGTGGCGGATTCGCCCGACGAGAAGCGTCAGCCAGCGATCGTCATCAAGGGCAAGGCGAGCAAGCGCTACCTGATGCCCTCGCGCGCTCACCTCATGGTGCAGGACGGCGATACGGTGTTCCCGGGCGACGTGCTGGCGAAGATCCCGCGCGAAACGACCAAGACCAAGGACATCACAGGCGGCCTGCCGCGTGTGGTCGAATTGTTCGAGGCTCGCAAACCGCGCGAGACCGCAGTCATCAGCGAAATCGATGGCGTGGTTCGATTCGGCGAAGTGGCCAAGGGACAACGCAAACTCTACGTGGCAGCTGACAACGGCACGGAGAAGGAATATTCCGTACCGCGCGGCGTTCACATCAACGTGCAGGAGGGCGAGCGCGTGAAGGCAGGCGAACCGCTGATGGACGGGCCGCTCAATCCGCACGACATTCTGGCTGTGCTCGGCGAGAAGGAGCTGCAGTCTTACCTGGTGAATGAAATCCAGGAAGTCTACCGGCTGCAGGGCGTGAACATTTCGGACAAGCACATCGAAGTGATCGTGCGACAGATGATGCGCTGGGTGAAGGTCGAAGATGTAGGCGACACCCAGTTCCTGCTCGAACAGCAAGTGGACAAGTTCCGCTTTCACGAGGAGAACGAGCGTGCGATTGCGCAAGGCGGCAAACCGGCCACCGGGCGTCCGTTGCTGCTCGGAATCACCAAGGCGTCGCTCTCTACCGATTCGTTTATCTCCGCTGCCTCCTTCCAGGAGACAACACGCGTGCTGACCGAAGCTTCGATTCAGGGAGCGGTCGATCATCTGCGCGGCCTGAAGGAGAACGTAATCGTGGGCCGCTTGATTCCCGCCGGCACCGGCATGGAATATTACCGAAACGTGCGTCTCTCTCCAGAGATGGAAGAGGCCGCGAGCAAGGTGCAGGAGGAAGTCTCGCAAGCCTACGAAGATGCCGAGCGCGCGCTCGAACTCATGCGGCACGAAGGCGAGACCGAAGAACTCGCCGCGGAGTAAGATGTTACGAATCCAGGACAGGGGCGACGCGAGTCGCCCCTCATTTTCTGGGCGGCGTTTTCTTGCGTGACGTTTTTTTGACCCCATGTCTTTAGCACTGGAACCACAGCGCCTGACCGGGCAACCCCAGGGTCGCAACCCGACGCCGGAGCCGGTTCCTGGTGGACTGGTGTTGGCCCCGGCACTGGGGCGCTTCTGGCGGCTGTTCCGATTGTCGATCTGGCGTGCTTTCGAGCACGATGCTTTTGGGACGGCCAAAGCCTCGGCCTATTCCTCCATCTTCACTTTTTTCCCGGCCTTACTGGTGCTGGGCGCGATTCTCGCCACCCTCAACCGGGGCGAAGTGTACCTTCGCGAGATCTCCTACGCTCTGGGCACCATCTTGCCCGCGGGCAGCTCAACCGTCCTTTCCTACCTGAGGAGCAGCGCGCACCGGCCGGTTGGCCTGCTCGTCTCCACTTCGTTGTTGACGGTCTGGAGCGCTTCCGGTGTGATCATCTCCTGGATGGATGGTTTTCGACGCGCCTACCAGCTTCCCAAGACCTGGGGGTTGGTCCAGGAACGCGTGATAGCGATTTCGCTGGTTGTGATGGCAGGGTTCCCGCTGACTTTCGCCACTATGCTGGTTGCATTCGGCAGCCGCATTGAAACGCGGATTTTGTTTTTGATCGGGCACGAATTCGGGCCTCTGATCCTGTTGTTGTGGGGAGCCATCCGCTGGGCCATCGCGATCATGACCAGCATCGCCGTGATCCAGCTCATCTATCACAACGCGGTTCCGCGCACTCAACCGTGGCATAGCGTTTTGCCGGGCGCGGTTCTCGCCACTGCCATGTGGCTGATCTCGACTGCGTTGTTTGGATGGTATTTGCAGCACTATTCCGACTACAGCGTCATCTACGGTTCGCTCGGTCTGGGTATCGCGCTGCTGGTTTGGATGTACCTGATCTCGCTGGTGGTGCTGATTGGCGCCGAATTTAATGCCATGCTCTTTCCTCGCGGTCTTACAAAAGCTCCGGCTCCGCGGGTAGACAACGAAGCTCGATGACGGTGAAGTAGAGACACGGCTTGCCGCGTCTCCGGCCCCCAGAGCCCTCGCTCGTGAAAGACGATGCGACGGTGTTTCTGGAGAGAGGATTCGCGACTTGAAAAAACGCAAACTGGATCTGGTTGAAGGCGATCTGCCCGCTTCCGCTCCTGCACCGGAAGAGCTGCCCGAACGCGTGCGCCGCGCGAAAATCATTTGCACGATTGGCCCCGCCTGTGATTCCGAGGAGATGATTTGCGACCTCATGCGCCTGGGCATGGACGTTGCCCGCCTGAATTTCTCCCACGGAACGCACTCCGAACACGCCCGCCGAATCCAGCGGCTGCGGCGCGCCGCGCGTCATTTGAAGCGTACCGTCTGCATCCTGCAGGATCTGCAAGGCCCAAAGATTCGAACGGGCCGCCTGAAGGATGGGGAGGCCGTGCTGCTGAAGGCTGGGGCTGTGCTGACGATCACGCCGCGCAAGGTGGCGGGAACGGCCGCGTTGATTTCCACCGATTTTGCCGGCCTGGCGCGCGAAGTCGCGCCCGGTGCACGCGTGCTTTTGTCCGACGGCCGCATTGAACTCAAAGTGCGGGAGATTCGCGGCGAGGATGTGGAATGCGAAGTCCTGAATGGTGGCACCCTCGGAGAGCAGCAGGGAATTAATCTGCCCGGCGCCGCGGTGGCGATCCCCGCACTCACCGCCAAAGACAGGTTGGACCTCGAGTTCGGTTTGAAGCATGGAGTGGATGTAGTGGCGTTGTCGTTCGTTCGCTCCGCCGATGACATCCGCGAGGCGAAGAGCCTGATGCGCGAGCTCGGGAAATCCGTGCCCATCATCGCCAAGCTGGAAAAGCCGCAGGCCATCGAGCGCCTGGAAGAGATTCTGGAAGTGGCCAACGGCGTGATGATTGCCCGGGGCGATTTGGGCGTGGAACTGCCCCCCGAGCGAGTCCCGATCATACAGAAGCTGGTGATTCAGCGCGCGGGTGTGTGGCGCAGGCCGGTAATAACGGCGACCCAGATGCTTGAGTCCATGACCGAGAACCCGCGGCCCACGAGGGCAGAGGCAAGCGACGTGGCGAACGCGATTTTTGACGGTACGGACGTAGTGATGCTCTCGGGAGAAACCGCCAGCGGCCGCTATCCGCGCGAGACCGTGGCTATGATGGTCCGCATCATTCTGGAGGCGGAGGCCAGTATCGCGCAACTGCCGGCGGTGCCGCGCCGCCGCCGTGAGGAGCATCGCTATTCGGTTGCCGAAACTATCTGCGAGTCCATCGCACACGCCGCCGAAGATCTGCCCATGGGGGCGATCGCCGTCTTCACGGAAAGCGGCAACACGGCGCGCATGCTGTCGAAACATCGTCCGAAAATTTGCATCTATGCTTTCAGTCGCAAGCCGGAAGTCTGCAATCGTATGAATGTGCTGTGGGGCGTCCACCCGGTGCACAAAAAAGAGTGGGAGTCGGCGGAGGCGATGCTCAGGACGGCCGAAAAGGAACTGCTGCCGAAAGGTCTTCTCCGCCCCGGGGACGTGCTCGGTCTGGTGGCTGGAACCAAGCTCACTTCGGGTGCCACGAACTTCATGCGGTTGCATACGGTGGAGGAAAGCGATCGGGCACGCTCGACGCGGCGGAAGAAGAAATAGCTGCTAACCTGGTCAGTGCATTTCCACCGCCTTCGGCGGGCTGAGACGGGAATGAACAAGTTTGTCATCCTGAGCGAAGCGAAGGACCTGCTTTGGTTTTCGCCGGCCATGATGCAGAATCCAGAAGCTTTGATCCGATGCAGCCGGTAATCACGTTTTTCGACGACTCACTGAACCCCGCTGTCCGCGGCTTCCTGCACTCGCCCGCGAACCCCAACGGCGATGCGCTGATCCTGACACACGGCGCGGGTTCGGATTGCACTGCTCCTCTGCTGGTGGCGCTCAGCGAAACGTTTGCCGGACATGGCTACGTGGTTCTGCGCTGCGATCTGCCGTTCCGCCAGGAGCGGCGACTCGGTCCGCCGTTTCCCGGCAA
>Ga0209890_10000605_pt1 | contig 16569 bp, 14 predicted proteins | sample OrgsoiDNA2013049_FD_185799 | JGI IMG/M metagenome (GOLD analysis project Ga0209890, IMG submission 185799) | Permafrost soil microbial communities from the Arctic, to analyse light accelerated degradation of dissolved organic matter (DOM) -... | ecosystem: Environmental > Terrestrial > Soil >...
CCACCGCCCACACGCCGCACGCGCAGTGATGGAGCGCCCGCCGCTGCACGGCGGCGGCCGAGGCCGGTGCCCACACGGCCGCGTACCAGACCACCGCGAAGATCATACCGGCAGTAAGCGGCCAGGCTGCCGGGCGGCGCCACCAGCGCGCGGCTGCGAAGCCGGCCAACTGCGGCATCACCAACATCAGCGTCAGGCCCAGCTTCGACATTCGATCAAGCTACCACGCAGCGCGGATCCTGCGGTGGCGCTTGTTCCCGTGCCGCCACTGTGACCGCCGCCCGACCCGCTTTCCCTCGCGCTGGCGCTCTTTGCCTCGAGCGCAGACCTTATCGCGTCGGCGAGGATGAGACAGCTACGTCAGCTCGCCCAGGGGCCCTTGGGCGGGAGCCCGAAGTGGGCGGCAAAGTAGGACGCCACCTGGTCGACCCGGTCCCACGACTGTTGGGTTCCGTCGTTTGTCAGCATCAGCATCGCTCCCTGCCGCTCCGGGAAGAGGATCATCAGGGAGTAGAATCTCCGGTTGCTTCCGCTGTGAACCATCCGCAGGACGCCCGTATCCGAGCGGCCGGTCATCCAGCCGAACCCATAGTTCGCCAGTCGCGGAGTCTCCATCGCGGTCAGGGCGGCGTCGGAGATGATTCTGCCGTTCGGACCGACGCCGTCATCGAGGTAGAGCTGCGCGTAAGCAATTAGGTCGCCGAGGCTATCGTGCACGGTACCGGCGGGGCCAGCCCCGGGCGCGATGTCGGGCGTTCCTGGATCGATCGGAGCCGGATCGTGTCCCCAGGGAGCGTCGACCATGCCAGGAGTGCCGGGCAACCCGTAGCCCGCGTGGGTCATCCCCAGCGGTACAAAGAGCCGCTGGGCCATCAGATCTTCCCAGCTCGTGCTCGTTGCGAGCTCCAGCATGAGGCCCGCAATGACGAAATTGCCACTGGAGTAGAGAAAGCTGGTGCCCGCGACGGAGGCAGGGGGCAGCGCGAGGGCCGCCGACGCGGCCTCGCGACGCTGGGCTTCGACGACTGGCATCGTCTCGGCGTCGATGGCCGCCTCGACCTGGCTGGGGTATTCGGGAATCCCCGAGCTGTGGCTGAGGAGCTGAGCCAGCGTGACCGCCCCGTAGCCGCCGACGTCGACGGTGCCTCCGAGTACATCGCCCACCGTCGAATCCCACGTCAGGAGACCCTGATCGACCACCGTGCCGGCGATCAGCGCGGTCATTCCTTTCGTGTTCGACCCGATGTGGAACGCATCGTCATCGGCGACTGGCGTGGCGTCGCCCCGCTTTCGGATGCCGGCGACCTTCGTGTACAGCGTCTGCCCGCCGTCGATGATGGCCACCGCCAGCGCCGGCAGATCGCCCTTGGTTATGAAGATGTCGACCGCGTCGTCGGGGGCCATATCCGCGGGGGGCGGCACGAAGTCCGCCCCGCCACACCCGATTGAAACAGCCGCAATTGCTGGCAGCCAGAACAGAGCGACGCGGACCCATCCCACCCGAGGCATCCACGCAACATAACGTGAACGCTGATCAGCCCCGCGTTAACATTCGAAGGAGCACCCGAGCCGGCGTCCTGCAGGTCCGCTACCTGCACGCGCAGCTCGCCACCTTTCACCGCGTGCGCCTGAGCGACTTTTCCTCGCTCAACTTGAGCGTGGTGGCCCAGCAGAAGGGCGAGCGCGAAGACACTTCCTTACTGGGTGACCAGGCCGCCCATCCAGTCGACGTCCATCGGCGGCGTCGACGACATGACCTCGGCCGACCAGTCCATGTCGGTCAGGCGCTGCAGGTTGGTGGTGGTCTCTTCGAAGTACGAGGAGACCACGCCCGCGTAGGCGCGGGGGCCGTTGCATCCATCGACGGTGACGTACATGAGGCGCGGCAAGCCGGTGGCGACGTGCAGGATCGCGCTGTCGGCCGGATCGGTATGGACGTCGGCGATGGTGGGATCGACCGTCTGGGTGTCGATCTGATTGAGGAAGAGCTGCACGTACCAGCCCACAGGCGACACAATCTGGGTGCAACCGGCGCTCACCGTCACCTCGTCGACCGCTTGATTGATGAAGGCGAGCTGGTCGCTGGTCAGCGGCTGACCGGCGCGTTCCTCCTGGGCCATCGCGCCCAGCTTGGAGGCGACGCTCTCCACGGCGGCGAAGTACGGCCCCATGTTGCCGCTGGTGTTGGCCGGAAGGGCGGCCGCGATCTGCTGTCCAAGCTGCGCGAGGCGGACGATGCCGGCCCAGGCTTCTGGATACGGATCGACGTATGCGTCCGGGAAATCGCACAACGGGACCGCGGTGTAGGACTGCTTTGCGTAAAGGAGGGTGTCGTGGCGCAGCTCGGCCCACGAGGCCAGCTGGGTGTTGATCACGCGGCGGGCCCAGGGCTCGGTCTGCATGACGGCCGGCAGTCCGGCAGCCGTCGTCGGATCGCCGCCCGGAATCGACAGCCCCCGCAAGGCGTTCAACCATGCGCCATAAAGGCTGTCGCCCCAGAAATCGTCGCCGTGCAGGTCGACCAGGCGCCGGGCGTCGTGCAGCGCCGCCGGATAGTTCGGATACTTCGCCAGCTCGGACGCCAGCAGCGGCGCGGCGGCGTTGTTCCCCAGCGCGGCGAACGCGACGTCCAGCGGGTTGGGCATCATCCGCTCGGGAGTGCCCAACACGCGGTCGAACACGACGTCCGAGAACACCTGGCTGTCGATCACGAACCGCTGGCCGAAAAATAGAAAAACGCGATCCAGCGGCGCGTTGGCGCCTCCCGGAGGGACCAGGAGGACCTGGCTGGCGATCCGCTGGATTCCGAAGCCACCGTCCAGCAGCGCCTGCGCGATGGCCTCGTCGGGCAGGGCGGCCAGGGCTGCGGCCGTGGTGACGCCGGCGGTGGTCTGCAGCCGGGGAACATCGCCAACGGTCATGTTGTCGGATTCGCCGACGAACCCGTGGATAACGGAGTCCAGCTGTTGCCAGGTTCCGAGCCCGCTGTTTCCGTTGGTGAGCTCCGCCAGCAGCAGCGCGGCCAGGAACTGCCGCCGGAAGAACTGCGGCGGCGCGCTGGGCGCCGACGTGTCGAACTGCAGGAAGCGGAAGTCGGTGCGACCGAGCCAGATCATCGCCCGGAAATAGGGCTCGAGCCGGGAGTCGTCGGCGTAGTGGCCGCGCGGCTTGAATTGCGTGAAATCCACGTAGCGGTCCTGACCGAACAGCGAGACCAGCTGGATTCCGGTGGCCGCCTTGGCGGCGGCCACCAGCGCGGCGACGTCCGAAGCCTTCGCGCCCGCGACCGGGGCGGCGGCGGTGCTGCCCAGCAACTGCCGCGCGACGGTCAGATAAAGGTCGACGTCAGCCCGTACCTCGGGCGCCAGGTCCGTACCCACACCCGACGCCAGGGCCGCCTGCATGCTCGCCAGCAGGCTCTGCAGCGTGGGGATCATGAAGCCGAGCTCGATGTTCATCAGCGCCGCGTCGTACGAGCGATGGACGGCGTGAATGACGGAGTCGACCGATACGTAGAGCGGCAGGTGGTCGGCATAGATCGCCTTGTAGCCGTAGAAGAACGTCGGGAAGACCTGCCGCTCCGAGATGACGAAACCGTTGCGAGCCAGCGCCTGTCGCTCGCCGTCGCTGACGCCCAGACGTGAAGCGGTGAGCAGGTCCAGCCCCTGCGCCGCGAGCGGGTCGTAGGGGAGCCCGGCCCGGTAGCTGGTGGTCCAGCGTGCCTCGAAGCTGGCCGAATCCGTGGGCTGGTCCGACGCCAGGTCGGCGCTCAGCGCCGCGACGGCCGCGGCGTGCGCGGTCGGATCGGTGACCACCACCGGCGTTCCGCCGCTGTCGACGGCACCTACCGCCCCGTCGCTCTGACCGGCCTGGCCGCCCGAGCCGGCGGGGAGACCGCCGGCGGCTCCGCCGGTGTGCTGGCCGCCGTTGCCGCCCATGGGCGAGGCGCCGGACCCACCGCCGCAAGACAAACTCACCAGCACCACCGAGATCAGGAGAAGACGATTCAGTCCACAAATAAGCTTGGCCATAGAGTTCAAGGATAGCGCGACTTCGTATCTTTCGTATCTTCGGGATATTGGGCGATAGCACCTCCGGTCGTGCCAGAGATAATCGTTTCGTCGATCGCGGCTTCTCGCTCGCCGAATGTAACGACAAAGGCATTCCTGTCACCGAACGGTAACTCTCGCCTCGCCAAGTCCGTCGGAATCAGGCGATGGCTGCGGCACGATTGTCGCTTAAGGGAAGTTACCTACGAAGGACCCGCATCGCCTGGCCTAACCACCACGCCCACCACCAACCCGTTTCCAAAGGACAACGTCATGCACATTCTCTGGTCTCTCATCGTCGGTCTGGTCGTCGGCGCCATCGCCAAGCTGCTCATGCCGGGGAAGGATCCGGGCGGCATCATCGTGACGGCGCTGATCGGAATCGCGGGGGCGATGATCGCCGCGTTCATCGGACGTTCGCTCGGCTTCTATCATGCCGGCGATGTGGGACCGGGCGTGATCGCCTCGATCCTCGGCGCGATGGCCCTGCTCGGGATCTACCGGCTCATCACCGGACGCCGCCACAGAATCGTCTAGGGAGCGGCCGCTCGGGTCGAGTGGACATCGTGGTCCACGGGTCGTGTCGCAACTGGCAAGATGGAGCTGCTCATCGGGTAAGTTCCTCGGTATGGAGCCGCGACGGGATCCGCGCGACTGCCCCTGTGATTCGGGGCTTCGCTACCACGTCTGCTGCAGGCCTCTGCACCGGGGAGAGGCGGTGGCGGCGCGTCCCGAGGCGCTGATGCGCTCGCGTTTCGCCGCCTTCGCCCTCGGGCTCGGGCCGTATCTGGTCGAGACGCTGGCGGCGAGTCACCCCGATCGGCGCCGTCCCCCCGCCGAGCTCGCGCGCGAGCTGACCGGTGCCCATCGCGCGCAGCGGTACATGGGCCTGGCGATCTTCCCTGCCCGACCGGACGAAGTTCTCTTCCACGCCCGCATCTTCGTCCAGGGGCGCGAGCATTCGTTCGTCGAGCTCTCCTCTTTCGTGCGCGAAGCCGACGGCTGGCGCTACGCCGCTGGAGAGCTGTTGCCGGCCACGGCCTTCGGCGGCGCGCTGGGCACGCTGACCCGCGACAGCTTCCTCACGCAGCTGAAAACAGCTGCCGCGCCCGCGCCGCCAGGCCCCACGCCACGGAGGTGAGCTCCTCTCCGCCGGCGAGCTTCGCCTCACCGAACCTCGCCGCGAGCCGCCGTCGGACGGCCGGAACCAGGGCGGAACCTCCCGTGGCAAACACGGTGTCCACGTCGGCAGCACTGACCCCGGCGCGCGAGAGGACGTCGCTGACCACCGCGTCGATGTCGTCGAGCTCGGGCGTGACCCATTTCCCGAACGCGGCGCGCGTGGCCCGGGTGGCGAGGTCGAGCTGTGGTTGAACGAGCTCCGCTTCCTCGCGCGCCGACAACGTCACCTTGCAGCGCTCGACAGCTTGATGCAACGGAAGCCCCAGATCGTCCTCCACCAGCCGCACCAACCGCGCGATCCGGCCGGGATCGGACGACCCATGATGGATGTGATCGAGCAGCTCGAGTGTGCTCGCCTCCTTCAAGAACGACAGGTGGTGCCAGCGCCGCAGCCGCAGAAACAGCCAGTGAGGCACGGGGGTCATGGCCCCGAAAGCGTCGCGGTAGGTGGTCTCGCGTCCGAGCGCCGGGGCGACCAGCGCATCGATGATCCGCGCGTCGAAGCTGTCGCCGCCGAGGGCCACGCCCCCGGTCGCCAAAATAACATCGGCGTCGACACCGGCGTCACGTTGAGCCAGCCTGGGCCCGACCCGCAGGAGCGAAAAGTCGCTGGTCCCGCCGCCGAAGTCAGCCACCAAGATCAGCTCTTCGTGGTCGAGGCGAGCTGCGTAGCGAAGGGCGGCGGCGATCGGCTCGAGCTCGAAGACCACCTCGGTGAAGCCAGCTTCCGCCAGGGCGGCGCGCATGCGCCCCACGGCGCGCGCGTCGTCGTCGGCATCATCGGCGCCCCAGTAACGGACGGGGCGGCCCACCACGGCCCGAGCCGGCAAGGGGCGCTTCACAGCGCTGCGAAGTTGTTTGAGGTAGGTGGCGATGAGGCTCTCGAGCGTCCAGAAGCGACCGCCGATCATCGTGCGCGTGAACGAGGCGCTGGCCAGATGCGACTTGATCGACTGAATGAGCCGCCCTTGCCCTTCGTTCTGCACATAGCGGGCGATGGCCGGCGCGCCCGCCAGCGGCGGGGCGTCCGGATCGAAATGGAGCACCGTCCTCCAGGTCTTGGCCGTGGTCGTCTCGTCTCCCGAGGCCGTGCCCGGCAGGTCGGCCAAGCCCACGTCCCCTTGCCCGTCGCCCTCGGCGAGCGCGAGCGCGGTGTTGGTGGTTCCGAAGTCGATCCCCACGTGAACGGCCATCACGGAGCTTTTACTTCAAGTGGCGCCGCCCCACCCCAGATGCGGGTCGAGAGCCCATGACGAACACCGACGTCGGGGCCACAAGCGGACTCACGCACTCCGGAAGACAATGCTGCCGGCCCCTGGTTCTGCCCGATCGCGGCTAGACAAATGGGGCGACCTATCAACTGCGCCGCGGGGTACCCTGCCCGCTCACCAGTCGGAAGTCTCACTGCCCGCTGCGCCGACGAGCTTCCGCTCAGCGGCCAGCCGTACCCAAGGACCCCATGCCATCGAATCTCCCCGAGGACCGCATTCCCACCCTGCCCGTTCGCCTAAAGAGAGTGCTCGGCCTCGCTTTCGCGCTTTCCGCCGCCGCCATGACCCCGTTTGGTCGCGCCTGTGCCGCCGAATCGCTCGATGCGATCGCCGAGAGGGCCACCAAGCTTGGCGAGGGCTGGGCGGCCATCGCCGCCGACAACTCGATCAGTTGCGACGTCATGGCCGACAAGCTCGGCAAGTATTCGGACGACAAGGGCGCGCTCGTGAAAGAAACCACCGCCGCGCTCATGGCCGCCTCCAAGAAGGCCACCCCCGAACAGAAGAACGCGATGGTAACGAAGTACGGACCGCGCATGGAAGCCACAAGCAACCAGATCGCGGCCGGTACGACGAGGTGTCGTGCCAACACCAAGGTCTCGACGCAGTACACGAGGTGGCTGAAGATCATCAGAGGGCAGTAGTCCTCAATCCAATCTACTGCTGGCGAACGCGGTCGACGTCGCGACGCCCCTCTACACGCCGGTGGCTCAGGGAGGTCAACTCGCGGAGCTCGACGAGTACCGCTGGGCGGGCTCACCAACGCCGCGATCACGCAGTCGCTCCACGACGCCTCACCGGACCGCCCGGGCTGGCCGTGCGTCCCGCTCAAGACGACGCCGGCCCGCGAAAGACGTCACCCTGGCCATGTACGGCGGCAGGACCAGCGCGTAGCTGGTGCTCCGCCCTCCCCCTTCGTTCTTCGCCAGGATGCCCTCGAAGCCGTCGAGGAGTCGGTTGAGAATTGCACGTTGGCGTTCGTTGAGCGGGGCGGCCGAATGCGTCTCCCAGATGCGCGCCTTCTGCAGCACGGTGCCGAGAATCGTCTCCGCGCGGTCGAACGCACGGTCGAGACAGGCCAGGAACCACCGCAACCACGGTGTGACGTCGAGGGTCCCCTTCTGAGTTGCTTCCAGGGTCTCGTAGTAGGTCTTTCGCTCGGCGCGGATCTGCGACGACATGCTGTAGAAGCGCTGCGCGCTCTGCTCGGAACGCGCGAGGCAGAGGTCGGTGATCGCGCGCGCGATTCGGCCGTTGCCGTCATCGAAGGGGTGAATCGTCTCGAACTAGAGATGCGCGAGGGCCGCCTTGATGATGGGGTCGCACGAGACGGCCCCGTCGTTGAGCCAGTCGAGAAACGCGCGCATCTCCGCGTCGAGCCGCTCCGCGCTCGGTGCTTCGTAATGCACGCGCGTGCGGCCAATGGGCCCCGAGACGACCTGCATGGGCCCCGAGGCGTCAGTGCGCCACGCACCGACCATAATCTTGATCATCCCGCTGCGCCCCGTCGGGAACAGCGCCGCGTGCCACGAAGACAGCCGGTCCGCGGTCAGCGGCTCCGTGAACTTCTGGGTCGCATCGAGCAGCATCTCGACGACGCCATCGACGTCTCGGTCGGACGGAACCAATCCTGCGACGTCCATCCCCAGCCGGCGCGCGAGAGAGGAACGCACCTGGGCGTCGTATTCGCCGCGTCACCTGCGAATACGACACCAGCGCCGACACCGCGCCCGTCCTCCCCGGCTGGGGAACGCGCAACGAGATCTGTTTGACGGTGCTTATGGTGGCGTTGCCGCCGGGGTGAGCGCGTCGCCCGCGTCCGCCGTGAGGCTGCGCGAAGGAGATCCGATTCACGCCGCGAGCTTACCAGCGCTCCGCCCCGAGGGTCCGCGGCTGGGCGTCGTGTCGCGAGCGGGTCGGATCGATGGCGCCCAGGAGAGAGCCGACCTCGACGGGCTTGGTGAGGTGTTGGGCGAAGCCTGCTTTCAAGGCGCGCTCACGGTCGGACTCCTGCCCATAGCCGGTGAGCGCAATCAACCGTGGCGCGGCGTCGCCCAACCGCTCGCGGATCCGATGGGCCAGCTCGTAGCCATCCATCACCGGCAGGCCGATGTCGAGCACCGCGACGACGGGATGGAAGGTCTCCAACGCCACCAGAGCGCTCGGCCCGTCTTTGGCGATCCTCACCAGATGCCCCGCGGCGCGGAGCAGCTGGGCGAGAAGATTGAGGGCGTCTTCGTTGTCGTCGACGATCAGGATCTGGCTCGGCGCTCCTGCCAGCGCCGGCGTGGCCGTCGGGGGGCGCTGGATCGCAGAAGGTTCCTCGGCCGTGGCCGGGAGCCGCACGGTGAACAGGCTCCCGCGGCCGTGTCCGCCGCTCTCGGCGCGGACGATGCCCCCGTGCAGCTCGACGAGGTTGTGAACGATGGTCAGCCCGATGCCGAGGCCCCCTCTGGCGCGATCCGCAGCCTGACGTTCCTGCGTGAAGAGATCGAACACGTGCGGGAGAAGCTCTGCGCTGATGCCGATGCCGGTGTCCCGCACGGAGAGGACGATTTCGTTGCCGTCCTGACCGGCCTCGACGACGATCTTCCCGCCGGGGTCGGTGTACTTCGCGGCGTTGGTCAGCAGGTTGGCCACGGCCTGGGCCAACCTGCCTTGATCTCCGCTGAGGCGGAGATCGGCAGTGGAGAGGCGAACCTCGAGGTGATGGCGTCGCTGCTCGATGAGCGGCATTGCCATCTCGATCCCTTGCGCCACCACGTCCTGGAACCGCAGCAGCTGCTTCTTGATTTCAATGTCGCCGCGCGTGACCCGGGAGACGTCGAGCAGGTCGTCAACCAGCCGAATGAGGTATTGCACCTGGCGTTCCACGATCTCCAGCGTTTTCGCGGAGGGACCGTCGCCTTGAAGCCGGAGGATCTGGAGGGCAGTCACGATGGGGGAAAGGGGATTGCGGAGCTCGTGGCCAAGCATGGCCAGGAACTCGTCCTTGGAGCGATTGGCCTTTCGCAGGGCGTCGATGACCCGTTTGTGCTCGGTGATGTCCTCCGCGACGAAGCTGAAACGCGGTCGCCCGCGGGTTCCCTCTCCGACGAACGCGACCGTCGACCTCAGCCACCGACTGCCCGTCGGCAGGGGGTACTCGTACTCGAACGTCACCGGCGCGCCCTCGGTTTTCGCTCGTCGGTAATTCTGCACCCAGAGGCGAAGCTCGTTGGTCGTGATGAAGAGCTCCAGCGCGTGCGCGAGATCGATCTGCTGGCCGGGGACCTCGAACTCCCGCAGCAGCGTCCGGTTGGCGTACATCATGATCAGCGAATCGCCCTCGAGCTCGACGAGGCCCATGTACGAGGGCGAGCTGTCGTAGAAGCTCTGGAGGGCGGTCTGATTCTCCTGGAGTTGCTCCTCGGTGCGGAGCCGCTCGGTCACGTCGGTGATCGTCTCGATCCAGCCGTCGGGTACGCCGGACGGACCGAAGGTGGGGACGCAGTCGACGTGGACCCACCTCGTCCCGAGAGTCTCGTGGTGGACCTCGGCATCACGTTCCATCGGCCGGCCGGCGAGCGCCGCCTCGACGTGAGGGCGCATCGACTCGAGGCACGCGGCACCCAGAACCTCTGCGATTGGATGCCCGACGATCTGGTCGCTTGGCATGCCGAGCCATTCGGCGTAGCGCTCGCTGACCCAGAGGTAGCGCATCGACGCGCTTCCCTGCGCGACCGCGACAGGCAAGAGCGACCTGGCGGTCTCCGCACGCCTGAGCGTCTCCTCGATGGGCCCGGAATCACTACTCATCTTGCTCACAGCAATGTGGAACCTGCGTTCTCCGCTTCCATGGAGCCAGCCTAGCCGATGGCGTTGTGTTCTAGGAAGCCCCCAGCCGAGCTTGCGGAAGGCGCGCTCGGGCAGCTCCGCTACGCCCACCAGCGAGCTTACAAGGCGGTACCGCCGTCGCTCTGCAGCCGGCGGCGGACGTTGCCGACGTGGTCGCGCAGCACGTAGACCTGATCGGCGAACGAGAGCGGCGTGCGCAACTCCTTCACGGCGACGGCGATCTCGTCGAGGCGCCCGAGCACCGCGGCGCGCTGCTCGGGCGTTTGCTGGTCGTGTATGTCGTGCTCGATCGCCATGAGCGCGCCGTACCAGCGGTAGATGCGTGAGCGAACGCGCCAGCGGTAAAGCGCGGGCACGACGCGCGTGGCCGGGATGATCACGACGAGCAATGGCAGCAGCACGACGAGCAGCCGATCGACGAGGCTGGCCAGCCAGAACGGCAACCGCTTGTAGAGGAACTGCTCGCCGGACTTGTAGTAGCGCTCGGCGTCGGGGCTGATGGGAAAGTCGCGCGCCAGGGGCGCTGGGTACTCGCCCGCGTTGCGGAACAGGCCCGGGCCCCCGTGTACCTCACGGGCAGCGCTGATCAGCAGGTCCGAGAGCGCCGGGTGCAGATCCCGGCGCGCCACGAGCTCGACAGTGGGCCCGATGAGCTCCAGCGTGCGCGGAGGGTAGTTCTTCCCGAGATCCATGGCCCCTTCAGGCAGGGTCAGCTTGGAGAGAAATCGAAATTTTCGCAGGTAGCCGTCTGCCTGCCGGAAGGTCAACAGCTCGATGCCTGGCAGTTCGCGCAGGCTGCGCATCACCTCGGGCGTCGCCGCGTCCCCCATCAAGAATGCGGCGTCGATGCGCCCGGCGATGAGCGCGCGCGCCGCCTCGGCGCCCGACAGATCGAGCAGCACAGTCGGTGCGCCGTCCATCTCGTTGGCCTTGAGGATCTTGAGGGCCAACGCGCGCCCTCCGGTCCCCTCGGGCCCGATGGCCAGCCGCTTGCCCTTCAGCTCGGAGAGCAGATCGATTGGCCTGTTGCTGCGGCAATAGATCATGAGCGGCTGCGCGAACAGGCTGCCCAGCGACATCAAGCGCGAGGTGTCGGTGCCGTCGGCGAGGCCGCCCTGCACGAACCCGACGTCCACCTTGAACGACGGCGTGGACAGTTTCTGCAGATTGTCGAGCGCGCCGCGCGACGGCAGCACCTCGACCTTCACGCCGTAGCGCTCGATGATCTTCTGGTACTTGTCGGCGTTGGCCCGATAGCCGCTGCCGTCGGGGCCGCTCAGAATGCGGATCGTTCCCGGCGGCGCGAAGTGGATGGCCTTGCCGGCGACCCAAACCGCCACCAAGAGCACCAGCACCACGGGCAGGCCCACCAGCGCCAGGTCGCGCCAAGCCACCGACCGGACTCGGTCCCGCCAGCCGGCCGGCCGGATCTCTGAAGGGCTCATTGGCCGAGTGTACCCTGCGCGCTGGAGGCGCTCAGGCCGTGTTCACAGCCGCGGGGCGGTCCAGCGGAGCAGACGCGAGAGTAGGCGCGAGGCTGTCCTTACGAGACCTCGTTGCCGAGGGTGCGATCCGGGCGTCACAGGCATCGCGATCGTCGTTTCCTCCAGTATCGCCGACGGCTCGACCACTATTTCCGTCTCGACGGCGGCGAGCGCGCCCACCGCGGGTGCCTCCAGAACCGTCATCGCCGACTCATCGTTCGCCATCGTGGCCGGCACCACTGCTGGCGCCATCTGGGTGACTTTCTTCGCAGCGGGCTTCTTTCGCTTGCCGGAGGCGCGGCCGGCGGCTGGGGCCGTCTTGGTTCGGCTGTCGACGATCTTCGTCTGATCCCGGCGCCGAATCCTCTTCTTCGAGCTCGCGATCGCCGCGGCCACCGCCTCCGTCGGTGCGTCGAGCGACGGCTCTGCGATCGGCTTGCGCCGACCGGCGGACGCAACGCCCTGTCGCGGGAGCACGTCCGTGCGTTTGACCGACATCACCCGTGCATCATCGGCGCCGCTCTTCTTCGTTGAGGAGGTCCGCCGCCGCTTCGATGAAGATTCCATGCCAGCGATCTTCATCAAACAACGCGGCATGGCAACTTTCTTACTCGCCGCTGCAGCAGCGGTCGGCCCGTCCCGTCAGCGCACGTTGATCTTGCACGTCGTCGAGCAGCCGCCCGTCGGACCGTTGTTGACGCCGTCGTCGCACGCTTCGTAGCCGGTGTCGACGTGCCCGTCGCCGCAGTGGGGCGCCAGCTTGCATTGCGGCGAGCAGCCGCCGTAGCTGTTGTCGTTGACGCCGTCGTCGCATTCCTCCGGCCCGTTCTTGACGCCGTCGCCGCAGTGGGGCGCCAAGATGCACCCGGGCGAGCAGCCCCCGTACGAGCCGTCGTTCATGACGCTGCCGTAGTCGCACTGCTCGGGCGGCGTCACGACGCCGTCGCCGCAGACGCCCGGCTTCTTGCAGGCGGCCGTGCAGTTGGGGTCGTTTGAAGATGTGGGCTCGCACTCCTCGCCGTACGCGTCCTGCACGATGCCGTCGCCGCAGCGCGGGCCGAGCAGGCAGTTTGGCAACGCCATGGTCGGGTCGCCGCAGTGCCCGTAGGTGCCGTCGTTGGCGCCGTCGTCGCACTGCTCCTGCGGGCTCTGTACCTTGCCGTCGCCGCAATAGCCGGCGCTCTGGCACTGGCTGGTGCAGCCACCGTAAGCGCCGGTGTTGTTGGCGCCGAGGTCGCACTGCTCGCCGTAGTCGGTCTGGACGAGCGAATCGCCGCAGCGGGCGGGCAGCTTGCAGCCGGGGCCGCAGCCGGACGTCGCGCCGTAGGCGTCATTGTTGGTGCCGTTGTCGCACTCCTCGCTGTCGGTCACCATCCCGTCGCCGCAGAACGGCCCCAGCTTGCAGTCCGCCGTGCACTTGTTGTAGCCGCCGGTGTTGTTGGCGGTGCCGTTGTCACACTGCTCGGGCGGCGTCACGACGCGGTCGCCGCAGATCGGCCCGCAGGCGGTGGCCGCGCCGTTGAAGCCGCTGAGCGTCAGCTTGAAAGTGGACGAGGTGGTCTGGCGCTCGGCCTGGAACGCCTCCACCTCGTAGACGTTGCCGTTCGTCATCCCGAAGGCGTTGGCGGCATTGATTGTCACCGAGCCGGGCTGAGCGGTGTGGATCCCCCCGATGTCGACCGCCAGGCGCTTGTTGACGAAGATCCACAGGTCATCGTCGCCGAGGAAGTCGAGCTTGTAGGTCTTCGTGGAGTCGAACTGGAACCAGTACCGGATCTCGCTCGTGAAGCTGAAGTTGTGGAGCACCGACGGCGTCTCCGGGGGATAGCTTCCCGTGGGCTCGTAGGGGGGAGGAATCTTGGCGGCGGTCCCCTGCCCGGCGCTGAACCCGCCCGCGGCGATCTCGGCGTCGATCGGAAAGAAGACCGGCGTGCCGTCGAGGAGCGCGGTCTGGAAGAGGGCTGTATAGCTGCCGCCGTTCTGGGTGCAGCTTCCCGGCACCATCGTGTAGCCGGCGGCGACGTTGGTGTCGCAGTCAGTCGACCCGAACTTCGACGTGCAGGGAATAGGGTTGCCGGCAGCGTCCACCTGCTCGGACCCAACGTTGCCGCAGTAGTAAGCTGTTTTCGTGACGGGCCACTGCTGGCAGTTCGGGCCCCAGCGATTGACGTAGCTGTTGGTGCCAGTGATGTTGCAGAGCGTGAGCGTCTGAGCGGTGGTGTGATTCGTGCCGGGGACGTCGGTGTACCACTCGGCGAACGTCGCCGCGCTGGTGACGTAGCTGGTGTTGTTGGCGGCAACGAACACCGGCTTGCCCGCGCCGTTGAGCATGGTGCCGAGGGGCCCCAGCATGCCCGTGGTGGCGGCGTTCTGGCCGGTCGCGCCCGGCTCGAAGTCCGCCGGCATGTGGAACTTGAAGTCGCGGTTGACCATGGGCACCTGGATGGTGGGGCCGAGCGGCGGCTGCGTGCACGTAAACCCCGACTCGATGGTGCAGGTCGACGAACAGCCGTCGCCCGACAGGTTGTTGCCGTCGTCGCACTGCTCGCCGGTGAGCAGGATGCCGTCGCCGCACTTGCCGGTGCACGCGCCCGATCCCGTGCAACCCGGCTCTATTTGACAGGTCGAGGAGCAGCCGTCGAACGGCACCGTGTTGCCGTCGTCGCAGCCCTCGGACCCTTCCTTCTTGTTGTCACCGCACTTCGTCTGGTGGCACTCCGTGACCGGGTTGCCCGTGCAGGCCCAGCCGGGGTTCCAGCGACAATTCGCCGAGCAGGCGTTCTTCTCGATGGCGATGCCGGGATCGCACGGCTCGTTGCCGGTCAGGATGCCGTCGCCGCAGTCGGGAACGCACGGCGCCTTGACCAGCGGGCAGGCGTAGCCCTTCTCGACCGTGCAGGTCGACGAGCAGCCGTCACCGCTGTTGGTGTTGCCGTCGTCGCACTTCTCGGTTCCCTCGAGGATGCCATCGCCGCAGATCGCCATCGGACATGAGCACTTCATGCCCGGAACGCAGGTGCAGCCGGCGCCCATCACCTTGCAATTCGACGAGCAGCCGTCGCCGTCGGTGATGTTGCCGTCGTCGCAGACCTCGCCCTGGGCGACCTGAACGATGCCGTCCCCGCAGCGCGGCGCCTGCTTGCACGGCGAGCCGGGGGCCGGGCAGACCCACCCCATTTCCACCTGGCAGGTGGAGCTGCAGCCGTCGTTCGACGTCGCATTGCCGTCGTCGCAGTTCTCGCCCTGCTCGACGCGCTTGTCGCCGCAGATCGAGGTGAGCACGCAGGACTTGCCCGCCTGGCACGTGTAGCGGCCGTCCTGCACCGTGCACGTCGAATTGCACCCGTCGCCGTCGTTGGTGTTGCCGTCGTCGCAGACCTCGCCGGGATTGATCAGGCCGTCGCCGCACTTGGACGTGCGCGTGCAGGCGCCGGCCGGCGGGCAGGTCCAGTTCGGCTCCACGTGGCAGGCGCCGTTGCAGCCATCGCCCGCGAGCGTATTGCCGTCGTCGCACTGCTCGATGCCGCCTTGATTGTTGATCCCGTCGCCGCAGCCCGGTGGGACCGGCAGCGGGACCCCGGTGCCGCCGGTGCTCGTCGACGACACGCCGCCCTGCCCGGTCGCCCCAGCGCCACCAGTGACGGCGCCGCTCCCCCCCGTGCCGGTGGTCGGCCCTTTTGCCGCGATGCCGGCCGAGCAGCCGCCGAGACCGATCCCCAGCAGGGCCAACCCAAGGAACGTCCGATAGAACGCAGATCGCGACATACCGCTCCTCACGGGACCGAGCCAGAGCCCCTCACAGCAGGATAGGAGACCCCGGAAAAAAAGCGAGTCTGGGCGCCGGTCAGAACGGCGTGGTACAGCGACCCGCGCTGACGACGGGGACGGCAGTCGGAACGAGGAGAGCCTGGGACAGGCCGCTGCGTGGGTCGTGGCGCAGGACGCCCGCGGGGATGCCGGCGGACACTTCGGCGGCGCCGAGCTGCCCGCGCGACCACAACGTACGCTCGACCATGGCGCAGAACACCTTCTCCAGGGAGCTGCGTACGTGCCCGCCCTCGAGGACCCCCAAGGCCCGCGCAATCGCCTCGATGGTCGCGAGGCCCCCGTCGCGCGTTTCGTGTCGCAGTCGATACATCGTGGGTGCTTCGCGTTCGATCGACACGCACGGGACGTCCCTAAGTCCCGGCACGCGGGCGCGCACCTTGGCGGCCTGACGCCAGGTTCCGTCCGGCACGATGAGCGTGATTGGGCGTTCCGATCCCGCGAACCGCGCGATCGGGATCGCGTCCGCGTGGGGAAACAGAAGCAGTGGCTGCGTCGATCCGTCCCAGGCGAATGGCGCCACGGGGGACGATTCATGGCCGCGAAGGATGGCCTCGCTATTCGACAGGCACTCGATCGCCAGGCGCCCGGTGTTCGTCGGCTTTCGCTCCTCGCGCCGATGAACCACCAGGACGAGGCGCGTGCGGGTCTCGATACGCGGGATCAACGCGCACACGCAGAGGCTGGCATGGACGCGGCAACGAGGGCAGCGTGCGTCGGCGTTGTCTCTGCGGCTCACAGGTCGTCGGCTATCAGCGTGGCGTGAACGACCTTCTGCGCGAGCCTCGGTGAGGGTCCAAGCACCCGGGCCATGAACTCGTCTGTATAGCTACGCCGCTGCCGCCGCTTCTTCGAACCCTCTTCCATCGGTGCCATCGTATCCGCCTTTCATTTGGCGTCTACGAAAGCGGATCAAGCCCA
>Ga0209890_10000606_pt1 | contig 16538 bp, 10 predicted proteins | sample OrgsoiDNA2013049_FD_185799 | JGI IMG/M metagenome (GOLD analysis project Ga0209890, IMG submission 185799) | Permafrost soil microbial communities from the Arctic, to analyse light accelerated degradation of dissolved organic matter (DOM) -... | ecosystem: Environmental > Terrestrial > Soil >...
CTACCTGAAGCGCAAGGTGGTCCTGTTTGTGATCACCCTGTGGGCGGCGATAACTCTCAACTTCGCCCTCCCTCGGCTCATGCCGGGTTCACCGGTGGACGCCGCTCTGGCCAAGCTGGCCTCGACCGGCATCCCCGTGACCAATGCCCAACGGCAAGCGATCGAAGTGCAGCTCGGCGTGCCGAACACCGGTCTGCTCAGCCAGTACGGCAGCTACCTGAAGAACATCGCGACTCTGAACTTCGGGACCTCCTACTCCTTCCCGAGCGAGACCGTCGCCCAGACGATCGGCAAGGCGTTGCCCTGGACGTTGCTCCTGGTCGGCGTCAGCACGATCTGTGCGTTCATCATCGGCACCCTGCTCGGCGTGTACGCCGGCTGGCGTCGCGGCAGATCCGCCGACTCCGTGGTGACCCTGGGCTCGACGCTCTTCGGGGCTTTCCCGCCATTCTGGCTCGGGCTGCTGATGCTCTACGTCCTGGCCTTCAAGTTCACCCTGTTCCCGCTCAAGGGTGGGTACGCCCCGGGGGCGACACCGAACCTGAGCCCTGAGTTCTTCGCCGACGCCGTGTCGCACAGCGTCCTACCCGGGGTGACCCTGGTGATCGTGGCGCTGTCGGGCTGGGTGTTCGGCATGCGCAACAACATGATCAACACTCTCGGTGAGGACTTTGTGACATTCGCAGAGGCCAATGGGTTGCGAACCCGCACCGTGGCGCTGCTGTATGCAGCCCGGAACGCGCTGCTGCCCAACGTCACCGCGTTCGGCCTGTCACTGGGCGGGATCATCGGCGGTTCGGTCCTGGTCGAGGGCGTCTTCAGCTATCCGGGACTGGGAAACCTGCTCTATGTGGCCGTGAACAACCACGACTTCCCGCTGATGCAGGCACTGTTCCTGGTGATCACCCTGAGCATGCTCGTCATGATCTTCATCGTCGATCTGCTCTATGTCCGGCTCGACCCGAGGATTCGCCAATGACGATCGTGAGCGCTGGTCCACCGCCGCTGGTCCCCGGCGACCTTGCAGAGATCAAGGTCAGCCATGCGAGCTCCCTGCCCGTCTCTGCGTTGTTCGCCGGCCGCGCGCTGCGCACGCTGTGGAGCAACCGCAAGGCGAGGATAGGGCTGGTCATTCTGACGGTGTTCATTCTCATCGCTTTGCTGGCACCGTTGCTCGCGCCGTACTCGCCGACCTCGACCGATTTCCAGCCCTATCAGAGCCCCGACGCCAAGAACTGGTTCGGCACCAACGGCAACGGCCAGGACGTCTTCTCCCAGATGCTGTATGGCGCCCGGATCTCGCTCTTCGTGGGACTCGCGGCGGGCACTTTGGCGACACTGGTGGCGGTGACGATCGGCCTGGTCACCGGATACCGTCCCGGCGTGATCGACGAGGTCCTCAGCTTCGTGACCAACCTCGCCCTGGTCATCCCGGGGCTGCCGCTGATGATCATCCTGGCCGCCTACCTGAGCAGCCGGTCGATCTGGACCATCGTGCTTGTCGTCTCGTTCACCAGCTGGGCCACGGGTGCCCGGGTCATCCGCAGCCAGGCCTCGACTCTGCGCGACCGTGAGTTCATCACCTCGGCGGTCTTCTCCGGCGAGCGGCTCTTCCGCGTGGTGTTCCGCGAGATCCTTCCGAACATGACCTCGCTGGTGGCCGCGAGCTTCTTCGCCGCGGCAACCGCAGCGGTGATGGCAGAAGCCAGTCTGGAGTTCCTCGGCCTCGGCAATCCCAACACTGTCAGCTGGGGAACGATCCTCTACTTCGCCCAGCAGCAGAACGCGCTGCTGACCGGCCAGTGGGTGCTTGTCTTCGCCCCCGGCCTGGCTATCGCCCTGCTCGCGGTCTCGTTCACCCTGATCAACTTCGGTGTGGACGCGCTGTCAAACCCACGTCTTCGGGAGAAGTGATGGCACTACTGGAGGTCAAGGGCGTCGACGTCGTCTACGAGCCCGACCGGGGCCAGCGGATCTGGTCGGTGCGCGATGTCGACCTGACTTTGGAACAAGGCGAGTTCGTCGGCCTGGTGGGGGAGTCGGGGTGCGGTAAGAGCACGCTCGGATTCGCCCTGACCCGGTTGCTCCGCCCACCCGCCCACCTGGAGGCTGGGGTCATCCAGTTTGACGGCGTCGACATCTCCAGCCTTGAGGGGGAGCCCCTGCGGCGGCAGCGCCGCAACGGCTTTGCGATGGTGTTGCAGAGCGGTATGAACGCACTGAACCCGGTTCGTGACATCGCCCACCACTTCGCAGACATCTTCAAGGCACATGCCCGCCAAGGTGAGGACCTTGGCTCCGCTGTGCTCCGCGCACGGGGTGCTGCGTTGCTCGAAAGCGTCCAGCTGGACCCGGACGTCTTGTCCAGCTTCCCGCACGAGCTGTCCGGGGGCATGCGTCAACGTGTCTCGATCGCGCTGGCTCTCGCCCTCGAGCCTCGGCTGATCGTGTTCGACGAGCCCACGACCGCGCTGGACGTCATCGTGCAGGCCGCAGTCATCAAGACCATCAAGGATCTTCAGGCCCTCAAGAGCTTCACGGCCATCCTGATCAGCCACGACCTGGGTGTGGTGCTCGACGCCACAGACCGGGTGATGGTGATGTATGCCGGCCGGATCGTCGAGGATCAGCCCTCCGCGGAGCTCTTGCGCGGGCCGCACCACCCCTACACGGAAGCACTTCTCGGCTGCTATGCCGACCCGCGAGCCGAAGAGATTCACCTCGGCGGAATCGCCGGCAGCCCGCCGGATCTGTCGCTGCAGCAGGCTGGTTGTTCCTTCGCAGCCCGCTGCCCGCTGGTCGAGGACATCTGCCGCGTGGTCGACCCCGAACTGACAGGCCTGGGCTCAGGCACGGCCGCCTGCCACGTCCGCGCGCGGGAGCTCAAAACCGACATGGAGGTGCGCTCATGACTGCCAACCTCGCAGCCACCCATGATCCGGCACCGGCGGATGGCACGCCTGGAACCCAGATGCCCAGCACGGTTCCCCCACTCGTCGTTGATGGTGTCACCAAGACGTATGCCACGCGAGGTCGCCACAAGGCCGCGGTGACCGCCGTGAACGATGTCTCGTTCACGATCGCGCCCGGGGCGGCCATCGCGCTGGTCGGTGCCAGTGGCAGCGGCAAGAGCACCCTGGCCAAGATGATCACGGGATCAGAACGGCCTACGACCGGCTCGATCCACTTCGGTGACACCGCGGTGGAGTCGCTTCGCACCGGCGGGCTTCGCGAGTACCACCGCCGCGTCCAGATGGTCTTCCAAGATCCCTACGGAGCACTCAACCCGCTGCACACGGTCGAGTACACCGTGTCGCGCCCGTGCCAGAACTTCCTCGGGCTGTCCGCGGCGAAGGCTCATGACCGCGTGTACGAGCTGCTCGAGACGGTGGGCCTGATGCCGCCGGAGCAGTTTGCCGCCAAGCTCCCGCACCAGCTCTCTGGCGGCCAGCGGCAGAGGGTCGTGATCGCCAGGGCTCTGGCCTGCGAGCCCGACCTGATCGTGGCGGACGAGCCGGTCTCGATGCTTGACGTATCGATGCGCGCGGGCATCCTGCGACTGCTGACCAAGCTGCGCGAGGAACGCGGGCTCAGCCTGCTCTACATCACCCACGACCTGCTCGGCGCCCGCGTCGTCACCGACGAGATCCTGGTTCTCAACGAGGGACGGGTCGTCGAGCGAGGCCAGACCAAGTACGTCCTGCAGCACCCCCAGGACGACTACACGATCAAGCTGCTCGATGCCGTAGCCACTCCCTATGCGGCGCTGGAGTCGCCGCCGGTGCGGGAGTCGCCGCCGGTGCTGTAGCCCGCCCTTTGCCTCAACGCAGATCAGAACAGCATCCCGGTGCTGCGTCTACCCACCAGGAAACCACGGCCTAACAAGGGAATCGCATGACTGACAACGATGTCACCAGCACCCGGTTCGTAGCCACCCGTCGCCAGCTTCTGGCGGGGGGAGCGGCGGTCGCCGCAGTCACGTTGACCACGGCGCAGGCCTCCAGCGCCCACGCGGCTTCGGCCCCGGCGCCGGCCACCGCCATGCCTGCGGCGTTCACCCGTGCTGTCCCGGCGGGCGGCCCCATCGACCACGCGACCATCTTGCGTTGGGCCCGTGACACCTGGGCCTCGATAGTCGCGATGGTGGCCCCTGGCACCGGGCTGCCTGCGGACAACATCAGCGGGCCGCTGGCATCGCCCACGCGCAGCGGCTACACCTCACCGACCAACATCGGCGGTTACCTGTGGAGCACCATCGTCGCCCGCGAGCTCGGCATCATCAGCGCGGGGGAGTGCCGCAGGCGGTTGACCCAGACTCTGACCACCATGTCGCGTCTGAAGCACCACGTTCCCAGCGGCATGTTCTACAACTGGTACGACGAAGCCACCGGGGACGTCATCACCGTGTGGCCTTCCGACGGCAGCAAGATCTACCCCTTCTTGTCGAGTGTGGACAACGGCTGGTTCGCCGCCTCGCTGATGGTCGTGCGCAACGCGGAGCCTGCTGTGGCAGGTCTGGCCAACAAGCTGCTGAGCAGGATGAACTTCGGGATGTACTACGACCCGAACGCCCGTCCTGGAATCGCGGCCGGTCTGCTGCACGGCGGCTTCTACGACAAAGTGCCGGCCGTGGGCTACACCGTGGGGAACTACCTGCACAACGGACCCGACGTCTACTACACGCTCAACCACTACGACATCCATGTCACCGAGCCCCGGATCGCCAGCTACATCGGCATCGCCCACGGCCAGGTCCCGCCGGCCCACTACTTCGCCACCCAGAGGGTCTTCCCCTCCTCCTGTGACTGGGACTGGCTCAAGGAGCAGCCGGTCGGCGGACACCATACCTACTACGGCATCGACGTTTTCGAGGGCGCCTACACCTATCGTGGAATGCATATCGTGCCGAGCTGGGGTGGCGACATGTTCGAGGCCCTGATGCCCGACCTGTTTGTCCCGGAAGCCAGCTGGGCGCCAAGGTCCTGGGGCGTCAACCACGCGTTGACGGTTCGAGCACACCGTGAGTTCGGGCTGGATGACGCCAAGTACGGCTACTGGGGCTTCTCACCGGCAAGCCGTCCCGGCGGCAACCCGGACTACAGCGCCTGGGGTGTCGAGGCGATCGGTATGAGCCCCGGTGGCTACCCCTCCGACATGGAGAACACCGTCTTCGACCCTGGCTTCGGCACCTGCAGGGTTGGCACTGCCCCCAACCCCACCTGGGGCGACGGGGTCGTCACGCCCCACGCGGCTTTCTTGGCCATGCAGTACGAACCCCAGCAGGCCTACGACAACCTGGCCAAGATCGAGCGCGAGCTCAAAGCGTACGGCGAAGGCGGCTTCTACGACGCAGTCGCGGTCAAGTCGGGAGTCATCGCCAAGCGCTACTTGTCACTTGACCAGGCCATGGTGCTCGGCGCGATCGGGAACGTATTCTGCGACAACGTGATCCGACGGAACTTCATCAAGGGTGAGGTCCAGTCCACGATCAAGCCGCTGATCGGCATCGAGGAGTTCGGCGCCGGAGTGATCTCCTGAACAGGAACCAATCTGGCCCGAGAAGCGAAGAACACTGAGAAAGCGACGGACACTGTGACAGCGACAGGCACCTTCACTGCCGCAGGCATGCTGCCCCCCGAGCCGGTGGTGAACTGCGTCAACAGCCGATCTGGGATGCAGGCGCATTTCACCACCAGTGGCGTCCTTCGACGACTCGACGTCGACGGCCGAAGCATGCTGATGTACCCAGCCGATGAGCTCGAAGCCGGGCCGGCCAACCTCTACCTGCGGATCCGCGGTGAGGCAGGCGCCGAGGCCAGGGCGCTTGTCGGGCCTGGCACGGGGAGCATCGTCAGCTGGGTCGACGACGGACCTGTTATCAGCGGCACCTGGCTAGACCTCCATTACACGGTCACCTTTCGGCTGGCCGAGGCGATGACCGCCTGGTATTGGCACGTCTCAGTAACGAGCCGGCGCACGGATCCGACCGAGATCGACCTGATCTACGCCCAGGATGTTGCCCTTGCCCCGTACAACGCACTCAGAACGTGCGAGTACTACGTCAGCCAGTACCTTGACCTGACACCTGTGGACGCCTCAGCGGCCGGCACGGTTCTCGCAGTGCGTCAGAACATGCCGGGCCCCACCGCGCCCTGGGCCGTCATCGGGTGCCTGAGCGAAGGCACGGGCTGGGGCACCGACGCCCTCCAGCTGGTCGGGCGTTCACACCATGCGGGGGCCTCGCTGTCAGCACTGACGGCGCGGGACCTTCCGAGCACCCGCTTGCAGCACGAGCACACCCTGGCCCTGATACAGGCCCGCCCGATACGGCTGTCGGAGGGCCAGAGCGTGACCACCGGGTTCTTCGGGGCCTACCAGCCCGACCACCCCGCTGCCACGTCCGGCAGCGACACGGTCCTGGTCGACGAGGTCCTCGGCCAGCCCGAGGCTCAGCAGCGGGCACATATCGGGAGGAGGGAAGACGCGCACATCGCCCCGGCATCGCTCTTCTCGTCAGCTCCCGTACTGGCATGTGTGCCGTTGGATGATGGTCAGCTGGTCAGCCTCACCGGGGAGGGACGCCTGCACGCCGAGTGGGACGGCCAGACCCTGCTCAGCTACTTCACCGACGACGGAAGCCAGGTCGTCACCAGCGCCAAGGAGATCGCCGTACTGCGTCCGCACGGCCACATCTTGCGGACCGGAACAGCGTTGGTGCCGGACGAGGGCAGCCTCACCACGACAGCCTGGATGGCAGGGACGTTTCACTCGCAGGTGACACAGGGACACGTCAGCCTGAACCGGATGCTGTCCACCCGCCGCAGCTACCTCGGTCTGCGGCAGGCGCAGGGTCTGCGCATCTTCGTGGAGTCCGGTAACCCGCACGATCCCAGGACCGGGGCTTCGACCGGATGGACCCTGCTCGACCAGCCGAGCGCATGGGCGGTGAGCCTGGACGCCTGCCGTTGGTGGTACTCCCACGACGGTGGGCTGCTCGAGGTTGTCTCCTCGGCGGCTGCCGAGTCCCACGAGCTGGGACTGGAGATCCGGGTTCTGGACGGACCACCGGTGCGCATCCTGATCTGCGCCAATGTGGCCCTTGACGGGGATGACGGCCAGGACCCGGAGCCACCGCTTCTTGAGCACGACGACGTTGGGGTCACCGTCCGGCCCCTGGAGGGGTCCCTGATCTCGGCCCGATTCCCCGCGGGGTCCTTCAGGTTCTCCTGGGAACGTGGGTCAATGGATCGCGTCGGCCGCGACGAAGCCCTCTTCCTGGACGGGCGCTCACGGGACCTGCCCTGGATCACCATGGGGACGCAGCTCATCACGCAGGTGCGCCTGGGACTGACCGCCGATCTGGTTCCGGCCGCTGACCTGGCCGGGCACAACGGGGCCGGCCAGACCCGGGTCCCATTCCAGTTCTGGGACGGGATCTTCCGAGCCGTGCGGCTCATGCCACCTGCTGACTCGCCACTGGCCACGGAGGTCTCGCAGCTCAACACGGTGCTGCCGTGGTTTGCTCACGACGCGCTGGTCCACTATCTCTCACCGCGCGGGCTCGAACAGTCCACAGGAGGTGCCTGGGGCACCCGGGACGTCTGTCAGGGACCGGTCGGGCTGCTCATCGCCCTGGGGCAGACCGCCCCGCTGCGGAACCTCGTCCTGCGTGTCTTTGCTGCCCAGAATGCTCGGGGCGACTGGCCCCAGGCTTTCGAGTTCTATCCCCGGGAGTTCAGCGGCGGTCAGCGGGACGCTCATGGTGACGTTGTCTTCTGGCCGGTGCTGGCCCTTGGCGAGTATCTGGCGGTGACCGGCGATGCCAGCCTGCTGCGCGAAAACGTTGCCTTCGTCGACGACCACGGATCGACCGCGGGAGAGCCGTTGCTGGAGCACATCCGTCGCGCACTGGCGACGATCGCCACCAGTACCGTGCCCGGCAGTCCCCTGCCCGCCTATGGACACGGCGACTGGAACGACTCGCTGCAACCAGCAGACCCGCTGCTGGCCGCGCGCCTGAGCTCAACCTGGACCGCGACACTCAAGGTCCAGGCGCTGCGCAGGCTGGCCGGATCGCTGCAAACCGTCAGCACGCGGCTTGACGGTCAGGATGCAGTCGACGCCATCACGTATGCAGAACGGTCCGAGCGAGTCGCCGACGAGACGGCTGAGGCCCTGCACACGCTCCTCATGCGAGACGGACTGCTCGCCGGTTATGGGCTGTTCGCCGCCGACGGGTCGATAGAGCACCTCGTCCACCCCTCGGACCAACGGACGGGCCTCAGGTACGGCCTCCTGCAGATCATTCACGCGATCTCCGGCGACCTGCTCTCACCGGCCGAGGCACGCGAGCACTTCGCGGTCCTGGACGAACATCTCATCGGTCCCGACGGAGCCCGGCTGTTCGACCGCCCGGCCCGTTATCACGGCGGGCCGATGGAGGTCTTCAAGCGTGCAGAGGCCAGTACCTTCTTCGGCCGCGAGATCGGGATCATGTACACCCATGCCCACCTGCGCTATGCCGAGGCGCTCGCCCGTCACGGTGACGCGGAGCGGCTGCTGAATGCCTTGGCCCTGGCCAACCCCATCGGCGTGACGGAACGTATTCCGAACGCCATGCCCAGACAGTCCACGTGCTACTACTCCTCCTCCGATGCCACGTTCACCGATCGATACGAGGCCGCCGCGCGTTACGGCGAGGTGATGGGGGCCAGAGTGCCGTTCGAGGGTGGCTGGCGGGTCTACTCCTCCGGCCCGGGGATCTTCCTGCGTCTCGTGGTCGAGAGTCTTCTCGGCGTGCGACGGCGTGACAGCCTGCTGGAGATCGACCCTGTGCTGGCGCAGGGGCTGGACGGGTTGCGGGCGACCGTCCCGGTTGACGGGGCGCCCATGGACGTCACCTACCGGGTGGGCCCTCGTGGAGCTGGACCCCTGGCGGTGGTGCTGAATGGCGTAACGCTGCCCTTGACACCGCTGTCGAACCCTTACCGACCTGCGGGCGTGGCCATCGACATGGCTCTGGTTAGAGCGGGCATGAAGACCTCCGGGCGCAACCACCTGCAGATCCAGCTGTCCTGAAGTGGCCGAACCCGGGAACGGCCTGCGGCCATGGCTGCGAGGCGACCTCACGGTGGAAGACCGTGTCGAGGCCCTGCTGGCCGAGATGACGCTGGCCGAAAAGGTAGGCCAGACCCACATGAGCGCCAACCTCGACCCCACCGCCGACCACGAGCTCATCCGTAGTGGCGGGGTCGGATCGAGCGTGCTTGCCAGCGGGGCCACGGCGGGCAACGAGCGCGACCACGGTGTTCGGGTCTCCGCGGTCAACGCTACGCAGCGAGTCGCCGTCGGGCAGTCACGCCTCGGGATCCCGCTGATGTTCGGACGTGACGTCATCCACGGTCATCAGACGGTCTTCCCGATCCCGCTCGGGCTGGCCGCCGCATGGGACGAGGACCTCGTATTCCGCACAGCACGACTCGCGGCGGCCGAAGCGAGTGCCCAAGGGGTGAGCTGGACGTTCGCCCCCATGCTGGATATCTCCGAGGAGCCCAGATGGGGCCGGGTGGCCGAGTCGCTCGGCGAGGCGCCGGTCCTTGCCGGCCGGCTCGGCGCGGCGATGGTGCGCGGCTTCCAGGGCGACCCCGATGCCGGAACAGTCGACGCCGGGGCCCTAGTCGGAGCGGGTTCTGGTGGGATAGGCACCGTGGCGGCCTGTGCGAAGCACTATGTCGGCTACGGACTGGTCGGAGGCGGCCGCGACTACGAGACCGTGCAGGTCGGTGAGAACACTCTGAGAAACGTTCACCTTCGCCCGTTTCTGGCGGCTGTTCGGGCTGGATGCGCCACGGTCATGGCGGCTTTCACTGATGTCGATGGTGTGCCGATGCATGCCCATCGTCGACTTCTCCGGGAGGTGCTCAAGGACGAGTGGGGTTTCGATGGAGTCGTGGTGGCTGACTGGGACGGGGTGGGACAGCTGGTCAGGCAGGGTGTTGCCTCCGATCTGCGGGACGCCGCCGCGCAGGCGATCACAGCAGGGGTGGACATCGACATGGTCTCGGGAGCGTTTGCAGCACACCTGGAAGAGCTCGTCGAAGTCGGCGATGTGCCCCTCGCACTGGTCGATGACGCGGCCCGCCGGGTCCTGCGCCTCAAGGTGAGGAGGGGGCTGTTCGAGAACCCCTACGCCCCTGCGACCTCACCCGAGCCGGGAGCCGACCCGCTGCTGTCTGCCCGTTCTGAGCCGCGTACTGAGCCGCGGCCCGAGTCCCGGCGCCTGGCCCGCGAAGCGGCCGTTGCGTCCTTCGTGCTGCTCACCAACAACGGCATCCTTCCGCTCGCTGCGAACCCCGGCCGGGTCCTCCTGACAGGCCCGTTCGCCCGGGAGGGAGAGGCCCTGCTGGGCACCTGGGCCCTCGACGGCCGAGGGGGCGATGTCGCCAGTCCGGCTTCCGCGATCTCGGCGCGCCTGCAGGGCAATGCCATCGTCGACGACGGACGGTTCAGCGACCGGACCCTGCACCTCGTCCGCCAGGCCGACATCACGCTGGCCCTTGTCGGCGAACACCCTTCGCGGTCGGGCGAAGCCAACTCAGTCGCCGACCTCGGTCTGCCGGCGGGCCAGCTGGACGTCCTGCGGGCAATGGCCGCACTCTGCAGGCCACTTGTGGTGGTCGTGTTCACCGGCCGGCCGCTGGACCTCGGTGAGGTTCTGGACCTGGCCGACGCCGTGCTCATCGCCTGGCACCCCGGGGTCGAGGCCGGGCCGGCACTGATCGAGACCCTTTTCGGTGATCGTTCGCCTGCAGGGCGTCTGCCGATGACCTTCCCCCGCAGCGTCGGCCACCTCCCGTCGAGCACGCTGGCCAGGCCGACCGGCCGGCCCATCGAGGCGGCCAGCGACCCGGTGGCCGGTCGCTACCTGGATACCCTCGTGGTCCCGCGTCTCCCGTTCGGCTTCGGGCTGACCTACACGTCGTTCAGCTATGGGCCACTTCAGCTTTCGGCCTCGGAGATGCCCCTGAACGGCGGGTCGATCGAGGTGAGTGTCGAGGTGACCAACGTGGGGGAGCGAACAGGCAGAGAAGTCGTACAGCTCTACCTTCACGATGTCGTCGCCGACGTGACACGGCCACTGCTAGAGCTTGCGGACTGGGTGATCCTCGAACTGGCTGCCGGTGCCGTCGGCACAGCCACCTTCACGCTCACCCCCGCGCAGCTCTCCTACTATGACCGCAGCATGACGTTGCGTATCGACCCGGGCGAGGCTGTCGTCACGGTGGGTCGGGACGCAGCGAACGGCTCGTCCGCCCGGATCACCGTGACCGGCTGACCAACCCCGGTAACATCCTGCTGACGAAGTGCACCAGCTGACGCTCACAGGGAGTGCGATGACGGCGATAGCGGGATCTGCGCAGACCTCTGCGCAGACCGGGTCACCGGGCACGCTGCGCGTGGGCCGGGTCAGGGTCCGGCTCTCGATCTGGCTGCCCCTGGCCATCTTTGCCCTGACCCGGGTCTATGCCTTCGTGGTCATCACCCTGGCAGCCCGCCTGCAGGTGGCCCTGCCTTCACCAGATCACCCGGGCATCTACCAGTTCACGGCCCATCCTGCCTCGCCCGGCTACCTGGGTCTGATCACCAACTGGGACGGCCAGTGGTACGAACGCATTGCCACGCTGGGTTATCACCTGCCGGTCGCTGGAGCCACCGGTGCCAAGGACACTCTCTGGACGTACGCGTTCCAACCGGTGTTCCCCACCGTGGTGGGCGCGCTGATGGCTGTCACCGGCCTGAGCTTCGCCGTGTGCGTCACGGTGCTGAACCTCGCAGCCGGCGGTGCCGCCATGGTTGTCATGTTCGCCCTGCTCGAGCGCAGTGCCGGTCGGTTCGTGGCCGGCTCAGCGGTCCTGCTCACCTGCTGTTTCGTTGCGGCACCACTGTTCCAGGCGGCGTACTCCGAGAGCATCTCGTTACTGCTCGTCTGCACCGTCCTGCTCCTGGTCGCACGACGCCGATACGCCTGGGCGGTGGCGGCGGTGGTCCTGCTGTCGCTGACCCGGCTGGTGACCCCGCCGATTGCCGTCGTCGTGATCGTTCATGCCGGCCTGCGGTTCCGCAACCGTTCCAATGATCCGGTCCGGCTTGGTGAAGTGCTCTGGATGGCGGTTCTGACGGTCGTCTCAGCAGTGTCGGTCTCCTTCTGGTCGACGATCACCTCGGTGATCACCAGCGGTGTCAGGGTCACCGGCGCCAATCGCGGAAATGTCTCCGATGCTGTTGGGGTCGGCCGGTTCGGCTGGTTCACGAACGCCTACGAGCACCTCGGCTGGATCGGGGTCATCGGCGTTGTCCTTCTGGTCATCCTGTTCGTGGGGCTGGCACTCAGCCCGCTGACCCGGACCTGGGGCCTCGAGGTGCGGACCTGGTTCGCGATCTACCCGATCTTCCTGCTGTTCGTCGGGGGCGTGCACACCGGGATGTTCCGGTACCTGCTGCTCGCCTTTCCTCTCGGACTGCTGATCATCGGAAGCCCGCAACCGGGCACGATCCCGCACAAGAGGGCTGCCCTGGTGGTCATCGTCTCCCTCATCGGCCTGGGGCTGCAGATCCCGTGGGTCTCCCAAGCGCTGGTGGTCACCCAGCTGGCCGGCAAGCCCTGGCTGCCCTGAAGTTGGCGTTTGCACGCTTCGGCGATCGCCTTGCCCGCGATGCGGTCGAGGTCTCCGACGACATCCGGGCAGCGGTTGCTGAGGTTCGGCACCGGCGGCGCGATCACCTGGGGGTCGGACCCCGCCCGGAGCGGGCTGAGAGAGAGCTCAAAGCGGCTCGCCTGATCGGCCTGGCATCTGGGAAGGTGGGACTGTGAGAAGGGTGCAGCCATGAGCGAACTGGGCAATCCCAGCGCGGGCCAGAGGGTCCGCGGCCTTTCCGTCGGTGCTGGTGAGGGCGAGCAGGCCGATGAAGTCAGGGTGTGGGTCAACGGCGCACAGGTGAACGCCGCTGCTCCGTCGATCGCCGCGCTCGACCACGGTGTGACTGTCGGCGACGGAGTCTTCGAGACGTGCAAGGTGGTTGACGCAGTGCCGTTCGCCCTGACCCGACACGCCAGACGTCTGGACCGTTCGATGGCCGGGCTCGGACTGCCGGCGGCTGACCATGGGGTCATCGACGCCGGGATCAGGTCCGTTCTGGCAGGGGAGCCGATCGCCTACGGACGACTTCGCTACACGGTCACCGGCGGGGCGGGTCCACTCGGATCCGACCGCCGAGACTCACCGCTGACCTACATCGTCACGGCCGGCCCGCAGGACCCTAACCCTGACACCGCCAAGCTCGTCGTCGTCCCCTGGACCCGGAACGAGCATGGCGCCACCGCGGGACTGAAGACCACGTCATACGCAGAGAATGTCGTCGCCCTTGCCTACGCCCAGGATCGCGGGGGAGTGGAGGCCCTCTTCGCGAACACTGCGGGCAACCTGTGCGAGTGCACCGGGTCCAACGTCTTCGTGGTGGTCGACGGCGACATCCTGACGCCGGACCTGGCATCGGGCCCCCTGGCCGGGGTGACCCGCGAGCTCGTCATCGAGTGGTGCCGGCAGGAGGGGCTCACGGCCCGCGCGGAGCCGCTGCCGATGTCCATCCTGGATCGGGCGGAAGAGGTCTTCATCACGTCCTCGACCAAGGACGTGCTGGCGGTTCACGCTATAGATGACCGGCCGGTTGCTGCCCCCGGCCCGGTGACCGCGCGTGCTGTAGAGATCTTTGCCCGCCTGTCCGCCGAGCGTCGCGACCCATGAACCGGCAACCTCGTCGGCGTGATGACGACGACCGGGTCGACACGGACGACAACATCACCCTGGACGCCGCCGACGACGACTGGGAGTGGCGGCGCAAGATCCGCTCGAACCCGCGCTCCCATTTGATCTATCGCATGGTCGTCGGCTTTGTCGGACTGGTCATCGTCGTGATCGGTCTGATCCTGGTGCCGTTCCCCGGTCCCGGATGGGTCATCGTCTTCGTCGGTCTCGCGATCTGGGCTTCCGAGTTCGAATGGGCCCAGAGGTTGCTGCATCGTGCCAGGCGCACCCTTGGCAGCTGGAACGACTGGCTCACGCCGCAGGCCTGGTGGGTCAAGGGGCTCGTGCTTCTGCTCACCATCGCCGCAGTCGCCCTCTTCTTCTGGGCGCTGTTCCTGATCAGCGGTGTCCCGAGCTATCTCCCCGACGTGGTCGAGGTTTGGCTCAAGAAGGTGCCAGGCCTGAGGTAGACGATGTATGGTGCCCCGGACCTGTCGCCCGCACGCGACTTCGGCGTACCCGACTAGCGGTCGAAGAACGGGAACGGCTATTCTTCCTCACCGCTGCCCGTATGCGGGGTGGCGCTGTTCGGACGTGTAGCTCAGCTGGTTAGAGCGCTCGCCTCACACGCGAGAGGTCAGGGGTTCGAGTCCCTTCACGTCCACCATTTTCACGGCCACCACGGGTGCCTGGAATCGGCGAAACCCCTACTCCGAACATGCGGGTTCCTGCACGCGGTGAGGACATGACGAGGGCACCCGACCACAGGTCAGGTGCCCTTCGCATATCTGGTCGCCGGCGGATCTGCGCGGCGTCGATTCTGAGCCTTGCGGCAGCTGAAGATGCGGTTAGTCAGGCCGTCTTCCCGGGCAGCATTCTCGTGAGCTGCAGGGCGAACCGACGCTGCACACTCATCAGGTCGACGGCCAGGTCAAAGGCGTACCGGGTCGCAGCGTCCAGGTCAGGCATGGCGGGAAAACCAGGTGTCGCGGGCAGGTTCATGACAGGGAGCGTCGTGACCGCTTTGACCCAGACCTGCACGGCGTCGACGGACAGCTGCTGACCCTGCGTCAAGCCAGAGACCAGCTGCTCCTGCGACTTCTGGGCAAGCTCGGTCAGCTCGACGACGGGTCTGATCGCATTCACCGGCTTGGTCACTGTCGCGGGCTTGGTCACCGGCTTGGTCACCGTCGCGGGCTTGGTCACCGGCTTGGCCGCAGTCGTGCCTTTGGGCTCTATCGCCGGCTTGGTCACCGTAACCGGCTTGGCCACGGTTGCGGGCTTAGCCACAGTCACCGGCTTGGCCACCCTCGCGGGCTTGGCCACCGTCACCGACTTGGTCAAGGTCGCGGGCTTGGCCACCGTCACCGACTTGGTCGCCATCGCGGGCTTGGCTGGCGGCGTGGGCGCCGTCGCGGGCTTGGTCACGGGCTTGATCACCGTCGCGGGCTTGGTCGCCATCGCGGACTTGGCTGGCGGCGTGGGCGCCGTCTGTGAGCTGGTGTTCGGTGTCGCCACTATGGACTCCTAAGAATTCTTGAGATGTGCACGGCTGCGCCGCCACATGAGGAACGTAGCTAGCGCATGCTTGATATGTCAAGCATCTGGCCCACGTCTCCGGCGAGCCCCCGCGATCGCCCCGTGATCAGCGTCGAGGCACTGCCTCAAACACCGGGCCGATAGCATCGGAGCCGGACACCTCAGGTAGGTGAGCCACTTGGTCGCCCTACCGGGCGGCAGACCGTTTCAACTTTGCAGGAGCCAACTGTGTCATCGTCGCCCTCGTCTGTGTCGTCTCCCGACATCACCGTTTCCGTCGCCGGAAGCCAGCGATCGATCACGGCAGGAACGACAGCGGCGGACCTGTTAGGCGGGGACAGAGCCACCATCGTGGCGCGGGTCAACGGAGAGCTTCGGGATCTTGCCCACGTGCTGGCCGAGGGCGATCGTGTTGAACCGGTGGGACTGGACAGCGACGACGGCCTCGCCGTCCTGCGTCACTCGGCCGCTCACGTGCTCGCTCAGGCGGTGCAGCAGATCAACCCCCAAGCCAGGCTAGGCATCGGTCCGCCGATAGCCGACGGGTTCTACTACGACTTCGACGTCGAGACCCCCTTCACCCCTGAGGACCTCAAGGCCCTCGAGAAGGCGATGCAGCGGATCATCAACGAGGGTCAGACCTTCCAGCGGCGCGTGGTCACCGACGAGGCCGCCCTTGCAGAGCTTGCCGACGAACCGTACAAGTGTGAGCTGATCGGGCTGAAAGGCGGGTCAGCGTCGGCAGTGTCATCAGTCGAAGGCGCCTCCGCCGAGGTCGGCAGCGGCGAGCTGACCATCTACGACAACATCCGCCGGGACGGCGAGCGCGCGTGGGGCGACCTGTGCCGGGGCCCCCATGTCCCCACGACCAAGGTGCTGGGCAACGCTTTCAAGCTGATGCGCACCGCTGCTGCCTACTGGCGGGGCTCGGAGAAGAACCCCCAGCTTCAGCGGGTATACGGCACCGCCTGGCCCACGAAGGACGAGCTCAAGGGGTATCTCGAACGGCTCGCCGAGGCCGAGAAGCGCGATCACCGCAAGCTGGGCGCAGAGCTCGACCTGTTCTCGTTCCCGGAGGAGCTGGGCTCGGGCCTGCCCGTCTTCCACCCGAAGGGCGGGATCATCCGCAAGGAGATGGAGGACTACTCGCGCCAGAAGCACCTGGACGCCGGCTACTCCTTTGTCAACACCCCGCAC
>Ga0209890_10000607_pt1 | contig 16501 bp, 11 predicted proteins | sample OrgsoiDNA2013049_FD_185799 | JGI IMG/M metagenome (GOLD analysis project Ga0209890, IMG submission 185799) | Permafrost soil microbial communities from the Arctic, to analyse light accelerated degradation of dissolved organic matter (DOM) -... | ecosystem: Environmental > Terrestrial > Soil >...
TGGTCATCGCGGCGGACGACGGCGTCATGCCGCAGACGCGCGAACACCTGGCCATCTTGGAATTGCTGGGAGTACGTCGCGGTGCCGTTGCGCTCAGTAAAATCGATCGCGTGGACGAGGCGCGATCCCTGGCGGTGGTGGCGCAGGTAAAGACCCTACTTTCCCCCACGGCGCTGCACGACGTGCCGCTGTTTGCTCTGAATGCCGCCGCGACCGATGATCCGGGTGTCGCCGCACTGCGTGCTCACCTGATTCGTATCGCTGCGAGTTGGCCGATGCGTTCCGAGGACGGCTTGTTTCGCCTCGCCGTCGACCGCGTGTTTACTTTGCCGGGTCGCGGTACGGTGGCAACCGGCACCGCGCTGGCGGGACGCGTTCACGTGGGCGATACGATCACCGTGATGCCGGCCGGCACGTCGGTTCGGATACGCAGCATTCACGCGCAAAACCGCGACTCCGAATCCGGTCGGGCAGGGCAGCGCTGTGCGTTGAATCTGGCCGGCATCGACAAGACGGCACTGACGCGTGGTGATTGGTTGGCTGATCCGCGTGCGTTTAATCCCAGTACGCGGCTCGATGTGCAGCTACGCTGGCTGTCGGCCGGTGCGACGCTGAACACCCGAGCGCCGCTGCATGTGCATCTCGGCACCGCGCATCGCGTCGCTCAGGTGGTCTTGCTCGAGGGGAACGAACTGATCAAAGGCGGTACCCCGCGCGCACAACTCGTGTTCGATAACCCGGTCTGTGCTTGCGCGGGCGATGTCTTCATCGCGCGCGATGCGCAGGCGCGCAATACCGTGGGTGGGGGAGTGGTCATCGACCCTGATGCGCCCGAGCGCCGCCGCCGAAGCCCCGAACGATTGGGCTATCTTGCGGCCATTCAGCGCATGCTACTGGGTGAGGGAATTGCACCGCTGCTGGAAAATTCGCCGCAGGGAATCGAGATGCGGAAGCTTGTCCGACTGAGAGGTCTTGCAGCGGAACGTATCGCACTGCCGCCGGAGGCGCGGGTCGTCGATTCTGCCGGGCAGAGCGTCGTCATTTTGGATTTGTATTGGCAGAGCTTGTGCCAACGCGCGCTGACTGCGTTGCGGGCGTTCCACACACAGCAGCCCGACGAGCCAGGTATCGATCGGGGGCGCCTGCGCCGCATGACTGCACCGACCGTCGCTGACGCGTTTTGGCGCGCCCTGATCGATGAACTCATGCAGAAGCAGCTGGTGCGGCAAAGCGAACACTGGCTGCACATGCCGGAACATCGGGTCACGCTGAATGAGCGCGAAAGCGACTTGGCGCAAAAGCTTCAATCCGCCCTGGCCGCGGGAGGTTTCGATCCGCCGTGGATACGCGATCTGGCCCTGGCCGTGCGGACCGACGACGACGAAGTGAGACGGGTGCTGCGCAAATGCATGGTGCAGCGCGAGGTCTACCAGGTGGTGCGCGATCTCTTTTACCATCGAGACAGCATTCGCGCCTTGGCTCGGGAACTGCGCAGCCTGTACGAGCAGGCCGGCTTCGTCGAGGCCGCCGACTATCGCGATTCAATCGGATTGGGCCGAAAACGCGCCATCCAGGTTTTGGAATTCTTCGACCGCGTTGGCTATACTCGCCGCACCCCCCGGGGACGGGTGCTGCGTGGCGACAGCAGCTGGCACGAAGCGGAACGTGTAGTCGTCGCGACGGGCTAACGACCGCTACGGAAGGCATGCGCATCCGGTGGTGCGGCCGGGCTTCAAACCCGGTGGGGGACGTCAAGCGTTTCCCGGTAGGTTCGACTCCTGCTACCTTCCGCCATTTTCGATGGGAGGTTCAATGAACGCACGGCCATCATCCGCACCGACACCGCGATTGACGTCGCTCTCGCACGGCGGTGGTTGCGGTTGCAAGATTTCGCCCGCGGTACTGGCTGGTCTTTTGAAGGGGGCGTTGCCGGGCGCGCGCTACGCCGATTTGCTGGTGGGCACGGATACATCGGACGATGCAGCCGTGTACCGGTTGAACGATGAACAAGCGGTCGTGGCGACGACCGATTTTTTCATGCCCATCGTCGATGATGCATTCGATTTCGGGCGTATCGCCGCGACCAATGCCCTGTCCGATATCTACGCCATGGGCGGGCGGCCGCTGCTGGCGTTGGCAATAGTCGGCATGCCGATCAATACACTGTCCCACGATTCCATTCGCGACATCCTGCGCGGCGGCGAATCGGTATGCGCGGAGGCCGGCATTCCCATCGCGGGCGGACACAGCATCGATTCCGTGGAACCCATCTATGGACTGGCCGTCACCGGCGTGGTCGACCCAAAAAAAGTCAAACGCAATAGCCGTGCCCAGGAAGGCGACCTATTGATCCTGAGTAAGCCGCTCGGCGTCGGCATATTCTCGGCGGCGTTCAAGAAGGGTCTGCTGGACGATGCCGCCTACCGCGTCATGATCGAAACGACCACGCAACTCAATCTACCGGGAATGGAACTCGCGAATCTTGCGGGCGTCCACGCCATGACGGACGTGACCGGCTTTGGATTATTGGGCCACCTGCTTGAGATGTGCCGGGGCAGCGGTCTCGGTGCACGTATCGAGGCGGGCAGGGTGCCATTGCTGCCCGGGGTATTGGCGCTCGCGGAATCCGGAATCGCGACCGGTGCATCAGGCCGAAATTGGCAGTCCTATGGCAGCGATGTACGGGCGCTTAAGCTCATGAGCGCTTCCCTGCAGGTAATTCTGACCGATCCGCAGACATCGGGCGGCCTGCTGGTTGCCTGCGACCCCCGAGATTTGCCGGACGTGCAAGCGATCTTCGCCCGGTTTGGATTTGCACACGCGTCGGTGATCGGTTGCATGACCGCTGGGAGCCGGGAAATACAGGTGGAGTAGGACTGGCGGCTGTTGACCTCGCCCCGGCAACTATTCGCCTCGTCGCCGGTACTTACTCTAGGCACCAGCTACGTTACGCGAGCCAAAAAATGTCCAACAAAGACTCTCCGACCCTGCGAGAGGAACAGCATCGCGCCAGCCAGTCGGCTGCCCGCGTTCGAGCGATTACCGAATCCTCGATCCGCAAAGGAAAGAGCAAAGATGAGCTCCAGGCCGAAGCGGAGCGCAAAGCGCAGACGGTCTCCAGGCCCGGGGGTTTCCGCAACGATCCGGACGATCCCTGCAGTCCCAATGAGGTACGTGAGAGGTATTTGAGAAAGCTCAGGGAGTTAACCCATGGCCGTGCTGACAACTAACGCGACGGACTTAAGGCTGCGAGTTGACGTGGCCACGTGACTGCGCCGAGCCGCTCATCGTTGTACCGCAATTCGGTGCGGAGCGCGCGACCGAGGAGATGCTGAGGCGACGCATCCTCGATGAAACGAGATTGCCGTACGTGCACGTGAAACTTGATCCGAGCTGGCATCTGCCGGGCGATTTGCACCCCGATTCACGCGGTGCCCAGGCAATTGCAATTGCGGTCGCGGGGCGGCTGCAGGGCCGCTAGAGTGTCCCTGCTTTCAAACCGTGACGTAATGCACAGACAGCCACCCCCCCGTGCAGCACCCTGACCTAAGCTTCAGCAAAGGCACACCTTTCGAAAGTAAGGGCCGCAAAGCCACCGGTCTAAGGGGATTTTCCTATGACAGCGGGGTTGCCATCTGGCATGTCATCCGTCTATTGCAGCGGTAGCCCGCACCGAACGCGTGCGTCCGCACTGGATGGCTTGAATCCGCGGCCTTCTCGCCCTCGGGCAAACTCAAGCGGGTATCCACATGTATATGACTAGTCTATTGACCTTGACGCCCTGGCCCGCCGTATCGGCAACGATCATGCTGGTGCTGCTGGTAGCGGCGTTGTATCTGGCAAGGCACACCGCCCACCAGGCGATCCATGCGGCCACGAGCGCGTTGGCGCGCGGCTTTCGTCTTGCCGCGCATTCGGTCACGCATGCCGAGGAGCGCCTCAGTGCACGCAATCGAGACGTACTGCTCGCCGCGGGACGCGACGCAAAGGAACGCGTCGTAGAGCGCGAGTTTGCACGAGTGGGCGATACCGTGCGCAAGGATCTGGCCAACTATCCGGACATGCAGCGCCGCTTGAGTGAATCGATCGTGCGTATCGAGGAAGATCAGGAGAAGGCAGTGGAGGTGCCGCCGGAGGCGCCGGGTTGGGCGAAGGCGGTCGCGGCGGTCGCGAATGTCGACGCGCGCAATGCCGGCTCCGACATCCTCGCCGACATCCACAAATCGATGGTCAAGGCGCACGGCGAAGCCATGAACGATTATCGCAAGGCGAGCGGCGAGCGGCACGCGCTGTTGCGGAAAATGATGCCTGATTGGCGCATGATCCAGGAAACGCTCGGCCGGGTGAACAAGAGCGTCGAGAGCGTCATCGAGCGCGGGCTCGTCATCGATCGCCACATGCAGGATTACGAAGGGATCGTGCGCGGAGAGGACCGCGCGGTGTCGGTGCTGTCGTCCTCGTCTCTCGTGCACTTTTTCGTCTCAATGCTGGTGCTCGCGGTGGCGACCGCCGGAGCTGCAATCAACTTCACGCTGATCGCGCGACCGATGGCGGAGATGGTCGGCGGCACGAGCTTCATTGGCCCGTTCCGCACGGCTGATATCGCTGCGCTCGTCATCATCATGGTCGAGGTATCAATGGGTCTCTTTCTCATGGAATCGTTGCGCATCACGCGGCTATTTCCCGTGATCGGCGCCCTGTCGGACAAAATGCGCGTGCGCATGATCGGAATCACGTTGGTGATCCTTCTGCTGATGGCGAGTATCGAAGCGGGACTCGCCTACATGCGCGAAGTGCTGCTGCACGACGAACTCGCGACCAGCGCGCTGCTGCGTGGCGACAATTCGGGAGCGGTGGTAAACAACCAGCATCTCTGGATCACCACGATGGCACAGATGGGCATGGGATTCGTTTTGCCATTCGCGCTCGTTTTCGTCGCCATCCCGTTCGAGACGTTCGTGCACTCGCTGCGCACGGTTTTGGGCCTCACGGGCATCGGCGTGTTGCGAACACTCGCACTCATCTTTCGCGTGCTCGGTAACGGCTGCCGGCATCTCGGCACGCTGGCGGAGCGGATCTACGACCTTCCGCTGTTCGTACCGCTATGGATCGAAGCGAGGCTCGCGGCTGCGCCGCTGTCTGCGAATGCGCGCGCGGTACAGCCTGGCCAAGATGAGCCATTGCGGGAGGTGCGGTTATGAAATGGCGGTTTGTCGTTGGTGCGGCGCTGCTGCTCGCAGCCTGTTCGCCCCCGGTGCCTCGTAACACGGGCGTGTACCTGCTGGTCGATACATCAGGTTCGTACGCCAGGCAAGTAACAAAGGCACAGCAGATCATTCTCTTCGCGCTTTCCCGGTTGCAGCCGCTGGATTCCTTCGCAGTTGCACGGATCGACACGGCCAGCTTCACGGAAAAAAACATTGTCGCCAAGGCCACGTTCGACGACCGTCCGAGCACAACTAACCTGCAGAAGCGCGCGTTCGCGGGTCGCGTAGAGAAGTTCATCGACGAGACGAAGCCCGCGCAGTTCACCGACATCACCGGCGGCCTGCTGCAGGCAATCGAGTTCCTGAACGAGAAGCAGACGGGCCGCAAGGAGATTCTGATCTTCTCGGACATGAAAGAGGATCTGGCGAAGGGCTATGTGCGCAACATTCCGCTGGATTTCAAAGGCTTCGAGGTCGTGGCACTCAACGTAACGAAGCTGCACTCGGACAATTTCGATCCGCGCGAATACCTCGCGCGACTCGAAGCGTGGCGCACGAAAGTCGAGCAAGGCGGCGGCCGCTGGCGCGTCATCAACGACCTCGATCGACTGGACGGCCTCCTGTAACCACCTCATGAAATCGAGAAATTGCGCCTAAACGCAGTGTCGCAAACGAGCGAGCGCCGCCAAATTGCGAACGCAGGATGGTTTGCTTACAACATCGTCGACGCACGAGCGACAGGTGGTTGCGCGGGAGAGTGTTGGTCGAGGATGCGCAGCTTGGCCGTCTCGTACTCCCCTGCAGACAGTACACCGATTTCCTTTAGGCGAAGATGCTCGCGCATTTCGTCGCGGAGGTGCTCGGCCCGGGTGGGTCGGCGCGCCCCCGACGCGAGCCGAATGTGCGCCGCGAGCTTTGTCATGAAACGCCGAAAGGCCTGGAAGGTTCCAAGGCCGCCGGTGCATTCCAGCAATCTCGTCGCCCCGTAGGTACTAAACAGACTAACTGTCTCTGTCGTCCTGTATACACCCACGAGCGTCGCGAATGCCCACACCCCTAGGACGGTGACACACACCAGAAGCCACTCATGCTGCCACCACGGCGTCGCTGAGGGGTCGATCTGCGAAGCGATCCCGGACGCCAGGGCTATTAGAACCAGCGAGAAGGTGATCCATCGCCATGAGATATGCCTCAACTGCCGCGGCGCATCGACGAACCGCAGATCGAGGACGTACTCGAGCGGGAGGGAGCGTGAGTGCGAGCGTACGGAAAGATAGTAGTAGTCGATGATCTCAAGCTGTAGGACGCGTCTGCGCAGTCGGCTGCGGAACTCGATTCGCGCGTGGACCGTCCGCGCGTCCCGAAGGACCGGTACCTGCCGGACGTCCGACTCGAGCAGGATGTGTTCAGTCTTTGGCATCCGAGCGACGCTCGCGTACATCTTTCTTGTTTGATCTTAGTCACGCATCTGGCGGACTTCTGAGAACTGTGTCCCGCAGCGAGACTACTATCCTCATCGAGACATAATCCCTCCGCGCGTTGGCCCCGATAGGTAAGGGAATTCGCTGCATGCGGGGATGGCCGAGGACGTGACGCGATGCAGCAACAATCATGATATCGGCGGCGGATTCCCCCGGTGTCCGAAAACCGGAACCATCTCTCAGTCCCGGGCGGCCTTCAGCGATAAATTGATCGCGCGTGCCGCCGTTGCCCCAGATCCTTGAACTCCGGGCCCCCGATCGACGGCCGCGGGGAACGGCCGTTGAGAAGACCAACCGGAAGTGTTCATGAATCTGTTCGATCTCGACGACAAAGTGACCGCTGCGGCCATCGCCGCTGCGGGCACTGTTATCGGCACCTTGATTCAACTGAAATTCGCCTGGCGCAAAGAGGTGTCCGAGCGCGCACGCGGTGTACCGGCTTCGAAGAAATCGCGCCGTGGCCCTGTGCTGGCAGTGAGTCTGCTCCTCGTCGGCGCTGTGGTGGGCGGGTTCGCCTTCTCGCAGTACTTGGTGAGGCAGTCGGACGTCGAGTCCGCGGCACGGCATAGCGAGCTACAGACGCAGCTCGCGCAGATCAGCGCGACTGCGGCGCGACTGGAGCGGGCAACTCTGAACGATCATGGTTCGAGCGGGCCCTCGGCTGACGATCGCCGTGGGGCCGAAGACGTCGCCGTGACGACAACGGTTGGACCGTGCCGCTCGCGCGCCGCCGTCGCCCCAGATGCGGCTCCGGCGTGCGACGAGCAGGAAGCACCGCGGGTCACGCTATGTGCGAGCGTGCCCTCGTTGTCGGTGGTAACCGCCATGGTTCTGTACGCTCGGCCTGAGGACTCACCGCAGCCCTGGGCCGAAAGTCGAGTCGCCCCCGGCCAGGACGTCGGACGCGCGCGCTTCGCAGACAAGGCTTCCGAGCGGGCCGAGTCCGACCAGACGAAGCAGGTCTGCACGGGCTTTTCCTCCTGGGACAGCGAACACGGCTACACTGCGCGATTGGTTGTGAAGTACGTCATTGTACCTGCGGTAAGCGAGGCCTCGAACGCGCCGCTCGCGCCGATTTCGGGTGTGGCGCAGTAGCGCACACCAAGCGCCAATCATTGACGTCCTCCCGCGCCCTGAAAAGCGCGGGGATTCCTTCTGCAAGACGGCGACGTCCCGCCGCGAGGATGTTCTTCGCGGCGTTGACGTTACGGTCGTGGACCGTTCCGCCGTCGCCGCAAGGTCTTGCGGCGCAATTGGAAAACGACGTTAGCGTCCGCCTGTCAATGGTCGACGGTCGGCTTGCGTGATAGCGGCATCAAAACGATAGGTAATCCAACCGTGGTACGCGCGAGAACGCGCGTTCGCGACCGACCAACGTTGCCCCATAAGCAATCGCGGTAGCTGCGACCCAAGCATCGTTTTCGCCGAGACGTCGTGAAAGAGAGGTCTGCAAGAGCGCAGTCCGCCAAGCAATCATCCGAGACAGTTGTACAACGCGAAATGGACTTACAAATTCGTTGAGGGCCACCGGATCTAGGAATCCCTCGGCAAATTCCCCGAGCGTCACAATACTGATCGCTGCCGGCAGCGTGCGCCGAGCTGCAAGCAGCGCCGAGGCTGGGCCTCGACGTTCACGGGCCAGTTCATCCTCGAATTCGATGAGAAAGCTGGTATCGAGCAACAGCACGGGTCAACGCCGTTTGCGTCGCGGCCCCGCTCCCTTGCCTTTGAACTCCTGCATCACATCAAGCAAATCACCCGCCGTGAGCGCAGGGCGCTCGGCAAACAGTCGCCTGATCACACGTGAAAACGACTCCGTGCGATCCTTCTTCTCCTGGGCCAGGAGTTCATAGGCGTCGGTTTCGATGGAAATGGTCTTGGTTGCCATACACAGACAATACACGAACTGTGTATCATGGTCAAAATCTCCAAACTTGTATTGTCCAAATAATCGGACGATGCCATTTGATGTGCTGCGAGGCTGCTGAATGGGGCAGGGTGTCTTAGGGACCGTTAGGGGATTCGTCACGCAGTACTTTTTTCTTTATCGACATCGCCTCCCGATCCGTACACGTCGCCGGTATCACCCCTCATCCTGACAACTCGTGGATGACGCAGATCGCGCGCAACATCACCGATACGGACGACACTCCTACGCGGCAAACGGTATGTGATTCTCGATCGAGATGCGAAATACTCCGACGGATTTCGTAACGTACTCGTCCGAGAGGGTATCCACGTTGTTCGACTGCCGCCAAGATCACCTAACTTGAACGCGTTCGCTGAGAGATTTGTCCGTTCCGTAAAGGAAGAATGTTTGAGCCGAATGATCTTCTTCGGACAGGCATCGCTTCGGCACGCGATCACACAGTTTATGACCCACTATCTGACGAGCGTAATCATCAAAGGCTAGAAAACCGCCTGCTGCGGCCGCTCTGGGCCGTCGGCGAACCCGACGCCCGAGTCAAACGGCGTCAGCGACTCGGCGGAATGCTCAGTTATTATCATCGCGAAGCAGCTTGACGAGCTTCAACTCCGTTTCTGGACATTACGACCTCGCGGCGCTTGGCGCCGCCGCTTGGATCCGCCGCGGCAGGTTTTCCGGCGATAATCGACGCGCCCGGTGAGTACGTGTTGCAAAAATAGCCGGCCTTACGGCCGCTATCGCCTGACCGGTGCTAGCCGCCAGTGCGGCGCGTGATTGGAATACCGTGGCGCTTGATCTTCCGATACAAGGTGTTGCGGCTGATATTGAAATGCGCCGCGACGAGAGTCATGTTCCAGTGATTCTGTTCGATCACCTGCACCAGTGCCTGACGTTCAGCGCCGGCCAGCGATATTTGCGGGGCATTGCCTGGCGTGCCGCCGGCATGGTCATCTGGACCGCGTAACTGCGGCCGCGGACTCCGTATGCCGACCGGCAAATCATCCGGTCGAATGACGTGGTTATCGCAGATCGCCAGTGCCGTGCGAATGGTATTGCGTAGTTCGCGAATATTGCCCGGCCAGCTGTACGCAAGCAGCTGCCGCAGCGCGCTCGCCTCGATGGATGCGGCCCTGACGCCCGCAGATTCACGCGCTATACATTTGCATATCAGCGCTTCCTTGTCCTGACGCGCGGAAAGCGCCGGCAGTTCCAAGCTGATGCCGTTCAACCGATAGTAGAGGTCCTCACGAAATTCGCCGCGCATCATCATGTCGCTGAGATTCTGATGCGAAGCGCACATGACCCGCAGGTCCACCTTGATCGGCATCTCGCCGCCCAGCGGCGTGACCTCCAGTTCTTCGAGAACGCGCAGCAAGCGCGTCTGCAGCAGCAGCGGCATGTCGCCAATTTCGTCCAAAAACAGCGTTCCACCGCAGGCCTGAACAATGCGGCCGCGCATCCCCTCCCGGCGTGCACCGGTGAATGCGCCACGTGAATATCCGAACAGCTCACTTTCGATCAACGACTCCGGGATGGCGGCGCAGTTGACGGCTACAAAATGCCGCCTTGCGCGGCTGCTGGCAAGGTGCAGGGCTTTGGCGAACGCCTCCTTGCCCGATCCGGTTGGACCGCAAATCACCACAGACACGTTGCTGTCGGCGATGCGCTGTGCATTGCGCAGATTGCGCAGCATCTGCGGATCCTCGCCGGCCAGATCCGCCAGCGTCATCGGCACGCTGAAATCGACGGGCGCAACGGGCACGATGTCGCGTCGGGCGAGTGACGGCGCACTTGAATACGAACCGCGTTGCCCGGCATCGACCAGACTCGCGTAATAGCGCCGGCCGAAACGGTTGTCGCGCAACTCCCACATGGCGCGCCGACCGGCGGCCGCCGCCGCCGATAGTTCTTCATAAGTCGTATCGAACACGTCGGCAATCGAACGGCCGATCAAATCGGCGCGGTCCTGGGTCCCGAGCAACTTGAGTCCCGTCATGTCGGTGGCGACGATGGTTCCGTCGGTCGCCACGGCGATCGCACCGTCGTGCAGCAAATCGACGAATTCCGGACGATGGTGAAATCGCAGCATGGAAACACTGCTGTGGCGCCGCAAAAACAAACATTTTTCGATCAATCGCGCCGACGAGTTGACCAGAGCCACCGTGTGCATTTTCGATTCACGTGTGCCGCCGCCATTCACGCTGGACGCGTCGAGTACCGCGATGAGACGGCCGTTCGAGTCGTGAATCGGCGCCGCCGAGCACGACAGGCCGACGTGGCGGGCGCGAAAATGATCCGATTCGTGAATCGTGATCGGCCGCGCCTCGGTGGCACAAGTTCCGATGCCGTTGGTGCCCTGGGATTGCTCGCTCCACTGCGCGCCAACGATCAATCCCGCTTGCACGAACATCTTCTTGAGCACGGGATCGACCTTCTCGCAGAGAATGACCCCATCGGTGTCGGCGAGCAGCAGCGCATAACCCGAACCAGAGATCTGTTCGTACAAAGAATCCATCTCGGCGCGAGCGATGTGCACGAGATCCTCATGCTCGGCATGCAGATCCTTGAGCCGACTCTTATCGAGTACGACGGCGCGGTAATCGCGCACCGGATCGAGCTTGAATTCATTCAGGCAGCGGCGCCAGGAAACATCGACGGTCGGCGTGACACCGGTGTCCGCAGACACCGTCAATTCGTGGTCCGCAATACGCAAGACGCGATCCGCGTGCGGTCCCGCTGCCTCCGCGCTCATGAAGGCCGACCAAAGATATGTCTATTCGTCATTGAATCACCCCCGCCCTCTGGCAGCCAATTAACGTCGAAGTCGCGAGTGTGTCAAGCCTGCGGTGGTATTTGTCACGTATGTGACACAGGGCCTACGCGCGGCCTCGCCTGCGAGGCCGTGGCCATTCCCTGCGTCGCGTGGTTTCCCCTTACATCTTTTTCCACTGACTCATGGCACGTTACTTGCTGAAGTCATCGCCATAGGCATGAGCGATCGCTGCACAATGCTGCGAATGCACACGCCGGATTGAAAAACGCACAAACGAATTTCTGGGGGCCGCCATGTCTGACAACGAGCGAAGACATTTTTCCATCAACCACCGTCAAGGAGGGGAATCATGAGTTCCGCCCAAGTACGGCCCGTGAGTGCGACGCCCGCGGCCGGTCCGATTCGCGAAAGCGCCTCGTTCGCAGCGCACTTGAAGACCCTCGAGCGCAAGATTCCGCTGCATTCCCGCTACGAGAACTTCATCGGCGGCAAATGGGTGGCTCCGGTCAAGGGCGGCTACTTCGACAACATTTCACCGACGACGGGACAGGTCATCTGTCAGATCGCCCGGTCGCAGGCCGACGACGTGGAACTCGCGATCGACGCGGCGCATGCCGCCGCCGGCGCTTGGGGACGCATGGCGGTCGCGGATCGCGCGCGCATCCTCAACCGGGTCGCCGACCGGTTGGAACAGTACCTGCCCTTTCTCGCGGCGGTCGAGACGTACGACAACGGCAAGCCGATCCGCGAGACGAACCTCGCCGACATGCCGCTGGCGGTGGATCATTTCCGTTATTTTGCGAGCTGCGTGCGGGCGCAAGAAGGCTCGTTGGGCGAACTCGACGACGACACCGTCGCCTACCACTTCCATGAACCGCTCGGCGTGGTCGGCCAGATCATCCCATGGAACTTTCCGGTCTTGATGGCGGCGTGGAAGCTGGCGCCGGCATTGGCGGCCGGCAACGCGGTGGTGATCAAGCCGGCCGAACAGACTCCGCTATCGCTTCTGGTGCTGGCCGAGCTCGTGCAGGACATCTTGCCGCCGGGCGTTTTGAATATCGTCAACGGCTTCGGACTCGAGGCGGGCAAGCCGCTCGCATCCAATCCGCGGATCGCGAAGATCGCCTTCACCGGCGAAACCACCACCGGCCGCCTGATCATGCAGTACGCCTCGGAGAACATCATTCCGGTCACGCTGGAATTGGGCGGCAAGTCGCCGAACATTTTCTTCGCGGATGTGATGCGCGATGACGACGATTTCGTCGACAAGGCGCTCGAAGGGTTCGCAATGTTTGCGCTCAATCAGGGCGAGGTGTGCACCTGTCCGTCGAGGGCGCTGGTGCAGCGCTCGATCTACGACCGGTTCATGGAGCGGGCGGTCAAGCGGGTCGAAAGCATCCGGCAGGGCGATCCGTTCGACATGAGCACCCAGATCGGCGCGCAGGCGTCGAACGATCAATACGAGAAGATTCTCTCCTACATCGACATCGGCAAGAAAGAGGGTGCAAAGGTGCTCGCCGGCGGCGTCGCCAACAAATTGCCGGGAGATTTGGCCGGCGGTTATTACATCAAGCCGACCGTGTTCGAGGGGAACAACAAGATGCGGGTTTTCCAGGAGGAAATCTTCGGCCCCGTGGTGTCGGTGACGGTATTTGACACGCCGGAGCAGGCGCTCGATATCGCGAACGACACGCTGTACGGTCTGGGTTCGGGCATTTGGACGCGTGACCTCAACACCGCGTACCGGTTCGGCCGGGGCATCAAAGCCGGACGCGTGTGGACCAATTGCTATCACGCGTATCCTGCGCATGCAGCCTTCGGCGGATACAAGAAATCCGGCATCGGCCGTGAGACTCACAAGATGATGCTCGACCATTATCAGCAGACGAAAAACTTGCTCGTGAGCTACAGCACGAAGGCGCTTGGGTTCTTCTAAGGTATTCCCAAGGCGCGCATGCGGCAGCGAACCGAACACAGTTTCGTGTTCAGTTCGCTCGATCGATCGATAAACAGTCCGTGGGGACATTTGGGGGAAATGAGAATGAGTGCGAACAGAAATCGTTTACTGTCGGCGGCCCAACGCCTGCGAGGCGGCGTGATCGCCGCAGCGCTTCTGTTGCCGTTGTGGGTACATGCGGAGATGCCGGCATACTCGTCGGTCACCAACGAGCGTCTGCTCAATGCCCAGCAGGACAATGGCTGGCTGATGTATCGACGCAATTATGAGAGCACGGGATATGCGCCCTTCGATCAAATCAATGGGGGCACCGTCGGTAAGTTAAAGGTGGTGTTCGACTACCAGAGCGACCTGTCACAGGGGTTCGAGGCGGCTCCGGTGGTCAACGGCAAGTACATGTTTGTCACCACGCCCATGGATCATCTGATCGCGTTGGACGCGACCAACGGCAAGGTGCTCTGGAAGTACGACTTTCCGCTCGACCCGAAGGCGCTGAAGACCGTGTGCTGCGACGTCGTCAACCGCGGCGTGGCGCTATACGGAGATCTCGTTTACATGGCCACTTTGGGCAATCACGTGGTCGCGCTCGATGCCGCGACCGGCACGGTGAAATGGGATACCGTGCTTGCTCCTCCGGGGGTCGGCTACTTCATCTCCAGTGCACCACTGGTGGTCAAGGGCAAGGTGATCATCGGCGACGGCGGCGGCGAGTACGGCTCGCGCGGTTTTATCGTCGGCATGAACGCCGAAACCGGCAAAGTCGAATGGAAAACCTACACGACGGCGGCGCCCGGAACGCCGGGTGGCGACAGCTGGCCGAAGGGCGCCTACAAGACCGGCGGCGGCAATCCGTGGATCACAGGCACCTACGACCACGCCACCAACACGCTGTTCTGGGGCGTGGGCAATCCCGGACCGTGGCTCGCGACGCTGCGTCCCGGCAAGAACCTGTACACCGACTCGGTCATGGCACTGAATCCCGATACCGGCAAGCTCAAGTGGCACTATCAGTGGACGCCGAACGACACCTGGGACTATGACGGCGCCAATGAGACGGTCATGACCGATCTGACGTACGGCGGCAAGGCTTACAAGGCGCTGGTGCACGCCGATCGCAACGGCTGGTTCTATGCCCTCGATCGGTCGAATGGCAAGTTGATTTACGCCGAGCCTTTCGTGCACACGACCTCGATCATCGGCATGAAAGATGGCGTTGCGCAGGACGATCCCGCGATGCGGCCGACGATCGACAAACAGGTCTTCACTTGTCCGAGCTTCCTCGGCGGCAAGAACTGGTGGCCGATGTCCGTCGATCCGCAGACCCAGATGGCATACATCCCGACGCAGCACGCCTGCATGGACATCAAGGGCGTGGAACCGGTCGCTTACAAGGCGGGGCTAGCCTTCCTCGATGAAACCTTCGAGGTCAAGCATGATCCGACCACCGACAACTGGGGCTCGGTGCAGGCCGTGGACTTGAATACTGGGAAGCAGACCTGGCAGTACGAAACTCATTTGCCCTGGTCCGGCGCCACGCTGGCCACCTCCGGCGGCCTGATGTTCAGCGGCAGCACGGACGGACATTTCATGGCGTTCGAAGCCAAGACTGGCAAGGTCCTGTGGAGCAGCGAGCAGCTCAGTTCCGGCATCATCGGCGTACCCACCACCTATGTGATTGACGGCAGGCAGTATGTTGCCGTGTGGGCAGGTTGGGGCGGGGCGGGCCCGATATGGGGTGGACAGATGGCCAACGATCCGGCCGTGAAGTCGATACCGAAGGGTGGACACCTCTATGTTTTCGGCCTTCAGTAAGCGGAAGCACAAGGTCCTAATTGCGGCAATGACGCTCGGCGCGGTGTTCACGCACCCCGCCGAGACCGCCGAGTTGAAGGTCTGTATAGACCAAGCCAATCCCACCGCCGCGATGGATCTACGGGTCGTCCGTGCCGCCGCTAGGACGCAGGGATACTCGATCAATCTGCATAGCTTCGAAGGCTATGGCAAGGGCGGCGACGGCTTGCCAGTACGCCGATTTGCCAAGATGGCGCAATCCGATTGCGAGCTCATCATGGGCTTCCCCGTCGATGTCAGTCATCCGAATTTGCCCCCCAACGTCGAAGCCACATCGGCATACGCCAGCACCGGTTTCGTACTGATCCGCCGCGGCGGCTCCGCGAAACTGCCGCTCAGCGAATTGCCGCGGGGCAGCGAAGTGGGCATCGTCCAGCTCGACACCTACGCCGGGCTGTTATTTGGTACGCATCCCAATATCGCGATGCATGTATACCCGAAAGATTCGCTGATGCTGGCCGACTTGCAAGCGAAGCACATCGCTGCGGCACTGGCTTGGCAGCCATCCTTCGAAATCTACGAGAGCGGCCATCCAGACCATCCGGCGCTTCGCCTCGAGATTTTGCCGGGTGCGCACATGCTCTGGAACCTGGTGGCGCTCTATGTGCCGCAGTCACAGGGCGCTGCCAATCTGTTCGACAAAGGCCTGTATGAGCTGCAAAGCAAGCGGCAGCTCGCGCTGCTGATCAAACCGTACGGCCAAGCCGCTGCGGCCGGCGCCGCGCACACTGCAGCGCGATGGCCCGCCGCACACCTGCAGCACGCCATCGCCCGGAGCGAGGATCAAGGGCGGCTGCTCCAGGTTGCCGACACCAGCGGCAACGCCAACAAGAAGCGTGCGAAAATACCCGCGCTGTACACCGCCGAGCAAGCCGAGCAGGGCGCCCTCGCCTACTATCAAAATTGCGCGATGTGCCACGGGCCGCTGCTCGACGGGCAACCCGGTGGCTATTCGGGGCCGGCGTTGAAGGGACCGGATTTCGCCGACCCGAGCTACGATTTCCATGTCAGCGATATCTTTAATTTCGTGGCCAAGCTGATGCCGTCGGCTACACCGGGCAGCCTGACGCGCGAGCAGGATGTGAAGATAATGGCGTTCATCCTGCAGCAGAACGGCTACCCGCCGGGCAATCAGCCGTTGGTTTACGAGACAGCCGAGAAGTCCAAAATTCCATTGCGATACTACGGAAAATAACACCATGCGCAAGAATCTATATCCGATCCCTGAGCGCTGACGTCAAGCTCGACACGGTTCTCGGTGCGGGCTGGGCTTGACGGAGGGAGAGGAGCGGTCGCTTTGACTTG
>Ga0209890_10000609_pt1 | contig 16483 bp, 8 predicted proteins | sample OrgsoiDNA2013049_FD_185799 | JGI IMG/M metagenome (GOLD analysis project Ga0209890, IMG submission 185799) | Permafrost soil microbial communities from the Arctic, to analyse light accelerated degradation of dissolved organic matter (DOM) -... | ecosystem: Environmental > Terrestrial > Soil >...
ACGCCAAGATAGCGCGCGAGATCGCGGCAACCTTGCGGCCATTCTACGCTCACCGGGCCATGCCCGGGGACCGCATGTTGGGCGCCGACCGTCTTGAGGATCCCGAGCTCCTGCAACCAGCCTTTCAGGCTGCCATCAAGTGACGGCACACGCTCGACGAAAAGCAAATCCGATGCGATCAAGGTGCGGGTTTTACGGTCGAGAACGGTGAGGTCGGAGTCGGTATGGGCGATGCCGTGCGCGTGGAGCTCAAGCACTCTATCGCCCAGATCAATCTGCGCTTTGTCATGGACCAGAAGGGTAGGCATGACGACGGCACCGACCGTATCTTTGCCCAATATCGCCTCGATGCGGGTGCGGTAGTACTCCCAGCGCAACGACAGCGCACCGGGAAGCCCCGCATGGCCGACATACACCGGATGATCCGCGCCGAACGCGCCGGCGCCGAAAACATGATCCGGATGCACATGCGACATCAGTACGTAGCGGACGGGCAGCGGCGTGATCGCGCGGATCCTCGCGCGCAGCCGCCGCCCGTCATTCAGACTGCCGCCCGAGTCCGTCACCGCAACCGCGTCACGCCCGACGATGAAGCCAATGTTGGCAATCGCATCATCATTCGACGCGCTCACATCCTCATTGACGCCGCGGCGGATATGAATGCCCGGTGCAACCTCGTGCGTCGGCGACGCCTGCAGCGGCGCTTCGGCGGGTCGGGCAAATCGAGGCAGACAGCACGCCGCAAGGGCGCCCATCAAGGCATGCCGGCGAGACACGCGGGGTGCACTCATGGGCTCGGATCCAAACCGGCACCGCGACACAACGCGAAGTTTTCCAGCGGATGAAGAGATCTCTTCGCGCAAAGCATCGAACTGCCGAATGGTTGGACGAGCCCTAAGTCTGGAGTGCGGACCGGACTTCTTCAAGTCAAAGCGACGCCCTCAGCGGCGTCGCGGGCGCGCACCAGGTAGAACCGTTCGTTCTTAAGCTCAGTTCCTAAGCTCATGCGCTTCGGATTTGGCATCCTGTCGCGTGACATTGGCTTGCGCTTTGGCTGCGTCCAAATCCGCTTGTGCCTGGCTCTTGCAGTTATTGCGGTCGGCGCCGGCGAGCGCTCGGCACTTGGCAACTGCGACATCGTAGTCACTCTTCGCCTGCGCAAGCGAGACTTTGACTTCCGCGTTCGCGGTCTTCTGCAGCGCGTCGGCCTGAGCGTTGTCGACCTGCGCGACGGCCTTGTCCTCGCTCTTAGCAACCTCTTCGCTTGCCTTGATCTCGGCGTTGGCTGCATCGCGCTTCGCGTCCATCACCTGCTCACTGCCCTTGATGGCGGCGGCGTCGGCCGCCTTTTGCGCGTCGGCGACACTCTCCTGGCGCGAACAGGCGGCGATCGACAGAATGCTGATCGCGCCCAATACCAACCATTTCAGACGGGTCATATCGTTATCTCCAGCATCGCTAAGGAGCTGCAACTGCGCAATAAACCCCTGAGCGCGCCCAAGGTTCCGCGCAGCTGCGCGAGTCGCTGTGGCTTATGGTCAATGCGCCCCTAGCAGCACGCGCACGCGATGCGTCGCGCCATCGTCAACCAGCGCGACGCGGGCTTGACCGGCATGAATGGCTGCGGCGCTGGGCTCGCCGTCGAGCTCCACGTGGGACACGCCGCGACTCACGCCGTCTGGATTCTCGACCGTGATTTCATAGCGAGTGGCGCGATACCTGAACACGATCTCAAAGCGCGGCCAGAGTTTGGGAATGCACGGCGCAAGGATGAGCGTTGCCGCTTGCACTTTAAACCCGAGGACGGCCTCAAGGCCCGCCCGATACATCCAGCCCGCCGAGCCTGTGTACCACGTCCATCCGCCGCGCCCGACGTGCGGCGGCACTGAGTAGATGTCTGCGGCGACCACATATGGCTCAACTTTGTAGCGATGCACCTGCGCGCGTGTGCGCGCGTGATTGATCGGGTTCAGCATCGAGAAAAGCTCACAAGCCCGATCGCCCTGCCCGAGGCTTGCGAAAGCGAATACTGACCAGGTGGCGGCGTGCGTATATTGGCCGCCGTTTTCGCGGATGCCGGGCGGATAGCCCTTGATGTATCCGGGTTCGAGCGGTGTCTTATCGAAGGGCGGCGTGAACAGCAGCGCGAGCCTCGATGGCTTCAGGATAAGCTGCTCCTCGACCGCCGCCATCGCGCCTGCGGCGTGCGCTGGCTCGCCGGCGCCGGAGATCACGGCCCACGACTGCGCGATGCAATCGATGCGGCACTCGGTGCTGGATGCCGACCCGAGCGGCGTACCATCGTCAAAGTAGCCGCGCCGGTACCACTGGCCGTCCCAGCCGGCTGTTTCCAGAGCGGCTTTCAATGCCGCCGCGGTGGCAAGCCACGCAGCACTGCGAGCGCTCTCGCCGCGCGCAGTCGCGACCGGGCTCCAGGCCATGAGGGCCGCATGCAATATCCATCCGAGCCATACGCTCTCGCCTTTGCCGCCCTCCCCGACCCGATTCATGCCATCGTTCCAGTCGCCCGTGCCAATCAATGGCAAGCCGTGCTCGCCCATAGTAAGACTGTGATCGAGCGCGCGCGCGCAGTGTTCGTAGAGCGAAGCGGACTCGTCCGCGATATCCGGCAGGTAGTAGGCGTCGTGCTCGCCCGGCTGCAGCGCGCGGCCCTCGAGAAATGTGACGCTCGCATCGAGAATCGCGCCATCGCCAGTCGACTCGATGTAGTGCGTCGTCACGTACGCGAGCCACACCCGATCATCCGACATGCGCGTACGTACCCCTTGGCCGTTCGATGGCAGCCACCAGTGCTGCACATCGCCCGCCACGAATTGCCGCGCGGCGGCGCGCAGGATCTGCGCGCGCGTCAACGCCGGATTTGACGTCACGAACGCCATCGAGTCCTGCAGCTGGTCGCGAAAGCCATAGGCGCCGCTTGCCTGATAGAACGCCGAGCGCGCCCACAAGCGGCACACGAGCGCCTGGTAGAGCATCCAGCGATTAAGAATAATGTCCATATCGCGGTTCGGCGTTTTCACCTGGACCGTGCCGAGCGCGGTGTCCCAATAATTGACGACCGCTTGCAGGATTTGATCAAGGTTCGCCGCTCGGTAGCGCGTGATGAGCGACTGCGCCTCCGCGGCGTTCTCGCTCTGCCCGAGGAAGAACACGACTTCGACTACCTGATCGGGTTCTATCCGGACCGAGCATTGCAGTGCGGCGCATGGATCAAGGCCTGCGCCCACTTGTTTGGAGAGCGGCTCCTCATGGGCAAGCGCCGCGGGATGTGCGAATGTGCCGTGACGGCCGAGAAATTCACGCCGATCCGACGTCCAGCTCGATTGCCTGCCGCCCAAATCCGCAAAAGCGACACGCCCCTTGAACATTGTGTTCCAGGGGTTCGTCGCAAACAGCGCGCCCGTCTCTTGATCAAGCGCAGTGATGATGTAGGGCGCCGAAGCGCTGCGCGGCGAGGGCCCGAGCACCCACTCCGCGTACGCCGTGACAGACAATCTGCGCGTGCGCTTGGAGGTATTGCGGATCTTTAGACGAGAAATCTTGATCGAGTCATCAAGCGGCACGTACTGCAGCAGCTCGAGTGCGATGCCATGCGCCTGCCGTTCGAAGCGGCTATATCCCTGGCCGTGACGCGCGCTGTATTGACCGCGCGCATCGGCAATCGGCGCGGCCGTCGGCGTCCACAGGTCGCCGGTGTCCTCATCGTGCACATAGATGACTTCCCCCGGGCGGTCGCTGACCGGGTCATTTGACCAGGGCGTCAGCTGATTCTCGCGGCTGTTGACCGACCAGGTATAACCGCTGCCTTCAACCGCGACCTGAAAGCCGAAGGACGGATTGGCGATGACATTGATCCATGGAGCGGGCGTCGACTGGCCCGCGCTTAGTATCGTCACATACTCGCGTCCGTCAGCGGCAAAACCACCCAAACCATTGAAGAACTCAAGATCGCGCGGCGCGGGCGCCGCCGCGACGTCGGCGGCGGTCGCGCTCGTGCGCGCTGGCGCCGGACCGCGGGTCGCAGGCTCAGCCACGCGATCAAGCTGCTCGGTCAGTGTGCCACGCGCGCCCACCAGCACGACCCGCGCAACCGACGAGAGTATCGCGCGCGTTTCCTCGGCGATGAGATCGGTGCGCAGTACATAAACCGAACCGCGCGCGCCTTCTACTCCGATCTGCGGCCGCGACTGGGTCGTGCGCAACAGCGTCTCGAGAACCGTCTGCAGATCCTGCACGTAGGATGCGGCGCGCTCGTTCAGAATCACCAGGTCGACCGCGAGGCGCTTCAAGCGCCAATATTCGTGCGCTCGCAGCAGCTGCCGCACGATGGCGATGTCGGCGACGTCATCGATCCTGACCAGCACGATCGGCAGATCTCCCGAGATGCCCTGCGCCCACAGCGGCGCGGGTCCACCGCTGCCGCGACGGATGGCATCCGATGACGGACGCATCGAGGAGCTCGCATACAGCACCGGACCCGCCAGGCGCTGAAACAGTGCCGCCTCTTCCGCGTCGATGCCCAGATGTCGCAGCTGTACCTGCGCCTGCGTCCACGCCAGAGTCGCCGCGCGCACGTAGGCATTGCCGTCGTGGTGCTTATCGACGAGATCGAGCACGCTGGCGCGCGAGGATGCGGCGCTCGTCCAGAAGGCGATGCGCGCGGTCGCGCCCACCGCGATCCGCAGCCGATAGCGCAGCGCAAACACCGGGTCAAGCACGGTGCCGACCGTGTTGGAAAGGCGCCGCCCGTCCATCACGGCGATGGGCGTGTGCACACCGCGGCCGCGGCCGAGAAAGCGCGCGCGGTCGGTTTCGATTTGCGCATCGCCCACGACTTCGCCCTCGACAATCGCGTAATGCGCGGCCCAGATTTCCGGCTCGTTGGCCGCACGCCGGCGCCGCGTCGCAAGGATCGCGCCCACCTTCGCGACATACTCGGTTTGCACGAACAATTTGGAAAATGTCTGGTGGGCGGCATCGCCGCCGGGTGGCGCGAGTACCAGCTCGCCGTACGAGGTGAGTTCGATATCCTGTACGCGCCCACCGCTGTTGGATATGGAGACGCGCCGCACCTCGGCATCGTCCTCGGGAGAGACGACTACTTCAAGTGTCGTCGTCAGCTGCCCATCGACGCGGATGTATTCTGCACGGTCCTCGGTAAATGTGACCTCATAGCTATCCGGCTCGACGCCTGTCGGTTGGTAGCCTGCAGACCACACTTCTCCGCTGTCGACATTGCGCAGGAAAATGTAACTGCCCGTGTCATCACGCGTGCCATCCGCCCGCCAGCGCGTCACCGCCGCATCCTGCACGCAACTGTAGCCGGATCCCGCAGCTGTCAGCATGACGGCATAGCGTCCGTTCGAGAGCAGGTGTACCTGCGGCGTTGCGCTGTGCGCGCCGTGCAAGCGGCGCAACTCCGGCTGATCCGAATCGCGGATCCGCGCCGCGTTGTGTACTTCTTCGGCGCGCGGATGCGCCACCGACACATCGCGCGGTGTGCGCTCTTGCAATAGAAGCTCGGTCGCCTGCACTTGTGGCTCCGCATGGAAGCGTTCGCGCATCTTACCGTCCATAAGCGCGTTCGCAATCGCCACCACCGTCATGCCCTGATGATGCGCCATGAAGGCGCGCACGATCGCAACTTCCGTACCCTCGGGCAGCCGGCTTGGGGTGTAATCCAATGCTTCATAAAAACCGTAGCGGCCGCGCGCGCCGAGCGCCGTCAGGCGTGCGAAATTGCTCGCCGCGGCATCCGGCACAATCATCGCGGCCAGTGCGGTTGCGTACGGCGCGATCACCGCGTTCTCACTCAAGCCGCGTTTGAGCCCCAGGCCCGGGACGCCGAAGTTCGAGTACTGATAAGTGAATTCGATGTCGCGCGCGTTATAGGCGGACTCCGACACGCCCCAGGGCACTCCAAGGGTCGCGCCATATTCCATCTGCCGCCGCACAATGAGCCGATTCGTTTGTTCGAGCAGACTCCCCGTCGGCGCGCGCATGACGATCGACGGCATCAGGTATTCAAACATTGATCCCGCCCAGGAAACTAGCGCAGCGCCGTGGCCGACCGGCGTCACGGCACGGCCAAGACGAAACCAGTGGCGCGCGGGCACATCGCTCTTGGCGATCGCGACGAAGCTTGCCAAGCGCGCCTCGGATGCCAGAAGGTCATAGCAGTTGCTGTCGAGACTGCCGTCCGCCGCGCGGTAGCCGATCGACAGCAGGCGCCGCTCCGGATCGAGCAGAAAGGCAAACTGCATCGCCTCCGCCATAGCGCGCGCCGTCGCTTCGAGCGCGGCCAGGCGATGTTTCAAGGCGCTCACGCCCGCCTCGTCGAGCGTAAGGTCGTGCAACCAGCTGTCGATCGCCCGCTGGGTTGCCTCCGCCCAAAAAAGCAGATCACTGTCCGCCTCAGCGCCAAGATCGTTCGCAATCGTCCGCGCGATGTCGACGAGGGTGGCGGTGTGCGGACTGATATCGCGCAAGCGCGCGGCGATGTCAGTATCTCCTGTGTCGCGATCGACAACCGCGTCGGCGAGCTCATCGAGCGCGTCTTCGAGGTGATGACGCGCGATGGTCTGCGTGCGGTGGTTATCGGGGAGCTCCTCAAGCGCCTCACGAGTCAGGTTCAAGGCGTCTTCGACGCCCACGAACGAGCGCCCGTCGGCGATCGGCGCCTCGACCCACTCGCGACAGGTATTGGCGAGCGCAATAAGGTGCCCTGCCAGATTGCCGCTGTCGACGGAGGATACGTAGCGGGGGTCGAGGGGACGCAAATCCCCGGTGTCATACCAGTTGTAGAAATGGCCGCGAAACTTGTGCAGGCGCGCCATGGTGGCAAGGGTTGCTTCCAGCCTGCCGACAATCTCGATGCTCCCCGCCCATCCGAAATCTCGCGCACTGACCGCCGATAGCAGATACAGCCCCATGTTGGTGGGCGAGGTGCGATGCGCTATCACCGGGTTTGGATCTTCCTGAAAGTTATCCGGCGGCAGCATGTTGTCGGCGGCGGTGACGAAGGTCTCAAAGAACCGCCAGGTACGCCGCGCGACTCTTCGCAATGCGCGCGCTTCTTTGGCGGTGAGCGACTCGCGCCCTCCAGAAAGTGGCGCGCGGCTGATCCAGAACGCAATCGCCGGGGATGCGATCCAAGCGATTACGAACGGCGCCGCCAGAAACCAGATATGCCGTGCAAAAAGCGCGCTTGCAATCGCGGCGAGAACGCCGAGCGCTAGGGCACCGGCCATGCGTCGATACAGACTTGCTACGGAAAGCTCGGAGCTCGGCTTCGCCTGCGCGGCAGGCACCCATTCCAGAAGATTGCGGCGTGTCACGAAGAGCCGATACAGCGTGCGCACGATCGCATCGCTCATCAACGCCGCCTGATGTGCAAGGAATACGATGAGCAGCGCGGTCTGGGACGCGGCAAGCCCGAGATCCCGGCCGAGCGCGCGCAGATGGCTGCGTAGCGTCACGCCGGCGTTGCGCGGCACGATCGCTCCCGTGATCGGCAGCAGCGTCGGAATCGCGATGGTCAGAATAATGAATGCGGTCCAAACGCCGGCCGCACGCAACGGCAGCGTCCATCCCACGAGCAATGCGGCAACGGCGGCCGGCGCCGACAGCGTGCGGCGCAGATTGTCCAACATCTTCCACAGACCGATGAGGGACATTCTGCTGCTGACGCGGCTGCGAGCAGCCGCGTCGCGACGACCAAAGATCCAAGGCAGAAGTTGCCAATCACCGCGCGCCCAGCGGTGCTGTCGATTGGCGGACACGTCGTAGCGCGTCGGAAATTCCTCGACGACCTCGATGTCCGATGCGAGGCCGGCGCGCGCGAAGATGCCCTCAAAGAGGTCATGGCTCAAGAGCGTGCCGTCGGGCACGCGGCCCGCAAGCGCCGCTTCGAACGCATCGACGTCATAGATGCCCTTGCCCGTATAAGAACCCTCGCCCAAAAGATCCTGATAGACGTCCGATACCGCAGCGGCATACGGGTCGATGCCGCTCGCGCTCGAGAAGACGCGCTGAAAAATCGACCCCTCGCGGCCGACAGGCAATGAAGGCGTGACGCGCGGTTGCAGTACGGCGTAACCTTCGACCACCCGGCCGACCACTGGATCAAAGCGCGCCTGATTGAGTGGATGGGCGAGCTTGCCGACGAGTCGCCGCGCGGTCTCGCGCGGCAGGCGCGTGTCTGCATCGAGCGTGATGATGTAGCGCACGCCGGGCGGCACCGCCGGCGGACGTCCCACGACGTTGACGAAGGTCGTGTCGGTGGCGCCGCGCAGCAGCCGGTTCAACTCATGCAGTTTGCCGCGCTTTCTCTCCCATCCCATCCAGACGTTTTGCCCCGCGCTCCAAACGCGCTGCCGATGCAACAGCAGAAAGCGCGGACCGCCTTGGCCGGCCCCGTGCCGAACATTCAGACGCGCGATGCCGTCGACGGCCGATTTAAGGAGCGCCCCGTCCTGCGCTGCGCTCTGCGTCGCGCAGTCCATCCAGTCGGACAGGAGCGCAAAATAGAAGTCGCCTTCGGGCGATGCGAGAAAGTGGATCTCCAGGCGCTCAAGCTCCGCCTCGACGGCGGCTTTCGTCGTCAAAAGAGTGGGCACAACAATCATCGTGCGCAGCTCCGCCGGTACGCCTGCGCGCAACGCCAGCGCCGGCAGGATGGTCGCGCCGATGCGGCGCGTGACGATGCGGTTTAAAACCGCGACCGCCGTGTCGATTGCCGGAATCAATCCCAGCAGCGCAAATAATGTAAAGCGCGAACCCAACACCACGCGCGCATCAAGAGTCAGTAAAGCCGCCGACAGCACGACTGCGCTCATGAGCACGACGCCGCCGATGTAATCGAGCGCCCCGACGGCCGTATTGAAACGCCCGGCGCGCGTCCAGATCGATGCGCGGTAGCCGACTGCGGCCTCGAAAGCCGGGCGCCCGGCCGCAATCAAGTGGTAGCCCGGATCGCGTGCGCGCGCCGCGTCGCTCGCATCTTGCCGTTGTGTGGCAGTGACGGCGGCTTGTGCGACCTCTACTTCAGTGAGCCTTGAGCCGCGCGCGAGCTTCTCGATCGCGCCGCGGTAGAGATTGCGTGTCGCAAAATCCAATTGCGCAAAATCGCTTCCGGCGCGCAGCGTGTCGTCAACGAGGCTTACGCTTTCGAAGAACTCGGCCCAGTCCACATCCGATATGAGCCGCATGCTCGTGATGATATTGCGCACGGTGACGTTCGATGCGCCCTGCCGCTGGTGCTCATCGTGCACCACCTGCTCGGCGTTGCTTCCGCCTCGCGCCAGGTGCTGCTCCAGCCACACCAGCGCCGGAGTCACCTTGGGGTCCTGGTCGCGCAAGCGTTGTGCAAGCTGCACGGCAAACGCCGGCGGCACCGCTGCGCTCTTCTCTTCATGCGCGCGCACTAATGCGTCGGGCTCCTGCACATGGCCGTTTACGCCCAACAGCCGGTCGGCAATCGCATCCGCCTCCTGACGCGCAATGCGACTGCTGACGATGCGCTGCGCCGCGCGCCGCAGGTTCTCGACAAGCACGACGCGCAGCGTTATCGCGACCGCCCAGAGCTCACCGATAGTGAGCGGCTGCACGCTCTGATAGGCGCGTACGAAGCGCCGCAGGATTTCCGGGTCGAAGCGGCTGTCGGTGTGCGCCACAAACGCCCACGCCACACTGAACACGCGCGGGTAGCCTGCGAACGGACCGGCCGAGAACTTCGGCAATTCCCGGTAAAATCCCGGCGGCAAATCGACGCGGATCTCGCGGATCTGCTCTTCAATAACGTGATAGTTGTCGAGCAACCACTCTGCGGCAGGCGTAATCGGACGGCCCGCCTGCACGGCGGCGGCAATATCTCGATAGGCGGCTAGCAGGACCGCCGCATTGTTCCGTAGGCGGGCACTCAGAGAGCGTCCGCGCGAACGCCCGACGGTTGCTGACTCGGCTGCGGCGAGACTGCGCCCGTGCTGCTCCAATCGCTCGACGCTGAAGAGCTCTTCGCGCAGGAGCTCTTCGCTGTTCCATGGCGGTGCCCTTGACGGCCTGCCGAATGCCCGAAACATGAGTTCTTTCAATTAGGCCTACGCAAAAACCAGGCTGCGGATCTCGCCCAGTCATTCCAGGGGACGAATTCCAGCGCCTGGAATGTCAAGGAGGGTGGCGAGAGTCGATGCACGACAAGCTTATCGCGGTTAGTGCGTTTGCGTAAGCTCTGCTAGAGCCCGGCGCAGGTGCTGGTGCGCAATTGCCGAGGCAGTGCCCGCGCTCAACGCAGCCACGCAAACGCGCGCGCAAATCAGCTTTGGTTGTCTTTCCCGCCCGGATGGCTACCATCAGCCGCTGACGAGTGGCGAGGGTCTTTAATGGACGAGGCGCCCGCAAGCCTTTGCAAACCGCCCGCGCCGTTGCTGACTCCCGCGGCGCGCGCCGCGTTCCGAAACTCTTCGTACCACGCAGCCTTCAATGAGCATGCGCGCTCGGGAACTTTAGCGCCGTTACTGCTCGCGGGCGATGCTCGCGCCGTGCTTGCAAGCCTGCCTGAACAGTCGGTCGATTGCGTCATGACGTCGCCACCCTACTGGGGCAAGCGCGAATACGCGCAAGGCGGCATTGGCCTGGAGAGCGACCATCGCGATTTCGTGAAGCATCTTGCAGAGGTCTTCCTGCAAGTGAAGCGCGTGCTGAAGCGCGAGGGGTCCTTCTGGCTCAACATCGGCGACAGCTACCAGCACAAGGGCCTCGTCGGCATACCGTGGCGTGTGGCGTTTGCCCTAACCGATCAGCAGGGATGGATCCTGCGCAACAGTGTGATCTGGAACAAGGTCAAGAGCGGCATGGACAACAGCAAGGATCGGCTCGGCAACGTCCACGAACATGTGTTTCACTTCGTGCAGCGGGCGAAAGGCTATTACTACGACGCGAACGCGATACGCACCAAGGCGCGGCAAGCGCGCGTCGTGAAGGGTGCCGTCATCTCGGCGACCGGCGTTTCCGGCGTAAGATACAAGCGCCAAATCGAGCTCTCCACCGAACTCGCGGCGCAAGAAAAAAAGGCGGCACTGCACGCCCTCGACGCGCTGCTTGCGCAGATCTGCGCCGGACGGCTGGCCGATTTCCGCATGATCATCCGCGGTCAGCAGCGCACCACTCACTCCAACAGTGAAAAGCTATCCGGGCGTGCGCAGGAGCTGCGCGACCGAGGCTTCTATTTTCTGCGTTACCATCCGCGCGGCAGCAAGCCTAACGACGTGTGGAATATCCTTCCCGAAGATACGCAGAAGCGTGCGGCGCATTTCGCCGCCTATCCGCTCGACCTGTGCCTCATCCCGATACTCGCAACCTGCCCCGCTGGCGGCATCGTGCTTGACCCGTTCTGCGGCACCGGCACCACCTTGGTGGCGGCGAGAAGCCTCGGCCGCGCGTCGGTAGGCGTTGACCTTTCAAGCAGCTATTTGGAATTGTGCGCACAGCGTTGCCGTTGACGCTAAGAAGTGCGCTCGCCGCCGACGAGCAGATCCTGAAATTCCGCGTGCCTTTTGATATAGGTCACGATGAATGGGCAGCGCGGCACGACTTTGTCGCCCTGCGCCCGCGCGAGCTCGAGCGTTCCTTTCGTAAGCGCCGAGCCCACACCGCGTCCGGAAAACTCATGCGGCACGTCAGCATGTAGAAGAGTCACGACGGCGCCGGCGCGGCGATAGGTGATGAACGCGAGCCGGCCCTCGACGTCCATCTCATAGCGCTGCGCTGCGCTGTTGTCGCGTACGCTATTCGCCATCTCTCACCGGCGGCTCTACTAGCGATCCTTGTGCGCCCGCTCGGCGCGGCGCGCTGCCTTGTGCGGCGGCGGCCGGCGCTCGACGCGGCTGATCGACAGGAGCTGCCCCTTGACGCGCACGCGCTGCAGACGCGAGAGCACTTCAGGCGGTATGTCTTCCGGCAAACGCACGAAGCTGTGGTCACCGCGGATATCAATGCGGTTGATCTGCGAACCATCAAGCCGCGCCTCGTTCGCAATCGCACCGACGATGTTTCCGGGCTGCACGCCGTGCACGCTGCCGACCTCCAAGCGATAAATTTCCTGCGGGTCAAAGCGTGATCCACGTCCGCGCTGCCGGGTCTCACCACCGCCGGCATGCGAGCGTTCGTTCGCGTGCGCGCGCTCGCTTGCGCGCGCTTTTTCTTCCTGTGCCGCGACGCGCTTGGCGTTCAGGAGGAGCGGCGTCTTGCCCTGCGCAAGCTGCGCCAGCGCTGCCGCGACGTCCACGATGTCCACACCCGTCTCGTGCGCGAATTCCTCAATCACGGCGCGGTAGGTACTCGCTGCCTCGCTCGTGAGCGCTGCCGCGATGCGCTCTTTGAACTTGGCCACGCGTTTGGCATTGACATCGTCAATCGTCGGCAGGGTCATGATCTCAATCGGCTGGCGGGTCGCGCGCTCAATCGCGTGCAGCATGTTGCGCTCGCGCGGCGCGATGAACAAAATGGCCTCGCCGCTGCGCCCGGCCCGACCGGTGCGGCCGATGCGATGCACGTAGGATTCCGTATCGTAGGGCACATCAAAGTTGACCACGTGCCCAATGCGCTCGACATCAAGCCCGCGCGCGGCGACGTCGGTCGCAACCAGAATATCGATCTGCCCCGCCTTCAACTGCGCGAGCGTGCGCTCGCGCTGCGACTGCTGCAGGTCGCCATTCAGCGCCGCGGCGGCAAATCCCCGCGCCTGCAATTTCTCAGCAAGCTCGACCGTGGATTGCTTGGTACGCACGAACACCAGCATCGCATCGAAGGTCTCCACCTCGAGAATGCGCGTCAGCGCGTCAAGCTTGTGCATGCCGCTCACGACCCAGTAGCGCTGACGGATGTCGGTCGCCGTGGTGGTCTTGCTCTTGATCGTAATTTCCTGCGGCGAGCGCAGGTGGCGTTGCGCGATACGCCTGATCTGCGGCGCCATGGTGGCGCAGAACAGCGCGACCTGACGTTCCGCCGGCGCCTGACTCAAAATCGACTCAATTGCGTCGACGAAACCCATCTGCAGCATTTCGTCGGCTTCATCGAGCACGACAAAGCGTACGCCCTTTAACGACAGCGTGCCGCGTTCGAGATGGTCCATCACCCGTCCGGGGGTGCCGACGATGACGTGCGTGCCGCGCTTCAGAGCATTTAGCTGCGGGGTGTAGCTTTGGCCGCCATAGATCGGCATCACATGAAAGCCGCGCAGGTGCGCGGCGTACTTCTGAAACGCCTCGGCCACTTGGATCGCAAGTTCCCGCGTCGGCACGAGCACCAGCGCCTGCGGCTCTTTCTGCGCAAGATCAAGCTTCGCGAGGATCGGCAATGCGAACGCTGCGGTCTTGCCGGTACCGGTCTGCGCCTGACCGAGGATATCCGCGCCCGACAGCAACACCGGGATGGTGGCCGCCTGGATCGGTGAGGGGGACTCGTAGCCGACGTCGGCAAGCGCCTTCAACAGGGGCGCCGTCAGACCAAGATCTGCGAAGGCGGGCGACGGCGGCGTGCCGGTTGGTTGCATGCGGTGATAACCAGGGTGGACGTGTCGGCGGCGAGTGTACCCCTTGGCCCAGCGCGAGTTTCTGCAAATACCGCCGAGCGCGCTTACGCGCCGCCAAAGCGAGTGCACCTGCGGGCATGCATGACAAGTGTCCGCCGCAGTTTCGGCATGCCACATCGATGCGGCCTGCATGCGCCGCTCGCTTCGCTTGAGACTTCCTGACTTAACAGAATGCAGGCACTGACCGCAGCTTGTAAATGATAATGAGAATGATTAGCATTCTTATTCACACACGGTAGTGATGACGGGCACAGATCCTGGCTTTGCAATGGTCACCTTAAGTCCGCGGAGCGCCTGAAAATTCGAAACAAATCCTCTCTGCGGGCGCCAGTGGCGACGCTACTGTGCGCTGCTGCGGCTGCTGGCGCCGAGCCGGCAACGGCCGACACCCATGCGCGCAAACAGAAGCTCGAACGGCGCGTCGCGCAGCTCGCGCAACAGCTGCAAGAAGTGCAGGCCGAGCTCAAAGCGCTCATGGCCGAGGATCAGGCGACTTGCGCTGCGCGCCAGGCGCCGCCGTGCGCTCCGGTCGCATCGAGCGCGCCGGCGATGACGCTACCTGCTGCAAGCTCGCGCTTCGAGAACCTAAGCCTGTGGGGTTACGGCGAGATCTATTACACGCACCCGGGCCGCGATGCCAGCCTCACCGAATTTGATCTCGCGCGCGCGGTATTTGGCATCGGCAACAAGTTTGACGACCGTACGCTCTTCAACTCGGAGTACGAGGTCGAACACGCCGTATCGTCCGCGGGCGACGTGGGCGAATTCGAGGTCGAGCAGTTCTACGTCGATCGTCAGTTGAGCGCCAGGATCGCCTGCGCATTGGCATACCCATGCACATGCCCCTCGGCGGACGGCCCCGAGAGCACGACGCTGGGCGAGCGCGCCTGGAGCAGGTGCACGAGGCGGTCGAAGGCCTCCGCACTAACGCCCGTTTCGGCCGTGACGCGCGCCTTGTCGAACGCGGCGGCCGCCGTCACGATGGCCGGAGGCACGCTGGCACCCGCCGCGGGCTTGCCCGCGAGCAGCGCATTGGCAAGGCCCAGCGCGAGCACGCCTTCGGTGCCGGGCCGGATGGCAATCCAGCGATCGGCATTGGCGCCGGTCAGCGTCATGCGCGGTTCGATCTGCACCAGCGTGCCGCGCTCCCTGCCGTCGCGCGCCTTGCGAAAGCGCGCGTACTGGCCGGCAAAATGCACGGGCGACACCCAGGTGTCGAGGAAGTCGGCGCCGAAGGACACGATCACCTGGGCCTGGTCGAGCAGCAGGCGCGGATGGTCGGCGCCAAAGAGCTGCTCGGCCGCGGCCCGGTTGACGCGTGTCGACAGCGGGTCATAGACGAAATGCTGATGCGAACCCAGGCTCTCGGTGGTGTTTTGCACGAGCACCTTGAAATGGCCGCTGACCGGACCGGTCACGAACGCGAAGCGTCCATCCTTGGCGCTAGCGCCCTTGTCGAGCAGCACGGCCATCGCATCCTTCCAGGACACGGGCTTGAGCGCACCGTCCTGGCGCAGCAGCGGCGCACGCAGGCGGTCGGGGTTGTAATGGTGCTGGACGCTGGCCTGCCCGAGCCCGCAAAGCTTGCCGCGATTGATGCCCGAGGCCGGATTGCCCTCGAGTTTTAGCACGCGCCCGTCGCGCACGCGTCCGATCACGCCGCACTGCGCCTCGCACTGCGTGCACGTGGAGGCGTAATAAATACCGACGCCCGGAATGTTGAAGTCCTCGGGTTCGACATAGGACTTTACCGTCTCGACGCCGGAGTCAACCGACGTGAACCCGCACGCGGCCACCGAGGCCGACGCCCCGCTCCAGCCCAGCACCCGCAAAAAATCCCGTCGTTCCAATTTCTTCATGACGCCTCGGCCATCTCGGTTACCCCGGTTGCTGCGGCAGCGTCAGCCCGCGTGTACGCTCCCCGCGCCTGCGTTGCTACCTGCGTTGCTACCTGCGTTGCTACTTGTGGCATTGCCAACAATCGTTCGGCCCATGGGACGTTTCCGCGCTCCCCTTGGCAACCGGATGGTCCTTCTGGTGGCAGGAAATGCACCACCCCATGCTCAGCGGTTCGACCTTTTCGGCAACCGTCATGCCGCGCACGTTGCCATGGCAGTAGCCGCAGACCTCCTCGACCGGCCGCCCCAGCTGGAAATAGAATCGCTGGATATGCCGCTCATGGCTAAAGCGCACGAAATCGGGAAGGTCATGCACCTTCTTGAAGGGAATCGCCTCCTTTTTTTCCCAGTATTCGAACAGCTTCTTGATGCGGGGCTTGTCCTTGACCGACTCGATCGATTCGTGGCACCCCATGCACTTGCGCAACGGCGGGATCCCCGAGACGCGGCTCCTGCGCGCATAGGTGTGGCAGTACATGCAGTTGATCCCCATCTTGCCCGCGTGGATGTCATGCGGGAATTCGATCGGCTGCTCGACCTTGTCGCCGGCAAATGCCGCCCCTGCGCCCATGCCCAGCACGGCGGCGGCAAGAACGCGCGCGACCCAAAGCATGGAACGGCGGCTTGCGGGCGTGTTCACCGCCGCGGCGCACGCAGCACGTGTCTTCATCTGGCTCATTTGGATTTGAGTTCCCCTGTTGCCACAGAACATTCCCCCGGGTGCGCGCACGCAAGCGTTGCGCGTCCCCACGCGTCCCCACGCGTCCACCAAGGGGACGCAGCACTTCAACGCCTGCGCGGCGCCAGCGATGCCGCACGCACCCCGTCGGAGCGCGCCATTACGGGCGACCGCTGGGATGTTTCGCCATTGAAATGTGATCTCCAACGGACGTGCCGTCACCCGTTCGTGCGACGTACGAGTTATCGCCTGCTTGCATGGCCTTCTCGTGTGGGCCCCGCTTGATCGCACTGCCGT
>Ga0209890_10000611_pt1 | contig 16448 bp, 13 predicted proteins | sample OrgsoiDNA2013049_FD_185799 | JGI IMG/M metagenome (GOLD analysis project Ga0209890, IMG submission 185799) | Permafrost soil microbial communities from the Arctic, to analyse light accelerated degradation of dissolved organic matter (DOM) -... | ecosystem: Environmental > Terrestrial > Soil >...
CTCGTGTGCTGACGGCGGAGCAGATTCGCCTGTTGCTGGAGCAATTATCCCAGCCATACCACACCATGGTTTTGATTGCGGCCTGCCTCGCCCTTGGGGTGAGCGAGATCATGGGCTTGCAGTGGGGTGACTTCGACTGGGAGAATTTCAGCGTCATGGTCCGGCGAGGCGTTGTTCATGGGAGAGTCGGCGACACCAAGACCGAGGCATCTTTTCGGCCGCTTCCTCTCGATACCCGGCTTATGGCACCACTGCAGGAATTACGCAGCCGTAGTTCCTATGCCAAACAAGAAGATTTTGTGTTCGCCAACGCGACAGGCCAACCACGTTGGCAGGAGAGCATTCTTCATCGGCAATTGAAGCCCGCAGCGGTGCGAGCGGGCATTGGAAAGATCGGCTGGCACACCTTCCGGCATACCTACTCAACCATGTTGCGCAGCGTTGGCACCGATATCAAAGTGCAGCAGGAACTCCTGCGGCACTCGACCATCCAAAGCACAATGAACGTTTATACCCAGGCCATTTCAGCTCAAAAACATGCTGCGAACAGCAAGGTTGTGGAGATGATACTTTCAAGTCTACGCGGTTCTGATCGGGCAGCGTAGATGACAGTGACGACAGTTGAGACGAATGGGAGCTAATGGGAGCGGGTTGCAACTGGTTTGCAGCTCGCTCAACCCGATTCAAATGACTGATGGCATGGAGGTTAAGTTTGGTTGCGGGGGGTGGATTTGAACCACCGACCTTTGGGTTATGAGCAACTTACAAGACGCGGGTGGCTACCTAAAGTCTTTGTAAGGAATGCTAGAGAACCCTTATTGGACAGTGAAAGGACAGTCGCGGTTTTCAGGGTTTCTGGTACGCGGGCCCAGCGAGGCTGCCGGCATGGACGCCGAAGCCAACGATCCGGCGCGTGTATTGATCCATGACGACCAGGACCCAGTGGGTCCGCAACGTGGCCGATTCGCAGCGGAACAGATCCATACTCCAGAGACTGTCTTTCATGTCACCGAGCAAAGTCAGCCAGGACGGACCAGTCGCGTCCCCGCCCGGCAGGTAGTAATGAGCGAGAATCCTTCGCACCACGTCTTTGTCGATTGGGATATGGAACGCCAGGGCGATCTGTTGCGCGATTCGCGGACAGCCCCAGCGGGGATTGCGTTCCTTCATTTCGACGACCGCACGAGTGAGTTCTGCGCTCGGTCCTTTCGGGCCGGGCTTCCGACGCGGATTCGGGGAGAATAGCAGGCGGTACTTATGCTTGCTCAAGGCTTTGTGAAGACCGAACAGTGTCGAAGGCTTCAGCACAATTGCGGAACGGAGCAGACGAGTTGGACGCATCAAGAGCGCCAGCAGGCCGGCCAGGATGCGGTCCCAAGCGGATAGATTCGGCGATCGTTGCCGGGAGCGATTCACGATCAGGAGTTGGTGTTTGAGCAGAAGCGACTCCGCGACTAGGGAACGAACGCCGCCAGGGCCGAGCAACCGAGCCAGGACGGCGATGAAATGGACGAAAAGAACAGCCAGATTGCGCATCGAAGGAGGGTAGCAGAAACGGGAAATCCTGAGGAATCTTGGCAGAAATAACAATTCGCCAGCCACAAGTGTTAGCACAAGGATACGATCACAACTTCGTGATCAATCGAACCGGGCCCGATCCCGTGTTCGCGGCGCGGGTGCGCGAACCGGGGACGGGGCGAGTGATGGAGGTCTACACGACTGAGCCGGGAGTGCAGTTATATTCCGGCAACTTCCTGGATGGAACCATCACGGGCAAACAGGGACACGTCTACAAGCAGCGCTTTGGATTCTGCTTGGAGACCCAGCACTTTCCCGACTCACCCAACCATCCCGATTTCCCATCCACTATCCTCAAACCCGGCCAAGTCTACCGGTCGCGAACAATCTATAAGTTCTCGGTGAGCAAGTAGCCAGAAGAGGAAACTTAGAGAGTAAGTGTCAGAACAAACACCCGGTTGACATGATTGAATCCGCAGCCAGCGTGACTTCGCCATTTGATCAGCAGATTCTCAGGCGGCCAGGCTCCCTTCCTTCGTCCAGGGTGGATTACTGCCGGTTAGCTTGTCATCCGCCCGGAACAGTTTTCACATGCTTGGCGATACCAAACCAGCAAAAGCAAAGCTAAAGCATCCTGATTCTGCACGCTAGTTGCGCACGGAAATCAACGTTGGGCGTCTTGAATATTGCCCGGCGAGCGCCCCACTCACATTCATTTCGGCGAGGTTGGCCTGGAAACATGCCAAGGCATGGACTGTTCATAGGCATACGCCACTCTCAACACGGTCGCCTCATCGAAAGCCTTACCGGCAATATGCAAACCGATCGGCAGCCCCGCGGAGCTAAAGCCGCATGGCAACGAGATAGCGGGGAAGCCAGTCAGATCGTAGGGGATATTGAACCGAAGGAACGCATCAATCACGTGCTCTCGGAGGTCTCCGGACTGTACAAACACTTCTCCGACTGGAGGCGGAAGCGCAGGCAAGGTTGGAGAAACGATGACATCGGCATGCTCGAAAGCCTGGTTAAAGTTACGCTGCAACAAGGTGCGTGTTCGCTGGCTCTTCACGTAGTCGGAGGCCAGCAGATACCGTCCGGCCTCGAGGTTCGTTCGCACTCCCGGACCATAGTCATCCGCCTGTTTTTTCAAATACGGCTCATGATACGAGGTGGCTTCCGCCAGAGTGATGTGCGCTTCCATTGCCGAACAGTTTTCCAAGTCTGGAATGTCAACCTCCACACGCGTCGCTCCCATACCTTCCAGTTGGTGTATGGCCGCGCTGACGAACTTCTGAATCTCTGTATCAACGTGGTCGAAGAAATATTGACGAGGGACACCCAGCCGCAGACCACGAATGCTGCCCCTCATCTCTTGGCGGTAGTCCGCTAACGGCCGCGAGCTCGAGGACGGATCCTTTGGGTCCGGGCCTGCGATCACGGCTAGCATGATCGCTGCATCTTCGACGCACTTGGTGAGCGGGCCAATGTGATCGAGTGACCAGGCCAGAGGGATCGCTCCATAACGACTCACCCTACCGTAGGTGGGTTTCAGACCTACCACTCCGCAGACCGCTGCGGGCGTGCGAATCGAGCCTCCGCTGTCCGATCCGAGCGAAGCCGTGCATTGGGAGCTGGCGACTGCGGCTGCCGATCCACCGCTCGATCCCCCAGGGACTCGTGTGGAATCCCATGGATTGCGGGCCGGTCCGTAATGAGGATTGTCGTTGGTAACGCCATAGGCGAACTCATGCATGTGGGTCTTGCCCACCAATACCATGCCCGCCTGGTGTAGTCGAGCAACGGCCGTGGCGTCGTAGTCAGGGATCCAATGGGCGAGGACTTTGGATCCGGCAGTGGTTCGGACGCCGCGCGTGGCGAAGAGATCCTTAACAGAGATCGGGATTGCGTGGAGAGGGCCACGGTATTGACCTTTGCGTATTTCGCTTTCTGCTTCGACCGCGGCCTTTCGTCCTTCCTCCTCGGTGATGGTAATGAAGCTGTTCAGCTTAGGTTGCAGTTCATGGATTCTCTCGATCGCCTCATTGAACAGCTCCACCGGCGAGATTTCTTTCTTCTGGAGTAAGGGGGCCAGTTCATGAATGGGGCGGGAGATCAGAACTTCAGGCATCGGACGCTCAGTCGGCTTGGAAATAAGTAGCAGGCTCGATCGAGCCCAAATCCAGAGTGCGTAGCGATTGAGAGTCAGACAGAATGATTCCGACAAGGTCGGCGGTTGGCTGGAGCCACGGGGCACCCAAGTTTGTACCGGTGACGGTCGTCATGGATCGAATCGTCGCATCCAGCGATTGCTCCTCAGCTAACAGCGGCGGGGCCAGCAGCAGAGCTGCAAGCCCCATACCGCTCCGTTGAACCCATGTCCTTCGGCTTAGCAAGCGAACGAGAATGTTCTCTGACACGAAACGCTCACCAGACCTTTCACCTCGTAAAACCGAACAGCGCATCCATATGCGGATACAACTTTTCCTCGACCGGCGTCACGCACCCAGCCCGCCGCATCACCCGTATCATTTGCAGATACTCCGTGTCGGATCCAGTTTTCGCGCAGCCTGCTAGAACCTGAATTTCAGAGCCAGCTGTATGTTACGCGCCGAGAATGCAGCCGTCGACTGTCCAAACAAAGCCTGTGAAAGATTAGAGTGCGGAAGATACAGGTTCACCCGGTTGAACAAATTAAACGCCTCCGCACGGAACTCAAGACTGGTTTCGTGCGGCATGGTGAAGGTTTTAAAGATCGAAGCGTCGACATCAGCGTATCCCGGGCCGCGGAAGGTGTTCCTGCCCAGGTTCCCATTCTTGCCCAAGGTGTTTCCGACATTCGGGTTCGGGAAATCCGCAACCACAAAGATCCCTTTTATGTAGTCGGAGCGGCTAAGTCCGGTCTTGGTGTTGCCGAAAGCAGGAGTATTGGGGCGATCATATCCATCGCCATCGCCGTTGTAATCGCAGTAGAGAATGTTTGTACAAATGACCGAGAAGGGCCTCCCGGACTGCAAGACGAGGGTGCCATTTACCTGCCATCCGCCGATTATGCTTCTGGCCATGCTATTGGAAAAGTGGTTGGGTAGAATCCAGGATCCATAGGCGGACACCTTGTGACGCGCGTCGAAATCCGACGGCCCGTAATCAAGGCCAGGATTCTGCTGGTCCATGGTGCCGTTGTACAGCGGTGTACTAACGTTGCTGTAGTCCCCCAAGCCAGGGTCGCTGACATAGTCCAGCCCCTTGCTCCAGGTGTAGTTGATGGTGAAGCCGTAGTTGTTTTTTAGTTGACGCTGGAGCTGAAGATTGAGGCCATTGTAATTGGATCCAGGACCATTCTGAATAAAAGTCGTCCCAGAGAAGTTGGGATTAAATCTCGCCGCGCCAACAGCTGACGACGTACGATCTCCCGTGAATCGATTGATGTCGTTGCGAATGTAGAGGCCAACTCCGCGAGTTCCAACATAATCCGCTGTAAAAGAGTACTGGCCGGCAAGCCGATGTTGAATGCCGAAGAACCACTGCTCCGAGTATGCGGTCTTCAAATTATTGTCGACACCTGAGATGCTGACTCGCACTCCGGGAATACCTCCCGCAGGCGAGAGACCCGTCTCAAAGCCTGGGCTCGCAATCGCGGGAATCCCATACGAAATCGTTCCTCCGTAGTACAACGGAAATACGCTCGGAAATGCCGTGTCAGGGGGATTAAATCTTGAGGCGTTAGTGTAAAGGTTCGAATAAGGTGGCAGGTAGGCCATGGAAAAACTACCGTGAATTACCGTGTTGCCGCTGCCGTAGGGGTCGAACGCAAATCCGATTCGCGGCGCGAAATTGTTGTAGTCGGTGTTAAACAGGTGACCTACGCGCCCCACCGTCGCCGATGCAACCCGCTCCGCCGTGGTCGAACCGCTGCCGAACTTCATATTCGCCAGGACTCCATGGGCCTCGCTGGGAGCTCGGAACACGTCGTATCGCAAGCCCAAATTAACCGTCAGTCGACGGCTAAGCTTCCAATTGTCTTGCGCAAACATACCCCACCAAGTCTGGCGGAAATTTCTTGGAGTCCCAGTGAATTGCCCGGTCACCGGATTTACCGACGCCTCAGTGTAATAGGGCCCGTCATTACCAAAGGTAAAGGGATCCTGGAATTCATAGAACCCATAGGTCTCTGATTGGTAGTTGCTGTTTTCCTGGAGGTGCTCAACATCGAAGCCAAATTTCAGCGAGTGACGGCCTCGGGTAACGGAGACGGCGTCGGACAGGGAAAAGTTGTTGAACACGAACGTTCTCGGTACGAACACTTCACCGCCGAAAGGGGTCGTCCCACTATCAAAGAAGAGCCAAGGATAGTTGTTGGATCCCGATTTGGGAGCGGTAAATCCGATTCCGAAGTCACTTCTGGCGACCATGAAGTGGAGATCATTCAGCAGATTTGGGTTGAAGACGTGCGTGTAGCTGAGCATACCGCTGGGGAAGGTACCGTGGAAAGGCGCCTTGAAGCCGCGGGTGACCGCCCCGTTCAACTCCTCCCGGCCAGTGTCAGTCGTGTTGTGCGTATAAAGAAAACGCGCAAAAAAAGTGTCCTGCTTGCCCAAGCTGTGGTCGACGCGGGCTAGGACTTGATTGCCGGAAACGGGGTGGGCATCGACGTAGCTTGTGGTGCAGAAATCGGGGATTCCGTCGAGAGGGCCGTCAATAAACTGGTAATAAGGTATAGCTTGCACCGTTTCCAGGGGCAATGTCTTTAGAAAGATGCTGCCTGTATCTACGGCAGTTCCGGGAACACAGGGACCAGAAGGATATGCTTGGAACTGCGCATTTGCGATCGCAGTCGGACGATATGTGGCGAGATCTTGCCGGAATTCGGGTGTTTCCCCGTAAGACAGCAGCGTCTGCGAATCTGTGCCTCGTATTCCCTCGTAGTTCACAAAGAAAAATGTCTTGTCGCGACGGATCGGTCCGCCGAAGGCAAATCCGAAGTTGTTCTGCTTAATGTAGCTTCGTCCAACACCGGGCTGATCGAAAGTGTAGCGCGCATCGAACATGGGGTTGCGGAGGTAATCGTAAACGCTGCCATGGAACTTATTCGTGCCCGATCGAGTCGTGATCACGCTAACCGAGCCATTGCCTCGGCCATACTCCGCAGAAAAATTCGCAGTTTGCACTTGGAACGATTGGATCGACTCGACCGACGGTGAGATCGCGGGAGTTCCACCCAGCCACTCGTTGTTATTCGAAACCCCATCCACGACGAACACGTTTCCGCGCGGACCTGCGCCGTTCGCGGAGGTGCCATAGTTGAACTCGTTGAAACCAGTGTCGGAGATGGCCGGCGCCAGCGTCGCCGTAGTACCGGGTTGCAGGAGGCTCAGCGAATACACATCACGCCCGGGCGTGGGTAGGTCCTGAACCTCAGCCTGGGACAGCGTGTTGGCAACGCGAGCCTCTTCAGTATTGATCAACGGGATGGCGTCGGTAACGTCCACGATCGCCTGCACGGAACCAATCGCCAACTGGACGTCAGCGCGGGCCAGTCCGTTGGTCTGTACCTGAATCCCTTTTACGAGTCCGGTCGAGAAGCCTTCATGCGTGGCTTTTAATTCATAAGTGCCCGGAATTAAGAACTGAAACTGGTAGAAGCCATTTCCGTCAGTCAAAACCACCCGCTGCTGGCCTCTGCCTACGTTCGTGACGGTGACTTGAGAATTTGCAAGCACATTCCCTTTCGGGTCGAGGACGTAGCCGTTCAGGCCGCCTTCCGTGACCTGAGTCCAAGACACCGTTGCCGCGAACAGCAAAAAGAAAATCGCCCATCCAAACTGTCTCATAGCACCCTCCGGGGTGGATCTCGATCGACCGCTGGGCACGAATTTTGGTGCGACCTTACATTGGTTCTCCGTTGCCAAAAGTAATTTTGCGAATACTTTACAAGATTTCTGTAAAGTTTGTAAAGAAATCTTCGACTTCCCCCTTCCGCGGTCAATCGGGTAACTAAAATCCCCCTATCCGGGGCGCCCTGGTTTCTAGTAAGGTTGTAAGGTTTTCTGCAACTTGTGCTGACGATAGGTTCCCCCGTTCAGCAAAATACGCCCGCAATCGGAACGGCGACTGTGAAAAAGGCTACGGTTTATTTCCGGATCGGCGAAGCAGCGCGAATGCTGGGAGTGAGTGCCTCGTCGTTGCGAAACTGGGAGCGAATGGGGTTGCTGGTCCCCATCCGAAGCCGCGCGCGTTACCGGCTGTACTCCCACGAGGCTCTAGGCAAACTGCGCAAGATCCAGTATCTGCGTACCGTGAAGGGGGTGAACCCGGCGGGAATCGCTGCCATCCTGCAAAACAAGGTTGAGGCCGATGCACCTGCGCCGTCGTCCGCACCAAGAGCCAAACGCTCGGGGATCGCGCCCCGGCTGGCGCGGCTACGCCATGAACTGGGCCTAACCCTGGCAGGAGTTGCCCGGCAGACCGGAGTATCGATCAGTTTTCTCAGTTCTCTCGAGCGCGGCTGTTCCAGTGCATCGATTGCCACCCTGCAGAAACTCGCCAAGCTTTACAAGACGAATGTTCTGTCGTTCTTTGCGGATGAAGACAATTCGCGCCGCCTGGTGCGCTCCCGCGATCGCAAAGTGTTGAAGCCGAATGCGGGCGTTGAGATGGACCTACTGGCCTCAGGCAACAAGATGATGGAGCCTCACCTGTTTCGCATCGCTCCGGGCGCTGGCAGCGGCGGTTCCTACAGTCACGAAGGCGAAGAGTTTGTTTACGTACTTCAGGGAAAGCTGGAGGTCTGGTTGGATGAGGTCGAAAGTTATGTTCTCGATCCGGGTGACAGCCTGTACTTTGAAAGCACACAGGCGCACCGCTGGCAGAACCTCAGCGAGAATCAGACCTGCATTTTGTGGGTGAACACACCGCCAACTTTCTAAGAGACTCGCAGCCGAATGCATTTAAGGAGACCAATGAAACTCCGAAACAAGTTCGCAGGACCGGCACTGCTCGCGACACTCTGGGTCACTCCCGCCATCACCCAGACATGCAAGGATGCCGACCTTCTTCTGCGTAGCGGCCACATCGTTACGATGGACGGATCAAGAAGTGTGGTGAGCGCCATGGCCATACGGGACGGCAGAATCCTCGCCCTCGGCGACGGCGACGCACTCGCAGCTTGCGCCAGTCCCCGTACCCGGTTGCTCGACTTGCACCGACACACAGTTCTGCCCGGCCTCATCGACGTTCACACTCATGCCATGGAGTGGGTGGAGAGCATTTTGCGTGGAGAAATTGATGCCGGATACCCCGCCGTCCATGGCATCTCGGAGATCACGCAAGCCATAGCGCAACGCGCTGCCACGCTTCAGCAAGGGCAGTGGATTATAGGATCCGGCTGGGATGACACCAAGCTCGCCGAGCACCGCTACATTGCTCGGCATGACCTCGACGTAGCCTCAGCGGGCCGTCCCGTTTATCTGAAGCACGTGAGCGGTCACATGGGTGTGGCCAACAGCGCTGCTCTCAAACTCGCCGGCATCACCAAAGCTACCCAAGATCCGCAAGGTGGAGTAATTGAGCGCGACGCGTCTGGAGAACCCACCGGAATCCTCAAGGACACGGCGATGGGGCTCATCGCTGGGATCCTCCCCGGAGATCCACCGGATATTGCCGTACGCGCTGCCCGGCTCGTTTCCGAAAAAGCGGCAGAGGTTGGCCTTACCACCATCCATGACATCTTCCTCGGGCCCGACGAAATGCGCGGGTACCAGGAGGCACAGCGTCGGGGCTGGCTCAAGGTGCGTGTCCAAATGTCGCCCAGGATTGGCAGCATTGTAGACGCTGAGAAACTGGCCCAGATGGGCGTGCATACCGGCTTTGGGGATGATCTGCTGAAATTCGGCGCCGCGAAAATGTTTGCCGACGGCGGCATGGGGGCGCGTACCATCGCCATTTATCCCCCTGGAGTGATCGGAGAACCAAGCAATCTCGGCGTGCTCCGCTGGACGCCGGCCGACATGGAGAAGGCCCACTTGCTCGCGGCCGGGGCAGGCTGGCAGTTGGAGACGCATGCCATCGGCGACCGTGCCATCGACGAGGTGTTGGACTCCTACGCGGCGGTCATAAAGCAACTGGGGCTCAAAGATGCGCGGTTTCGTATCGTTCACGCCGGTATTTCAACTCCTGCGGTACAGAAGCGAATGCACGAACTGAACGTGGTGATCGACGGTAACCCGCCCTTTGTGTACTGGATCGGAAGCTGGTTCCAAAAGTACGGGACAGAGCGTGTGCGTTGGTCGTACCCGGCGAAATCCTACATCGAGAACGGAATTATCGAGGCCGCCGGCTCCGATGTTGCCGTGACGCCAATCAGCCCCTGGTGGGGGATCTGGGCCGCGGTCGTTCGCAGAGACCTGCAAACTGACCAGATTATCGCCCCAGAGGAACGTATTTCCATCGAACAGGCGCTCACGCTGTATACGCGAAATGGAGCCTACGCGGGCTTCGAAGAAGACCGCAAGGGAGCCCTCGAACCCGGAAAACTCGCCGACTTCATTGTCATCGATCGCGACGTGCTCAGCGTCCCCGCAGATGAACTCAAAGACGTGAAAGTCCTCCAGACGTTTGTGAACGGCCAGAGCGTGTACGATTCCGGACACGTTCAGTGACAGAGCGGTGCGATTTTGTTGATCTCGTTCACGGCGGTGTACCAGATGAATTCATTGCCGTCGCTGAAGATGTAATAGGTTGCTCCATTCGGCAACAGCAATACCGTATTTCCGCCGTAGCCGCTCATGAAAGATACCCAGAAATTGCATCGGTACTGCGGGAATTCGGTGGTAGTCATGTACTTCGCCCAGAATAGGTTGTGATAGCGGAACGTGTTCGGCACAACCGGCGTCCCCCGATCCGGTACATGCACACCCAGAGTCGACGGATTTGCCGTGCGGAACAGCGACTCCTGCAGCCGGGTTGGATCCAGCACCGGCGCGCCGTTAATCACGCCGCCGCTGTTATTAAGAAAGCGGCCGAGTTTGGCGATGTCATCCTGAATAAAAAACAATCCGTGGCTCCCAAAGGGCTTGCCGGACGTGCTGTTGTCCGTGCGCAGCGTGGACAGGCTTCCCTGGCTCATGTTCAGCGGCTTGAATACAGCGTCGCGGATCGAATTGAAAATGTCCGCCCCGCTGCCCTGCTGTTGCTGCAGGTAGCCGTTCATGGCTTGGGTCAGGATGAAAGTGGCGTGGCTCTGGTACACCCACGTCGTCCCCGGAACAGCCTTGTGCGGGAATGGTGTGAATGCGTCCGCGATCTTCGTGCTGTAAGGCTCGGCTACAATAAACGCCCGCTCCTGGGTACTACCCTCATCCGCGTCAAGACTCGCGCTGATGTAATTGCCCGTGGCCATGTCGGCCGTGTTGTTGAAGGTCACATTCGTCCAGTCGCCGCCACTCGTGTACTGCGGGACGTCGCTCCGAATCAGTTGGCCATAAACTGCGCTTTCGTATTGCTGTCCCAGCCACATCATCGCCACTCCGGCAAACGACGACTTGGCTATCGAGTAGGAAGGCAGGCGCATGTTGTCGCAGAAAGCGTAGGTGCCGTAGCGCGTCTGGCAACTGCCAACATAGTGGACGCCATTGATCAACAGTCCATAAGTGGTAATGTCAGCGGGCGACTTGAACCCTTGTGTGAAGTTCGCAATGTTGATCCCGGAATTTGGGAAGTCCGTCGCCAAGGCGGTGAGAGGCTTGGTCGGCAGCCGGTTTGCCATTTCGGCAGCCTCGGCGTTCTCCAGCGCCTGATCATTGGCCACACTGCCGGGAGTGTAGGTTGCCGCGATTTGTCCCCACATGTTGAGCTTGAAATACAAGCAGGTTTCCTGCGTCACCTGGTAACGGGCCTTCGAGATGTTAGGGATCTTCGTATTGCTGAAAAGGAACGTCATTTCTCCGTTGTGCACGCAGTTCTGATTCCGCTCCACCAGGGCGAAGGGAAACGAGGCGCGAATGTAACCGTTGTCGCTCGTCTCCTGCCACACTCGTCCGGGCCCGACGATATAGTTCCATGCCGCACTGCCGGTGATGACAAGTCCTTGCTGGACGGGGACGAGGTGGCTTCCGTTCTGCACGAACTGGAAACTAAAACTCGCCAGGTGTCGCCATGGAGAGTTGCTTCCGGACTCGTCAGCGAAGTCGTCCCGCAGAATCTGAGCGCTGCCGCTGGTCGTCGGGTCAGAAAGCGTGAGTGTGCCTTCGAAGGACTGGGAAGGTGCAGCAGCATTAGCAGGCAAGGCAAAGCCCGCACTGTCATCAACCGGTACAGAGGGGACAGTGTTCGAGAACAGTTCGCTGTAGGTGAGAACAGATCGATTCACTTTGCTATTTCCGCCCAGTGGGTCGCCGGGAACAGGCGTCGTGGCCGATAAGGCAGGCGTACACCATCCAGCCAACGCCAGCCACAGAAACAGTGCACGGAGAAGAAAAGAAGGTTTCATCGCCAATCTTCAAAGCTGGGGGAAGCGTATTGAGCGTGGCTACGACTGTCAAGTGCGGGCTCAGATGACCCAACCCGCACCCTCCAACAGTACTGCTATACTCCGGGTCGCTAGTAGCTGCGACGGAGAGAATGACCACAGAACTTTTCAACCGCTTGCCGAAAGTTTCTCCGAGCAGCATGACGGCGCGCTTCTTGCTGGCATTTCTTGCCACCGCCGGATTTTTCTATGTCAACATCATGCCGGCTCTGGTAGACGGTTTGAAGGTTGGACTCGGCTTCAGCAACAAGCAGGCAGGGTTAGTTGGCTCATGCAATGTCTATGGCGCAGCAGGCGGCGCTTTCCTGATCGCATTTCTCGTGCGACGCATCCATTGGAGGTCGGCTGCCCACTTACTCCTACTGGGGTTGATTGGCATGGACCTGCTTTCCATGCTCGTGAAAAATCCGTTCGGACTCATGGGCGCTCGATTTATACACGGTTTTATCGGCGGGATGCTGGTAGGAATAAGCTTTTCGATCTTTGCTCGAACCACGGCACCTGATCGTACTTTTGGCGTGCTGCTTCTGGTACAAGTTTTCGCCGGCGGTCTGGGTGTAATGAGCTTGCCTTTGTTGGTGCCGAAGTTCGGTACGAATGTTTTGTTTGCGGCGTTGATCTTGTTCAGCCTAGCGACATTGGTGATGCTGCAGTTCCTGCCAGATTATCCAGTGAAGCCCCCTTTGTCCCACACTCCGGGTGCCGTGCCTGATCGACTGCAATTTAGGCCGCTTTTGTTCGCACTGTTCTCCGTATTTTTCTTTCAATCCGCCAACATGGGGCTATTCGCCTTCATCATCGGACTTGGGAAGCACCGCGGACTGGACGTAGCATTCGTCAGCGAAACACTGGGCATCGCGAATTGGATCGCCACACTCGGCGCAGTATTGGTAATCGTGGTCTCCACCCGTTTTGGTATTTTCAAACCGATTCTCGGCGGCATGCTGTTGACGCTGGTTGGCACCTATGTGTTCAATTACAGCGACGTGAAGTGGATTTGGATCGCAGCAAATATCGGAACGGGCATCACCTGGAACTTCGTGATTTCCCATCTGCTTGGCATGTGCGCCAGGTTTGATCAAACCGGCCAGACCGCGGTTTGGGCCGGTTTTGCTTCCAAGATGGGTTTGGCGTCAGGCCCGATGCTTTTTTCGTTTATCGTAGGGGCGGGAAATTATTCAGCATTGATCGCGACCGCGCTCGTACTATTAATTTTTGCGACTTTTGCGTCGGCAATCCCCGCATGGGTGCTAGACCACGCTGCTGCTTTGCCTGACAGCCAGAATGCTCAAGGTCTTCCGTAATCCGCACCATGTCTTCGAGTTCCGAGCTATGCGTACGATCACTTCGGTTGTTTAATTGGAAGGACGGGTCATTATCACCTCTGGAGTCGAACATGTCTTTGTTCTCGATTGCAGCGTTGCAGGTCGACTTACCTAATGGGGACAATCGCGATCGTCTCGAAAAAGAAACCGCGCGTGTTCTCGCGAGATTTCCGTGGGTACAAATGGTCGTGTTTCCCGAGCTTTGCTCATTTGGACCTGGTTTGAGCTTCGCCGAAACCATGCCCGGACCGACCGAAAGTCGGTATCAAACTCTGGCCAAGAAGCACCGTGTATGGCTTGTACCGGGATCAATTTATGAACGGGTTGGGAAGGACGTTTTCAACACCGCGGCTGTCATCAGTCCCGATGGCGAGATCGTTGGCCGATACCGCAAAATGTATCCCTTCCTACCTTATGAAAAAGGAGTGTCCCCTGGAACTGAGTTCGTCGTATTCGATGTTCCAGAAATTGGTCGTTTTGGAGTATCCATCTGCTATGACGGGTGGATTCCAGAAACGACTCGCGCCCTGGTGTGGAAGGGTGCCGAGGTCATTATCCACCCGACCATGACCGGAACCATTGATCGAGGACAAGAACTGATAATTGCCCAAGCAAATGCCATAATGAACCAATGTTATTTCGTTGACGTAAACGCGGCCGGTCAACTGGGTAACGGAAGATCCATAATCGTTGGCCCGGAAGGTGAAATCATTCATCAGTCGGGTGAAGTGGGGGAACAGGTTCCTTTCACAATCGATTTGGAACGTGTGCGAGAAGTGAGAAGGTCTGGCACCCTCCGACTCGGCCAAGTCCTTAAGTCATTCCGTGATACACATATTGAGTTTCCTTGTTATCGAGGTAAATATCAGGAATCCTCTTCAATGGCGGCATTAGGACCTCTAACAATGCCCGAGAGCTAGCTGCTAGGGATGTAGACTTAGTGCGCCATAGTGAGGTATTCCACTGCGCCCCGTGATGCCGTGCCAGCCAGCGCCCGATGGCGCCATTCTTGGCGTGATTCTCAATTGCCGCCGCTGAAACAAGTCATGGCGAGCCGGCAACCTTTATCTGTCATTGACTTAGCACCCTCGCCACGAAGTGGCAGCTGCTTGGACGTGGAAGGCATACAACCACGAGCAGCAACTCCCTTGATCCCGAACTTCGAACAGTGCCAGCGTCTGCCTGTGCTGACGATTCGTGCCATGACCGGCGGTGAGGGCTACGCTCAGCGCCATCTCCAGCAAAGCGATTATTACGACCAGAATCGGGCTGTCGAAGGCAAGTGGCACGGACGCGGCGCTGAACTGCTTGGGCTTAAAGGAGAGGTTACATCCGAGGATTTTGAGGCGGTACGGCAAGGTCTCGACCCGCAAACTGGAGAGTTCCTCCGGCAGCGCCACAGCGCGGATCGCATTGCCCGCAATGGTGCGGAACAAAGCAAGGCCCGCTCCCTCTATGACATGACATTTTCGGTGCCGAAGTCCGTCTCTGTCATGGCCATTGTTGGCGGTGAGGAGAGACTGGTCGCCGCGCACGAAACCGCCGTGCGTGCTGTGCCTTCCGAAAACTCCGTCCGTTCTGAAACTGCGGAGAGTTACGAGCATTCGTGAGATCCTTGTGGGATCACGATGAGCTCTCTTTTCGTCGCCCTTTTCTCGTTGGTCGCCTCCAGCTTTCGAACCCGTGCCGCCCTGCAGGCGGAGATCCTCGCGCTTCGTCACCAACTCGCGGTTCTCCAAAAGAACGCGCCGCCTCGTCTGCGACTCCAGCGCTCCGACCGATTCTTGTGGATCGTGCTCTCGCGGTGGTGGCCCGGTTGGCGCTGCAGTCTGCACATCGTTCGCCCCGCTACAGTGATCGCTTGGCACCGGCGAGCGTTCGCTTGGTACTGGACGCGGAAATCACTCCGGCGTCCGGGAAGACCGCACGTGCCCGCAGAAATTCGCGACTTGATTCGGAGCATGAGCCAAGCGAACCCGTTGTGGGGAGCACCCCGCATCCACGGCGAACTGCTCAAGTTAGGAATCGAAGTCGCACAATCGACCGTGGGCAAATATCTTCGCCGCCCGCGGAAGCCACCATCGCAGACTTGGCGAACCTTCCTGACCAATCACATGGATCAGATGGCCTCCATCGATTTCTTCCTGGTGCCGACGGCTACCTTCCGACTTCTGTTTGTATTCGTGGTGTTGTCGCATACGCGGCGCCGCGTACTGCACTTCCAGGTGACCGAACATCCCAGCCAGGAATGGACCATGCAGCAGATGCGGGAGGCTTTCCCATGGGATCACGGATGCGGATATCTCCTGCGCGACCGCGATGCAATCTACGGTGGTGACTGGGTGGCCATGACGAAAGGCCTGGGGATGGAGGACGTGATTTCCGCGCCGCGATCGCCATGGCAAAATCCATACGTCGAGCGGCTGATCGGTTCCATCCGGCGGGAATGTCTGGACCACATCATCGTGTGGAATCAAAGATCGTTATGCCGCACTCTGCACAGTTATTTTGCCTATTACCAGCGTTCCCGAACTCATCTGGCGCTGGCCAAAGATGCTCCGGAATCGAGAGCGGTGGCTAAGCCAGAACGCGGCCGCATCGTGGTGATTCCTGAGGTCGGAGGACTTCACCACCGATACCAGCGCCAGGCAGCGTAGCGATAGTTCGTCGATGCTTGACGATTATGGCTTCGGTGTCTTGTCTGGGTCTTGCGAATCAAAGCCGACTGTTCCCGAGCCAAGACCAGATTTCATCCCGGCTACGAACTCCTTTTTGCACTCGCCGCTTTGCGAACCAGAACACCTTGCTTCAAAGCTCAAAGTTCCCTCGCTCAGCTACTTCGGCAGACGGTGAACCGCTGCAGACGAGGTTTTCGGTAATGACAGCCGCATCCTCATCGGGTTTAGGCCAGAAACCAGGAGACCGAGGATTCGACTTCCGCCAGTCCCGTTGAGTCGATCGTGCAGGTGTGCTAGCTGCTTGGTGGTCCCACTGAATTGCGAATCTTCAGTTCGGTTGGCAAAACAATCTGCTGCGCACGCTCTTTCTTTCCTTGAATCCGCTCCAGCAGGATGCGCGCAGCT
>Ga0209890_10000612_pt1 | contig 16430 bp, 16 predicted proteins | sample OrgsoiDNA2013049_FD_185799 | JGI IMG/M metagenome (GOLD analysis project Ga0209890, IMG submission 185799) | Permafrost soil microbial communities from the Arctic, to analyse light accelerated degradation of dissolved organic matter (DOM) -... | ecosystem: Environmental > Terrestrial > Soil >...
GCAAGGGGACCACAGCGACTTTCACGCAAGCGGTGCTACGCAACCTGAAGAATTGAGGGCTGCCTTTCCATGCCCTCCCGATCGGCATTGCGCGTCGACGCAGTATTCTGCAGGTTCTCTCGCCAATATGGCTAACCTCGAACTCGAAGGCCTTACCAAACACTACCCAGGTGTGGTTTCCGTCAACGGCATCAGCCTGTCTGTGGAACACGGAGAATTCGTCTGCCTGCTGGGTCCGTCGGGTTGTGGCAAGACGACCACGCTGCGCATGATTGCGGGCTTTCTCGAACCCGACGCGGGCGAAATCCGCGTCGTCGGCAAGGTCATGTCATCGGTCCGCTCCGTAGTCCCGCCCGAGCGCCGCAACATGAGTATGATCTTCCAGAGTTATGCCGTGTGGCCGCACATGACGGTACGCCAGAATGTCGGCTACGGTCTGAAAATGAAATCGATGCCGCCGCTGGAACGGCAATCTCGTACCGATGTCGCACTCGACGCCACGAAGCTCCGCGCCGAGGCGGAGCGGTATCCTTCCGAGTTGTCCGGCGGTCAGCAGCAACGGGTCGCGCTCGCGCGGGCGCTGGTGACGAAGCCCGACATCCTGCTGCTGGACGAACCCTTGTCCAACCTCGATACCAATCTCCGCGGCGAGATGCGCTTCGAAATCCGCCGGCTGCATGACGAATTCCACTACACGTCGATCTACGTCACGCACGATCAGGTCGAGGCGATGACGATGGCCGACCGGATCGTCATCATGAATGCCGGGCGCATCGAGCAGATCGGAACGCCCGAAGACGTCTACGAGCGTCCCAATTCCGCGTTCGTGGCTCGCTTCATCGGCGGAGGGAATGTCGTCAATGCGACGTACGTGTCGGGACATACGGTGCAAGTCGCCGGTCATAACCTCGACATCGGACAGGGAAGCTTCGCGGCCCCCGGCGCGCCGATGAGCTTCTGCGTCAAGACGCACGACGTGGAGCTTTTGGTCGACGATGGAATCGCCGCGCACAATACGCTCCCGGGTACCGTTCGCGGTCAAGCGTATCTCGGCAGTCACCGCGATTACGTCGTCGACGTCGGGCAGGACGTGCTGATCGCCGCGCCCGCCGACCTCTCGGTGCCCAATGGTTCGAATGTGAGGGTAAGGTTCAAGGCCGAGCGATGTCGCGGACTTGTCAGTTGAGGCGCAATTCCTGACCGCGCTAGCCTCGCACACGGACGAGCGCTCGATGGCGCTGCTTTAACCGAATGAAGGAGGATCGCAATGAAGTGGATGAGATGGAACCGGGGCTTCACCACGTTGCCTCTCGCGCTGCTGGCCTGCACGATCGCCGCACCAGTCGCAGCTCAGGAGACGACCCCCGCGATGTTGGCGGCGGCAGCGAAGGAAGGCAAAGTCGTCTGGTATTCGTCGATCGACGTCAAGGTCGCGGAGTTGATCGCGAAGGCTTTTCGTGCCGACTATCCGAATATCCAGATCGAGGTCGAACGATCAGGGTCGGAGCGCGTGTTCCAGCGAATCAACCAGGAATACCAGTCGGGCATCAAGAACGTCGACGTCGTCAACTCGTCCGATGCTTCGCATTTCCTCTACTGGAAGCAGCAGAAGTGGCTCGCGCCGCATGTTCCGCCCGACGTGAAGCGCTACGCCGCGCAGTTCAAGGATCCTGAAGGCTATTACGCCGCGTGGCGCGCGACGCTGAGCGTGATGGGCTACAACACCAACCTGGTGCCGGCCAAGGATGCGCCGACAGGCTATCTGGACCTCCTCGATCCGAAATGGAAGGGCAAGCTCGTCAAATCGCATCCGGGCTACAGCGGCACCAGCCTGACCGGTACCTACGCGATCGCCAAGGTGCTCGGCTGGGAATACCTCGAGAAGCTGTCCCAGCAAGGGGTGCAGCAACTGCAATCGACGACCGCAACGCCGAAAAGCATCGCCAGCGGCGAACGGGCGGTGATGGTCGACGGCAACGAATACAACATGTTCATCGAGATCGATGCCAAGAGCCCCGTGGCGATCATCTATCCTAAGGAAGGCACGCCGTTCGTGACCTCGCCCACGGCGATCTTCACCGATGCACCACATCCCAATGCCGCGCGCGTGCTGCAGAACTTTCTCTATACGGCAAAGATCCAGCAATTGACGGTCAACGAAGGCGGTACGCGCTCACTCCATCCCGATGTCAAGGACCCGCCGGGGCGAACACCGCTGACGCAGATCAAGATCCTGCCCGACGACCCGGCGGCGATGCTGCCGCAGGTCACGGACATCAAGAAGCGATACACGGCGTTGTTCGGCAACTGACCGCGCCTAACAACCACCTCGACACCGATCCGATGCGCTCGAGCTCGGCAGTGACACGGCCGCGGTCCATCGACTGGACCGCGCCCTTCGCGATCACGCTCGTACTGCTGCTCGCCGCGCTCGTCCTGCTGCCGATGTTCCGGCTCCTGATGACGAGCCTTACCGGCGACGCCGGACGGTTGTCGCTCGAGCACTATCGCCAGCTGTTCGTCGACCCGGCGTTCGTGAAGCCGTTGCTGACCACGCTGTGGACGTCCGCGGCGGTCGGCGTGCTGTGCATCGTTGCTGCCGCGCCGATGGCCTGGCTCGTATCCCGCACCGACTTGCCTGGCAAGCGCCTGCTGCGCGCGCTGATCCTCGCATCCTTCGTGACGCCGCCTTTTCTCGGCGCATTCGCATGGGTGCTATTGGGCGGCCCGAACGCCGGGCTGATCAACCAGTGGTACTACGCGCTGTTCGGCCTGAAACCGTTCGAAGCCACGCCGCTGATCAACATCTTTTCCGCCGGCGGCATGGTGTTCGTCATGGCCCTGTACACCTTTCCCTACGTGTTCACCTTCGTGGCGAACAGCCTCGATGTCATTCCCAGCGAGCTCGAGGAGGCCTCAGCGATTCTTGGTGCGCCTGCGTGGCGCACCGCCCGCGATATCACGCTGCCGCTCGTCGTGCCGGCGCTGCTGGCGGGGTTTCTGATAGCGTTTCTGCAATCGATGACGCTGTTCGGAACACCCGCGATCCTGGCGCTGCCGGCCGGCATCGATACGATGACCACCAAGATCTGGAGCTTATTCCAGTTTCCACCGCAGCTCGGATTGGCCGCTGCCGTATCGTTGCCGTTGCTGCTCATCACCGTCGCCTTGTTGAAGGCGCAGTCCGCGATCATGGGCCGCCGCGGTTACTCGGTGATCGGCGGCAAGAGCACCGGCACGCGCCTGATTCGCCTTGGCGCATGGAAAATTCCGGCGCTGGCGCTGTTCGCGTTCGTGCTCGGCGCATCGATCGTGCTGCCGTACGGCGTGCTGGTACGCACGGCGTTCGTCAAGAACTGGTCCGGCCCGGTTGCCGGCAATCTCTCGCTCGAACACTGGCGTTTCGTATTCTTCGAGTTCAGCCAGACAAGGCTCGCACTCGAGAACACGTTTCTCCTGGGCATTGCCGCAGCCACCGCCGGCACGGTGTTGGTGACGATCGTCGGCTATTTGAGCCTGCGCAAGCTGGTCTGGGGACATCGCTATCTCGGTTTTCTGGCCACCGCGCCGGTAGCGATTCCCGGTATCGTCCTCGCCGTCGGCCTCTTTCTAAGCTACACCCAACCGCCTTTCGTCCTGTACGGTACGCTGTCGATCATCTTCCTCGCCTATCTGACAAAGGAGCTTCCGGTCGGTTATCAGCAGATCGGGGCATCGCTCAAGGCGGTGCACCCCGAACTCGAGGACGCGAGCCGCATCTTCGGCGCCACACGACTGCGTGCTCTGTTCGATATCACGACGCCGCTGATACGCAATGGCGTGATTGCCACCTGGATCTTCATCTTCATCGGGTCGATTCGTGAGTTATCCGCCACGATCCTGCTGTTCACGGCGCGCACCAAGACAATCTCGGTCACCATGTTCGACTTGCGCGAGAGCAACGATTGGGGACCGATTGCCGTACTTTCGATTACCATGTTGCTGATCACCTTCGCGATGATCCTGCTGATCAACCACTTTACCGATAGGAGGTCGACATGACCGGCACTGCACCACGAGGCTTGCCTTTGCTGGGACTGATGCTCGGGGACTGCACCGGCATCGGTCCCGAGCAATGTGCGCGCGTGCTCGCAGATCGACGTCTGGCGGACGCCGCACGCCTGCTGGTCGTCGGCGACGCGCGGGTGCTCGAACAGGGCGGGCGGGATGCCGGCGTCAGCGTGCCGTGGCGAAGCTATGCGGCACCCGAGGACGTCGACTGGTCACGCGACGAAACTCCAATCATCGACCTTCGCAATCTCGACCCGTCCACGGTGCCTCGCGGCGCCGTGTCGGCGGAGTCGGGTCGCATCAGCGGCGAGACCCTATCCCGCATGATCGATCTCGCCCTCGACGGGCGGGTCGACGGCATCACGTTCGCGCCGCTCAACAAAGCCGCCCTCCACGCCGGAGGCTGGCGCTTCAACGACGAGCATCAACTGTTCGCGCACCTCACCCGGCATGAGGGATTTTTCGGCGAGATGAACGTCCTCGACAACCTGTGGATGTCGCGGGTGACCTCGCATGTTTCGCTGCGGACGGCGCTCGACCAAATCACGCCGAACAGAATCGATGAAGCCATAACGCTTGCGGACCGCACGATGCGAAGCGCCGGGTTCGAGGCGCCGCGCATCGCCGTTGCCGCGCTCAACCCGCACGGAGGCGAAAACGGACTGTTCGGTCGCGAAGAAATCGAAATCATCGCCCCCGCGATCGCCCGCGCGGCCGAGCGCGGTATCCGGTGCAAGGGTCCCTTTCCCGCGGATACCGTATTTCTCAAGGCCTTTGCCGGCGACTACGACGGCGTGCTGACGATGTATCACGACCAGGGCCAGATCGCCACGAAGCTCAAGGGCTTCAATCGCGGCGTAACCGTGACTGGCGGACTGCGAACAGTGTTCACGACTCCCGCGCATGGCACCGCGTTCGACATCGTCGGCAAGGGTTGCGCGACGACCGGCGCGCTGGAGCATGCAGTTCGACTTTGCGCGCGCCTGGCCACTGGCCGCAAGAACAACACAACGCTCGCCCACGCGGCCGCTGCCGCATCACTCTCCTGAACTAAGGACGACATGCCCGATTTACCAGCTGCAGTCGCCGCCGCCATCGATTCGTCGCTTACCGACTACGTTGCCGGTTTCGTTGTCGCCACACGCGGACAGGACGTCCCGACCGACGTGGCCCACCTTGGCAAGCGCTCGGTGCTCGACGGCATCGGCCTCGCCCTTGCGGGCGCCGCGTCGCAAACCGGAAACATTACCCGGCGCTACCTTGCGGCATTGGGCATCGCAACCGGGGGCGGCAGCACAGTGATCGGAAGTGATATGCGTCTCCCCGCGCGCTTCGCAGCGTTCGCCAACGGGATCTCCATCCACGCCGACGACTACGACGACACGCAGCTCGCCGTTGCCAAGGATCGCGTCTACGGACTGCTCACCCATCCGACCGCGCCCGCGCTGCCGCCGGTGCTGGCGATCGCCGAGAGGGATCGCAAGAGCGGCCGCGACCTGATGACCGCATATCAGGTCGGCGTCGAGGTCGAATGCAAGGTGGCCGAAGCAATCATGCCGCGTCACTATCAGCACGGCTTCCACAGCACGGCGACCTGCGGTGCGATCGGCGCCGCGGCAGCCGCCGCGAAACTGCTCGGACTCGACCGCGAATCGACGCGTCGCGCCTTGAGCCTGGGTGCCACGCAGGCCGCCGGGTTGCGTGAAAACTTCGGCACCATGACGAAGCCCTTTCATGCCGGACGCGCCGCCGAAAGTGGAGTGGTGGCCGCAGAACTGGCAGCGCTGGGGTTCACGGCATCGCTCAACGGATTGGAAGCCGATCGCGGATTCTTCCGCGCCGCGGGTGGCGGCTACAGCGCCGACATGATCAACGGCCGCCTCGGCAATCCATGGACGTTCGCCTTTCCCGGCGTATCGATCAAGCCGCACCCCAGCGGGTCGCTCACGCATCCGGGCATGGCCGTCATGCTGGATCTGATTCATCGCCACGATCTGCGCCCGGAGCGCGTCAAGCGCGTAACGGTCGGGACCAATCACAACATGCCGAATGCGCTCATCCACCATCGCCCGCGCAACGAGTTGCAGGCGAAGTTCAGCATGGAATTCTGCATGGCGATCCTGCTCCTCGAGCGCAAGGCCGGTCTCGAGCAATTTACCGACGACGTAGTCAACCGTCCCGACGTGCAGGTGCTGCTGCAACGGGTGGACTTCGGCGTCAGCGCGGAGGCGGAAGCCGCCGGCTTCGACAAGATGACAACGATCATCGAAGTCGAGCTCGACGACGGCACGATCGTGAAAGGCGCTGCCGACTTCGGCAAGGGCAGCCCCACAAACCCAATGAGCGATGACGAACTCGCGGAAAAATTCCGCCAGTGCGCAGCCTGGGGCGGCCTCGACGCCGCACAGACGCGAACCGTGCTCGATCTCGCATGGCGCATCGAGACGCTTGAAGACGTGGGCGAGCTGACGCAACACCTGCGCACCAAGTATAGGACGTGAACGAGCGAGGATATCGATCGCCATGTTCAAAGGTTTTACGCACACGCAGATAGACGCGTCGGGTGCACGCATCAACCTGCGCCACGGCGGATCGGGGCCACCCCTGCTCCTGTTGCACGGCAACCCGCTGACGCACGTGATGTGGCACAAGATTGCACCGCGGCTCGCGGAGCATTTCACGGTCGTGGCGGCGGACCTGCGCGGCTACGGCGATAGTTCCAAGCCGGACGGCGGCGAAGACCACAGCGGCTACTCGTTTCGCGCGATGGCGCAGGACCAGGTCGAAGTAATGACGGCGCTCGGCCTGGAAACATTCGATGTATGCGGGCACGACCGCGGCGGGAGGGTCGCGCACCGCATGGCACTGGATCATCCGCACAGGGTGAAGAAAGTCGCTTTCCTCGATATCGTGCCGACGCATCACGTGCTGCACAACATCACGAAGGAATGGGCGGTCGATTCCTACCACTGGTTTTTCATGGCGCAGCCCTACGACTATCCCGAGCAGATGTTGATTGCCTACGGGCTCGAGCGCTACATCCGGAAAAAGCTTAACAAGAAGGGCGTCGGCATGAGTGGTTTCACGCCCCAAGCGCTGGCCGAGTACATCCGCTGCTGCACACCAGCAAACATTCACGCGGTCTGCGAGGATTATCGTGCCGCGGTCGGCATCGATCTCGTCCATGACGAAGCCGACCTCGCGACAAAGCTGTCCATGCCGATGCTGGTCCTATGGGGAGAGCGCAGCCACGTGAATCGCAGCTACCGGCCGATCGAAGCCTGGCTCGAGCGCGCGGTCGACGTCCGCGGCAAAATGCTTCCTTGCGGGCACTACCCGGCGGAACAGGTACCCGATGAAACGTATGCCGAGCTTCGAGCGTTCTTCGATTCGAACGAGTGATTGGATCGGCGCAAATGGAGCGCACTCAAAGGCTTCGACTGGCTCACGCACTGGGCCGGTATGTCGGTCACCTCAGGTCAGGCGAGTCCCTTATCAATTCGCCTGCCCAGGTAGGCGGCTCGGGCCTCATCGTTCGACCACAATTCGCCCGGCTTGCCCGACACCGCAAGGCGACCGGCCTCCAGCACATAGCCGCGATCGGCCACCGACAGCGCCATACGCGCATTCTGAGGTGTATTCTAGCAAGCAATAAACGCACGGGCGGAAATCTATCTAGTGATTGCACAGGAGGAATACGACATGGGAAAAATTACTGAAGCTCATATCACCGGCCGTGCCGGAGGGAGTCTGACGTCAGCAATGCGGCAACGGCGCAGAGATTTTCTCGTCAAGGCTGCCGGCGGCGCGCTCGCCACGACCGCGCTCGGAGCATTCCCGATCCTATCCAGAGCGGCGGAACCAGTGAACATCGGCGGGCTTTATCCTGTAACAGGAAGCCTCGCGCAAATCGGACAGGGCTGCGTCGCTGCCGCGAAACTCGCGGTGCAGATGGTTAACGATGCCGGCGGCATCAAGTCACTCGGCGGCGCGAAACTCAATCTGATTATCTCCGATGTGCAAAGCGATACGACCGTCACGCGCACGGAAACCGAACGATTGATCACCGACTACAAACTGTCCGCGATTCACGGCTGCTTTGCCAGCGCGCTGACGCTGATCGCGAGCGAAGTGGCTGAACGTGCGAAAGTGCCACTTCTGACTGGCTCGAGTTCTGACCAACTCAACAAGGGTCGAAGCTATACGTTCACGCCTTTCGCGCGCGCATCGCAGTTTGCGCAAGCGCAGCTACGTATGTCCCGGTTGGTGAGCGACAAGCCCAAGGTGGCCGTGATATTTGAAAACACCGCCTTCGGGACTTCGACTTCCAACGGTCTGCGCGAACAAGCGGCCGGCGAAGGCGTGGAGATCGTCTTGTTCGAGCCGTATTCGGCTGGATTCACTGATGCCAGTCCGCTGGTCAACAAGGTCAAAGCCTCTGGTGCGAACGCCCTATTTTCGGTTTCCTACTTGAACGACCTGATTTTGATCGTGCGCACCGTCAAGCAGGTCGGCCTCAATATCGCGATCAATGGCGGCTCCGGCGGCTTCGTGATTCCCGACTTCTACAAGAGTGTAGGGAAACTTGCCGATGGCCTACAGGGCGTGGCGCACTGGAATCACGACATGGATGCCAATGCCCAGAAGGTGAATGCCGTATACCAGAAGCTAACCGGCGAATTTCTCTTCGAGTATGCCGGCGGTCTAGTCGCGCAAACATTCATGATCGCTGACGCGCTTGAGCGAGCGGCGTCAACCGACCCGCAAAAGGTGCGCGATGCTATCGCGTCCATCAACGTCTCATCGGGATACGCTGCGATGTGTCCCGGCGGTAAAGTACAGTTCGGCCCCGACGGCAAGAACATCTACGCACACCCCGTGGGAGTCCAATGGCAGAATGGTGATTTGGCGAGCGTCTTTCCCAAGGAAGACGCCCGCGCACCGTTGATGAAGACCTAGATCTCGTAAGAAGCCGATGCTGGAGACGGTGGCACAGGCCGTTGTGAACGGCCTGCTCATTGGTGGCATTTACGCGCTTGTAAGCATCGGTGTAACGCTGATCTTCGGTGTGGTGAAGATCGTCAATTTCGCCCAAGGCGAATTCGTGATGCTGGGGATGTACATCAGCTTCTTCCTGGCCACGCAATTCGGCATCGATCCCATTGCTTCGCTTGTCGTTTCGATGCCGGTCCTATTTGTTGCAGGCGTTCTCATTCAGCATTTCCTGATCCGCAGGGTACTGGGGCTCGATGACATGCCCCAGATCTTCCTCACTTTCGCGCTGTCGTTGCTGTTGATAAATCTTGCGCTGATGCTGTTCACCGCGAATTACCGCACGATACACACCTGGTACTCGGACGAGTCTCTCCACTTTGGAGGGATCAATGTTCCCATGGCGAAGCTCATAGCGTTCGTGCTCGCGATGGTACTCAGCGGGGCTCTCTGGGTTTTCCTGCACACCACCGATCTCGGTAAGGCGATGCGCGCCTCGGCTCAGAACCGTGAAGTGGCGATGCTGATGGGCATCAATCCCAATCGCGTGTTCTGCATTGCGCTCGGAGTGGCGCTCGCGCTGGCGGGCGCCGCCGGTTCGTTGCTGATGCCGTTCTATCCGGTTTATCCAATGGTCGGCCAGATCTTTGTGCTCATGGCATTCGTCGCGGTTGTCCTAGGCACGCTTGGCAATGTCATCGGTGCGCTCGTAGCCAGTTTGATGATGGGCGTGGCGGAGTCGCTCGGTATTCAATTCGTGGGCGCCGACTCAGGGCTTATCGTGGTTTTTCTCATGCTTCTTCTCACATTGGCCTTCAGGCCCAACGGGCTCGCGGGCGGGAGAGCGCGGCAGTGATTCTGGGGTTGCGCACTCGGAACGTAGCTTGGCTTGGCGTTGCCGTGGTTATACTTCTCGCACTGCCATTGGTCGTAAGGAACTCGTTCGCGATTAACATTTTTATCAGGATACTGCTCTTTGCGTTTATTGGCGTTGCGTGGAACCTCATGGGTGGCTACGCCAAACAGCTCTCGCTTGGCCATGCGGCGTATTTCGGCCTAGGCGCGTATACCTCGACCTTGTTGCAGATTGATTTCGGCATCTCTCCCTGGATCGGAATGTTTGCCGGCGGCGTTGTGGCGATGCTGGCTAGCCTGCCGATCGGCGCATTGTGCTTTCGACTGCGCGGACCCTATTTCGCGATCGCCACCATCGCAACGGCTCAGGTCTTGATGTTGATCTTTCTCAAGTTTCGAGATTTCGCGTGGGGAGCAGAAGGCACGACCATCCCGAACCTTGGCAACGCGCCGCTGATGATGCAGTTCGACGCAAAGGCTGCGTACTATTACATCGCGCTCGGTCTGTTGGCGCTCGGTCTTGCAATAACCTACCTGATCGAACGGTCGTGGATGGGCTATTACCTCGTGGCCATTGGCGAGGATGAAGACGCGGCAGAGGCGATTGGAGTGAACGCCCCCCGAGTGAAGCGCGACATCTACATGATCAGCTCATTTCTCACGGCGCTGGCCGGCACGTTCTACGTTCAATTCATCTACTTCATCGATCCGAATATTGCGTTCAATTTCAGCGTGTCAATCGAGGCGGCTCTGGTGTCGATCGTTGGCGGGATCGGGACGCTGTGGGGCCCGGTCATTGGCACAGTCCTGCTGGAAACGACGTCTGCCCTGCTTCAGCGCTGGCTTGGCAGTTCATTCGTCGGGGTTCAGTTAACCGTCTACAGCCTCATTCTGATGGCAGTGATCCTGTGGCGGCCTACCGGGCTGATCGGCGTTCTGACGGACGCGTGCGCGCGTATCACCCGCCGCGCTCCGGCGCGAGTGTAAGAGCGATGGCCGAAGCGCTCGTCATTCGCAATCTCAGCAAGCGGTTCGGCGGCCTGCGCGCGGTGCAAGACGTCAGCTTTTCGGTCAATGAAAACGAGACCGTTGCGCTTATCGGGCCGAATGGCGCCGGCAAGACAACAAGTTTCAACCTTATCACCGGTTTTCATCGGCCCGACGAAGGTTCTGTCGTCGCATTCGGTCGTGAAATAGTGGGATTGCGGCCTCATGACATCTGTGCATACGGCTTGGCGCGTACATTTCAGGTCGCAAGACCGTTTGGCAGGATGACGGTCCTGGACAACGTCATGACCGGAGCATTCCTGCGTGACAAGAATCCTGATACCGCGCGGGAGAAAGCGCGCGAGGCGATAGAATTCGTCGGGCTATCCGCGAGGGAAAAAACACCCGCCCGTGACCTGACGACCATCGACCAGCGGCGGCTCGAAATGGCACGGGCATTGGCGACACAACCCCGGCTTCTACTTCTCGACGAGGTCATGGCCGGGCTGAATCCGTCAGAGATCGATCAGGCCGTCGCGCTGGTCGGAAAACTCTCCACGCGCGGCCTGACCATCGTCATCGTCGAACATGTGATGCGCGCCATCATGTCGGTTGCGCGGCACATCGTGGTTCTCGATCATGGCCAGAAGATTGCTGAAGGAAGTCCCAAAGAAGTCGTGGCGAACGAAGATGTGATCCGCGCTTACTTGGGCTCCAGCTACGCGCATGTACCTGTACTGGACGAGACCTGATGCTCAAGCTATCCGCGGTCAGCGCCAGCTACGGATCAGTCCCGGCGATCAGCAACGTCAGCATCGAGGTCGGCGAGGGAGAAGCCGTCGGCCTCCTGGGAGCCAATGGCGCCGGCAAGAGCAGTACACTGCGCGCGATCTCAGGTTTGATGCGGCTGGCAACAGGTTCGATCACGTTTCTGGGGCAAGACATCGCGTCATTGCCACCGTACAAGGTCACAGAACTGGGAATTGCCCACGTGCCGGAGGGCCGGAAGGTATTTCCTGAAATGACCGTGCAAGAGAATCTTGAGATCGGAGCCTATGTGCCTGCCGCGAAAACGAACCGTCGCCGCTCGCTTGATCTGGTATTCAGCATCTTCCCCATATTGGCCGAGCGTCGGAAGCAGCTCGCCGGCACGATGAGCGGCGGAGAACAGCAGATGCTGGCGGTGGGCCGCGGTTTGATGTTGAAGCCGCGTTTGCTCATGCTCGACGAGCCCTCGCTAGGCCTCGCGCCGGTCATCACCGACGTCACCTTTCAGAAGATTCGGGAAATCCACGCCATGGGCACGGCCATACTGTTGGTCGAGCAAAACGTGAGTCGCGCGCTGAGCCTGGTTCAACGAGCGTACGTGCTCGAAAGTGGGACGGTGATCATGCACGGTACCAGCACAGAATTGGCAAATAATAAACAAGTGCAAGTGGCTTACCTCGGGATTTAGCAAAGTGCAATTGAATGATCTCGACTCGAATTGGGAGGCGACGACAGGTCGCTATTTACCTTTTGGTGAAGTCCGCGAATGCCCGCTCTTTGCAGCGCAACAGGCTCGAATCCCCGGCGAGGTGCCCAGGCCAGTTTGCTTATTCTGTCACGGGCGTTTGATCATTCGTGGCGGCAGGTTTCGGCGCATTCTTGGTGTCATCACCGAGCTTCAGGACGATTGGCGCGTCCGTTTTTTCCTCCGGCTTGGTCAGCAGCACAGGTGGCGCCGCCTTTTCATTCGGACTGGCCTGGAGGACCGTTGTATTTGTCTTGTCCATTGGATTGCCGCGGGATTCCGGCTTGATGCTAGCGGCGCGAGGCCGGACCACGGGCGCAAGAACGTGCGGTGGCTGCACCGCGGGAGCCGGCGCGATCGGTACTTCGACAGATTTCGTCGCAGGGACAGGCGTCAGCGGTGCAATGATCTCTTGCCTCTCGGTCGGCCGCGCAGGTTCTGCTGACGGGACGAATGCCGGCGCCGGTGGGCTTGCTTCGGTCGGCGTAAACAGACGCAGCGGATCCAGCCAGATGAACGCACCGATCGCCAGAACCACCGCCACAACCAGGCCGGAAAGAGTCAGTGCGGAAGTGGACGAAGGCTCTTCTGCAATGGAGCTGTGCGCGCGCAAATCGTTCAAGGTAAAAGGATGGGGAACGGCCGCGGCAGAGGGAATGGCAGGGTTCGCGATCATGGTTACTCCTTTGATGATGGGTGTGTCCGCGCTCGCTTACCCTCACTTACCTCTTGCCCGAACAAATGGGCAAGAACCGGAGGGCGTTGCCGGACGACGATGCCTTGACCATAGCGCAAGGAATTCCATCCGTCGGTGCGGCGGGGCACATATCCGTTGTGGCACCGAGCCGTACGCGATAGCGTTGCGTGCCCTGGACGCTGGCGCGAGCCTCGTACTCATCGGCGTCGAGCAGTCCAACCGCGCCATCGTGGAAATAGGCCATGCCCCTCGTGAACGTCCGCACGTCGGCCAACTCTTGAATAGCCCGAAGGGTAAGAACATCGGTTAGGAGCGACGACATGCAGAACCTTGCGGTGACGACATACCGCTACACCGCCCTTTCTAGCGCAGATTCTCCTCGGTGTACAAGGTTAGCTCCAGCAACCGCTCCAGAAGCTGATCCGAGGGAACGCCGATGAAGTTTTTGAGCACCAACTCCTTGGCGAAGAGGCGACAGATGTACCGGAGCTTCAGCATCCTGCTCCTTGCCGCGTAGACGAAATCGCGATGGCCGTTATTGATCACGACCAGATTGCGCTCCGCATCGAACCGCGAACGCCACAGTTCGCCCGCGGCCTTGTGGAAGGTATAACCCGGTAGGCCCTGGTACGTGGAATCGCCACCGGCCGCCTTCGACAGCAACGACGCCGCCACGGTGATCTGCGCTTCTGCCTTGCAGACGACGTCATCCTGCCTGACGGTGACTTCTACGCGGGCAAGTCCCGGCTCGGCCGCCGCCCGAAACGTGGCCATTTCCCCGCCCACGGTGGCCAGCGTTCCTTCCCCTTCGAGAAGCGCCCAAGCATACGCGAGATCATGCTCCACCGGGCGCCGCACCCGATCGCGAGCGATGGCGCGCAACGGGCGCGAACCACCGACTTCGATGACGCTCGACGTCGGGGATATCATCACCGAAAACAGCGGACCGGCGAATTCGAAGAATTGCCGCTGAGCTTCGGACGCCCCCTGATTTTCCGCGGCCCCTATCGCAATGGCGTGATCGTCTACTTGCGATGCGCCTGCTGACTCCGAATGGCCGCCCGCTCGCGGCCGACGCCTGCCCTCGCCACGACGCAAATCGAACCAGTCGTACTCCTCCGCCGGCAAAGCCAGCAGCGCCTCCTTGAGGGCACCTTGCACCGAGCGCAGCACATCGCGGCTCGCGCGTTCTTCTTCGGCCCGCTGCTGATCCTCGATGATCTTCGCCAGACGCGATTCGAGCGGCGCAAGCTCGTCGGCCAGGCGCGCCAACGCCACATCCTGGATGATGCCGAGGCGCGTGCCCGGGGTCAGGTTGAGATAGGGCGCATCGATGATCCCCTGCACGTAGCCGCTCGCCCAGGGCATGCGCGCGAACGCTTCGAGCTCAGTCAGATTGCCGAGCACGCGCGTGCCCGAACGATAGAGGGACACCGCGTTGGCGGGCGAATGGGCGTGCAAGTACAGCTCTGCATACACATCGCTTAGGGGCGGCAGGCTGCCATCCAACTCGTGCAAGAGCCGGCCCTCGAATTGGCGGGGCTCGACTTTGTATTCGGCGCGCGCGGTCCTGTCAACGACGCGGATCGAAACGCCGGAATGGCGAATGCGGTCGCGCAGCTCGGACGCGAGGTACCACTGGATCTTGTCACCGCTGAAGTTCTTGATGCCCGGCAAGATACCCTTGATGAGAACCTCGGTGCCTGCTTCGGCGAGAAGGGTCGGACGGTGCGTGATGCGATAGCTCGGGTCGCCTTTGGAGAGGTGCATCTGAAAAGCGCGTCCATCCGCGCTGGCCGAGGTTAGGAGAAGCTCTTCGCCCAGCGTCCAGAAGCTCAGCAGGCCGATGCCGAATTCGCCCTGCAAGCCACGCGCGCCTTGTTCCTTTAGCTGCCGCTTGACGGAGTCGCAGACGTGGGTTGCCACATAGTGAAAATCTGGCTCGCCGTCGGCATTCTTGCGCACCCCCTCGCCGTCGTCCTTCACGCGCAAATAATGCTGCCCCTTTTCCTTGCCCCGCGTGATGACGATGGTTTTCGCGCGCGCGTCGATGCTATTTTCGACCAGCTCAGACACCGCCTTGAGGGGATTACTCTGCGACAGCGCGATGATGGTGATCGCATTCCAGTGATCGCCAATGCGCAGATTGCCGCTGGAACGTGGCCTGGCCGATTTCGCAATGCGAGTTGCCATTCGGCGTTATCTTCCGATCCACGGGTTGAAGCAGCGCGCGCCGCAACGTTCGAGGTCATCCGTGTTGCGGGTGACGACAGGGAGATTGTGCTGCAAGCTCGTCGCCACAATCAGACCGTCGATGACGGGCAACGGCTGGCCGCGTGCTTCCGATTCGCCGGCCATCGCCCCCCAACGGGCCGCAACGCCTGAATCAATCGCCAACAACCGGCCGCGGAACCGATCCGCGAGTTCGCGACGGACCCATTGTTCGAGCGTGACCCGCTTGGGCGATTGGGGCAGCTTGGCAATCCCCTTTTCCAGTTCCCCGATCGTGATGACGCTCAGGAACAGTTCGCCTTCGTCGCGTTCCCGCACCCAGCTTACGACCGACGCCTTCGGCCTTGGTCGTACGAGCTCAGAAACGACGCAGGTGTCGAGAAGCCAGCTCACAACCTCACAACTCGATTCGCCTGCCCGTATCACGGCTGCGCGCGAGATCGAGCGCAACGGTGCCCAACGGCGATTTGCGAAAGAAATCGACAAGGGTGCCCTTGGGCTTGCTGGTGAGGCGAGCGTACTCGTCCGCAGCGACCACCACGACTGCGTCGTCACCTCTCAAGGTAATGACTTGCGGGCCCTCGTCCGAAGCTTTCCTCACAACCTCGGACAGTCGATTTTTTGCCTCTTGAAGCTGCCACTTGGTCAAGATGACTCCAGATGGTTCTAGCTAGACAGGCTAGCTATTATAGGCGCTGTATCAAAGATCGTCAACGAGTTGCTTGCCTCGCCGGCCATGTTGAGCATCAGTCGCAGTAGATGCGCAGAGCACCGTATTGCGCCGCGACAGTTGCTGGTCGCCGAGGGTGTCGACCAGCAGGCCAAAGCCGTGACGCGGCCGGCCGAGACGTAGGTTGTGACCGTCTCTGCCCGCGACCGCGGCGAGTGAATGGTTACGCCATGATTCGTTCGGTCGTACAGAGCCCTGAAATACGTCCGCTCACCAGTCACTAGGGCGACGCAGCTCTGGCGGATCACCGCCGTCGGTACCGGCCGATTCTTGGCCGGCGAGCAGCCACGGCCCGGCGCTCGGCACGAGATTCTCGAATATCCAGTACACGCCAATCGCTGCGGCCGCAATCAAACGGCCGCGCAAGATCGCGA
>Ga0209890_10000613_pt1 | contig 16426 bp, 17 predicted proteins | sample OrgsoiDNA2013049_FD_185799 | JGI IMG/M metagenome (GOLD analysis project Ga0209890, IMG submission 185799) | Permafrost soil microbial communities from the Arctic, to analyse light accelerated degradation of dissolved organic matter (DOM) -... | ecosystem: Environmental > Terrestrial > Soil >...
TTATTTCGGCGAATTGCATCCGCGCGCGCTGGCGGCGCTCAAGGCCGACGGGCCGCTGGTGGCGTTCGAAGTGATCCTGGAAAAAATCCCCGAGCCCAAAGCCAGGCCGACGCGGACCAAGCCCCTGCTCGAATTGTCGGCGTTCCAGCCGGTCGAGCGCGATTTTGCCTTCGTGGTGGAGAATAGCGTGAAGGCCGCCGACATCGTGCGCGCCGCGCAGGGCGTCGACAAAAAGCTGATCGTGGGCGTCACCGTATTTGACGTCTACGAAGGCAAGGGCATCGACCCGGGCAAGAAGTCGATCGCCATCGCGGTCACCATGCAGCCGCGCGAGAAGACCATGACCGATGCCGAGATCGACGCGCTGGCCGCAAGGATCGTCGCCGAGGTCGCCAAGAAAACCGGCGGCGTACTGCGGGCATAATACTGGAGCATGATCTTTTCCGAAAACCGGTACCCACTTTTCGGGATCATGCTCTAGCCCGGCACTAAATCAGCAAAGGCAAATCCGTCGCGCTCGACGGTTTCCCCTACCCGCACCGGAATTTTGTACGCCAGCATCGGCCCGGCCGATACAAAAGTATGGAATTCGCCGTTTTCGCCGCAAGGATCGCTGCCGGCGGGCAGCGCGCCGATCAGCGCAACATCGAAGCGGCGGCCGGCGAACGCGGCCGGTAATTTCTTCAAGTCCACGACAGCGAGATTGGCCTCGACACCGGCCTCGATCATGTCGCGCGCCAGTTGCCCGGTCGGCAAGCCCCACAATGGAAAGACCGGCGTAATGCCGGTGCCGGCGAGATTCTTCTCGCGATAGGCGCGCACGTCCTCCAAATAGAGATCGCCGAAAATAATATGCGTCACGCCGCGCGCCTTGGCGTCCTGTATCGCCGCCGCCATTTCGCGCTCGTAAATTTCGTTCGGACACGGATACGGAATGCGCACGACCGCCGCCGGTAGGCCGGCGGCATCGAGTTGCGCGCGCAGTAATTCCTCGCGCACGCCATGCATGCTGACGCGGGCGAAACTGTCGGTCACCGTCGTCAAGGCGCCGACGATGTCGAACTCGGCCTGGCGGCGCGCCTCGTGCAGCGCCCAGGCGCTGTCCTTGCCGCTCGACCAGGCGATCAGCGCTTGCGGGCGCGGCTTTGTCATCAATCGTCCTCACCCCGACGACGACGCGGACGTTCGCGCGAACGGCGCGCCGGTCTGTCCTCGTCCGGCTCCTTCAGCGCGCCGATCCGGCGCAACGCCGCTTCGGCGGCGCGCGTCCCCGACTCCCAGGCACCGCCGACCGTGCCCCATTGGGTCTCGTGCACCGCCTCGCCGGCAAACCAGATGCGGCCGCCGAGCGGCTCCATCAGCACCTTGCGCGCGTCGACGCTGCCGGGCGCGGCGGCCGACATGGCGCCGAGCACCCAGGGCTCTTCGTTCCAGCGCGTGGCGTGGCCGCGCTTGATCGCGCGCTTGACGCCGGAGCCGAACAATGTCGCCAGCCAGTCGCCGGCGAAGTCGATCATGGCGGCCTCGCCCTTGGCGGCCAGCTCGCGGCCGAAGCTGCCGGCAACATCGACCAGATGCAGACTTGTGCCCGACATATTGGCCAGCAACGCGGCGGTGCGCGCGCCGGCCGCTTGTTCGAACACCAGGTCATCGCGTTGCAGGCCGAGCGGATTGCCCGGCATGTCGAGCGCGATGTGATCGAAACTGCCGAGCGCGAGTTTGGCTGCGGCGTCGAGCTGGCGTTTGGACAACGCCGGGCTGAATTCGATTTTTTCCGCGCTGAGCACATTGGTCGATACGGTCACGATAATGGCGCGCGGGCTCAGGCGCCCTTTCGCGGTTTCAACCTCGAGGCTTCGGTCCCATGCGATGCGCGTGACCGGCGTTGACAGCCGCACCGGCAGGTCGGCCGCGAGCCGGGCGAGCAGCGCGCCGTAGCCCTGCCGGCAGAACGCGTCGGCGTCGCGCTCGGCCGCGCGCGCAAGATCCATGGCGGAGACGCCTTTGAGATCCTTGCCGCAGCCATAGGGGCCGAGAATGAATTCGATCGCGCCCTGCCAGTCGCCGAGATCGCGCGGCAGCGCCGCCGCCGCCACATCGGTCTTGGCGCGGGCGGCGTCGGCGATGGCGCGATGCGAGCGCACTAGGCTGCTGAGGAAATTTTCGAGTTCGGCATCGCGTGCATTTCGCGGGCCGACGCGCACCGACTGCCCGCGCGGCGCCGGGTAGATATCGATACCGGCCGGCGCCGCCGGCTTGAGCAGCGGGTTGGCGTCGGGCTGATGAATCCAGTGGGCGCCGCGGTCGAACGGAACGCCGAAAGTCCGCGTATCGGTGACACAGCGCCCGCCGGCATGGTCGGCGGCCTCGAGCATGACGAAGCGCTGCTTGGCGGCGGCGACGCGGCGGGCGGCCGCGATGCCGGCGGCGCCGGCGCCGATAATCACCACATCCACGTCGCTCGCGGCCGGCCCGGCGCCGAGCGCGGGCTTCGCCAGCAGCGCCGCACCGGCGGCCAGGAATGAGCGGCGATCAAGCCTCGACATGGTATCCGAATGATTGACGGTGTCACCGCCAGATTGCCCGAATGCGCCTGGCGCAGCAAATTTTATGGCTAACGAATTGTAACTCCGGCGCGCGGGCAATGAACCAAATTGCAATGAGTCTTGGCTAAATTTGGCCGCAATGAGTCGCTTGACGGCGCGTCAAGGAATGGTGCCAAGGACCGTGCAATGAGTTGGATGGCGGACGGGGTCGGGCGTCTTCTCGCCCATTATCTGGAGAAGCCGGCGCAAGGCTATGAGCCGTTCACGCCGAGCGATCCCGAAACCTTGCGCGTCACGCTCAAGCCCGGCGACGTGCTGCTGGTCGAAGGCAGCAACCACATTTCCGGCGTCATTAAATATCTCACGCAGTCCACCTGGTCGCATGCCGCGCTCTATGTCGGGCCGATCGGCGACCGCGAGACCGCCGGGGGCGAGCCGCTGGTGCTGGTGGAAGCCAATATCGGCCAAGGCGTGGTGGCGGCGCCGCTGTCGAAATATGCCCGCTACCACACCCGCATCTGCCGGCCGACCGGCTTGACCGCGGACGATCGCGCGCGCGTCTGCGCTTACGCGGCCGAGCGCATCGGCTTCGACTACGATCTCAAGAACATCATCGACCTCATGCGCTATCTGTTCCCGCTGCCGGTGCCGCAGCGCTGGCGCCGCCGCATGATGGCGCTCGGCTCCGGCCATCCGACCCGCATCATCTGCTCGGCGCTGATCGCGCAAGCCTTTGAGAACGTGCGCTATCCGATTTTGCCCAAGGTGACGCTGCTCGAAAGCGAAGCGGCGCGCCAGGAAATCCTGGAAATCCGCCATTCCTCGCTGTTCGCCCCACGCGATTTCGACATCTCGCCCTATTTCGAGGTGGTCAAGCCGACGCTGGTGAAAGGCTTCGATTACAAGGCGATGGCCTGGGCCGATCTTCCGGCCGCCGACGCCGACGAGATGGTGTCGCTGGTGCCGGCCGAGACCGAGACGCTCGATACCGACACGCTATTGCCGGTGATTTGATCGACTTGGTCCTTCGACTTTTGGGCCTTGCTCCTTGCCGCGGCCGGCATTAGCTGTGACCGCATGATCGACGCGGCCGTCAAAGCGCTTTCGCAATTGTTCACGCAGCCGCTGCGCGCGGTGCTGATGAAGGCCGTGGGCCTAGCCCTGCTACTGATCGTCATCGTTGGCATCGTGCTCAACCGCCTGTTCTCCGCGCTGGCGGCCAGCGGCGCCACCTGGGCCGAGCAGACCTCCGGCATGGCGCCGCACGCGGCCTGGGCGAGCCTGGCCTGGGTGTTGTCGATCATGGCGAGCCTCGGGATCATCACCGGTGCCTTGTTCCTGATGCCGGCGGTGACCGCCTTTGTTGGCAGCTTCTTCGTCGATGAAGTGGCCGAGGCGGTCGAGCGCGAGCATTATCCGGCCGAGCCGCCGGGCCACGCGCTGCCGTTCTTGCGCGCGCTGATCGAGGGCGTGCAGTTCACCCTGCTGGCGCTCGTGGTCTATCTGTGTGCGCTGCCGTTCATTTTTTTCGCCGGGCTCGGCGTGATCATTTTGTTCCTGGCGAATTCCTATCTGCTCGGACGCGAATATTTCGAGCTCGCCGCCATGCGCTTCCGCCCGCCGCACGAGGCCAAGGCGATGCGCAAAAGCAACGCCGCTTATATTTTTCTTGCCGGCATGGTGATCGCGGTATTCGTGTCGATTCCGCTGGTCAATCTGGCGACGCCGATCTTCGCCATGGCCTACATGGTGCACATCCACAAGCGCATGAGCGGCAAGCGCATCGAGTTGATCGAGAGAACGCGCTAAACCGCCACCGTCTTCTCCGGCCACCGGCACAGATCGGCGATGATGCAGCGCTCGCACAGCGGCTTGCGCGCCACGCAGGTGTAGCGCCCGTGCAGGATCAGCCAGTGATGCGCGTGCAATTTGTAATGCGTCGGCACCACTTGCTCCAATTTCTGCTCGACCTCGAACGGATTTTTTCCCGGCGCCAGCCCGGTGCGATTGCCGACGCGGAAGATGTGCGTGTCGACCGCGATGGTCGGCTCGCCGAACGCGATATTGAGCACGACGTTGGCGGTCTTGCGACCGACGCCCGGCAGCGCCTCCAGCGCCTCGCGCGCGCGCGGCACCTGCCCGCCATGCTCGGCCACCAGCCGGCGTGACAGCTCCACCACGTTCTTGGCCTTGGTGCGGAACAACCCGATGGTCTTGATCAGCTCGCGCACACGCTCCTCGCCTAGCGCCGCCATCTTCTGCGGCGTGTCGGCCAGCGCGAACAGCGCGGGCGTCGCCTTGTTGACGCCGGCATCGGTCGCCTGCGCGGAGAGCACCACCGCCACCAGCAGCGTGAACGGATTGATGTGCTTGAGTTCGCCCTTGGGTTCCGGATTGGCCGCCTGGAAGCGGCGGAACGCTTCTTCGATCTGCGCATTACTCCAAGGTTTCACGGCCGAAGGAGTGGCGATCAAAGACTTGGCGATCAAAGGCTTGGCGATCAAAGGCTTGGGCGCGTTGCCCTTGCGGGTCTTCACAGCAGATTTTCGGACCGATTTTTTCGCCATGTTCCCGGTATACTGAGCGCCATGACCACCGACAATGTCGATATTGAACCCACGATCTTTTCCGCCGTGCTCACGCCGCACCGCTCGCTCGGCCATGTCGGCTTTCTGGTGCTGATGATCGTGTTCGGCGGCGTCAGCTTTGTCTCCGGCATGGCGTTCCTGCTGATGGGCGCCTGGCCGGTGTTCGGCTATTTCGGCCTCGACGTGCTGCTGCTGTACTGGGCGTTCCGGCTCAACTACCGGCAAGCCGCCGCTTATGAGCAGGTCACGGTGACGCCGAGCGCGCTCAAGGTGCGCAAGGTCAGCCCCCGCGGGGCGGCGCGCGAATGGGTGCTCAATCCGCTCTGGGTCAAGCTCGACAAGGTGGTGCACGAGGAATACGGCGTCGAGCGGCTGTTGCTCATTTCGCGCGGCAAGCAGCTGGCGATCGGCAATTTCCTGGGCCCCGACGAGAAAGCGAGCTTCGCGCAGGCGCTCGGCGAGGCCCTGAGTGAAGCCAAACGCGGTGTAACGCAGACGACGTTGAGTTAGTCAGAAATCGGGTGGCTAGGCAGCCGATCCCGTTCTAAATAGCAGGTCATGACCATGACCCTTGCAAAACCGGCTTTAGGCGACCGCTTCCCCGGCTTCGCCCCGCTCCCCACCGCGGCGGCGGATTACGACATCGTGCGCCGCGCCATCGCCCATATCCGCGGCAATTGGCGTTCGCAGCCCGAGATCGACACCATCGCCGACGCCGCCGGCGTTTCCGCCACCGATCTGCATCATCTGTTCCGCCGCTGGTGCGGTCTGACGCCCAAGGCGTTCCTGCAGGCGCTCACGCTCAACCACGCGCGCGACCTGCTGCGCGCCTCGGCGAGCGTGCTGGAAACTTCTTACGAAGTCGGCCTGTCCGGCCCCGGACGCTTGCACGATCTGTTCGTCACGCACGAGGCGATGTCGCCGGGCGAATGGAAGGCCGGCGGCGAAGGGCTCACGATCACCTATGGATTCCATCCCTGCCCGTTCGGGACGGCGCTGGTGATGAACACGCCGCGCGGGCTGGCCGGCCTGGCGCTGGCCGACGCCGGCAAGGAGCGCAGGGCGCTGAGCGACATGCGTTCGCGCTGGCCGAAGGCGCGCTATGTCGAAGACTTCGCGGCCACGGCCGTAACTGCGCGGCGCATTTTCGATCCGGCGCTGTGGCGGGCGGACCAGCCGCTGCGCGTGGTGCTGATCGGCACGGATTTCGAAATTCGCGTGTGGGAAAAGCTGCTGACCATTCCGATGGGCAGGCTCGACACCTATTCCGGCGTCGCCGCCAAGGTCGGCGAGCCGAAGGCCGCGCGCGCGGTCGGCGCCGCGGTCGGCAAGAACCCGATCTGCTTCGTGGTGCCGTGCCACCGCGTGGTCGGCAAGAACGGCGACATCACCGGCTATCACTGGGGTATCACGCGCAAGCGCGCGATGCTGGGCTGGGAAGCCGGAATGGCGGCGGCTTAAGCCTACGCCGCCAGATCCATTTTCGACTTCACCGTCGAATCGGCGTTGAGCCGGTAGATCATCGGCATGCCCGTATCCAAATTCAATTTGGTGATGCTCTCCGTCGTGTGCTTGTCGAGCACCATCACCAACGCGCGTAATGAATTGCCGTGCGCCGACACCAGCACATGCTCGCTGCGCATCACGCGCGGCAGGATTTCCTGGATGTAATAGGGCAGCACGCGCGCGGCGGTGTCGCGCAAGCTCTCGCCGCCGGGCGGCGCGATGTTGTAGGAGCGGCGCCATTTATGCACCTGCTCCTCGCCCCATTTCTTGCGGGCATCGTCCTTGTTGAGGCCGACCAGTTCGCCATAGTCGCGCTCGTTGAGCGCCTGGTCCTTGAACACGGGAATATTTGTCTGGCCAAGTTCGGTCAGCATCAGATCGAGCGTGCGCTGCGCGCGGATGAGCGCGGAGGTGAAGGCGACGTCGAACTTGATGCCCTGGCCTTTAAGTTTGCGGCCGGCTTCGCGCGCCTCGGCGACGCCCTTGTCGGTCAGGTCGACATCGCGCCAGCCGGTGAACAGGTTCTTCAGGTTCCAGTCGCTTTGGCCGTGCCGCACGAGCACGAGAAGACGGTCAGTCATTGCACTGCTCTCTCACACCTTAGAAATCTTTCAGCCCCAGCACATCCATCATCGAATAGAGCCCGGGCTTTTGCGTGCGCGCCCATAATGCCGCGTGCAGCGCGCCGCGCGCGAAGATCATGCGGTCCTCGGCCTTGTGCACCAGTTCGACGCGTTCGGCCGGGCCGGCGAAGATCACGCTGTGCTCGCCGACCACGCTGCCGCCGCGCAGCGCCGCAAAACCGATGTCGCCGGCCTTGCGCACGCCGGTGTGGCCGTCGCGGCTCGCGACTTTGTGCGTGTCGAACTCGATGCCGCGGCCTTCCGCCGCCGCGCGCCCGAGCATCAGCGCGGTGCCGGACGGCGCATCGACTTTCTGGTTGTGATGCATCTCGAGGATTTCGATGTCGAAGGAATTATCCAGTGTCTTGGCGACGCGCCGGGTGAGCGCCGCCAGCAGATTGACGCCGAGGCTCATATTGCCGGACTTCACGATCACCGCGCTCTTGGCGGCGTCCTTGATCTTGGCTTCGTCGGCAGCCGCCAAGCCGGTGGTGCCGATGATGTGCACCTTGCGGCCCTTGGCCGCGAGCGCGGCGAAGGCCACCGTCGCCGACGGCGCGGTGAAGTCGATAATGCCGTCGGCCTTGTCCAGCAGCGCCGCCGCGTCGCCGGTGAGTTTGACGCCGTTCTCCGGCGTGCCGGCCAGCGTTCCGGCGTCCCAGCCGATCAGCGGCGAGCGCGCGTCTTCCAGCGCCCCGCTCAGCGTAAAGCCCTTAATGTCGACGATCGCCTTGACCAGCGTGCGGCCCATCCGCCCACCGGCGCCGGCGACCACGAGCCGCATTTCGGCCATCGGTCTAACTCCCGGAACCAGGGGCGAGGATATAGCGCGGCGGGACGGAAAAGGCACTACGGCTGCGGGCCGTCGTAGCCCTCGATGATGAGGATATCGGCGGTCGAATGCGGCTGCCGCACCTTGATGTTGGCCTGGTATTCGGGCGAGCGGTAGCAGGCGAGCGCACTGGCATAGTCCGGAAATTCGATCACCACATTGCGCGAGCGCGCCTTGCCTTCCATGCTCTCGGATTTGCCGGCGCGGATGATGAAGCGGCCGCTGAATTTCTTGAAGATCGCGGCATTGGCCGCGGCATAGGGCTTATAGCCCTCGTCGCTTTTTACGTCGACTTGCGCAATCCAGTAACCCTTCGGCATGTCAGTTCCCCCTCACTTGCCCGTAGCTTGCTCGATCTCGGCGACGATGGCGTCGGCTGCCGCCTTCGGATCGCGCGCTTCCACCACCGGCCGGCCGACCACCAGATAGTCGGCGCCGGCCTCGATCGCCCTTGCCGGCGTCATGATGCGTTTCTGGTCGCCGCTGGCGCTGCCCGCCGGCCGGATGCCCGGCGTGACCAGCACCATGCCCCGCCCCACGATGCCGCGCAGGTTGGCCGCCTCCTCCGCCGAGCACACCAGGCCGTCGACGCCGGTGTCGCGCGCCTGCGCCGCGCGCGCCGCGGCCAGTTCGCCGACGCCGAGGTCGTAGCCGGCGGCGGCGAGATCGGCGTCGTCATAGGAGGTGAGCACGGTCACCGCCAGGATGCGCAGGGTCGAACCCTTTTTGCCTTCGACCGCCGCCTTCATGGTCTGCGGATAGGCGTGCACGGTGAGAAAGGTGGCGCCGAGCTGCGCGACGCTTTCGACACCCTTGGTGACCGTATTGCCGATGTCGTGCAGCTTGAGGTCGAGGAACACCTGCTTGTCGGCGGCGATCAAGGCGGCCGCGAACGGCAGCCCGCCGGCGAAAGCGAGCTGATAGCCGATCTTGTAGAAGCACACCGACTCAGCCAAACGCGCCACCATGGCCTCGGCGGATTTAACCGATGGCAGGTCGAGAGCCACGATCAGGCGTTCGCGTGCATCCAGCGTCACCGATATCTCCTTTAGATCAGCATGATCTCGTCCGAAAACCGGTTCCCACTTTTCGGGTTCATGCTGTTCACATCATCAGCCGCGCCATGTCCACCAGCCGCGCGAGCTGGGCGCGAAACAGATTGGCGGTGCCGGTGTCGGCGATATTGTCCATCTCATCGAAGGCGTGATCGGCCTGCGCGATCGCCACTTGCTCGGGGATCACCAGCGCGCCGCAGCCGAGCTCGAGAATCTGCCGCAGCGCCATCAGCGAGCGCAGGCCGCCGGAGCGGCCGGGCGACGCCGATGAAATCGCGAACACCCGGCCCTTGAAGGCGGCATAGCTCGGATCGCCGCGCTCGCGCACGCGCGAGACCCAGTCGATGGCGTTCTTGAGCGTCGGCGTCACGGACGCGCTGTATTCCGGACTGGCGATGAACACGCCTTGGTGCGCCATGATCATCTGCTTGAGCTTGAGCGCGTTGGCGGGCGGCCCGGCACTGGCTTCCAGATCGCCCTCATAAAGCGGCAGCGGATAATCGGCGAGCGAAATGCGCGTGACGTCGATGTCGATCAAGGCGAGTTCTTTCGCCGCCAGCGCCGCCAGCTTGACATTGTGCGAGCCGGCGCGGGTCGAGCCGGGCAGGACGAGGATTTTCGGCGTGGCCATCGGCGGCTCCAATCACGTCCGCCATCTATAACACGCGAGGGCTGAGCCTCAGCGCCCGCGATAAACCCACACGCGCGCCGGCGGCAGGTTCATCCAGATCAGCTCGGAGTGCTCGGCCTTGATTCCCGAAAGCGCCTTTGGGATCGGCGGCACCATGGCATAGGTGAACTGGACGAAGGGCGCGCCCGGCGTCAGCAGGCTCATGGCGTCCGCAATCAGGCGCAGGCGCGTGCGCAGCGGCTTGGTGACCAGCGGCAGTCCCGACACCACCGCGGCCGCCGGCTCGCGCACGAAGGTCTCCAGCAGACGGCGCAGCCGATAGGCGTCGCCCTGCACCACGGTTGCCGCCGGATAGCGCGTGCGCAGCAACCGGCAGAAGTCCGGATTAAATTCGACCAGGATCAGCCGCGCCGGATCGACGCCGCGCTGGACCAGCGCCTCGGTCACCGGACCGGTGCCGGGCCCGAGTTCGATCACCGGACCGCTCGCCTTCGGATCGACATAGCGCGCCATGGTGCGCGCCAGCGCCTTGCTCGACGGCATCACCGCGCCGGTGGAGATCGGCTTCTCGATCCAGGAACGGATGAATTGCATCTCGTCATCGAGACGCAGGGACTTCTTTTGGACGCGGACGACTGAATGTGTGGGCATCGATGCGGGATCACGCGTGCCGGCGGCTGGAATTAGCCTAGGAACTTCACGGGTATAGGGCCCCGAGCGGGGGGTCAAGATGGCTACTCAGTATGGCTGCCCCGATTTCCAAGTCCATCGAGAAAATCCTTGACCCGGCTGAAGAATCCAGCCGATTCCGGCTGGGTTTGGTCGGAAGACAGCTTTTCGAACTCCGCCAGCAGCTCGCGCTGGCGCTTGGTCAGGTTTTGCGGCGTTTCCACCGCTACTTGAACGTACATGTCGCCGGTTTGTTTCGAGCGCAGCACCGGCATCCCCTTGCCGGACAGGCGGAAACGCCGGCCGGCCTGGGTGCCGGCGGGAACCTTGACCCGCGCCTGGCTGCCGTCGATCGCCGGCACCTCGAATTCGCCGCCAACCGCCGCGGTGACCATGGAGATCGGCACCCGGCAGTGCAGGTCGGCGCCGTCGCGCTGGAAGAACTCGTGCGGGGTGAGCGACAGGAAAATATAAAGATCGCCCGCCGTACCGCCGCGCAGGCCCGCCTCGCCTTCGCCGGCGAGCCGGATACGGGTGCCGTCCTCGACGCCGGGCGGGATATTGACCGACAAATTGCGCTCGCGCGTGACCCGGCCGGCGCCGGCGCAAGACGGACAGGGATTCTCGATCACCTGACCGCGGCCCTGACAGGCCGGGCAGGTGCGCTCGAGCGTGAAGAAGCCCTGCGCATGCCTGATCTTGCCGGCGCCGCCGCAGGTCGCGCATTGCTTCGGTTTGCTGCCGGCCTTGGCGCCGGTGCCTGAGCAAGCCTCGCAGGTCACCGAGGTCGGGATGCGGATCTGCGCGGTCTTGCCGGTAAAAGCCTCTGCCAGGCCAATTTCCATATTGTAGCGCAGATCCGAGCCGCGCTCGCGGCCTTGGCCCCGCCCGCCGCCGCGGCGGCCGCCGCCCATGCCGAACAGGTCTTCGAAAATGTCGGAGAATGTATGGGCGAAATCGGCGCCGAAGCCGTGCGCAGCCCCGCCCATGCCGCCCTGCTCGAAGGCGGCGTGACCGAAGCGATCATAGGCGGCGCGCTTGTCGCCGTCCTTGAGCACGTCATAGGCCTCGTTGAGCTCTTTGAATTTGTGCTCGCATTCGGTGTCGCCCGGATTGCGATCCGGATGATGCTGCATGGCGAGCTTGCGGAACGCGGCCTTGAGCTCGGCGTCGCCGCAGGTGCGCGCTACGCCCAGGACCTCGTAGTAGTCGCGCTTGGACATGCCGGTCCCGCCGTTAGATCAAAACGCCGTCATAGCCGTACTTGATTCGGCCGTCCGCCGCGCTCCGGAAAAATGCACCCCGGGGATTAAGCCCCGGGGTGATACATTTAGAAACTGCGGTTGACCGCACGGCCGGCGCCTTACGTTTAGGCGGACTTTTTGTCGTTCTTGTCGTCGTCGACCTCGGTGAATTCCGCGTCGACCACGTCTTCCTTCTTCTCGCCCGCCGCGGCACCATCGCCGCCTGGAGCGCCGGCAGCGCCTTGCGCGTCCGCCTGCTTGTACATGGCCTCGCCGAGCTTCATGGAAGCCTGCGCCAGCGCGTTGGTCTTGGTCTGGATGAGGGCTGAGTCATCGCCCTTGAGAGCCTCTTTGAGATCCGCCATGGCGTTCTCGATCGCGGTGCGCTCGGCCTCGCCCACCTTCTCGCCATGCTCGGCCAGCGCTTTCTCGGTGGAGTGCACCAACGCCTCGCCGTGGTTCTTGGCTTCGACCGCCGCTTTGCGCTTCTTGTCCTCTTCGGCGTGCGCCTCGGCGTCCTTGACCATCTTCTCGACATCGGCCTCGGACAGGCCGCCCGACGCCTGGATGCGGATTTGCTGTTCTTTGTTGGTCGCCTTGTCCTTGGCGGACACGTTGACGATGCCGTTGGCGTCGATGTCGAAGGTGACCTCGACCTGCGGCACCCCTCTTGGGGCAGGAGGTATGCCGACCAGATCGAACTGGCCGAGTATCTTGTTGTCGGACGCCATCTCGCGCTCGCCCTGGAACACGCGGATGGTCACCGCGCTCTGACTATCCTCGGCGGTGGAGAACACCTGGCTCTTCTTGGTCGGAATGGTGGTGTTGCGGTCGATGATGCGGGTGAATACGCCGCCCAGCGTCTCGATGCCGAGCGAAAGCGGGGTCACGTCGAGCAGCAGCACGTCCTTGACGTCGCCTTGCAGCACGCCAGCCTGGATGGCGGCGCCCATCGCCACCACTTCATCCGGGTTGACGCCCTTGTGCGGCTCCTTGCCGAAGAACTGCTTCACCACTTCCTGCACCTTCGGCATGCGCGTCATGCCGCCGACCAGAACGACTTCGTTGATCTCGGCCGCCGAGATGCCGGCGTCCTTGATCGCCTTGCGGCACGGCTCGACGGTCTTCTGAATGAGATCGTCGACCAGCGCCTCGAATTTGGCGCGGGTGAGCTTCATGGTCAGATGCTTGGGACCCGAGGCGTCCGCCGTGATGAACGGCAGATTGATCTCGGTCTGCGTGGTGGACGACAGCTCGATCTTGGCCTTCTCGGCCGATTCCTTGAGCCGCTGCAGCGCGAGCTTGTCGCGGCGCAGGTCGATGCCCTGCTCCTTCTGGAATTCGTCGGCCAGATAGTTGACCAGGCGCATGTCGAAGTCTTCACCGCCCAGGAAGGTGTCGCCGTTGGTGGACTTCACCTCGAACACGCCGTCGCCGATTTCCAGGATCGAAATATCGAAGGTGCCGCCGCCGAGGTCGTAGACCGCGATGGTGCCGGTCTTCTGCTTATCGAGACCGTAGGCGAGCGCGCCGGCGGTCGGCTCGTTGATGATGCGCAGCACTTCGAGGCCGGCGATCTTGCCGGCATCCTTGGTGGCCTGACGCTGGGCGTCGTTGAAATAGGCCGGAACGGTGATGACGGCCTGATCGACCTTCTGCCCGAGATAGGCTTCCGCCGTTTCCTTCATCTTCTGCAGGATGAAGCCGGAGATCTGCGAGGGCGAATAGCTCTTGCCGTCGATCTCGACCCAGGCGTCGCCGTTGCCGGCCTTGGAAATCTTGTAGGGGACGAGTTTCTTGTCCTTCTCGACCATCGGGTCGTCGTAGCGCCGTCCGATCAGGCGCTTGACCGCGAAGATGGTCTTTTCCGGATTGGTGACCGCCTGGCGCTTGGCCGGCTGGCCGACGAGACGCTCGCCGTCGTCGCTGAAGGCGACGATCGAAGGCGTGGTACGCATGCCTTCGGCGTTCTCGATGACTTTCGGGGTCTTGCCTTCCATGACGGCGACGCACGAATTGGTGGTGCCGAGGTCGATGCCGATGACCTTGCCCATGGTTCTTCCTCTCAATTGCGGCGAGCCGGCCGGGCCAATTGGCGCCCGAGCGAGATGTCCGCGGCCCATCCGCAGACCCCTGATCCAGCCCCCTGGATACGTTTTTTGCCGCATTTCTGCGGCTCAATGGCTCATATAGGAGGGCCGCCCCGGCCCGCAAGTCAGCCTGTCACGAAATCGCGAGCCGGCGGGCCGCACCCCCGCCGCCACGCGACTTGAGGGTTAATCTAGCCGTTGCCGCGCCGGGTGAGGCCGGTTAGGCAGGACGGCCCACCCCCGAAATGGAAAGCAGATACGCCCCATGCCGCGCCGGTTGTTGGCTTACCTCGTTGCCGCAATGCTCGTAATTTGGCCCGCCCTGGCGGTCCTTAGTCCCGCTTTCGGCGCCGAGCCGGTGTTTCCGCCTGGCTCGCGGATCGGGCTTGAGCCGCCCGGCGACCTCAAGCCGAGCACGCGTTTTCCGGGCTTCGAGGACATCGACCGCAAGGCTGCCGTTACCATTCTCGAACTTCCGGCCAACGCCTATGCCGAACTTGCGCGCGCCGCGAATGCCACGGAGCAGCGCGGCATCACCGACGTGAAGCGGGAAGATTTTTCGTTCCGCGGCGGCAGCGGGCTGCTGGTCACCGGCCACGTCCAGATCAATGACGTCACGCTGCACAAATGGATTCTGTTGGCGACCGCGGGTGCCGACAAGGACTTTACCGTGCTGATCAATGTGGAAGTGCCGGAGTCCGCGCGCGCGGTTTATTCCGACGCGGTCATTCGCCAGGCGCTGGCGAGCGTCACGTTCCGGCCGATGCCGATCCAGGAACAGCTCGGCTTGCTGCCGTTCAAGCTCGGACAACTGGCCGGCTTCCGGGTGATGCAGGTGCTTGCCCAAGGCGGCGTGATCCTGACCGAGGGACCGACCGATGACCTCAGCAAGCAGCCTTATGTGATCGTCTCGGTTGGGCAGGGCTCGCCGGAACAGCCCGACGACCGCGCCAGGTTTGCCCGCGACCTGCTGTCGTCGGCGCCGCTGCGCGATATCAGGGTGCTGTCGGCGGATACCATGCGGATCGGCGGCTTGCCCGGCTACGAGATCAGGGCGCAGGCTAAGGGGATCAATGACGAGCCGATCATGGTGGCGCAATGGCTGCGTTTCAGCGGCGGCAATTTTTTGCGCGTCGTCGGCATCGGCCGCAAGGACGATTGGGATGCGCTGTTCACCCGCTTCCGCGCGCTGCGCGACGGAATCGATTTGCACTAAATTTTATAGCGCGCCACCCGGCGGCGGATTGTCGTTGGCGGAGGATGGCGGCGCTTTCGGCGCCGCCTTGACCACCGCCACCAGCGCTGGGCGCAGCACACGGTCGCCGAGCATGTAGCCGGCCTGGATGACCTGCGCGACGTGGCCCGCCGGGACATCGGAATCCTGCACTTCGTACATGGCCTGATGCACGTTCGGGTCGAATTTCTCGCCTAGCGGCGAGAATTTCGTCACGCCGTATTTCTCAAGCACCTTCATCAGCTCGCGCTCGGTCAGCTCGACACCCTCGATCAGCGCCGTCATCTTGACGTCGGCATGCTCGCGCAGTTCGGCCTCGATTGTGCCCAGCGCGCGATGCATATTGTCGGCCACTGCCAGCACGTCGCGGGCGAAACCGGCAACGCCATAGACGCGCGCGTCGGCGACCTCGCGCTCGGTGCGTTTGCGCAGGTTCTCCATCTCGGCCAGCGTGCGCAGCAGCTTGTCTTTGAATTCCGCAGCCGCTTCCAACGCGGCGGTGACCTGCTCGGCCGGCACCAATTCCGGTGCCCCGGCAGTGGCCGCGTCGCCCTCGGGCTGGGCAGCCGTGTCGTCAGCGGCGGGCCTGTCCGTCATGGTGGCTAGATCCTCAAAACTGTTCGGATGTGGGGGATATCAGGCTTCGGACACGAAAAATCAAGCTCTCAGCGCATGATCCCGAAAAGTGGAAACCGGTTTTCGGACAAGATCATGCGCAAACTCTATGATGACAGCAATTGGCTGACGATGCGTGCGGTATAATCGACCATCGGGATGACGCGGGCGTAATTGAGCCGGGTCGGCCCGATCACACCGATCACGCCCACAATGCTGCCCTTGCTGTCGCGGTAGGGCGCCACGATGGTCGAGGAGCCGGACAGCGAAAACAGCTTGTTCTCCGAGCCGATGAAGATGCGCACCCCATCGCCGCGCTCGGCGCGGCCGAGCAGGTCGATCACCCCGCGCTTGGTCTCCAGGGCGTCGAAGAGCGAGCGCACGCGCTCCAGATCGTCGAGCGCATGCAGATCGTCGAGCAGATTGGCGTGGCCGCGCACGATCAGCTTGCGGTCGTCGCTCTCGCCGCCCGACCAGCTCGCAAGACCGGCCGAGATGATCTTCTTGGTGAGCTGATCGAGCTCGGCCTTCCCCGCCTCCATCGCGCCTTCTATCTCGACGCGCAGTTCGGCCAGCGTCTTGCCGCGGATGCGGGCGTTGAGGAAATTGCCCGCTTCGACCAAGGCCGAGGTCGGCACACCGGCCGGTACATTGAGCACGCGGTTTTCCACCTGGCCGTCTTCGGCCACCAACACTGCAAGCGCGCGCTCCGGCTCCAGCCGCACGAATTCGATATGCTTGAGCCGCACGTTGGCTTGCGCGGTGAGCACCACGCCGGCGGACCGGGTCAATC
>Ga0209890_10000614_pt1 | contig 16416 bp, 10 predicted proteins | sample OrgsoiDNA2013049_FD_185799 | JGI IMG/M metagenome (GOLD analysis project Ga0209890, IMG submission 185799) | Permafrost soil microbial communities from the Arctic, to analyse light accelerated degradation of dissolved organic matter (DOM) -... | ecosystem: Environmental > Terrestrial > Soil >...
CTCGGCGGAGGTAGGCCAGGGTGACGCGGCTTGCGCGACGGGCGCCGCTTCTTCGTCGATGGATATTTCTTCGACGGAAGCTTCGTCGATGGAAAATTCAGGGATGGCGCTCTCTGGTTCTTCCGCCTGTTCGTGGGTCTGCGGGGCAGCATCCAGGAAAATGTGCGGCTCTTCGGTGAAACTGCCCAGAGCGGGACCCGAGGAACGGTCCTCATAGCGCTCGGCCAGTTCCGCGTATCGCGTAGCTTCTTCGGGATATTCGGCCTCAGAGTAAAGACTCTGCAGAGTGCGGCAGCAGAGCGCGGCCTCGGCGAAGCGGCCCGCGCGCGTGTGCAGGGCGGCGAGACGCTGATTGATGCGAAGATCGGTGGGCGCGAGCGGCAATGCCCCGACCAGAGGTCCGAGGGCCTTGGCAGGCATGTTGTAAGAGATGAAAAGCTCCGCATCGGTAAGCGCGGAGCGGATCGCGAGCGACGTCTCGTCGGAATAGTGCTGGTGAACCGAAGGCGCCGTGGCTTCCAGATCGTCGATGAGGACGACGGCCTCTTCCGGCGTAATCATTTTGCTGCCGGACGTGCCGCCGAGCTGGCTGACCACCTGCTGGTAATTCTGCATGTGCAGGGGGTTCTGCGGCTCTACGGTGGCGAGCTTCTGATAAAGGTCGCGCGCGCGGGGCAGGTCCCCGGACTGCACGCTGGCATGGGCCAGAAGTTCGATGACTTCGCTGACGTGAGTGTTCTCCCCGGCTTTCTGGAACAGGTCCAGCAATTTCTGCAGGGAGTCGGGATTGTCGCGCACATGCCCGATGATGGTGTGGAGGCTATCGAGCACCTTGTCCGAGTTTTCCGCCAGCAGGCGCTCGGCGTGCTGGTCAAAGACCTGGAGCGCCGTCTCGTACTGGCCAGCCTGCATGAGGGCGTCGACGAAGCTGGAGATGGCATTCAGATCGTTGTGCACCGTCAGCAGCTTACTGGCGACGGTTCCGGCCTCGGAGAGTTGTCCGGCCTGCAGGTAAGCTTTGAGCAGGTCGCGAAGCCCATCGGGATTGGAATCGATGTCGGCGACTTTTTGCAGGATGGCGACGGCTCCGGCGGCGTCGCCGGACTCGATCATGTTCTTGCCCTGCATGAGCAAGGCATAGGTGTTGCCGGGATCGAGGGTCAGCATCCGCTGGAGGACTTCTTCGGCGCCGCTGAGCGAACCTTTGGCGCGCAGGCTTTCGGCGGCGGCGGAGAAAATCTGCCAGGCTTCCGTTTTCTTGCCGAGACGGATGTAGACTTCCGCCAGCTTAACCCGCATGGTGCTGTTTTCCGGGTCCATCTCGAGAATTTTCTGGAAGATGCGGACCGCGTTCTCGAGTTCACCGGCTTTTAGGAATTCTTCCGCGACTTGCAGATATTGGGCGCGGGCGTCATTGAAAAGGCCCTGCTGGCTGTAGAGTTCGGCCAGCTTAAGCAAGCTCTCGAGAGAAGGCTGGAGCTTGCAGATCTTCTTGTACATCGCGATGGCCTTGACCGTGAAACCCTGGCTGGCATAGGCATCGCCTACAGTCTTGAAGCATACGGTGGCTTTATCGGTTTCGCCGAGACGGGAGTAGAGATCACCGACGGTATTGGTGACCGTCAGATCCTTGGCATCGTTCTTAAGGACTTTCTCGTACTCAGAGATGGCGTTCTGAAGTTTGCCCTGCTGGACATACTTCTCCGCACTGGCCAGAACCTTTTGCTTGTTGAAACCAAACAATGCCATAAGAGTACGAACTCCAGAACCTGTTGTTCAAGACAAAGTCTTGATGCAGAACCCGTAGTACGTTCGGGGAAACTGTTCCCGGGTGCCGCTCTGAGGGTCATGTCACATATCGGCAGATGGACCGACCCGACAAGGCCAATTGTACGTCGGGGAGTCATGAACCGCATGGTTACCAAGGGTTACCAAAAGGGAGTGTACGAACGGGTTACCAAGGGAATCAGGGGGAAGTGACGCGCGATCCTTGCCATTCTTAATGATTTCGCACAAGCGCTATGGCTGGGAGAGCAGGTCGCGGATATTGGCCTCGACGTTGTCCCGGTCTACCAAACCGGAATAGGTGGCGGCGATTCGTCCCTGACGGTCGATCAGAAAGGTATCTGGCATGTTCTCGATGCCGTATGTTTTGGCGGTCGCGTCGTCGTCGAGAACGATCTGGTAGGGCACTCCTGTTTTTTTGATAAATGGAGTTACTACTTTCCAACCATCCGAATCCAGGGAAACACCGACCACGACGAGGCCTTTCGTGGCGTACTTGCGATCGAACTCGGAGAACCACGGTATCTCTTTCAGGCATCCGTGGCACCACGTGGCCCAGAAATCGAGAAGAACGACTTTCCCGCGATAGTCCCTCAGATTTACGGTTTTGCCGGAACCGTCTCTCAGCGCAAACTCGGGTGCGGGCTTGCGTCGGTCTGCGGGTTGCACGGCGGCGCGAACGGTTGTTTCATCAATTGCCGTGGTGAGGCCGGTCAGCGTCAAGAGTAAGGCTGCCGTACGCAGCAGATGAATGCGACTCAATGTGACGTTCATGGGATTCTCCTGGTTGCTGCATCGAAGCCTTATGCAATTCTGCGCTGCCAGCGGCGACCGACCTCCCTCACGACTAAATACGCGACCGGCCAGAACACGACCGACTGCAGCAGCCGTATTCCCCAGCCCAGCCAATTCCCCGGCTGCCTGTAGGCCCGCACGACATGGGAGTTCAGGAAAAGCCAAAATGCCTGATCCTGAATGACCATCGCCGCCAAGGTTGCGACTGCGGCGATCCATAAGGAGATGCGGAGTGGAAGCCGGAATCGGACCGCTTCGAGGCCCTGACGCAGACCCCACACCGCCGGGAGCGCAACCAGTACTCCTTGCACGATCAGCGGAAGTAGCACTCGGTAAAACGGCAGATCAAAAACTGCGGCGTTATAGTCGGGCAGAGCGGCCACACGGAATGTGCGGTGCAGGTAGTCCTCACAAAATGCAAAATAGCGCGGCGCTCCTACGAGTGCACCAAACAAAAGCATCAAGCACATAAGCACGCCGTTGATCCGATTCATGCTGCGTGAGGCGGACCCGAGCACAAACCCGCTCGTCCATGAAAAGCAGGCTAGCGTCAAGTACCAGACGAGCAGATGAACACCCGTCTCGGCCAGCAGGCTCCAGAAGCCGGGATTCGTCGTCAGAGCCCAGTCCCAGTTGTTCGCGTAGAGCCAGAGGTAGACGGCGCTCCCATCCGCGGTTCTCCTCGATACGATCGAAAGCAACATTCCGAGTGGGACGATCAGACCCACCGCTGTCAGCCATGGCCGCCAACCCGCCCACAATGCTGCCTGTCGCCGGGCGACTAAGCCAAGTACTCCGCGCAGGGCTCGGCCGCTGGTCTCTCGGGAGTCGGCGAAGTCTCCGAGAACGACCTCGCGTTCGGCGGGCTCCAGCAGCCGCGAGAAAACGTCGACCACCCACCACCGTATTTGCGTCATGATCGGACCGTGGCGCGACTCGTCTCCCAGGAAACGCCCCGGCTTACACGCTTCACTGCCTCATAAAAATCGCTCGCGGCTTGGGCACCTTTTCCGGTGACCCGGACCATACGCTTGCGCCGTCCCCCTCGCTGCGAGGTGGCATTTCCCATTTGTGTTCTGAGGAGGCCTTTCAATTCCAGACGGTCCAAGGTCGTGTAGAGCGCTCCGATGGAGCATGGACGTCCCGTCGCATCCTCGATCTCTTGCCGGATCGTCGCTCCGTAGGCTTTTTCTCCCAGGCGCGTGGCCGCGGTGAGCAGCAGGTATTCGAATTCACCAAGCATAATTAGTCCTACATTGTGATTATAATGACTCCGTGTGTCAAGATATTCGTTCAACCGGTTCGGCAGAGCGTTGACTCTAATATAAATGTGCTATTTGGAAACGTCGCGCGACGGTGTATTTTTTCGAGATTGAAATTCGCAGCCACACGGACAAGAACAACATGACCTGGATTCGAACAGTACCGCTAACTGAGGCCGACGAAAAGCTGCGGCAGGCGATTGAGGGCGAAAAGCTGTTTTATCCCAAGGAGTATGCCGATCCGGTGCATCCCGACCCGTCGGGGGCGTCGTCGATTGTGGGATCGCATACGCTGATTCCCGAGGCGCTCTATCACGCCTTCAGCACGTTTGGGGCGCTGATGTCGCCGGAGTTGCCGCTGGAGCGGCGGCAGCACGAGATGATTGCCACCATGGTCTCGGTGACCAACCGGTGCGTGTATTGAATCACGTCACACGCAGAGTTTCTGCGTAGGGTGACGTTGGATAAAGGGTTCGTCGAGGCGCTGGAGAAGGACTACACCACGGCGCCGATCACCGCCCAAGAGCGCGTGATGCTGGATTACGTGGTTAAGCTGACCAAGGATGCGACCAAGGTTTGGAAGGATGACATCGATGGACTGCGGGCCGTGGGATTCGATGATCGCGGGATTCTGCAGATCACGCTGATTGCGTCGTGGTTCAACTACATTAACCGCGTTGCAGATGCGCTGGGTGTGGGGAGAGAGTAGATCGCGGCTTCTGCAAGAGGGTTCAGGCGTCCCCACGGGACGCGGTTCTATTCTCTACCGGCCTACTCGGCGTTGAAACGCCGGGCTATTTTCAGATGTCCCTCCGGGACACGAGGCATCGCAGCACGGCTTCTTCGATCGTCCTTATTAATATGCGAACCCCTGGAGTTCGCCAGTGAAGGGGCCGTCCACGAATCCTGTGCGCGTGCCCGGATTCAGAGCGATATGCATGGCAATCACACTCGACGCGTTGGAGAAGGTGAATCCATTCAGGGTTTCCTGGAGAACGCCGTTGGTGTCGTATACATAGATCGTGCTGCCGGTGGACGTCGAACTTGAAACGGGCTGCGCCACCAAGAACAGTTTGTGGGTAGCGTCAAACTCGACATCGGCGCCGCTGAAGATCTGCTGTTGGCCTGAATTTGGCAGGACCACGGTAAAAGCGGTCTGCGTGCTGAGGTCGTAGAATTCCACGCTGGCATCGTCTTCGGTTGTCGTGCAGGCAATGTTATCCGCCGAATCGACGGCAATGCCATTCACGAATCCGAATCCGATGCCGGTGAACTCGGTGAACGTCCCCTTGCCGAGGTCGGCCAGGCCCATCACGGGAAGGCAACCGAAGCACCCATCCCCTCCGCCGAGAACCGCTTGGTTCGTCACGGAGTTGTACGCCATGGGCGGCGGCACGCTGCCGAAGTTGAAGGAGTCCTGGATCTTGACAATCGGGCCGAAGGTGTTGGCGGCGACATTGGAGCTGAAAACCCAGGAGATGAAATTGCCGCTGTTGTCTTCCGCAAAGATCGCTGCGTTGGACGTTCCCTGCGTGCGGCTGACCTGGTTAATGAGATGCTTCGCGCCGATGGGCGGCGTCCACTTGCCTGTGATCTTGTTGCCGCTAAGGGGATTGATCACTTGAAAGGTGCGCTGCACGTTCAGAAAGCTGACTACATGCTCGTGCTCGACGAGTCCCACGGAGGTGCCAACGACTCCCAGAGCGATGAAGTCATCCTGCGTTTGCGTCTTGGTGACGACGCTAAGGATTTTGCCAGTGGTCTGATCAAAGGTCTCGACCGCGGCGAGGATGTTGCCATTGGTCAACGTTTTTGCTTCGGTGAGAACGCCTTCGGTGCCGTTCTGATCGATATCGAATCCGAAGATCTGGCCGCCAAATTTGCTGTGCACGCTGACCTTGCTCGCCCCGGCTTCAGGGTTCGCCTGAAATGGCTCAGATTGCGCGACGCCGAAAGCTGATATGGCGCAGAACAGACCAACCAGAGCGGCGGTGATCAAACGGCGGGATACACCATCTTTTGCATGTTGCACGCTGATTCTCCTCATGGGCAAGCGTGCTAAGACTACCCGTTTCGAGTCAAACCGATGTCAGAAATTTGTCAAAATGTTAAGGGCCCCGGGAGCTAAAGCTCGGGAGCCTTGTGGACGCTGACGGCACGGCTGAAGGCGTGCCCTTCCCGGTCCGGCTCAGGGCGTTCCGTTCCCAGGTCGGCCGACGGTGCGGGTTCCAGTCCAGATGAGGTCTTTGCTCGTCGAGGGGTAGCGATGTCTGCGACGGTTTTCACTTGCTGAGTTCGTGACCGGCATCGGTCACTACTTGGACGGAATGCTGTAGTGCGACGCTACCACATGCCATTTGCCGCCGACTTTCATCCAGACATCGGTCAGGCGGTCGTGATATTCGTAGGGCTTGCCAGACGGGCAGAATGGGGCAGTTTGAAAACTGTACTGGGGCCCGTTCGCCGGACGAACGGTTCCTCTAGACTTGAGATGGGAAAGAGGCCCAGACTCAAGAGTCCGCGTTTGCCCGCCATGGCCGAATCGATCGCAGAATTCTTCGCGCAGCATTTTCAAGAGCACCGGCATGAACTTGCCTACCGGCAACGGCGCGGGTACCGGAAGGAATCGCTGCGTTACGGCGAGGTTCTGGAGATGGCCTTTGGCTTTGCCCGAAAACTGGAAGCGCGGGGTATCGCGAAGGGCGATCGGGTGATGGTGTGGGGGGAGAACTGTGCGGAGTGGGTGTCAGTGTTCTTCGGATGCGCGTTCCGCGGAGTGATTGTCGTACCGATGGACGACGGGGCTGCAGCCGATTTCGCGATGCGGGTCTTTCAGCAGGTGGAGGCGAAACTGCTGGTGGCATCACGGCGCCATGTGTACGAGATCGCGGCCGCGGCAAATTCGATTGCGACTCTGAACCTGGAGGATCTGGCACAGATGGCAGTGCGTCAACCGGGCCCGCCGATGACAATTGCCCTGGGACGCGAAGACATTCTGCAAATTGTTTTCACCTCGGGCACGACGGCGGAACCCAAGGGTGTAGTGATCACGCATGGGAACGTTCTTGCCAACATTGTTCCGCTGGAGCGCGAGATTCGCCGGTATTTGAAGTATGAGCGATTCGCGCATCCGCTGCGGTTCTTGAACTTGCTGCCGCTCAGTCATGTCTTTGGGCAGTTTCTGGGGATGTTCATGCCTCCACTGCTGGGGGCGACCGTCATCTTTCAAGATGAGCTGAAGCCTTCGGAAGTGATGAACACGGTCCGGCGCGAGCGGGTGTCGGTGCTGGTGAGTGTGCCCCGGGTGCTGCAGTCGGTGAAGCAGAAGATTGAGCGCGATGTGGAGAGTCGCGGAGGGGGTGCTGAATTCCGGCGGAAGTTCCAGTCCTCGGAGAAGGAGCACTTCCTGCGGCGGTGGTGGAGGTTTCGGGCGATTCATCGCCAGTTGGGCTGGAAGTTCTGGGCGTTTATTTCCGGTGGTGCGGCGCTCGACAGTGAGACCGAGGAATTCTGGGGACGGTTGGGATACGCGGTGATCCAGGGATACGGCCTGACCGAGACGACCTCGTTGATCAGCGTGAACCATCCATTCCGGTTGGGGAAGGGATCGATTGGCAAAGTGCTTCCGGGGCGCGAAGTGAAGCTGGCGGAAGACGGCGAGATTCTGGTGCGGGGCGGGGGTGTGTCTTCCGGCTATTGGGAGCGCGGCGGACAGAAAGTTTCGGATGAACCTATCCAGGATGGACAAGGGTGGTACCGCACGGGCGACATTGGCGCGCTCGATGATGTCGGCAATCTGTATTTCAAGGGTAGGAAGAAGGAAGTGATCGTGACGCCGGGCGGGACGAACGTCTATCCCGACGACTTGGAGGCGGCGCTGCGCAAGCAACCGGAAGTAAAAGATTGCGTGGTTGTAGGGATGGAACGCGGCGGGAATGCAGAGGCGTGCGCGGTGGTGATTCTGCGAGGTGCTGCACGGCTGGAGGATGTAGTGCGACGGGCGAATCAATCGCTGGCGGAATATCAGCGACTGCGGATGTGGGTCGAGTGGCCCGAAGAGGATTTTCCGCGCACCAACACGCAGAAGCCGCGGCGAAACGTGATACGGGAGGTGGCGCGAGCGCAGATGCTCGAGCAGCGAACGGGCAATGGCACGAGTCGACCTCTTGCGGAGTTGATTACGCGAGTGACCGGACGTTCCGTAGGGGCTTTGCGCGAAGACACGAGCCTGGACTCGGATCTAGGACTGAGTTCGCTTGATCGCGTGGAATTGCTAGGCACGCTGGAGGACCGCTATCAGGTCGACCTGAGCGAGACTCGATTCAGCGCGGTGCGCACGGTGGGCGATCTGGAACGCATGCTGCGCGGAGAGTCGGCGCCCGCTGCGACATATCACTACCCGAGTTGGGCGTTACGCTGGCCGGTAACGTGGCTGCGGCTCCTCTCGCATTACTTGCTGATGCGTCCTGCGATTTTGTTGTTGGGGTGGCCGCGGATTGAAGGGCGCGAGCATCTACGCGGCGTGACGGGGCCGCTGCTGATCGTCTCGAATCATGTGGGGGATGTCGATCCGGGATTTATTTTGACCGCGCTTCCGGCCCGCTTCCGGCACCGGTTGGCCACGGCCACTGGTGGAGAGGCACTGGAAGCGCTGCGCTCGCCCGCGCCGGAGCGGGGATGGTTCCCGCGGATCTATGACCGCGTGCGCTGGACTCTGGGAGTCTCGCTGCTGAACCTATTTCCGCTGCCGCGGGAGGCTGGGTTCCGCAGAAGCTTCGCGCATGCGGGAGAGGCAGTGGATCGCGGCTACAGCGTGCTGGTCTTTCCCGAGGGACGGCACACGACCGATGGGAAGATGAATCCATTTCGCGCAGGAATGGGGCTACTGGCGGCGAATCTTGGCATACCGGTTCTGCCGATGCGGATTGATGGATTATTTGAGGTCAAGCAAGCGGGCAAAAGGTTCGCCGATCCTTGGAAGGTTTGCGTTCGAATTGGAACGCCGATGAAGTTTCCACCGGGGGCCGATCCCCAAAATATCGCCGCAGAGCTACAGACCGCCGTGGAGCGGCTGTAGCCATCTTCGACGAATCATCCCGCCAGTAGCGGGTGGGCGGGAGCCAGAAGTTGGATGCCAGCGTCGATCGCAGCACGGTGTCCCGGACGTTGCAACTGCTCAAGCGCCACGGTCTGATTGACGAACTGGACCTGATGCACATCCACCGCGAAGGGGCGGTTGCGATCTACTTCCTATTGTAATTTCTTCTTAGCATTCGCTTAGAAACAACCAGGCGCTGTACTCGTCGATACAAGGACGAATACAGCGCCTGGGAAAAACGACTGCTCGGTCGTCGAAGCCACTGCGAGGTGGCGCTTAGTTAATGGTTACGGTCTTGGCCACGGACGGAATGCCGTTCGCCACAACCACCAGGCTGGCTACGCCGGTGTGAATGGTGGACGGAATGTCGAACGCCGCTGTCGTAACAGTCGTGCCGGTCGCCACGCCGCCGATCCAGCCGTGCGTCCTGCAATAGACGACTGCGCCGGTGGAATCGGTGATGCGAACGATTGGGAAGTTCGTGGCACTCTGGTTGTCATCTCCGTAGTAAGCGCCCTGGTCCAAGCCATTGAACTGGGTTCCGGAGACTTTATTGTTCTTGGAGCCGTGGGTGAGGGTCGTCTTCACGCTCTTGATGGTGGGAGCGCAACCGGCGCACGGGCTTCCTGACGGCGTGTAGATCTCGACGGTGGACGAGAAGTCCGTGAAGAGAACCTGGCCGGTGGGAAGAACAACCATGTTGCCGACATAGGACGAATCGATCGAGGCATTGGCCGGAGCCGATGTCGCGTTCAGGGTAGTGCCGTCCCACTCGAAGAACTTGCTGCCGTTGCCAAAGATGCCGGGGCTGGTATCGAACAGAGCGTTACCATCGGGCAACACAGCGGCCGGTCCGTCGGCGATGTCGAGCGTGCCTCCGAACTTCGGAGCCGTTGTCCACAAGCCGGTCGATGGAGTGTAGATGGCGTTGTTGGTGGTAGCTCCCGAGGCGAATACGGTTCCGTTCGGAAGCAGGGGCATCGGTCCCAGTTCAAGAGAACCAGGATCGACCAGGTTCACGCCAGTGGTGTTGGTAGGAGTGGTCCATGCACCCGTGGTGGGGTCATAGATCTGATAGCCCATCTTGCAGCAACCGCTGGGCACATAGGCATCGACGGTAAGAATCTTGCCGCCGGGCAGCATGGTCCAGCCTTCTTCGTCGTTCCAGTCGAACTTGCCGGTGCCGGTGGCGGCCCATGAGGCAGTGGTTCCGGTGAGTGTGAGGATGGCTTCGTCCGTTGTGCAGCAATTGGCCATCATCATTTTTCCGTTCGGCAGAATGATGCTCTGCGCATCGCCAACCGAGGTCCAGCCGGTGGGTGCCGTCAGGCTCGTCCACTTATTCGTGATCGGGTTGTAGAGAGCGCCCAGCGTGGTCCAGACCGCTCCGCCGTTGTTGTACTCTCCACCCATGACAACGACTTGGCCGTTGGGAAGAACGGACGAAGCGAAGTAAAGAGGGTTATACCCGTTTGGCAACGTTCCGGCGTTGGACCAGGTTCCGTTGATGTAGCTGCCGGTGGCATCCGGTACCAGGCGGTACCAGGGATCATTGTGACTCGAGAAGAACATGCTGTTGACCAGAACGGAGCCATCGGTGAGCAGCACAGCGTGAGCAACACTGGATGACGGAGCGTGAGTTGTCGGTGTCCATGTTCCTGCGGTAAATGGTTCCTGGGCGCTCGCGATGCCGGACCAAGCCAGCGATGCAAGCAGAGCAATTCCGAGTGTTCGGAAAACCTTCATAGAATAGTGACCTCGCATTTTTTTAGGGTTGTTCGAAACGTGGCTTCGGACGCGGACTTCCATTGATCTGCCTACCACAGAAGATAAAGAGTCCCCCTAGGCAGTTCAACTCGAAGTCCCAAAGTCGGTGGATTATACCTTGGGTGGCTGGTGTTCTAAACAGTTGTCACGGAAAAATTACAAAGATTTTTTTCGTGAGAGGAATGTTGCAAGAAATTGCAGACTCGGACTCGGAAAGTTTGCAAGATCTTGCAGGCTTCCGCATTCGACGGCGTCATCGTGGTGACGGAATACTCAGGGTCGAAAGACTCACGTCGGTTCCCGCGGTCTCCTTCACTCTTCGTCCACTTGGGATTCTTCCGCATGCGCGTCCGCGTCCAACTGGACTTCAGGGACCTTTGCTTCGCGCAGCAATCGATTGAGCGCCGGCAAGTCTGCACTCTTGAAATCATTCCAGCGTTTCAAGACATCGGTGCTGTCATGTTCCGTGGACGAGAGAGCCGCTCTTTGAGAGGAAGTCGGTTCGGCATCGACTTGCCACACCTGCTGGTACAGCGTGTTGGCCTGTCCGTTCAGGCGGCTGAGCGTAACTTCCTGCGAAGGTGGCGCAAAAAATCCACCCGGCGCACCCAGCAGCGCGGTCAGTTTCTTCTGGCTGGTTTCAATGACGGCCTTGAAGGGAGCGTTCGGTTGTGCGTTCAATTTTTCGAGCTGCTCGCGAATCGAACCGCCCTGCAGCAGCGCCTGAGCGGATTCAGTCATGATGGAAGTCAGGCGCATCTCCGCCTGGAATTTCTTCTCGAGACCTGCTGCGGCAGTCTTGACGCGAGGGTCCATCTTGATGGTCAGCGGCGCGCTGGAAGTCTTTCCGTCGACCGTGAGCCGCACTGTGTAAGTTCCAGGCAGAACCGTCGAGCCCAGAGGGAGCCGGGGTGTGTCGTGAGGAATCGCGGCGATCGGATATTCATGGCGAGTGGAAGCGGGCGGAGCATAATGCAGACCCCAGACGAGGCGGTGCATTCCCGCCGTGGTGGAAACTTGCCGGGGCTTGCGCACCCAGTACAGCGGGATCAACTGCTTTTGCAATTCTTCTTCGGTGACGTCGGGTTTGTCGGTACTGGAGAAGCGCCGCACAAGATGGCCCTGCGCGTCCAGAATTTCGAGCGTGATCGTGGATGCGGCGGCGGGCAGGTAGTAATCGAGGATTGCCCCGTCGGGCGGATTGGCGGCAGCCGGCTCGTCGGGCGGAAGTGGTGTGTCGGTATTGGTGTCGCGCTGCACGCGATACGCGGGCGCGGGAGCGAAAAGATACACTGCGTTCGCAAGCGCTGCCGAAGCCTCGCGCAGCGGCGCGATGTCGTCGAGAATCCAGAACGAGCGGCCGTGCGTGGCCACGATCAGATCGTTTTCATGGATCCAGAGATCGCGCATGGAAGTGTGCGGCAGATTCATCTGCAGCGACTGCCAGTGATCGCCGTCGTCGAAAGAAACCCAGACGGCATTTTCGGTGCCCGCAAACAACAGACCTTTACGGACAGGATCTTCGCGTACCGTGTCGACGGGCCCGAAGTCGGGCAGGCCGGCGGTGATCAGCTTCCAACTCTTGCCGCCATCGTGTGTGCGGTAGATGTAAGGGTGGACGTCGTTGATGCGGAAGCGGCTTACGGAGATGTAAGCGGTCTGTTCGTCGAAGTGCGACGCGGAAATCTGCGTGACCTTACTCCAGGCGGTGAGTTCTGAGGGGGTGATGTTGGCCCAATTTTTGCCGCCATCGCGGGTGATCCAAAGTTGGCCGTCGTCGGTGCCAGCCCACAGAGTGGTGACGGTCTTGAAAGAAGGCGCCAGCGCATAGATGACACCGCGCTGTTTCTCGGCGCCTTTGGGAACAAGGGAGCCGACGCTCGAAGGTACGCCGGGATTCTCGCGAGTCAAGTCAGGGCTGATGGTCTGCCAGGAGTTGCCGCCATCTGTCGTCTGGAACAGGACATTGGCGGCGTAATAAAGGAGGCGCGGATTCACCGGAGAAAACATCAGCGGTTCGCTGCGGTTGGCCCGATACTTCGGATCGCGCAAGGGAATTGGTGTGATGTTCTGCACCTCGCCCGTAGACCAGTGGAATTTCGAGACCTCGGTTCTCCCGCCGCCATAGACCAAGTCTGCATCGAGAGGGTCCGGAGCGACATAGCCGTACTCAATGACGCCCACAGGATGCCAATCGCGAAAGGTGATGGCGCCGTCGTTACCGCGGCTCGACGTGCAGGCCGACCCGCTTTCCTGCTGTGCTCCGCAAACCCGGTAGGGGAAAGAATTGTCCGCGATGGCGTGGTAAAACTGCGCCGTGGGTTGGTTGTACCAGGAACTCCAACTCGCGCCGCCGTTGACAGTGATGATTGCGCCCTGGTCGCTGACGATCAGCATAATGTTTCCATTGTTGGGATTGATCCAGAGATTCTGGTAGTCGTCGCCGCCAGGTGCCCCGCGAAATCCTGACCAGTTCTTGCCGCCATCGGCGGAACGCATCGTGACCGTGCTGACCACGTAGAGGATGTCGGGATTCTTCGGATCGACCTTCGGGATGGAGAGATCGCCGCCGCCGATGCGTCCGGCAGGGCGGGGATCATCGGTGATCTGCGCCCACGAGTCTCCGGCGTCATCGGAGCGGTAGACGCTCAGTTTTCCCGAAGCTGCGGAAAGCGTGGCATAAAGGCGGCGGGGATTGCTGGGCGCAATCGCAACATAGATTTGCGAGAGATCTTTCGGCAAACCGTTGTTCAAGGGATGCCAGGTGGTGCCGCCGTCTGTGGACTTGAAGAGCCCGCCGCCGCTGCCGTTGACTATGTTGTTGTCTTCCCAGGGGCCTTCGCGAGCTTCCCACATCGAAGCGTAGACGACGTCGGGGTTGGATGGATCGATCACCACATCAGACCCACCGGTATTTTCATCTTTGGAAATGACGCGCTGCCAGTTTTGACCGCCATCAGTCGACCGATAGATACCTCGTTCTTCGCTGGGACCGTAGGGATGGCCAAGTACGGCGGCGAAAACGCGATTGGGGTCGCGAGGATCGATGGCAAGAGCCGGGATCTGTTGACCGTCGACCAATCCGAGATGGGTCCACGTCTTGCCAGCGTCGGTCGATTTGTAGATGCCGTTGCCGACTGAGAGATCGGGACGATGCAATCCCTCTCCGCTGCTCACATAGACAATGTTGGGGTCGGAGGGCGCGACGGCGATGGCGCCGATCGACTGCGTCGATTCGTGATCGAAGATCGGGTTCCAGGTGCGGCCGTAGTCGTCCGACTTCCAAACACCCCCGTTGACCTGTCCCACGTAAAACACGTTGGGCTGGTTGGGAACGCCGGCTGCGGCGCGGGTGCGGCCACCGCGAAACGGACCGATCATCCGCCAGTGCAAATCCTGATATGTATTTTCGGGCACTTGCGTCCAACCCGCGGTCGCGGACAGAAAAACGAAGAAGCACACCAATCGACGAAGGACTAGCTGGGTTCGGTTCACGTTCGCCCCCTCAGACCTCAAACGCCAAACTAGCTAGAATAAACCAAAAGCGCAGTGATCGGGAGAGAGGAACAGCGGCTGTCAAATAAGTTTGGTGGCGTTGTCGCGCCGCGTTTATGATGGCGGAGCTTTCATACATCATGTGCATTCATGGTAGTAAAAAACCTCGCAGCGTACTTTCCTGGGTGATCCGCTATTTCATTTTTCTGGTCGCGATCTCCGCAGTGGTGGGTGCTCAAACGGTGGCAGCTCCCGCGAACGCTCCGGCGGATCAGGGACTCGATCCTATTCTCAACTACATCTCCTCGGCCTGGGACACGCTCACGCGCTCCATGACCGACTGCGCCAGCGTGGTCGATCCGAAGATGAAGGTGGCGCCGGTGCTGTATTTGCCGGCGGAGGTGGCGGAACCGGCTGCGGTGCAGAAGCTGGCGGCCGACTGCAACGTGCGCGTGGAACATTTGCCGCTTGAGATCCATCGCCTGGGCGAGATCGACACTGCCAAGATTCAGCCGCACGGGCTGCTCTACCTCGAGAACAAATATGTGGTCCCGGGCGGCCGCTTCAATGAGATGTACGGCTGGGACAGCTATTTCATCATTCGCGGGCTGCTGCGCGCAGGACGCCTGCAACTGGCGCGCGGCATGGTCGACAACTTCTTCTTTGAGATCGAACACTATGGCGCGATGCTCAACGCGAATCGCACTTACTACCTGACGCGATCCCAGCCGCCATTTCTGAGCTCGATGTTCGTCGATGTTTATAGGGCTTCTCAGAAAGATGGACATCCCGATAAGGCGTGGCTGGAGCGCGCCTATGCCGATCTCGACAAAGACTACGGGATGTGGACGCGCGATCCGCATCTGGCGGGGGAGACCGGGCTGTCGCGATATTTTGATTTTGGCGAAGGTCCGCCGGCCGAAGCCGTGCAGGACGAGAGCGGCTTCTACCGCAAAGTGGCCCAGTATTTCTTTCTGCATCCCGGCGAGGCCGGCGACTATGTGGTCGACCCCAAGTCGGGCACCAAGCAGCCTGTCGCAGGCTCGCTCTATTCCCTGCAAGTGTGCGACGTGCCGCTCACGATGGCACGCCCGGAGTGCGAGAAGGCTAAGCAGTTCAAGCTCAGCGCGGATTACTACAAGGGCGATCGATCCATGCGCGAGTCCGGATTCGACGTGAGTTTCCGCTTCGGGCCGTTTGGGTCGGCTACCCACCACTACGCTCCAGTCTGCTTGAACAGTCTGTTGTACAAGACCGAGAGAGATATGGAACAGATCAGTCTTTGGCTGGGACATGCCGAAGACGCGAAAAAATGGAGCAAGCGGGCGGATGAGCGCAAGAGACTCATCACTCACTTCCTCTGGAATGACGAGCAAGGTCTCTTTTTCGATTTCAATTTTCAAACGAAACGGATGTCGAACTACCGGTATGCGTCAGCATTTTATCCGCTGTGGGCGGGCCTGGCGACGCCGGAGCAGGCGAAGGCAGTGGTCAACAATCTAAAAGATTTTGAACGGCCCGGCGGCCTTCCGATGAGCACGACCGACACCGGCACTCAGTGGGATTTGCCGTACGGCTGGGGAAACATCGAAATGGTAGCGATCGATGGTCTGCGACGGTACGGGTTTAACGCGGATGCCGACCGTGTTTCTTACGAGTTCCTTTCGACAGTCGCGGAAAATTTCCGGCGCGACGGCAACATCCGGGAAAAGTACAACGTTGTGACGCGATCGTCAGAAGCGCATGTGGAACTCGGCTACGAAATGAACGTGGTCGGGTTCGGCTGGACCAATGCCGCGTTCCTCGAACTCCTGCATGGCTTGCCGAAGGACATGGTGGAGCGGTTGGAGAAAGAGCAGAATCAACCGCTCTCGACGACAAAGTGAGTCTTACGGCTTCGGAGCAAGTCGGGGCGCGGCCTGACTCCGTTCGCGCAAATCGCGAATTCCTCCTTGACGATTGCCACCTGCGGGCGCGCGCAAACCATCACCTCTATTTTCTCCTTTCACGGACTGGACGGTGGGTATGGGGCGAGCCCGCTGGTTCAAGGACGCGACGGGAACTTGTATGCACGACGACGGAACTCGGAACTTTTGATTTCGGCGCCGTTTTCGAGATCACCACTGGCCTGGTCACGGTGACGGCGCCAGGGGGAACGCTGACCAGCAATACAAGCTTCAGGATCATCAAGTAGGCAGACGCCAGCTATGAAAA